>Ga0078972_1009400_pt1 | contig 19318 bp, 15 predicted proteins | sample YelNatPaOPGAMG01_FD_67568 | JGI IMG/M metagenome (GOLD analysis project Ga0078972, IMG submission 67568) | Hot spring thermophilic microbial communities from Obsidian Pool, Yellowstone National Park, USA - OP-RAMG-01 (SPADES assembly) (version 2) | ecosystem: Environmental > Aquatic > Thermal...
AGATTAATTAGAAATGTACGGATAGCTCGTGATAAACACAAAGAGGTGAACAAGACAAAGAATCGATTCAAAAATATAATAAATTCCAGTCGCCGTGGCGACTAACTTCCAGTGCCGTTTTTCGGCACTCAATTCCAGACCTGCAAAGCAGGTCTCACTTCCAATGCGTAGCATTAAATTCGATAAACGCAATTAACGTTTATTATTGTTAAAACAGAACAGATATGATGCCCAAAATCCTTAAAACCATCGTCTTTACCTTTGTCTTGACCTTTACCTGCCTTGCTTTTTCCGATGACAAAAAGAAAGACGATTTCTGGCTTCCTATGGAAGAAAGGGTAAAGATATGGGATACAGTTGTTAGTGAGCAGTTGTCTTTATCTCTACCTTTGCCTTCACCCAAGCCTTACACGGTCTCTTCCAACGGCCTTGAGGCAACGTTTGAGAAAGACGGCTCGAAGTGGACAATTGTCGGCGCTAACGCACCAATTGTAAATCCTACAGTTTATCCAAAAGACTGGCCTATAAAGGGAAACGATTTTGAAGTCCTTGTAATTCCAGAACCTATCACAAACTACAAAATCCTTCCATTTACAGATAAAATAGAAAACGCAGTAAAATCCGACACCATCTCAATAATCGCAGCGCCTGATTCATACGAGCCTGCGAGCTTCGTAATTCGTTCAGGAGACAAAGATTTAAAGAATGTGATGATAGAAGTCACGGATTTGAAAGCAGAAATAAAAGGGAAAGATGGGAAGAAAAAGACAGTAATAATCCCTAAAGAAAATATTGACATAAGGGTTGTCAAATGCTGGTATCAAGCTGGTGTGGCAATTAATGATACAAAACACAAACTGCTTACTCCTGAGCTATTGCTTCATGATGATAATGTTGTAAAAGTAGATTATGACAGGCAGATAAATTTGCTAAGAAATCTTAATAAAATTGAAGATGCTGAAAAACTAAAACCTTTTGATATTCCAGAGCGACAAAATAAACAAATATGGCTGACAGCGCATATAAAGGAAACTTTTCCTGCTGCTAAATATACCGGCAGTATAAAGATAAGTGCCATGAACCATGAAACGAAAAAACTGGTTTTTCATATAGAAGTCCTTCCATTTACCTTGCCAGAACCAATGCTTGAGTATGCGTTGTATTATGAAGGGAGACTAAGCGGTTCTGATAAGCCGGTCATAGAGGCCGGTAATAAAACGGAAAAGCAGATGGAAGCTGAACTTGAAGATATGAAAGAACATGGACTTACTAATGCTACAGTATGGCATAGGGTAAATGAAGATAAATCAAAATGGGATGAGGATTGGAAAAGACTTCAAAAAACTCTTGACATAAGGAAAAAGGTTAGCTGGGCTAATAAACCGCTTTTATATCTCGACTGGAAAGTGTCTTTCAAAGAAGACCTTAATTTATATAAAGAAAAGATTCAAAAGATAATTGAGATTGCTAATAATAATGGAATTAAAGAAATATATATTTACGGTGTAGACGAGAGAATCGATAAGCAATTAGAAGAGCTTAATAACACGTTATATAAATATGTTCATGATTTTGGAGCAAAAAATTTTGTAGCAGGATGGATAGGGCCATTTTCTCAATATTCATCAAATATCGACTTAATGGTAGTGAGTGGAATATCAATCAACAATAACCCTAATATGGCTGTCAAAATAGCGAATCTAAAAAAAGGTAATAAGATAGTCATGAGTTATAACAGCCCTCAAGCAGGTGTTGAAGAGCCCGAAACTTATAGAAATAATTACGGAATTAATTTAATAAAAGTTGGTGCAGATGGTGCTCTAAATTACGCATATCAAACTGGATCTTGCTGGAATGATTTTGCAGACAAGAAATGGCGTTCACATACTATGGCGTACCCAACAGTTAATAAACCTATCCCTACCATACAATGGGAGGGATGGAGAGAAGGCGTAAATGATGTCAGATATCTGTCTTTGCTTAAGAGTCAAAACAATTTTAGTACATCATGGTTTGAAAAACAATTCTTCGTATCAAATAAAGTTTTCAGAGAGGATATAATAAAACTTCTAAATAAATTAATTCTAAAATGAAGAAAATAGTAATAGTTTTTGGTACTAGACCTGAAGCAATTAAAATGGCGCCTGTCATTGCTCAATTGAAAACTAAAAACTCAAAATTAAAACCAATTGTAGTTGTCACAGCCCAACATAGAAAAATGCTTGATCAGGTACTGGACATATTCCACATAAAAGCCGATTACGACCTAAATATCATGAAGGTTAATCAGTCGCTTTTTGATATTACCTCTAAGGGACTGAAAGGGCTTGAGAGTGTATTGATTAAAGAGTCTCCATCTCTGATACTTGTCCAAGGAGATACCACAACAACTTTTATTGCATCTCTTGCAGCATATTATCTGAAAATAAAGGTAGGGCATATAGAAGCAGGGCTGAGAACCAACGATAAATACAGTCCGTTTCCAGAAGAGATCAACAGGAAACTTACTGACTGCCTGGCAGATTACTATTTTGTGCACACAGAGAAAGCAAGAAAAAATCTTCTTAATGAAGGTGTATCCGAAAAAATAATATTCAAAACCGGCAATACAGTAATCGATGCGCTCTTTATGGTCACGAGAATGCAAAAAAACCCAGACATCAGGATAAGACTTGAAAAAACTTTTAAGAATAAATATGGTATATCGTTCGATACGCGAAAGATTATTCTTGTTACTGGGCATCGGAGGGAAAGCTTTGGTAAAGAGTTTGAGAATATCTGTAATGGACTTAAAAAGATAGCTGTAGAGAATAAGGATGTACAAATAATATACCCTGTACATCTTAACCCGAATGTCCAGCGACCTGTAAAGAAGATACTCTCAAACCTCAGCAATGTCTATCTCATAGAACCCCTTGATTATTTTACATTTGTCTGGCTGATGAACAAGGCATATTTAATCCTGACCGATTCAGGTGGTATTCAGGAGGAAGCACCCTCCCTTGGAAAACCTGTTTTGGTAATGAGAAGAAAGACCGAGCGCACTGAGGGGATAGATGCTGGAACTGCAAAACTGGTAGGTACGAGCAGTGAAAATATCTATAATGAAACATCGAAGCTTCTTAGTGATACTAAAGCATATCAAGAGATGTCCAAAGCTATAAATCCATATGGTGATGGAAAAGCCGCGGAGCGTATCATTAAAATTATTACAGAACAATTAGTTGCTGAAACGAGTTCTGCATAAAAAACAATAAACATATATGATTGACACCATTAAATCCAGAATTAGTCTTTTACAGCAGACCTATCTTCCTACTGGTTCACTTCGTGAGCGATTTGCAAAAGGTGTATTCTGGTCGCTTGCAGGCACAATAATCGCACGTGGGCTCAGTCTCCTGTCTTCAATAATTGTTGCTCGTTTTCTCGGCAAGACCGGATTTGGTGAACTGGGTATGCTCCAGAGCACGGTGGGCATGTTCGGTGTATTTGCTGGCCTCGGGCTTGGTATGACCGCAACAAAATATGTAGCAGAATTCAGGGAAAAGGATAAACCAAAAACAGGTCGAATAATAGCCATTTCTTCACAGGTTGCTTTTATTACCAGTGGACTCACAACACTTGTTCTTATAATTATAGCGCCATGGCTTGCTACTCATACCCTTTCTGCTCCACACCTTGCAAATCCATTAAGAATTGCTGCTGGCCTTCTCTTCTTCGGAGCAATCAACGGTGCCCAGACCGGTGCTCTTTCTGGCTTTGAGGCATTCAAAACAATCGCTAAAATAAATTTTAGTGCAGGATTGGTTTCATTTCCACTTGTTGTAGCAGGTGTCAAATTGGGTGGATTAAATGGCGTTGTATCGGGTCTGGTCATTTCTATGGTATTTAATTACCTTCTGAATTATTTTGCTATAAAAAAAGAATGTCAAAAAAATGGAGTAATCGTTGATTATCAAAATAGCAAGCAGGAATTTTCAGTTCTCTGGAAATTTAGCGTGCCTGCATTTCTATCCAGTGCAATGTTAGGACCTGTAACCTGGCTTTGTAATACCATTCTTGTCAACCAACCGAATGGGTATGCAGAGATGGGGTTATTTAATGCAGCGAATCAGTGGAGAAATGCGTTGCTATACATACCAGGAGTCTTGACTATGCCTGCAATTACCTTAATGTCAGGCAGCATCGGTGCTAATCAAATCTTAACAACACAAAAAGTTTATATTAAAACCACTTTTCTAAATGGAATATTTTTATTACCTTTAGTTATATTGCTCAGTATATACAGCCCATGGATTATGGGGGCTTATGGTTCAGGTTTTAGTTCTGGCTGGTTAGTTATGGTCTTAATGCTGGTAGTAACTTTATTGCTTGGAATAATGACACCAACTGGTAATTTAATTACGGCAGCTGGCAAGATGTGGCTCGGTTTTCTAATGAATTCTGGGTGGGCTATTGTTTTGATTTTATCAACATATTTTATGGTTCATCTGGGTGCTAAGGGATTAGCACTGGCGTATTTGATTGCTTATGGGGTGCATACATCTTGGACTTTTTGTTATGCTCATTATTATTTCTCTTATAAGAATAAGTTAAAATGATTTTGGAATGTTTTAATTACTCTGGATTTGCGTCATTGGAAGACCTGCGAAGTGAATTAGGGCGTGGGTTATTTAAGGAACTTGAGGATTTTCAAAAGGAATTTTCAAAGTGTGTGGATAACTATCGCAGCCCAGAATATATTTGGCCAAGAGATCCCCTCCATACCTGGAGCAGGATTTGGGAATACCCACATGTTCTTTATCATTTAAGAAAATATCAACAAGAAATAAAACATAAAAATGGAGTAATTTTAGATTTTGGAAGTGGAGTAACATTTTTCCCATTCTTTTTAGCAAGAGAAGGATTTAAAGTTATAGCAACAGATATTGACCCTGTATGTGAAAAGGACTTTAAAAAGGCAATTGCTTTAATGAATATGTCTAATGAGCAAATAGATTTTATATTGGGTAAATACGATTATATACCATTGGAGGACAATTCTATATCATGTGTTTATTCAATAAGCGTAATTGAGCATGTCAAAAATATTCCTCAAATCATTAAAGAGATTCACAGAGTTTTAATACCAGATGGTTTAATTATTCTAACATTTGATGTTTCTCTTAATGAAGCACATGAACTCTCTCCTCAACAGTTTGAAATTCTCATGTCAACCCTAAATAAATTCTTTGAATTAATGGTTCCAATCAGGCTTGTTCACCCGTTTGATATGTTGTGTAGCAACAAAGGACCATATCCGTTATATCCTGAAAAGACCGCGGTTCAAAAGGTTCTACATTTTGTAAAAGAAATAGCAAAGAAAATTCTTGGGAGAAAAAGTATACCTCCTTTGCATCTTACGTGTGCAGGCAGTGTATGGAGAAAGAAATGAATATTTTTATAAAATAATATAGTAACTTTCATTCATCATGATACACCCTTAATATATGAAATTGGTAATTTCAAGGTAACATCTTAAACAATATAAAAAGGTATTAAAAAGATGAAGGTAGCAATAATATATCGTCAGATGTTTGATTACGACGGAGTAAATCAGTGTATTGGCGGAATTGAGACCTATCTTTTAAAGCTTTCTGAAGTCTGCGAAGAAATTGGTTGGCAGCCTATGCTGTTTCAATGTGCTAATAAACCTTTTAAAAGAATGATAAATAATTTAGAAGTTATAGGTGTACCTGTCGTCAAATTAGACCAAAAGCTATGGAAACAAGAGTTATTTAAAGCAGTCTGTAAGGAAGTAGACATCAATAAAGATCTTGTTATTTTTGGTGCCGATCATTACAGCGTACCTTCAAATAGTCCTAGGTGCATTTCCATTCAGCATGGTATTTCTTGGGACCTTCCTACCAGATATTTCACAAAAAAAAAGTATTGTAAGTCAGGGTTGGGGGCACAGTTAAAAAAGAAACTTCTAATTAGATCATCTGTTAAATATTTTGAAAACTGTAAGAATCGCGTATGTGTTGATTACAATTTTCTTAATTGGTATCGTACCATGATATCAGAAGAGCCAAAGGGAAGGATATGGGTAATTCCAAACTTTACATCAGTATTAGCAAGCCGAGAACAGATAAACAGAAAAAAACATAATAATGAAATTATAAAAATACTTTTCGCACGAAGATTTACTCAATATCGCGGAGTACAAATTATGGCTGAAGCAACAGAGATAATTCTTAGAAAATACAAGAATATTAACGTAACTTTTGCTGGTGAAGGCCCTGAGGAAGAATGGTTGAGGCAACGCTTTTCTGGCGATAGAAGAGTGAATTTCACCAAATACTACCCAAATGAAGTATTGGATATTCACCTGTCGCACGATATTGCGGTAATCCCGTCAATTGCTTCTGAAGGAACGTCATTATCAGTAGCTGAAGCTATGGGTGCAGGGTGTATAGTGGTAGCCACTGCCGTTGGTGGTATTACAAACATGATTATTGACGGTTACAATGGTATCCTTGTAATGCCTAATACAACATCATTATTGACGGGCATCGAGACTGTTATTAAAAACCATGAACTTAGAGACCTAATTAGAGAACGTGCATATGAAGTAGCTAAGAGTGCTTTTAATTTAAATGTTTGGAAAAGTAAATGGAAAAATGTGCTTCAAGAGGTTGCTGGTGCATAACTACACTTTTAAAAATAAAAACCGAGAAACATATCAAATAATACAATCTTATAAATCTATCAATTGGCCTCATACTTTTCAATATTTATTCCAGTTTTTCGGATTAGCTTTAGCTATATTCTATTTTCTTTTCTCGCCAAGTGGAAAATTCGGAATTTTTTTGACTTTATCTTCGCTTATTGCAGTATCTCTAAGTGCTAATAAAAAAACTTTAGGAGTTTATTTGTTGCTTCTTGGCCCGCCTGTATTTGGTGCTATATTTCAAAGCTTTAATATCAAATATGTTGGTGCAGCATTATCATTATCTCTTGGTTTTATTCTTCTATTTATTTCTAAATCAAAATATTCTGCGCTTAAAGCATGTTGGCGCTCGCCTATTGCCTGGTTATTGTTAACGGTTATTGTTTTATCTGTTTCCTATTTCTTAGGTCCACAAACTGAGTATAGTCAGAAAAAATTAATTTTTTTTACTTTGAATCTCTTATTAACTATTGTAGCTATTCTTTTAATTGTAAAACATTCCGATGTTGATATTTGGAAACTTGGATTGCTTGGCATTATATCTTCTGTTGTTTATTATTGTGCCATATTATATTCTTTTCAAGATGTTATTGTGCCTCAGAATATATGGTTTACAGGAGCATTACGGATTTCTTCTGCATTTAGCGAAACTGCTATCGCTACTAATACTATAGCTCTTATTAGTAGTTCAGGCATCGTATTTTTATTAAGTTCTATTCTGGATAAAAAGTCATCTAACTTAAAAATAACACTATCAATATTTGCTGTTTTTATTGGATATATTGTGCTAAATGCAGCCGGTCAAAGACTATTCCTAACTATTCCACCAATTGCAGCTTTAACATTAATTCTTTGTAGACCAATTAAAAAGAAATTCTATAGGATTATTTTTTCTGTTATTATTACGCTTTCAGTATTTATTGTCTGGAGCGGTTTGCAATCAGAAAATAGATGGATTGTTTCATTGTTTCAGAGTGATCGGGCATTCTCTGAAAAAATTAATAGCTCTATTAACTGGAATGCAGCTGTGTCCCGAATTCAGGAAGAACCTTTATTAGGGCACGGATTAGGCGGTTATTATATTGATGGCTTCAGCTATCCAGGCAGTGGTACTTATCCACATAATCTTTTTTTAGAACTGTTATGTGAGACTGGGGTTATTGGTACAATATTAATATTAATTCCAGTTCTTTTTTTATTATTAAGTACAAAAAACAAATAATTCTTTTTCGCACAGCAAATGGTGGAACATTAGCCCCTTTTCTTATCATGTGTTTTCTTCATTCAATGATTAGTCACGACCTTACACGTTCTGCTGCACTATTTGCTATAATAGCAGTACTTTGGGCTTTTGTTTCTGTTCCTCAATTTCAAAAAAATGATAATTGATCTATTTTTTCATGACAGTCTCGGTTGAAAAGGGGATTTCTAAAATCTCTGTTGCTGTTTGTACTTATAAACGGCCTATTCTATTGCAAAAGTGTTTAGCATCATTACTTGTTCAGACAACATCAAATCTTTACGAAATAATTGTTGTAGATAATGATGCAGATGGGTCTGCAATGGAAATAGTCAATTTTTATCAGCCACAAGCAATTCATAGAGGTATTCGGTTGCTATATGTTATAGAACCTGAACAAAATATTGCATTGGCAAGAAATAAGGCGATTGCCAATTGCAAAGGAGAATACATTGCATTTATTGACGACGATGAATACGCAAGTCCGGATTGGTTGGAAAAGCTATATTACGCGCTTTTAAAATATAACGCTGATGCTGTTTTTGGTCCTGTTTTCCCTGTCTTTCCTGACTTTTTTCCTGACTGGATGAAAAATAGTCTTCTATTTAAAAGAAATAACATAAGTACCGGGCAAAAAATAGTAGGAACAACAGCAGCTACAAACAATGCCTTAATAAAAAGCACTATTCTAAAATCACGAACTGGTCCATTTGATTGTACTTTCGGAAGAATTGGTGGAGAGGATACAGATTTATTTAGTTGGCTCTATAAGCAGAATTGTATTTTTATTTGGTGTAACGAAGCAATCGTCTATGAGATTCAAGAGGATAATAGGTGTTTTCTTAAATGGCATATCAGACGTGGTTATCGGGGCGGTTGGGGTTATGCTTATCGAACATTTCGAGAATATAAACCTATTAAAGCAATATCTCTTATTTTGTTAAAAGTTATCGGTGGTACTTTAAAAGCATCATTTAAATCTTTATCTTATTTTCATAATCCTAAAGCTGCCTTTTTCTTTTTTCTTAAAGAATTTTCTGGACAGATTGGGAAAATAGGTTATATTTTAGGATTTAAAATAGAGGAGTATAAAACAAGAAAATAGCTTTTTCTATTCTTTGCCTGTTTTAAAATATGGAAAAAATTAGGACACTTATATTTTTCATCCTGCTTTGGTACCTTATCGATTATATTTCTTCAATAGCCTTTAAATACAACTCAGACTTCGATTATATTTTTATTTTCTAATCCGTTAAATCAAAAATCAGACTAAAAGCAACTATTTTAATAATTACTCTCAGAATATAAATATTTTCTAACAGGTTTTGATTTTGTTTGGTCTAAGTACATTGTCAATAGCATATAAAGTTCAAAAATTATGAAAAAATTAAGAATTGCAATAGTTCAACCGATTTTATCACCATACACTATTCCAAGATTTGAAAAACTCGCCAAAAATGATGAATTGGAAATAATTCTCCTTGTTGAGAAACAGACTTTTTCACATAGACCAGGTTGGAATATGAGCTTTGTCAGGGGTTGCAAGGTTGAATTTATCGATAGTTTCATAAAGAGCGACGATCAGGAGAATCGTGCACTTGGCTATACAGTGAGTGGGATTCGAGCAGTACCTTATAGACTCCCTCTACTATTGATGAAATATAAGCCACATATAGTATTGGTATGTAATGCAACTGAACTGTTGTTTTGTTTGCCTCTGAGATGGTATCTGAATTATAAGATAGGCTTGATGGTGGAAGATACTATGCATACAATGTCTTCAAAAAGTGTTTTTAAACAAAGAGCTAAAGTTATGATCTATCGTATAGCGGATTTCTACCTGCCTTTAACTAATGATAGTGCTGATTACCTTAATATCAATGGCATTTCAAAAAATATATATCGAACGGCCTGGAGCATTGATTTAGATCGCTTTCAAAAAATGATAAATACAAACAAGGTTGAGACAATCAGAAGAGGGCTTAATGTTAAAGGGAAGAATGTTTTCATTTTTGTTGGTCAATTAATTCCCCTTAAGGGTATTATGAAACTGCTTAACGCTTGGATCAGTTTACCGGAACAAATTCAAAAAAATATTGCACTTGTTATCATCGGTGATGGACCTCAAAAAGAAGAAATAATTTATTTTATTCAAAATAACAAAATGTCTAATATTATTCTTCTCGGGCATATTTCTTATGAGGAATTGGTAAATTACTATAATACAGCAGATGTCCTTATATTTCCTACACTTCAGGATGTGTTCGGCATGGTTGTGATGGAAGCAATAGCTTGCGGGTTACCTGTTTTAGTATCTAAATATGCTGGAGCTAGAGAATTAGTGAAACATGGTGAAAACGGCTATATTTTCGATTCTGCGAATATTGAAGATATTAAGAAGGTATTAGTAAAAGTATATAAAAATCGTGATAAGCTAAAAGAAATGGGCAGTGTTTCTTTAGAGATAATTAAAGACTATTCTCATGAAAAGGTTATGGCGAATTTAAAAGAGATTTTATTATCTTTGTAATTTTAAAAATATTCCCAATGAATGAAAGTAAAATAAACTGGTTTCTATATATCCCTTTATATGCCTTATTTTTTGCTTTTCTGCTCTTTCAGTCCCGTGGATTTTCTGAGGCTCAAGATAATCCAATAAGTTTAATGAATCTGAATAGATTCATTGGTATTTCTTCTTCGATTATTTTTATTCTAGGATTTTTCTTAATGAAAGAAAAAATAAATATATCTATACCGATTACGCTTAAATTTTATAGTATATATTTAGTTATAGGCATTATCTCAACAATATTGTTTTCTGAGTGGTTGCTTTATAGTTTCTGGAAATTGGCTGAAATATTTGCGGTTTTCATATTTAGTGTTTATGTTTGGAATTTATCATATCGTTCACCTATAGTCGCTTCGATATTCTATGAAAGGATTGTTGACTTTTTTAAGTTTCTATTAATAGCCACAGTTCTAAATATTATTTTTCTGCCTGGCTCTGCTATCCAACCACCAGTTTCTTCAAGAGAAGCGTTCTTGCCCTTCCAATTTATTTGTATAGTACCACAGATAAATCCAAATTCCTTAGGACTTTTGTCAGCCGTTGTGTTGTTTATAAGTTTAATAAGATTTTTAAAATTATCGGATAAGAAAATAATGAGCTCAAATTTAATTTGGATGCTATTTGCCTTTTTATTGTTGATATTTGCACAAAGTAGGACGTCTATTTTGAGTCTTTTTATCGCACTATGTCTAAGTATTCTCCTATTTCGAAAATTACATTTTATTATGAAAGGGCTCATGTACTTACTATTAATATTATCAATTTATCTTTACCTGCCGTATATTGTTTTATATTTAAAAAGAGGATCACCAGAAACTTTGATTATGACAATGAGCGGTAGAACAACAATGTGGGATTTCGCTATGGACTATTTCTGGAAAAGCGATTTAATAAATAAGATATTAGGGTCAGGTTTCGCAATAAGTAATAGATTAATTTTACAAAGATATATGTCAGAGGCTTCAACTCTACATTCTGATTATATTGATGCGTTAATTTCTACTGGTATTACAGGCTTAGTATTCTTGTCATTGTTCTTGGTTTTCAATTTGTACAAAACTACTCTTTGCACACTAAAAAATAAATCAAATAGTGTTTATATTGAATTATTTGGAGTTAGTATTATATTAACATTAAGGACTATTACGGGGCCGACTATAAGCTTCCTGAGTTTTTTTCTGCCCTTGTTTTTGATTATTCCAATCTATTTATCGAGAATGAATCAATTCTTACAAAAACTTGAAAGTCCAATTGAAAATAAATAAATAATCCATCGCATTTTTAATCAATAAGCACTCCAAAGGATATGAGTTCTGTAAGACGATTTGTCGAAACATTTTTCGCATATTTCGAAAAGTCATTTGTTCCATATTGTATTTTACATAGTTATGAAACTCTTCCTGAACATGCCTCTTCTGATATTGACATCGCAGTAGATTTGGAGCAAAAACAAAACCTTGATGCTTTAATAATAAGAACAGCGTCTGAAACGGGTTTTATTATAGTACAGAAGCTATATTATGACGTTCCTGCTTGTTTTTATTATGTGCTTGCCGGAAACAATGCAGAAGGGACATCTGTAGTACAGCTTGATTTTCTGATAGACAGTATCGGTATAAACAGATATCTTTTGACCTCCAGTGAATTATTGGCTGAAAGAGCGAAATATAAGAATTTCTATATACCTTCTCACGGCATGCAGGCAGTATATCTTCTTATTAAAAAAACTATTAAAAATAAGTTCCTTGAGAAGCATTTTTACAAGTTAAAAGAATTATATATTCAAAAGCCTTTAGAAGTCTCTAATACAATAGACAAATATTTGAGCTCAAAGATTAGAAAAGAAGTGATAGCGGCGATAGATGGAAAGTCTGGAGACGAACTTGCTGTTTTGGTTCCTGATATAAATTCAGTAATTAAAAAAAAGTATGTGTCAAAAAATATCTTAAAATTTCTGTGGGAAATAAAAAGAATATTATTTAGGTTCTTAAATCCAACAGGATTATTAGTTGTTGTATTATCTCCAGATGGTGGTGGAAAATCCAGCATGTGCAAATCTATATTAGAAAAATTATTAGGTCTTTTCAGAAAAACTAATTATTTTCACTGGCGGCCGGGGGTGCTGCCGCAGATAAGAACTTTATTTGGAAAATCTAAATTGGAAAGTGAATTTGTATTTTCTAACCCTCATAGTCCAAAGAAACGAAGCAAAATAACATCGTTTTTTAGGTGGTTATATTATACGCTTGATTATTTTATTGGGTACTATCTAAAGATTTTTCCTATGAAAATCAAAACAACTGCTATTGTGATGGATAGATATTACTATGACATTATTGTAGATCCAATTCGCTATGGTTTTAATTTACCCCAATGGCTTTTGAAGTTACCTTTAAAAATAATTCCAAAACCAGATTTAACAATTTATCTTGATAATGAACCAGAAGAGCTTTACAAGCGGAAACAGGAGCTTCCTGTTGAAGAATTGAGAAGGCAGGTGAATGCGTGGCGAAAATTTATTCCTTCATTGCCAAATGCAAGGATTGTGACAACGGATAAGCCTTTGGAGGATGTTGTAAATGAGGTTACAAGATTAGTCCTTGAGCGTCGGGCTGAGTTGACGAGGAAGATGTTGAAGGTTGATCCCGATGAGTCACGGTATTTATGGAAATCAGACATTACGGGTTACATCGCTTTGCCTTCCAAAAAAAACTGCCGCTGGATAATTCCGATAAATCCGAAGCTTGCAAGAAAAGCATGGGATTTGTACCAGCCGTATAGTTTGTTTGGAAGAATTTATAAATCAACGATGAGTTCTTTATCAGGTTATGGTTCTTTAAGACTTTTAAAGCATATAAATTTATCTCTTGAATTTTCTGATTCTGAACAGGCTTCACTTTTCATGAAATGTATTACAGATGTTTTTGGAAAAGAAGATATAGCTCTTGCCATTTCAACAGGTACTCCTTCACCTTTCAGAAAAATAACGGCAATGATTATGGATTCGAAAGGAAATGTTCTGGGATTTGCGAAAATTGGTGAAACACCACTTGCAATACAAAGAATAAAACGCGAAACAAAAATTCTTATACTCATAGCTCACAGCTCATTGTTGATCGCTCAAAAATCATCAGCCAAAAGCCATCAGCTATCAGCTATCAGCATTAGAGTTCCTGAAATATTATATGAAGGGGAGATTGGGAATGGTTATATGCTGATACAGTCTCCTGCGCCCTTTGAGGGAAAAAGCGGAAGTAGATACTTCAATGATGATTATGCTAATGTTTTGCGAATATTAATAGATAATACATCAGTAAAGAAAAAATTTATTGAATCGGAATTTTATAAAATTTTAAAATCAGGCATAGATAATTATATGCTGTCTTACAGGGAGCTATTAAAGCAAGGATTAGATTATCTTGAAAGAAATATCGGAGATAAAGAGATTATCTTTACTCTTTCACACGGTGACTTTGCTCCCTGGAATATGCTGTGGAGTAAGAATAGGAAAGAAGTTTTTATCTTTGACTGGGAATCCGCAAATTCCGAAGCCCCTGCCGGGATTGATCTTGTTCACTTTCTTTTCCAGACGGGGTTCTTGTTAAAGAAACTGAGAGGCAGGAAGCTTCTCAGTTATATTATCTTGAATCCTTTTTTATCTGAATATTCTTTTCTGTCACCTGACGATCTGATACTGTCTTACTGTTTGTATATGACTGTAACCGAAGACTTACCACAACAACTATCACAATCAGCAATACAACGACGGCAGATGATAAAGACCTTAGTAGGACGCGGATACACGCCGATACCTCAGATTATATTAAAAAAATAAAACAATTATTTCTTTAAAAATGAATCCCCTAAATCTGCGTAAATCTGTGTCCTATAGAATTAAGTACACTGATGAACTCTGATGGCGCAGATTATAAATATCAAAATGTCTTTAAAATAACATCCTGTAAATCTGCGTCCTATTAATATTGCTTCAAATGAATGAAGATTATAAATATAAAGAAATAACAGATAAAATAATCAGTGCTTTTTACAAGGTCTATAATTCTTTAGGATACGGGTTTTTAGAAAAGGTCTATGAAAATGCATTGATCATAGAATTGAAGGATAGAGGAATGGTGGCTGTACCACAAGCTCAGATACAAGTCTTTTATAAAGGGAATACTGTAGGAGAATACTATGCAGATATTGTCGTAGAAGATAAGATAATTGTTGAGATCAAAGCTGGAAGGGATCTTGCCCCGGAAAATGAAGCCCAATTATTAAACTATCTTAAGGCGACTGACATGGAGGTTGGTTTGTTATTGAATTTTGGACCGGAACCGCAGGTTAAAAGAAAAGTTTTTAATAACGATAGGAAGACCAGTAAAAACCAGCAGCTAAAGAGGTAATTGGACGCAGATGAACGCAGATTGTACAGATGACAAAAAAGAAGAATAAAAAAGATGACTTTAAATAAAAATCATGAAAATCTGCGAAGATCTGTGTCCCATAAATTAAAGGTTCTTGTCTCTGCATATGCCTGTGAGCCTCATAAGGGTTCTGAGCCCGGGGTTGGCTGGAACTGGGCAAAGCAGATTGCTAAATTTGCTGAGGTATGGGTTATCACAAGGAAAAATAACAGAGAAGTAATCGAGGAAGAACTGAAAAAAAATCCTGAGCCAAATTTGCATTTTGTCTATGTTGATTTGCCAAAGTGGATGAGGTTTTGGAAGAAGAAACAGAGAGGTGTGCATTTATATTATTTTCTGTGGCAGTTTGCCGCATATTTCAAGGCAAGAAGGTTAAATAAAAATATAAAATTTGATATTGCCCATCATATAACATTTGTTAATGACTGGATGCCGTCTTATTTAGCCTTTATAGATGTTCCTTTTATTTGGGGACCAATAGGTTGCAATAAGCCAATTCCTCTTAAATATCTTCCTTCCATTAAAGAATATTTAATTGATAGAGTTAAACATTTTTTGAGATTAATTTTAAGAATCATAAACCCCTTTTATTTTGTGACATTATTAAAAAGCAAGAAAATTATTCTAATTTCAAAAGAACAACAAAAAACTTTTCCATTTAGGTTTTTATCAAGTAATAAAATATTTTTTCAGTCAGCGAATGCTATTGAAATAAATGAATGTAATTTTGATATTGCAACAAAAGGGTTAAGAAATAATTTTACGATATTCTCGGCAGGAACTTTAATACCTATAAAAGGATTCCATTTATCATTACAAGCTGTTGCAGAACTAATAAATAAAAAAAAAGAAATCAAATTTGTAATTGCTGGTGATGGTTCTCTTAAACACTTTTTAAAATCTCTTGCAAAAACTTTGAAAATAGAAGAAAAAGTTAGTTTTTTAGGCAATCTTAAAAGAACAAACGTGCTGAAGTTAATGAATAATTCGAACATTTTTCTTTTTCCCTCTTTCGAAGGTGGAGGTATGGTTGTGCTTGAGGCAATGGCTTGCGGGCTTCCGGTTGTCTGTCTTGATTATGGCGGACCTGGAGAGATGGTAACAAACGAATGTGGAATAAAAGTTAAGCCAATAACCCCTGAGCAAACAATTAATGACCTTGCAGAGGCGCTTTTGAAACTTGCCAATGACCCTGCGTTAAGAATAAAAATGGGCCAGGCAGGAAGAAAACGAGTTCAAGAATACTATACATGGGAGAAGAAGGGAGAGTTTATAAAGAAAGTATATGAAGAAGTATTAAACAAAAAGTTATCAGGGTACAGTTGACAGGGGACAGGAAATTAAAAAAAAGTGGACAGGGGGCAGGAGACAGAAAAAAGTGAGCAGTGGACAGCGGTCAGGAATCAAAATAATAAAAAGTAATCATTTGGTAGTGGGCAGATAAACAGCTGATTTCCTGATAACTGCCAACAGCATCCTGAATCCTTATATGGTGAAAGTATGAAATTTGAAGATTTGAATGTATGGGAAAAATCTAAAGAGTTGAGCGTCTATATATAAAGAATTAAAATACCTCAAAGATGATGGGTTTAGGGATCAGATTACCCGTTCAGCATTATCAATAGCAAGCAATATTGCAGAGGGCATGGAAAGAGGGACTACGAAAGATTGTATAAAATTCCTTCAATACGCTAAGGGCTCTTGTGCCGAGTTGCGTACACAAATTTATATAGGAATAGAAATAGGGTATATTCCTGAAGACACAGGAAATAATTGGATTCAGAATACAAGAGAGATATCAGCTATGCTGGTAGGGTTAATCAGGGCAAAAAATCGTTAATGTTTAACTTTTATTATCTGACATCTTTTTCCTGTACCTTGTCTTCTGGTATCTGACACCTGTTCCCTGTTCCCTGTTTCCTGAAACCTGACACCTGATTCCTGATTCCTGACACCTGATACCTGATACCTGATACCTGTTCCCTTTCTTAAATGAAAATTTTATTGGTTCATAATTTTTATCAATCCTCATCTCCTTCTGGTGAAGATGTGGTTTTTAAAAATGAGGTTGAGTTGTTGAGGAAGAATGGAGTAGAGGTTGTTACTTACGAAAGATATAATGATGATATTAAAGACTATGGTTTAGGGGGTAAGCTTCTTCTTCCTTTTACAAACATCTGGTCAAAAAAAACTTATAATGAAATAAAAGAACTAATAAAGAAAGAAAAGCCTGATATTGCACATTTTCATAATATCTGGTATCTGATTTCTCCATCTGCCTATTATGCCTGTAAAGATGAAGGCGTGCCAGTTGTTCAGACATTACATAATTTCAGAATATTTTGTGCAAATGGGCTTTTATTAAGAAACGGAAAGATATGTGAAGAATGTATAACAACAAAGACAGGTAAGGGGTCAGAGGTCATAGGTTATGGTGATAAAGAAGAGAAAATAGGTAATAGGTTAGAGGTGATAGGGAATAGGTTAAAAATTGTAAATAATGCATTAAGGTATGGTTGTTATAGAAATTCAAGAGTATATTCTTTACCTGTTGCTTTTATGGAATATCTGCACTGGGTGAAAAAAACTTGGGTAGATAAAGTTGACGCGTATATTGCGCTTACTGAATTCGGTAAAAAAAAGTTTATTGAAGCAGGCTTGCCCTCTGAAAAAATCTTTGTAAAGCCTAATTTTCTGCAGAACCCGCCAGAACCTAATTATTCACACCAGAATTATGCTGTTTTTCTTGGCCGCCTTTCAGTTGAAAAAGGACTTAATGTGTTAATTAAAGCCTTTCTCTATCTTTCTCATCCCCCATCACCCATTACCTCTGACCCATCACCCATCCCCCATCCCTCGTTTCATTTAAAGATTGTTGGTGATGGACCTCTGCGAAAACAACTTGAAGATAAAGTCAGGGATGAGGAATTACATAACATAGAGTTTACAGGCAGAAAGAGTTTTTTTGAGGCAATAAACCTGTTAAGAAAATCAAAGTTTATGTTAATGCCTTCAATATGGTATGAGGGATTCCCTATGGTAATCAGGGAAGCTTTTGCCTGTGGCAAGCCAGTGATTGCTTCAAGACTGGGGGCAATGGCTGAACTGGTAGATGATGGGAAAACTGGACTTCTTTTTGAGTCGGGGAATCCGGTTGATCTTGCTGAAAAAATAAAATGGTTGCTTGAGCATGAGGATGCCTGTATTGAGATGGGTAAAAATGCAAGGAAAGTATTTGAGGAGAAATATACAGCTGAAAAAAATTTTGAAATCCTTATGGATATATATAGTAAGATGATAGGCACTAGTAACAGATCATTATGAATGATATATATTTTCTTCCCCTCTAACAAGAGGGGCGTAGGGGTGTGTAAGTTTCTCCTCTATTAAGATGGGGGAAAAGGGTGTGTAAATGCCCAGAATCTATTACAAACCACAGCTAAAAGAGATATCACGAAAGCTTAGGAACAATAGCACAAAAGCTGAGATTAAACTCTGGAGTCATCTTAAAGGTAAACAATTAATGGGCTATGATTTTCACAGACAGAAGCCAATAGATAATTACATTGTTGATTTCTTTTGCAGTAGATTAAATCTTGCTATAGAAATAGACGGATATACACACAGCTTTGAATCAGTGATAGATAGAGACGAAATGAAAGCTGTTCGATTAAATGAAATGGGTATTAGTGTATTACGATTTTCAGATGAGGATGTTATTAATAATATTGAAATTGTTATTGCGAGTATAGAAGATTTCATTAGAGGGAATGAGAAGAGACACACCCCAACCCCTCTTAATAGAGGGGAGGATCCAGACAAAGTTGCCCCAAAAACTAATAACCAATAGCCAAATGTTTTACTTAAATGGCATTAAGCTACTCCCAGTTGATTTAGATGAAGCAATTAAGATTGTGTCTAATTCTATTCATAAGAAAAAAGGCGATTACTTCTGCTTTGCAAATATACATGTAGTGATGGAAGGTATTAAAAATGAGAATTACAAAATTGTTCTTAATAATTCATCAGGTAATTTTCCAGACGGTATGGGTGTTGCCTGGGCTTTAAAGTTTATCGGTAATAAATTTTATGATAGGGTTCGTGGTGCAGACTTTATGCTCAAGTTGTGTGAGTATGCATCAAGGAATGGATTAAAAGTGTTCTTTTATGGTAATACAGAAGAAACCCTTTTACTTCTGTCAGAAAAACTAAAGAAGCTATATCCTGAATTAAAGATCGCAGGTTCAATATCACCGCCTTTTAGACCTTTGACAAAAGAAGAAGACGACGTATATGTTAAAAAGATAAATGACTCTGGTGCAGATATTCTATTTGTATCTCTTGGGGCTCCAAAGCAGGAATACTGGATG
>Ga0078972_1009402_pt1 | contig 19316 bp, 18 predicted proteins | sample YelNatPaOPGAMG01_FD_67568 | JGI IMG/M metagenome (GOLD analysis project Ga0078972, IMG submission 67568) | Hot spring thermophilic microbial communities from Obsidian Pool, Yellowstone National Park, USA - OP-RAMG-01 (SPADES assembly) (version 2) | ecosystem: Environmental > Aquatic > Thermal...
GGATCCTATTAAAATCACAGCTTTAACACCTTTAGCTACAGCTTTTTCACTATATTCCTTAAGCTTTTTCATAACTTCTTTATAGTTTAGCTTAAAGAATTTTACTTTTGCAGTATTCCATGATTTCCTCTGCATATTTAACAGCTCTTTTTGCATCTTCTTTAGTATAATAATCTAGGGGTGCACCTTCAGGATGAAAATTTGGATATCTTGTTGGAATATAATGTCTATCAAGCTCTTTAGCTTTATCTATTAATTCTTCAGAAGGTTTATACTTATTGGGAAGAGAAGCAAGCATATGAGATATTGAATGCCCCCAAACTTCAATAGTTAACTTTTGATATAAAGCCTTGACAGCTTTTTCAGCAGCTTGCTGAGCAGCAAAGCAAGCCCATTCATAATCATTAAATTCTAAAGATTTTTTAGCATGCTCTAAATCCTTTAAAGCTTGCTTCAACCAATCATTAACTCTAGAAACCATTTTAATTTCAATATCTCCTACAGTTAATTAAAATTAATGAAAAAGAGTAATTTAAAACTATACTGTATTAAGTTTACTTTTAATTGCTTTGGAGTTCTATAATGCAGGAATAGCTTTACGCTGGTTTAAAGATGAATTTTTAAAGAAAACCTAGTTAAGGAAGTATATAAAGCCCTTTTAACTTAGAAAATATAGGAGCAAGTTGAAAATGGCGAGTGAAGGATGGAGACAAACCTTAAATCAAGAATTTTCAAGCTTCTTAAGGAGGATGAGGAATTTCGCCATGCCATAATCGGCATGCTAGGCCTAGAAGACATTAAAACAGCTATCTTAAGCTTAGAAAAGACAGTGAGCAGGCTTATTGAAGGATATGCAAGACTTGAGGCTGGATATGCAAAGTTAGAGAATACTGTAGCTAAGCTTGTTGAAGGACAGGCAAGACTTGATGAAGCTGTAGCTAAGCTTGCTGAAGGATATGCAAAGTTAGAGAATACTGTAGCTAAGCTTGTTGAAGGACAGGCGAGGTTTATGGAGGCTATGGCAGAAACAAGACGGGACATTGCTGAGATAAGAAGGGAGCTGACTAGCACTAGAAGTGAGCTAGGCGGCCTTTCAAGCTCAGTAGGAGCTATGTCAGAGTCTATGGCTAGGGAGGCTTTGAGGAAATGGTTGAAGGAAAAAGGTCTAGCAGTCGATAGAATAGCGCCGATAAAGGTAAAGATAAATGATCGGGAGGTTGAGGTGAATTTCTATGGAAAAGCCATGAACAAGGAGGGAATGCAAATAAACGTGTATGCAGAGGCAAAGTCAGCGATTAAGGCTAGAGAAGTAAAGGACTTCGCCAGAATAGCAGCTGAAGCAGAGAAGATGTGGGGAAAAGGCATTAAGCTTATAATAGCCTTTAGGATTTATGAGGATGCTTATCAAGCGGCTGAAGAAGAAGGGATACAAATAATCGAAGCATAAAACCTTGCAAAGACTATGATTTAAAAGACCCCTACTTACTATTCGCGAAGTATTAATCCCACTTTTTAATTGTTAAAAATAAATAAGGTGAAATTAGCCATTCATATCTACAATTTTTAATGGGACATAAAGGTGTTTTAACCGCCTACTATGATTAAAAATATGCGAAGCGCCTTTAAGGCTTATGAACTATTCTTAACAATTTCAATAAGCTTTTGATTTTTAAGCCTATTTATGCCCAGTCTTTTTCCACCTTTAGCTATATCTTGCTTAACTCTATGTTTGATTTTTCTAGAGAAATCAAAAAAATCAAAAATTTATGCGTAGAAAGCTTTTAAAAATCAAAGAAAATCAAAAATTAATAAGGTTTTAATGTGGAGGGGGACCCCCTCCCCCTTCCAAAAACAAATGTGTCATAGAATTTAATATGGAACTGCAGCTAAGTAGCATTTAGTTGCAGTTAGCTGCTTATAGCAATTTAAGCTTTTAACCTATATATGCTTGATTTACGCCTGAACCTACAAGCTGCGCTGAATTTAACTCCTGTATTTTCTAACAATATCTTGAATTGTTGCACCTTTTTTCTGCATGCGCAAAAGAAAATAAAACTTTCTCTTTCATTTAAAGCGGTTTCTTTTCTATTAGAAGAGAGAAAGAGTATAACTATGTTATAAAGGGATGTTTCTCATCATCTTCTTAATTAGTTTGAATTTCAACTTCCTTTCTAGTGAAACTATCTGTCAGAATCGTTAATCCGTCAAACCTATCAAGTTTCTCAAGCCTTTATCGTTCAAGCTGTATCAAAAGGGATTGATGTGTGGGAAATATGGGTCTACCCAATTTCTTGAGGCTCATGTATAAACGTCATGTGAAGAGAAACAATCTTCACATAAATTTCTAATGTTAATTTGTGGTCATAATAGTAGAGCCTTGATCCTTGTTTTAACAGTAGCAAACACAATTGTTGCGATTGTTTTTTGTTCAATCCCCTTGCAATAAGGCTCTATTGTTTTAATATCTCCTTTCCCTAGCCATAATTAATTCTGATAGAAAATACTCCCTCTTTATACTTTTACCAACAGCATCTATTTTGAAACTGTTGATTATGGCAAGTCAAATATGAAAAACTTTACCTAAATAGGATTTTAGATAATTTTCGGATAGTTCAGCAAAAGTTAGATTTTATTATAAAATCTCAACGTTAGGCAAATCCTTAAACTGAGAATCTTTAGTCAAAACTTTTAGATTATAAATTTGTGCAGTAGCTAGAATTATGGAATCCATCATACCCCAGTTCTTTTCTATTCTTTTTCTTTCATAATTTATTTTTCCGGCTAAAATAACTATTGGTTCATTAAGCCCCAAAAAATTGTTGAACCATTTTTAATCCCTTCAATATAGTCCTTTATTTTGTTTTGAATGTTATTTTTAAAACATCAGTTTACAACTTCAGCAAGAGTCTATGCTAGTAAAATTTTCTTCAGTTTTTAGTATATCTTCAACCTTTTTACTTTTCTCTGTACCTTGAAAGAATTCAATCCAAACTGATGTATCAAGTAACATTACCATCTGTCCACTCTATCGGTTCCATCCCTTTCAAATGGTTTCATATCTTTAGCGGTGCCAATTAATCTCAAAACTTCTTCTAACTTCCTTTGTTTTAATAGTTCAACTTCCACCTCTTCGCCTTCTTTTATTTTTTGTTTCTCAATTACTTCTTTTGGAATCAGAATTCCTAATGAAGAATCAACTTTTCTTACTTTAGCTTTAAACAACTCAGGCATACTATCACCTTATTAAAATCTATCAATATTTATCTATTCCTCCTATAGCTTGAAATGCGAAATGACAACCGCTATGGCATTGACCCATTATAACAATTGTTTTTAATAACTCTATTGTTTTTAATATTTCCTTCACAATTTCCTTAGCTATAATTAATTCTGATATGAAATATTTCTTTTCTTTACAAGCCTCTATAGATTTTCAAGATTAAAAAATATGCAAACCTAAAAGTTAGCTAAAAAATATTTTTCAGGCTTATCATAAGCATAAAGTTTTTATATTATCAATAAAATATATGTAATAAGATGTTTATTGAATTTTTAGGGTGGGGAAGAGTTTTTGGCTAGGGTTTTTGTTGAGAATTTGGTGAAGCGTTTTGGTAATGTTGTTGCTGTTAATAATCTTACTTTAGAGGTTAAGGATAAGGAGTTTATTGTTTTTCTTGGTCCTTCTGGATGCGGTAAAACTACTACGCTTAGATGTATTGCTGGTCTTGAAACTCCTGATTCAGGTAATATTTATATTGGTGATGCTTTAGTTAATGATTTACCTCCTAAAGATAGAGATGTAGCTATGGTTTTCCAAAGTTATGCTTTATATCCGCATATGAGTGTTTTTGATAATATTGCTTTTCCCCTTAAAATGAGGAAAATGCCTAAGGATGAAATTAAAAAAAGAGTTAAGGAAGTTGCTTCCTTATTAAAAATTGAAGAGTTGCTTGATAGAAAGCCTAGGCAGTTAAGCGGTGGTCAAGCTCAAAGGGTTGCGCTTGGAAGAGCCATAGTTAGGCAGCCTAAAGTTTTTCTTTTTGATGAGCCTTTAAGCAATTTAGATGCGAAGCTTAGAGTTTATATGAGGGCTGAATTGAAAAGGCTTCAAAAAGAATTAGCTACAACAACAATTTATGTTACTCATGATCAAGTTGAAGCAATGACTATGGCTGATAGAATAGCCTTAATGAATAATGGTATACTTCAACAATTAGCTTCACCAAGCGATATTTATCATAAACCAGAAAACATTTTTGTAGCAGGATTTATAGGAAGCCCACCAATGAACTTTATAAACTGCAGCCTTAAAGAATTTAATGGTGAATATGCTTTAGATGCTGGAGAATTCACAATTAAATTGCCGAAGGATATAGGGTTAATAGTAAAGGAGAAAGCTGAAGGCTCAGAACTTGTATTAGGCATAAGACCTGAAGATATAACTGTTTATGAATCAGCTGTTCCAGAAGCTATAGAAACTGAAGTTTATGTTATAGAACCTTTAGGTTCAGAAAACGTTATAGACCTTAAAATAGGAGAAAACCTAATTAAAGCAATAAGCCCACCAACATTATGGCTTAAAATAGGAGATAAAGCCTACATAAACTTCAACAAAGAAAAAATGCATATATTCAATAAAAAAACAGAAAAAGCAATAATATAAAAAATATTTTTATATTAATTAATCTTATTAACCGCATTAATAATTTTGTTAAGCTTCTCATCTTACCTTTGTAGATCCCGTAATATACCTACTCATTATAATCACTCTAAAGATAGTTAAACAAGGGTAGCAAAAGGTTTTTCATATCAATTTACTAACACTTAAAGAATAGTTCCCTTAACTCTTTTTCTATTGCCTTAATAGTAGCTATATTTACAAAGAAAACATATATTAACACTCTCTTATAAATGTTATAAAATATCATTTACATATTGAATTATAATATTATATAACATAAATATAGTAAACTTTAAATAGTCTTCTATTAAAATATTTTATTGAGCTTTCTACTCTAAAAATTTAGGAGGGGAAAGTTTGGGAGAATCTGTAAAAGGAGTTTTCGCTAGAAAAGCTTCAGGACTCGTTAGAGCATTCGCCCCTCAAGATGCGCTCTATATGAATGTTATTGGAGTTGCACCAATGGTTTCAATCGTACCATTATTATATATGACATCAACAATGTACCCTGGAGCTGACCTTTATTTAGCATTCACTATTGCCTTAATAGTAGCTATACCATTTGGATGGACGTATGCTATGCTATCGACTGCTTATCCACGCTCTGGAGGCGATTACGTATATAATAGTCGAATAGTTCATCCATCATATGGCTTAGCCGGTAGTGGGTTATACTTAGTAATTAACATTATAGGTGTTGGGCAATTTCCAATGTTTACAGCATGGTACATCTCATCGATATTTGCAATCTTGGGGACTATGTATAACAATCCATCACTTACTAATTTAGGCTCATATATAGCGAGCGTAGAAGGAACGATAGTCACAGTTACTTTAATAATTATTTGGAGCGCGATAATAAATATTCTTGGTGTGAGATTTCACGCTATAATTCAAAGAATTTATTTTGTTATAGCTGCCATAGGCACTCTCATTCTTTTTGGGGTTTTGGCTTTTACAACTCATCAGTATTTTGTCAATGCATTCGATGCTTCAGTAGCTCAGTATGGCACATCATTTAGCGATCTTATAGCGCGTGCAAAAGAAGCGGGATATCAGCCTCCACCATTTAGTATGGCAACTACATTATTAGCTACTGTATTTTTATTTGAATTTTTAACCACGGCTTGGCCAGTAATGATTGCAGGTGAAGTAAAGTCTCCAGCAAAGAGTTTAATACTTTCTTGCGTCGGTGGGATATTTCTCTCTTGGGTTCTATATATGGTTACTACAGGGCTTTACTATCGTGTTTTTACTCCAGACTTCGCGAATGCTGTAACATGGCTGCACATGAATAAACCAGATATGTATCCACTTCCGCATGCGCCTTACCTTACATATCTTATAGGTTTTTTAAGTCGTAATCCGATTATATTGGCGTTGATAGGAATTGGCTTTATTTGTTGGGGTTTAAGCCTTACGCCAAACCACATAATGATTGTAAGCAGACCACTGTTTGCTTATGCTATGGATAAAGTCTTTCCAGGAAAGTTTGCTTCCGTAAGTGAGAGAACGCATACTCCAGTATTTTCCATAGTTGTCACCGCAATATTAGGGGAAATAGTTTTAATAATAACGGCTTATGCTGGATGGTTAATAGGATTAACCCTTAATGTAGCAGTAGGTTGCGCGATTTACTTCCTATTCACCTTGTTTGCTGGTGTATTATTTCCAATACTGAAGAAAGATCTCTTTGAGGCTTCTCCAGCGATTGTAAAGGCAAAGATTGGCCCTATTCCAATTGTAAGCATAACTGGAGCGTTCTCCGGAATAGCGATGCTTTGGGCATTAAGCACATACTTTATGCATCCAGAATTAAGTGGACCAGTTAGCCCAGCTTCGGTAAGCTTTATTATCGTAGTTATAATTCTCTTTGCCTTAGACTATTATATTGCTCGTTGGTACAGAAGAAAGAAAGAGGGCATTGATATTAGCCTTAATTATACAGAGATACCTCCAACGTGATTAAAACTCAATATCTTTTTTTACTTAAAGAGCATTCAAATTTCCTCTTCTATAGAAGTGTTAGTTAGTATTTATAAACAGAAAATTTGGATGCATTTTCTTTTTTATAATTATTATTTATATTATTTATAAACAGAAAATTTAAATCAAATTATAAACAAAAAGAGGGGCTGTGGTGAGAGATGAATAAGATTCTTCCGGAATTAAGCCTTTTACAAGAGGCTGAAAGGATTCTTCAAAATTCTAAGGAGAAAGGTGTGATCTTGAGGTTAATAGGAGCTACAGCATTTAGGCTTCACTGTAGGGAATATGGTTGGATTCAAGAAAAGCTTGGTAGAACTTTGTCTGACATAGATTTTGTAGGTTACAGCAACCAATCAAATAGGATAAGAAAGCTCTTTCAAGATTTAGGCTATGAAGAACGGGGCATGATTAACGTTCTTCTTTCTAAAGAAAGATTAGTTTTTTACGATATTTCGCAAGGAAGACATGTGGACGTATTTCTAGATAAATTAAGATTTAACCATATAATCAATCTTATTGGTAGGCTCGAAATCGACTATCCAACTATCTCTCTAGTGGATCTTCTTTTAGAGAAAATACAAATAGTTAAAATAACTCAAAAGGATATTATAGATGTGATAATGCTTCTTAGAGAACATAAGGTAGGATTGGGGAATCAAGAAACAATAGATGCTGGATATTTAGCAAAGCTTTGTAGCGATGATTGGGGATTATGGAAGACTACAACGATGAATCTTCAAAAAATTCAGGAATTCTTAAATATGCTTGATCTTCCTGATGAAGATAAAGAAGATGTACGATTAAAGATTCAATCCTTATTGAGTTACATAAATGAGGAACCTAAAACTTTTAAGTGGAAAATGAGGAGCAAAATAGGGGAAAAAAAGAAGTGGTACGAGGATGTTGAGGAGCTTGAGCGTTAAATTAACCACTTATAAATTGATAGCTTTTTATTTCTCCTTTATCTAAGTTAATTAATGCTCCACGCAAAATGCCTTCAGAATATTCGCTCCCAGGATTTATACACAGTGTTCTACCTATTTTTCGAGCCATTCTTGATTCATGAATATGTCCATGCAAACCTAATAAAGGTTGATATTTTTCTATAGCCTTTCTTACAGCTATACTTCCAGCTGGAGCCATTACAATTTGACCACCTTTAACAATGGGCTTAAGCTTATCATCAAGCTTTGGAGCATCATCAAGACCAGAAGCATATGGAGGACAGTGAAAGTTAAAAATACAATTCTCCATACAATCAACCTTTAAGGTCATAGCTTCAATCTTTTTTTCAAGCTCTTCTTCAGGTATATCTCTTGGGCATTTCCAAGGAGTTATATTAGCGTAACCTGTGCTTATCATTTCATGTTCTTCATTTATATGAATGCATTTTCCTTCAGGATTAACTACATAATCCGACTCTTCTATAACAGCATCTATTTCAAATATGTCATCATTTCCTGGCATTATGAAGCATTTTATGCCTCTATTCATTAACCTTTCTTCAGCCAATTTTAACCACCTTTTTAAATCATTAATTATCAATTCTTTAAATAATGCATCAATTCTTTCTTGGTTCAACTGCAGCTCTTCCATCTCTTTGTAATCTGTAACGTAAGGAATGTAACCAATATATCTAATTCTCTCCTTTAAAGTTTCTATTTCATGCTCATTTTTAATTGTGTATTTTCCACCAAGATATTCAGCAGTGTAAACATCGTTTGGCTGCTTAACAATTGGAACAATCATTTTAGAGGTTATATCTCCGCTCAACATAGCAATGTTAGCTTTATAAATTATTGCAGCGTTTAAAAACTTTTTAAAGCATCTTTCTGAGCCATGAATGTCTGAAACAAAAAGTATACGAATCATAAAGTTTACCTCCAAATTAAGAAAAGAGGCTTTAAATACTCATAAAGTTTTAAGTAAGATTCGTACGATTTATCGTAAACTGATTTATTTAAATAGTTTGGTTCAATAACATCTTTTATTGAAACCATCGAATTAATAGCAGCATCAATTGATGGAAAAACCTTTGAGGCGACGCCTGCTAATATGGCGGCGCCTAAAGCAGAAGCTTCTTTAACTTTAGGTATAATTACACGTTTTTGCAAAACATCAGATTTTATCTTTGTCCATAACAAGCTCTTTGCAGCTCCACCTAAAGATCGAACTTCCTTAATAATTATTCCTAGAGATTCAAGCACTTCAATATTTCTTCTTAACATATATGCTACCGATTCCATAATTGCTTTTGCGAAGTGTGCTCTTGAATGTTTTAATGTTATTCCAAATATAACTCCTTTAGCTGAAGGATCGAATTCAGGGCAAGCTGCACCCATTAAGTGGGGGAGGATAATTAATCCTTCAGAGCCGGGAGGGATCTTCATCGCTTCTCTGTCTAACAATTCGTAAGCATCAATTCCAGTTCGTTCTTCAATAATTTTTTCTTCAATACTAAAGTTATCTCTATACCATTTTAACACTATGCCAGCCGTTTGACTCCAAGGCATGAGAAAAAAGAGTCCAGGCGCAGCGTGACAATGGCATGGTATCCTATATTCAGGATCGTAAATCGGCTTCTCTATTGTAGCAACTATAGCCAAAGCAGCACCTGTTGTCTCAGTTAAAATTCCAGGTTTAATGTTTCCAGCTCCTATAGCTGCAGCTGCATGATCAAAAGCTCCAGTTCCAACGAGAGTCTTTTTACTTAACCCAGTTTCTAATGCTGCTTCTTCGCATATGTTCCCAATAGGGCTTCCTGAAGGGGAAAGAGCAGGTAATTGATCCTCAGTAATGCCAACCTCATTTAGAATATAAGACCACCAACGTTTATTCTTAATGTCAAGCATGCCTGTGGATGAATTTACAGAGTACTCAGTTATAAAATTCCCTGAAAGCTTATAATTTAGATAATCCTCGACAAGAAGAAATTTGAAAGCCTTCTCAAATATCTTTGCCTCATTACGCCGAATCCATAAAATTTTTGTTACCGGCCATGTAGGAACTAATTGAGGCTGCCCCGTTATTTCGTAAAATTCACTTTTATCAACTTTATCTTTTAGAATGCTGCATTCTTCCTTTGATCTGTTATCAAGCCATACAATCGCATTACGCAATGGTTTTCCATCCTTGCCTAAAACTATTAAGGTTTCGCCTTGGCTTGATACAGCAATGGAGATTATATCTTCAACATTTATCTTAGCCCCTTTCAAAACTCTTTTAATAGCATTTCTACAAGCTATCCAATAAGTCTCTGCTTTCAACTCGGCAAAATCAGGCTCAGGAGTAATCAAAGCATATTCTTCAATAGCTGAAGATACAATATTACCTTCATAATCAAATAATATCGCTTTCATGCTAGTTGTGCCCGCATCAATCCCAAGTAGGTAAGCCATTAACTTTCATCTCACAATTAAGATACTATAGGTTTTATTCCTAAAAAATCACATAGCTCTAAAAGCTCATTTTTTATATCTTGATAAACAATAGCATAATGTTGACTCATTAAATTCTGACCAAAGTGATCTGTACTGCCATCTAACTTTACTTTCATGCTTGGATAGGGTGGGCAACCGACTTCATGGAATGGCTCCGGAATATCCGCTTCACCAACAGCTATATGCATCTTAAATCCTGAATATGAATCCTTCTTAAATGAGGAAAGCCTTGCTAGAGTAACTCTTCCCTTCTTATAGGCAGTGCAATTTAAAAGTCCTAGGTAAAGGGCAGTATGCTTACTAATCTTAGGTTTATCCATAGATAATTTAAATGGAGCAAAACCGCACGCTCCTAGTAAAATATGATCATTACTTATCAAATGTACATCGCCATACGTAACTGTTAAGCCAGTTAAGTAATGCATAATTAATTGGGTTATTATGAGCGGAACATCACCTTCACAAGAACATGTTATTTCATCTGCAAGCATGGATAATGGCACACAAGGAGCAAAACCATAGTATCGTGAGAGCTCGTATTGACACTTTACAGTTAAGGCGTTCCACCCAAACTTTTTTGCAAGATTTTTTAAAGCTAAATACATCTTCATCGCAAGTAGAAGATCTTTCTCAGTTACTTCCTTTGAGATATCCCACTTACTTCTTACTTTCTCAATTAATTTCTTTGCTTCTTCATCACTTATATTTTCAACTTCCTTAATAATCATGTACTGATCTAAATGTTCTATTTCAGGTCCTATTTTTTGCCTTACTAAAACATGATCGAAAGTTCCAGTATACATACCCATTGAAGCGTATCCAAGCAGCCCTATCTTTGACTTGTTTAATCTATGTAAAGCATGTGAGACTCGGACGAACAATTTAAGTTTATCCTTAATGCCTTTTTCATCTGGCATCCCCCATATGAATCTGAATTTAATTCCCATTTCTTCAAGGCTTTCCTTTATTACTCCAGCGCCGGGTAGAGGTCCCAATGTTAATAATTCATTATTTTTCATAAACATTGTGTGACTCCATAATACTATTGGTTTATTCAAAAACTCCTTTAAAACGGCTATTACATTTGGAGCTTCAACCCATGAAATAATAGCGGCAATTATTGAGTCTAAATCTTCACTACGTAGAAGCTTTAAAGCACTTTCTACATCGTTCCATGTAATAATCGGATCCGTAGCTATAACATCTAAACCTATATCTCTAAGCGTTTCTTCAGATTTCTTTGCGAACTCAATAACTAGCTCACGTGGATAATCTGGATAACTAAATGGCACAAATCCTACTCGAGGTTTAACATCCGATTTTTGAGTATTTTCCAATTTAATTTCCCTCTTTAATTTCAATCAAAAATGTTATATAACATTTATATATTTTTTCTCACTAAACTTTTGCTCAATAAGTGCCTTAATTTTGTTTAAGCCATCTATAGCATCTTTTCCATAAGCATCAGCACCTATGGCGCTGGCAAATTCCTTTGTTACCGGACGACCGCCTATAATAATTGCAACTTTATCTCTAAGTCCTCTTTTCTTTAATAATTCAATAACCTCCCGCATATTTTCCATAGTCGTTACTAATAATGCTGACATTGCTAAAACATCAGGTTTAACTTCCTCTATCTTCTCTACAAATTTTTCTGAAGGAACATCAACCCCTAGATCATATACATAAAATCCTACTGCTTTCAAAAGATACTTCACTATATTTTTCCCTATAGAATGTAAATCGCCTTGAACAGTGCCTATAACTATTTTCCCAGAGATCTCAAATTTTTCAGCTTCCAGCAAAGGCTCCAAAAGTTTTAAGGTTTCTTCCATCAAATAACCAGCACTCATTAATTCAGCAAGAAAGAATTCACCATCCTCATATTTCCTTCCAACTTCTTCAGCAACTTTTGTTAAACCTTCTGTTAAAATTTTATGAATAGCGATATTATTTTTAATAGCCTCATTTATTTTCCTCTTTAAACCCTCCTCATTAAAAGTGAGGATGGCTTCGTGTATACCTTGCAAAATTTCTTCTTCATTACTCAAGTTTTATCTCCTCATGATAGAGCTTTCCATATTTCTCTACACTTCTAATCATCGCTTCTATGTTATTTGATGGAGTATTCGGGATAATTTCTCCTCCAAGAGAGAATACATAACCTCCGCCAGGGGCTCCTTTTCTTATCTGGTCTCTACAAGCTTCCTCAACTTCTATTGGTGTACCTCTTAATAAAAGATCAGGATGAAGAGCTCCAACTAACGTTACTTTGTCTCCAATCTTCTTTTTATATATTGCTAAATCTGTATCTGGACATGGCCAAAGGAAAGCATCAATGCCTAATTCAGGTATGAATTCTAGAATGTGCTCAGTTGGCGCATCGCAATGCCAAAGACATACTCTATTCTTCCTTTTATGTTTCTGGAAAAGGCTTCGCGCATAAGGCAAGTAAAATTTCTTAAAATCTTCTGGAGATAGAAAACCTGCGAAGTCATCTCCAAAGTATATGCTTGTCCATTCAACTTCACTCAGTTCCTCTCTAGCTTTTGCAAATTCATCGCAAAATTCTGAAGTCTTTTTTAATAACTTATGAATGATCTCTGGATTAAGCTTAATATCGATTAAAAATCGATCCTGTCCCCTAAGGAGAACGGCAATATCGAGAGGCCCTAATGCCCCACTAAGTGGATCAACATATTCCTTTTTAACTTTTTCACACATATACCGGTAGGTTGCTACTACTGTTGGAATGAAACCAGAAGTGAGCGGTTCAGGGATCTCAAGCTTATCAATATCCTCCGGTTTCTTTAATAACGGTTCTGGAAGCGGGGCTTCATTCTCACGCCAAATTATCTTTGCGCCAAATGCAGATGGTTCAACTATAACACCATATTCTGGACCTAGGATGCCTAAACCATAAAATCTGCGTCGAAATGCAAGCTGAGCATTTAACATATTTTTTGGATCCCTATAATATTCTATTGTTTTTATTCCTACAAAGCGAGATAAGAATGGCCCACTTGCATATATTATTATTGGAATAGCATCTGTTTTTTCATGTCGAAAAGCTGCTTCTATCCTAAGATTATTTATTTCAATGAAATCTTTAATGGACAAATTTGTAACGACCAAAAATGTAAGGAATAAGTCTAAAGGTACTTTATCGCTTCATTAACACTAGCATTTTTATGAACTATTTCGATGATTGCGCGTAGTATAGCTTGCGGATCTTTGTAACCCCAAATGTTTCTTCCCATAATTACTCCACTAGCTCCAGCATCTATTACATCTTTAACTATTTGCAATAGTCCCTTAGGATCGTCAGCTCCAGGACCGCTTAACACAAGTATTGGAACTGGACAAGATTTTACAACTTCCTTAAATGTATCTGGATCCCCTGTATAATAGGATTTTACAACATCAGCTCCAAGCTCAGCTGCTGATCTTGCCGCTAATTTTACATGCTCAGGTTTAGGCCACATCCATTTAGCTTTAGATTTAAAATGGTGCTCAAGTATTTCAGGTGGTAAAGCCTCAACTATTTGAGGCATACCCCATTTTTCACATTCTTGAGAAATCTTACCTATTTTCTCTAAATTTTGAGATTCCTTTGAGACACCGTAAAAGGCCATTGTGGCTACAGCATCTGCTCCTAATCTTAAAGCTTCTTCTACTGAAGAGAAAAGTCTATAATCAGTTATATCTGGACCAATTACTGTAGTTGTTCCATCTAAACGAGCTATTATTCCAACTTTACCTGCAAGCTCAAGATAATTTAATTTAATCATTGAAGGATTTAATAAAATAGCGTTTGGAAGAGCATTTCCTAACACTCTCCTTAAAGTTGCTTTAAAATCTTCAATTCCCTCTATTGGTCCTAAATCTACACCATGATCCATAGTCACTACAACAGCTTTACCGGTTTTTTTATCAAATATTCTACTTAACCTAATGCTTTTTCCAACAATACTCAATTAACCACACCTCTAATAATATTTAAAATTTTCATTATATAAGCTTTATGCATAAAGTGTTATAAAATAATATAAATTAATTTATAATGATATTTTATAACACAAGAATGGAAAGACTTATATCTAAATTTTTGCAAAAAATAAATGGTGATGTAAATTGAGAAATGTGAGGATTGGATATGCACCGTTAAAGCAACCTTATTTTGATCAAAAATGGGCTGATGAAGTGCATCAAAGATCTTTAGCACTTCTATATGGGTTAAAAGGAATTGAATTAATAACGCCTAATGGAACTATAACAACTGAAAAGGATGCTTATAAAGCGGCAAACATTTTCCATAGAGAGGATGTAGATTTACTGTTAATACAAAGTATTAATGCTGATAGTGGAATATTAGTGACTGCCTTATGCCAAAAGGTTAAGAAACCGGTTTTAATATGGTCTACACCTGAACCTACATTACATAATACTCCTTTAGTTGCTAATTCGTTTTGCGGTGCTATGATAATTGCAGCAACACTTAGACGTTTAAATGTTAAATATAAGCATCTGCATGGTTGGCCTGAAAATGAAAAATTTAAAGAGGAATTGGAAAAATCAATAAAAGTTATAGGAACAATCTCAGCAATAAAAGAAAGCAAGCTTGGGCTTGTGGGTTATCAATCTCCAGGGTTCCATCACGTTTCCTTTGATGAAATGCTTTTACGTAGAACTTTTGGTGTTTCTATTCAACATATAGACCTCTCTGAAGTTTATGCTGAAGCTAGATCAATTGCTAAAGAAGAGCTAGTGAAAGAAGAGAATATAATAAAAAAAGAAGGAGTAAAAGCTAAAAATGTGAAAGATGAAGATTTTGAAAAAACAGCAGCCATTAGTATTTCATTAAAAAAACTTGCTGAAAAATATGGAATAAATGCTTTTGCTGTTAAATGTTTTCCAGAATTTGTTGATGAATTTAAATTAGCTCCATGTGCTGCATTAGGTAAAACTACGGATAGAGGCATAATGGCAGCATGTGAAGGAGATATGGTGGGAGCTTTAACTATGTTAATTGAACACTATCTAACGGGGGATTCTGTATTTTTTGTAGATATAATAGCTATGGATGAAGATTCAAATACAGGAATAGGCTGGCATTGCGGAAATGGCCCAATACGCATGGCTGAAGACCCCGCAAAAATTATGCTTGAACAACATTCTATCCTTGGTATAGAGTGCCCTAGAGGTTTAACAAGAGAGTTTGCATGTAAACCTGGAGTAGTGACATGCGCTCGAATTAGTGAACGTGAAAATGAATATTGCATGTATGCTATAGGAGGGGAAGCAGTTAAAGGGGATCCAACTCTTCGCGGTACATCAATTAAGATAAAGTTTTATCAACCAGTAAAGAAAATTAAAGATGTTCTCTTTAAAGATGGAGTGGAAAATCATTTTGCAATAGTTTATGGCGATATACGCGATCAACTAGAAGAACTTTCAAGCTGGCTTGGAATAAAATCAATAATATTATAAACTGTAAAACTATTTTTTATATTTTTTATTTGTTTTAAATTTGTAATTATCATGTAACTTACGTGATGAATATTGAGTTACCTGTTAGGTATTGATGTTGGCACAACCTCTTTAAAATGCGTCTTATTTGATCAGAAAGGTAAGGCTTTAGCATCTTATGGAAGTGAATATGAAGTTTCCATGCCGCAACCTGAATTTATGGAAGTAGATGTGGAAGATTACTGGAAAGCTTTTAAAAAATCTCTTAAAGCAGTTTTAAATGAATCTAAAGTAAATCCAAATGAGATTTCTGGAGTGGGAGTATCAAGTCAAGGAGAAACATTCGTGGTATTAGATAAAAATGGAAAACCATTAAGAAGAGCTATCGTTTGGCTTGACAATAGATCAAAGGAGGAAGCTCATCTTATAAAAGATGAGTTTGGAGTGAATAAAGTTTATGAAGTAACTGGTCAAAATGATGTTGTTCCTACATGGCCTGCAACTAAAATCTTATGGTTAAAAAGAAATGAGCCGGAGGTTTTTAAGAGGGCCCATAAATACTTGTTGCTTGAGGATTATATAATATATAGATTAACTGGTGAGTATGTAACAGATTATTCTGTTGTATCTTCATCTTTACTTTTTGATATATCACGTAGAAAATGGTGGAGTGAAATTCTTAATTTTATTGGTTTAAGCGAAGATCAACTTCCAGAACTTAAACCTTCAGGCGTGCAAGTAGGTAATGTCGCTTTAGAAGTGGCTGAAGAGACAGGGCTTAGCAAAAATACTATAGTATCAACTGGAGCGTATGATCATGCTGCTGAAGCTGTTGGAGTTGGAAATATAGAATCAGGAATAGTTACAGAAACAACTGGTGGAGCATTAGCCATAGTTGCAACCGTTGATCGTATAATTCTTGATCCTTTATATAGGTTTCCATGTCATCATCATGCTGTAGAAGGAAAATATTTCCTGCAACCATGGTGCCCTACTGCTGGAGTTATTCTTAAATGGTATAGAGATAATTTCGGTTTACTGGAGATAGAAGCAGCTAATAAAATAGGCATAGATCCGTATGAATTGTTAACGCTTGAAGCATCTAAAAGTCCACCTGGATCTGAAGAATTAATTTTACTACCTTTTTTTGCTGGAGCAGCTTCTCCTGAACCTAACCCGAATGCAAAAGGTGTTCTATTTGGTCTTACATTGCATCATAGAAAGAGCCATTTTATAAGGGCAATTATGGAATCTATTGCTTATCTGCTTAGAAGCAATATTGAAGTTCTTGAGGAGAGAGGAATCAAGGTAAGGGAGGTTAGATCCATTGGGGGAGGAGCTAGAAGCCGATTATGGAATCAAATTAAGGCTGATGTATTACAAAGGCCTATATTAACGGTTCATACAGAGGAAAATGCTGCATTAGGTGTGGCTATACTTGCTGGTTTAGCTACAGGCGTATTTAATTCTCTTGAGTATGCTGTTAAATCCATGGTTTCAATAAAAGAAAAGTTTATTCCATTAATGGTTAATAAAAGCTTATATGAAAGACTCTACAAAACATATGTAGAGTTATATAAACGTTTGAAAGAGTTATTTTAGCCGCCTTTATTAATTGAATTAAAAATATTAAATATCGAATTCATCTCTAAACTTCTCAAGTATATAATAATGCAAGCTGTTTGTATAAAGTTTAGAAAGGAGTATTAAGCTGGCCTTTTTAAGTTTTCAATGAATTCAAGAAGGAAAGCGTAATCGCAGCTTTTATAAAGACCTTTAAAAGAGCTTTAATAACGATAAATGGAGAAGAACGCTATGAAGAGTTTAATTCTTATTTTTGCTTTAACTTCTTTTTTAATTCTTCAAGTTAGCCTTTCAGAAAGCTACCAACTAACTCAGCTTGGTAAAGTAGGCTTAAATGAAGTTAGCTTGCTGCGCTACATTGAAGCGGAAGATGGAATTAAAGCGATGGATATTTCTAATGATGGATCTTGCTTAGCTATTGGTGGTCGAGGGTTTATTCGCATTTATTCAACAAATGGCGATGAATGGGTTTATAAATTTAATGAAAGGGTAGATTCTTTATCAATTTCTTCAACCGGGGAATTATTGGCTGTTGGAACAGAAGAAGCTATGATCTACTTATTTCATAAATCATCTAGCAAGCCTATTCTAAGGTATAATGCTGAAGGCCCTGTTTTATCTATATCTTTTTCTGATGATGGTAAATATTTTTATGCTGGAACCTTCGGAGGCACATTTTACCTATTTGAAGCTTCTACGCTAAATCTTATATGGAAGTTTAAAGCTGAAGGAAACGTTGCAATTTTAGCACTTAGCACTTCATTCAATGGAAATCGCGCAACAGCAGGAGTTTCAGATAATTCTATAATAATTTTCTCTAAAGCATCCTCAAGTCCTTTATGGAAAGGAAAGACTGAAGGATATATACGATCTATAGCAATGTCAAGCGATGGAACCTTAACGATTGCTGGAGGAAACGATTCATCAATCTATTTTATTGATTTAGGATGCGAAGTTTCTATTAAAAAGTATATGGCAAGTAGCAGCGTTAGAGCTGTCGCCCTTTCAAGCAGCGGTAGCCAAGCTGTTGCAGGAAGCGAAGATGGAAGCATCTATTTTTTTGAAAGATTTAACCCTTCTTGGGTTTTTAACGCTGAAGATACTGTTTCTTCCGTTGCTATTTCAAGCGATGGAAAATACTTATGTGCTGGAAGCTTTAACAAAAAGCTTTACTTTTTCTTTAGCGCCATCAATTCGCCTTTATTCATTTATCCTGTTAAGCACCCTATTTCTCATGTAGCTATATCTAGCAATGGTGATAAAATAGCTATAAGCGCTGGTCGAATGGCTTACTTGCTTAAAGCAGAATTAACGAAAGCTAAGGAGAATCATCAAACTCCAATATACGTTTGGGCAGTTATGGAAGGATTTATTTTAGCTGCTTTATCGCTAATTTGGCTGAGGATTCGCTTTAAAAAGGCGGGACAATCAATGAAATTGCTTTACTTGAGCACTTAGGCTTTTAAGCAAGTGCAAATTTGCTAAAATCCAATGGAGAACTTAGGAAGCAATAAGCCTTTTTATATGGAAGAGAATGCAGCATTAAGTGTGGCTCTGCTTGCAGGTTTGGCTACAGGCATTAATTCTCTTGAGCATGCTGTTAAATCTATGGTTTTCAATAGCTTTAGAAGTATTTTTGTAAATTTTCCATTACATTTTATTTTAGGTATAAAATATCATAAATTAATTTATAAATGATATTTTATAACATAAGAATGGAAAAGCTTATATATTGTTTATCTTTAAAATTTTAATTGGAGGTTTCTTTTTATGGGTGAGGAAAAGAAAGAGGAAAAGGCTGTTTCTAGGCGTAAGTATTTAGGTGCGGTTGGAGGCTTAGCTGCTGCTACGGTTGTTGGTTGGGGTTTAGCAGGTTATTTAGCCAGTAAACCAGCAGCTCCAGCAGTAGAAAAAACAGTAACCATAACTAAGACAGAAACAGCTACACCTACAGCTCCAGCAACAACACCAATTAAAAAATATGCAGGTTTAACGTTAAAGGTGCCTTTTCCTGAAGGGTGGGGGTCTTGGACACCAGGCATAGCTATGGTTCATGAATTTGAAGAAGAAACTGGTATGAAAGTTGACTATCACTTTTTGCCTTGGGCTGAAAATGGTTCAAAGCAACTATTAGAAATAACCAATAAAACAGG
>Ga0078972_1009404_pt1 | contig 19313 bp, 11 predicted proteins | sample YelNatPaOPGAMG01_FD_67568 | JGI IMG/M metagenome (GOLD analysis project Ga0078972, IMG submission 67568) | Hot spring thermophilic microbial communities from Obsidian Pool, Yellowstone National Park, USA - OP-RAMG-01 (SPADES assembly) (version 2) | ecosystem: Environmental > Aquatic > Thermal...
TTAGCGTGTTGCCTCAAAATAAAAGGTAACCGAAAGTTAAGATTGTTTGGCAGTTTTAAAATGTACGTGTTCGCCTGCCAAATGATACCGTTTCCGAATGGCTGCCAGATACTCTTGTCTAACTTGTGTTCCAATAGTTTAGTATTCTCCTATTTCGGTTACCTAAATTATGAGGCAACGACTTATTTCCAACTCCTCCAAAGTTATCTTTTTTATGAGACGATGCGCTCAGGAATTTTACACATAATAGTTGACGTTGCCGGCCATGCTGGTTGGCTCAAGACACGAGCGGCATTTGTCCCTACAGAATGACGGCGGGCTCCTTCGGTTCTGTTAAGAGGATGCTGTTGATGTAGAATGCCGGCTCTGAGATTTTCAAGCAAGAATTCCGTCGTGAGTATTCGTGGTGGGACTTGTTCTTTCTGGTCCAAGAGGTGCCTCTCATGACCTATCGGACGGGAACCCGCAAATGGACCTGGATTCTTCGATGTTATTGACTGGCTCCATCGTCAGGACGCACTTCCGTTGCGTTTTCTGAAAAAGGACGCATGTTTTGAGAGTTGAAAAGCTCGAATCATCGTTCCGACGGTAAAGCCGGGTGCCGATGGAGGGCATTTTTGTTATCTCACCTACCGACAATCCCCCGTCTATTCCTTCCTTTTGATGTAGGAGAAGAGGCAAGGCAGCATTTTTGATGGCCCTGCTACTTGGGTTTGACTTCAATTCGTATGTGAAAACGGGAAAGTGAGTCGACTGAGAAAATCCTTGACATTAGTTGAGCCGCATATTATCTTAATATACCAGGTATACCAAGCATGATGAGTCATGACACAGGATCTTTTGAGCACTCATTGGGGCACCGTTTTCCCCAATATGAAAGTTACACATCGGACCATGCCTCCCGGAGCTCTCACCTTGAAAGTCGGCAAGGGACCTTCTCACACCATGTTGAAATGAAAAGGCTTCATAAGTCTCATTCACAATAAACGTAAATAGGAGGATGACATGTTTCAAAAGTTGACAAACCTTGCACTCGTCTTGATGGTGCTGTTTGCTCTTGGTGGCACCTCATTCGCGCAAGCTCCAACGCCGGCGATAGGCGACTACGGATCAGTGGCGTCCGGCAATTGGAGTGCGCTTTCTACTTGGAGGCAGTGGGACGGAACCGGGTGGAATACGACCCCGACTGGCCTTCCCGGAAGCAGTAGGCAAGTGTTCATCCTGACCGGTACTACGGTCACGTATGATGTTGGCTCGCAAAATTGCAAGAGCCTGATCGTGGAAAGCGGTGCCACTTTCAAGTCGGACAGCACCCTTCCTTGCCCGTCCAGTTCGTTGATGCCTATCAAAATCACCGGCCCTACTGTCTGGGTTGACGGCACTCTTGGCGGAGGACCGAATGACGCGTTGGTACTTGAGACAAAATATAATGGTACGGTAACTCTGTTGGGAACTGGCAGGGTGAACCTGGCGCAAGTCAGGCCAAACTCAAGTCAATCCGGCACAATGACATTTGTATTCGCATGCAATGCCAACATCAATTATGCTGGCTCTGATGGATCCGGAGGCGCGGGAATATATACACAACGTGGAACACAAACGAGCTCAACTATTGTCATAAACGCCGGCGATACGGTAAACTTTGCGAGTAACAGCAGTTTTATGGTCAATCCAACTGCGGGCCTCAATGGACTAATGAATACCACCCTAAATGTTAATGGCGTTATGAACCTGACATCGGGTAATTTAGTCCTCGCGGACAGCGCAGCTTTCAAAGACTCTGTTAATATCGGTAGCTCAGGTGTAATTAATGAAGGTGGAACAATAACGCCGTATATCAAGGGCGGCAACATTGCCACGATCAACGTGGCTGCTGGTGGTGCTCTGAACATCCTCAATGGAGGAACTGCTGATTTCACTAATCCTGCCGCGACGGTTTCCGGGGCCGGAGCTTTCACGCTGAATCCAGGTGGGACTTTGGTTATCGGTGCAAATGTAGGATTGAATACAGCCGGAGGACCAATTCAAACCACCGGGCTGAACACCTTCAGTAAGATGGCTAACTACAAGTACGTGGGGGCTGGCGGTCAGTCAACAGGCCCCTTGCTGCCTGATAGTGTGTATAATCTTACGATTGGTGCCGGCGCGATTGATACGTTGACATCTCCCATAACCGTCACCGACACTTTGCTTGTCAACGGTACCCTCGTCGTCATGGATTCCATTGGAATTGATACCGCTTACGCAATGGTAGTCAATGGCACTTATCAGCACGGTTCGAATATACTCCGAATACCTGCGGCTACATGGAACACAGGTTCGACGTGCCTGGTCACGGGGCTTACCACAGGCGATGCTAATGGACTTGTAAGGGGTGCAAATCAGAAATTCTACAACTTTACCGTGAATTGTCCTAATCTGACTCAGCCGGGAATCCCCGTTCACTTCGATATGCAAAATGATACAATAATGGGGAATGTCACCATCCATGATACGCATGGGAGCTTCTTAGCTCTTACTGGATTCGATACTCCAGGCCCGAAGACTATAACTATAAATGGCAATTTCACTGTGGACAGCAGTTCTTGTAATGTTGCCGTGGACGATTACTCAAGTAAACACCCCGTGGAAAAGGTTACCACTGTGGTTAAAGGTAATCTTGTGGTCGCAGGGAATCTGGCATTGACAATTGGCAGTGCACATAACCTGATCAATATGGTAGTCCTAGGGAATGTGAGCTTGCGGAATGGCGGCGCATTGTATTCTCACTCAAGTACGACCGATTCATTAATTTTCGCCGGAACCAGCCTCCAAACTTTTGAAGGTGGCACATCTGCCAACAACTACAACTTAATGACACATATTCTAAGTGGTGCAATAGTGGATATGGATACGAGCGTGTTCTCAGGCGGCTCCAGCACGTTCACACTGGATTCTGGTGCCACCGTAAGAACGGGCCATCCACTCGGTCTAAATGGGAACATCGCGGTAGGCGCGGGCACTAGTCTCAGCGAAGGAGCTAACTATGTCTATGACGGCTCGGTTCCCCAGGTTACGGGATCACTCCTTCCCCGTACGATAGCTAATTTGACCATCAACAACCCTGAGGGAGTCAGCCTGTCAGACACCGTTTCTGTCATAAATGCAACCATAATGTCCAGTGGAATACTCAGGCTGGGAGTCAACACAATCACAACTGACTCGATAAGCGGGGCCTCTCAGAGCAGCTATGTATCTACAGACAGCTTGGCTGGTTATCTACATATTGCAAAAGTTGACTCGGCTTTCTTCCCTGTCGGAACATCCGTGGAGGGATATGCGCCAGTATGGATAAAGAACTCAGGCGCTTCCACCGGGTTTAACGTTTCCGCATCGCCTGACACTTCTAGGACAACCAATGGACTGGGACGGGTCGATGTTAAGTGGAAGATTATTCCGACCGCCGCGACAGGAGTTAACTGCAGACTGACATTCGGATGGATGACTGGAGCGGAAGACACAGTATTTGCAAAGAACCGGTCGACCTATGCTCTGATTTATCTTCTGTCCGATACAGGCGCTGTGGAAGCGGGATCAGGCAATTATGCAACGCAGCTTTCAAGCCAGCCTTATACGACATCGCGTGGTGGCATAACGACCTTCGGTACTTTTGCGGTAGGCCGTTTCACAACGACCGGGGTAAATGAACTTCAGAGTGTCCCGATAGAATTCAAATTGTACCAGAACTACCCGAATCCTTTCAACCCGACAACAAAGATCGAATTCACAGTTGCGAAGAAAGGGATGGCTACATTGACAGTATACAATATTCTCGGGCAGAGAGTTACCACTCTCTTCTCGGGTAATGCTCAACCTGGAACGAAATACTCTGTTGACTTTAATGGAGGTTCTTTTGCTTCGGGTGTTTACTTCAGTGTCCTACAGAGTGAAGGCCAGCGCCAGATTCAGAAAATGGTCTTAATGAAATAGTATCATTTGGAGGGTTGTCAATGGCTTGTGATCAAACGGACAGTGGCAAGACATCAGGCGGTTTTTGCCCACGGACTCGAATCTCAACGACCTCATGCACAAAGAGGAGGCTTCTGAAGATCGCAGGGATACTGTCCCTAATCGGAGGTTTTGCGGTGCAAGCCTATGCCCAAACAGGGCAGGTCTATGGCAAAATTCAGGATGCAACTGATGGATCGGCATTACCGGGTGCAAGTGTACTATTAAAGGGAACTGCCCAGGGCACTGTTTCAGACATAAACGGTAACTACTCGTTCAATCAGTTGGCCGTGGGCGAGAGGACGTTGGTATTCAGGTATGTCGGCTATCAATCTCAAACACTGACAGTTGATGTGAAAAGTGGCGGCAGGATAGAATTAAATGTCAAGATGCAGCCTGAAGCGATTAAAGGTCAGGAAGTGGTCGTCACGGGGCAAGCTCGCGGACAGAATGCTGCCATTAATCAACAGGTAAATGCGAACACGATAGTAAATGTGATTTCTAAAGAAAGAATCCAGGAACTCCCGGATCAGAATGCTGCGGAGACAATTTCGCGGTTACCCGGAATAGCCATCGAGAGAAGCGGCGGCGAGGGGCAGAAGGTAATAATCCGGGGGTTGGACCCTAAGTTTACAAATGTCACGGTTAACGGAGTGAAGATCCCATCGCTCGACCAGGTCGATCGATCTGTTGACTTAAGTTCGGTTTCTTCAGATATGCTGGCAGGAGTGGAAGTTTACAAGTCATTCACCGCAGACCAGGACGGGGATGCCGTGGGTGGAACGGTAAATTTTGAGATGAAGAGGGCCCCCGATTCGCTGCATGCGGAAGTCAGAGGTCAGGGAGGTTTCGACGGACTCCAGAAGGATTACGGCAACTACAGGGCATCGGTAAGTCTCAGTGATCGCTTTTTCAAGGGAGCTTTTGGTATGGTTGCGACAGGGAGTATTGAGCGTGCCGATAGGAGCTCGGATGAGCTGGACGCCAGCTACACTCCCCCACGGCCATTCACTGTTTCCCCGAAGCTTATTTATACATACGACATCCGCAACAGGTATGGCGCTAGCCTCGAAAGTGATCTAAATCTGGGTGAAGGCGCAATTTACTTGACTGGTTTTTGGAGCGAGCTTGCTCACGATCCGGTTTCGCTCGAAAAGAGATACAAACCTACAACTGGTAATGTCGGAGACTTCGAATACTCAGACGGCCAGACAACCGAGCAACTTGGTGTGCTGAGTTTAAGAGGAGTGCATCCGATCTTTCTCCCAATCATTGGCGTCTTAAACCTTGATTGGGGGATTTCCGGAACTCAATCGGAACAGTTGACGCCGCTTCAGCTTGGTGCCAGATTCTATCAGAATGGCGTAAACGGTGTAAACACAAACGCCGGGCCTGATTCAGTATTCTCTACGTGGCTTGTAAACCCTGACACAACATATTTGCAACAAATGACTGCGGATTCTACAAAGCTTTTGGACAGAAACCTTGTGTATCAGCTTAATGGCAGGATAGACTATAAACTTGGAGAAGGAATATTCGGCAGATTTAGGTTTGGCGGCAAGTTGAAAACGAAATCTCGCGAACGCTTTAATTCTGAACTCTGGACAAACAGCTATCTTAACACGTCAATCCCGAGCATCATAAGATATTACAATTTACATCCGAATCTCATTAATCCCTTTGCTGCTTACCGGCTCACCAACTATAAGATTTCTATGGACAACTTCGTGTCGAGCGGCGACCAAATCGGCCGGTTTCTCGACGGTCGGTTTGCGAGTTGGCCATCACTTGACCAGAACGCCCTCCATGCCTTTTACGACGCGTTCAAGAACTACACCGACCCGAGACCAGGCGTGAACGGTCAACAGCAAATGTTCGTCAGTAACCCCATAATTTTAGCTCAAACTTACTCGGCTTCGGAAGACATTACCGCGGGCTACATTGAGACTCAACTGAATTTTGGAGAACAGTTAATGATTCTCCTAGGCGTGCGTTATGAGCGAACTTATAATGATTACAAGAGTACTTTTGGCACAATAAGCGTCGGCGAGAATGACGTGCCAACGTTATCAGGGGCGAGGGATACGCTTGGGACTTCCTCATTTGAAGACTGGCTTCCAACTATAAATGTTAGGTACACGCCGCTAAAAGGTTTGGTCATAAGAGGCTCGGCAACAAAAACACTCTCTCGGCCGAATTTCTATGACCTTGTCCCTTACCAGCAAATCGGCAACGATAATACAATCCATCAGGGCAATCCTACGCTGAAGCATGTGACATCATTCAATTACGATGCGGGCGTCTCTCTGAATAATGACTACGGTCTGATTTCCGTCAACTATTTTTATAAAGAGTTGCAAAACGTGATGTATCCCGCCGCTGTGATCATAACTGCCGGGACAGCCCGGACAAATCCTTTTTATGGATGGACCCTCTACCAGACCGTGAATGCGGCAACCCCTTCTACAGTCGATGGAGTAGAACTGGAGCTGCAGACGAACTTGTTGATGCTTCCGAGTCCTTTCGACGGCATTATTCTGAATGGCAACATATCTTTCATGAGGTCGAAGACGATCGTGCCGTACATCGACATAAACAATCCGCTGGACACTACACGGGTAGTAGCTATGCCGGGTCAGTCGAATGAAATCGCCAACCTTACAATCGGCTATGAAAGATGGGGCTTCTCAGGCAGATTATCGCTCGTTTACCAGGGGAAAAGTCTGTACGCGGTAGGGCAGGCTTCCGATCTCGATTCGTACACCGCCCCATACTATCGGTGGGATCTTTCGTTGCGGCAAAAATTCCTTCATGGATTCAGCGTTTACTTTAACGTTTATAATATCACAAACGTAAGGGATATGTCATATCTCGGCACTCAGAGCCTTCCTACGTCAATCCAGGAATATGGGATGACGGCCAACCTCGGGATTCAATACACGCTGAGATGATTGCGACTGTCCAAAAATGACCGGCTTGTGTAGGAGCAAATGTAACGCTTTTTAAGAAAAACGGTAAAGGAGTCAGAGATGAAAGCTATTTTATATTCTCTTCTAAAGAAGGCCATGGCAATTTGCCTACTTTTTATTGTCACTCGAGTAGCCGTTGCCCAACGTTATGTTAGTGTGAGCCCAGGCGCGGGAACTTTAAACAGCACAATAAGCTCGGACAGCCTTAACAGGATCGCAAACCCAAACACATGGTACGTGTTGCAGCGTGGTGAAAATGCTGTTTATTATCTCTCTTCGATAATCAGTAATTGGGGCCCCACCCCGCTTCAGATTATGTCCACGGGGAGTGGGCCACTCCCGAGAATTATCGGCGGTCTGCAAACGGGCGGTGTGTCGGTAAACAAGCTGTTCGTGGCTACTCAGAATCTGACTTTGAGAAGCGTGTTTCTTACTGGGCGTGCAGCCTCCGGGACTGTTGATCAGAGGTTAATAGAACTCTCAGCAGATGGAGTTACCGTCTGGCTTGATTCATGTCAGGTAGACCTTGCCTGGCAGTCTACAGTGCGGATAAATAACGGACTGTCGAACGTGAAACTTACAAATTGCATCATCAGTAACATGTGCAACTACTATCCGTCAAATGGACGTGTGGTGGACAATCGCGACATAGCAACCGACACGCTGATCATCCAGAATTGCTCAATCTATCGTGGGGTTATGCAAATCTATCGTGGCTCAACCGGATCCGTGAAATATGCGTACATCAACCATAATACTTTTGATGAATACTCAGGCCCACTCTTCGTTTTCAACCAGGCTGGAACAGTGGTATTTCAAAATAATCTTGTTGTTAACTGCGGATTCGTCGGAAGGGGATTGTCATCGACCGGAAACCAGTTGCTGAGCGCGTCGTATGGTGTGGACTCGGCACTCATCAGGAATAATTGTTTCTACTCTGATACCACACTCCTCCGGAACGCATGGCCGGACACCGTCACGTTTGATCCATGGTTTGATGATAGTCTCACGCATTGGGTAAATATAAACGGGACGGCCGGCACCAATATTTCTGCTCCGGTGACATTTAACATGGCTCCAAATAATATCACTGTTGACCCGTACCTGGTCAGAATTGATTCAATCGCAAAATGGTATTGGGCAAATCCGAATCCACCCGAAGGAGTCAATATGATAGAACAGGTGGACAGCATCCAGCTGGTTGACTTCAAGTACAATACCGACTCGCGCGCTTATACACTTGGTGTAAATGGAGAACCTGTTGGAGCTTTGACGTGGTTCGGAATTCCACTGCTGGGTATAAAACATGGATCAATGCCGGTTGTACCGGGAAATTTTGCATTATCCCAGAACTACCCAAATCCATTTAACCCGTCAACTCAAATAGACTTTTCAATTCCTGCGCGGGCTTTTGTCACATTAAAAGTGTATAACGTGCTGGGTCAGGAGGTAGCTACACTATATTCGGGTTTGCTCCAGGCAGGGGCTCATGTTGCAACTTTCAACGGTGGCAAGCTTGCCAGCGGCGTATACTTTTACACTTTGAAGGCAGGACAGTTTGTTTCCACGCGAAAGATGCTTTATTTAAAATAATATCTTTGATACTTTTGCTTAATATGAAGCCTACGAGCTTGAGTATGAACGCCTTTAATTTGACAGGAAAGATATGAGGAAAGACATTAGACTTTCTGACCCCAGTCCGCTTTACGCGCAGATCGAAAAGGACATTAGAAGAAGAATAAGAGCGGGCAAGCTGAAGCCGGGAGATCAGCTTGGTTCTTACAACGAGCTGAGCAAGGAATACTCGGTTAGCGTCATAACGGTCAAGAGAGCTATCTACAATCTTACGAACGAAGGTTTAATCTTCACCCGGGTTGGGAAGGGTATTTATGTGGCTGAGGAGAGAAAAGAGAAACTCAATCTCTCCCAGCACAAATCAATCGGATTGGTCCTTCAAGATCTCAACCACCCCTATTTTTCATTGGTCGTGAATGGGATTGAAGAGAGGGCTTACGAACTTGGCTACAACGTGCTGATATCGAACTCATCGAACAAGATCGAAAAAGAAGAGAGTCAAATAAACCACTTCAGGGAGATGGGCGTTGACGGTTTGGTAATCGCATCGCTCTCACTGGAGTACAAGGCTACTGACTATATCCGAAGGATTCACGAGGAAGGCTTTCCCTATGTCATGGTGTCTTACATACACGATCCGGAGTATTGGTACGTCGGGACTAATCAGGAACTCGGTGGGTATCTCGCCACGCAGCACCTTATCAAGTTGGGGTACACATCCATAGGTTACCTGCACGCCGGCAAGTCAAATCTGCTAAGTGAAATAAGGAAAAATGGTTACTATAGGGCACTGACAGAATATGATGTGCCATATGAATCCAAATTCATCTTTTATCTTGACGAGGAGCATCCCGCTTCCATAGCGGACAGATTCAAGCTGGGTTATGATTTCGGGAAGAAGTGGAAATCCCTAGACCATAAACCGGCTGCGGTCTTTGCCTACACGGATCTAGTTGCCTTGGGACTAGAGAAAGCCCTGATCGAGGAGGGTATTTCAATACCGGACGAAGTTGGCATCGTAGGTTTCGATGACATAACAATGGCGGCTTACGCGAATATCCCACTGACAACCGTGCATCAGCCCGCCCATAAAATTGGCAGAATGTCCGTCGACATCATTCAAAAAAGAATTGACGGTACCGACGTGGGAAACAGGACGACGTTGAATCCCACGCTTGTAATTAGAGAATCATGCGGCGCGTCTAAGAGGGCATCTGCCGCGGGTTCAGTGACCCACGAAGTGGTGGTACCATGACTGTCACAATAATTGCGGTTTCACTCATCAAGGGAAAATAATGTTATACCCTATTCGGAATGCGTTCCGGGACATGCAGGAGGCCAATCCGCTCTGGAAGTTCAGAGCCGATCCCGAAAAGACTGGCGAGAAGAGCGGGTGGTTCAACGGCTTCGATAGTGACATCGAAATTGCGGTACCTGGGAGTTGGAACGAACAGCTTGAAGAATTAGGGCTGCTGCACTACGTAGGCCAGGCGTGGTACTCACAGATAATCTTTCTGCCGGCACATTTCTCCGGAAAACGCATCTGGGTGCGTATCGGCTCTGCCGATTTCTCCTCCAAAATCTGGATCAATGGGTCTTTCATCGGCAACTGCGAATTCGGTTTCTTGCCGAGCGACTATGAGATCACGAAGTATGTCAGGTTTGAGAAGGAAAATCTCATCGTAGTGTGCGTCAGCAATGAATTGAATGACGACTCTGTACCACAGGGAATCACAACCGAACACTACGAAAACGAAGACAGGATGAGAGAGGAAACCAACCCGCCGGCCCGCTTCGACTTCTCTCCATTCGGGGGTATACACCGTCCTGTGATTGTTTACTCCACTCCATCCAGCTGCTTCAATAACCTGAGGGTTGATACGAAAATCCTCGGAAAATCCAGGGGGAAAGTGGAGGTAGCGGCTGAGATCGATGGTGAAGGTTTCGATTCGATTCGGATCGAGTTGGTCGATCAAGAGGGAAATGTCGTCTCTGAATCTGTTGCTGACGGCAAGAAAACACAGCTGGAACTGATGGTAAATAGTTGCAGGTTCTGGTCGAACAGCGATCCTTACCTTTATTCGCTCAGGGGATTTTTGCGAAGAGGCGGGGAAGTTATAGACGAGTACACATTGAGAATCGGAATACGCGAAATCAGAATTGAAGGCGACAAGCTGCTTCTCAACGGACACGAGATATTCCTGAAAGGGTTCGGGAAGCACGAGGACTTTATCGTGGCCGGAAGAGGGTTGTTCCTTCCGCTGGTGGTTAAGGACTTTCAACTGATGAAATGGATTAATTCCAACTCCTTCAGAACCTCGCATTATCCGTACGCTGAAGAGGTCCTTCTGCAGGCGGACCGTTTGGGGATGCTTGTCATCTCGGAAGCGCCGGCCATCAGCCTGGACATTCGGCATGTGGGTTCTAAAATGATACAGAATCACAAAGAATTTGTCAGGAGGATGATACAAAGAGATTATAATCACCCGAGCGTGATAATATGGTCCGTCGGCAATGAACCCAACATAACTGGATTTGATGGATATTATGACGGGAGCGGGAAGAAATACTGGAAGGAGATTTTTGATTTTACGAGAAGTCTGGATAATTCCAGACCGATAACAGTCCCGAACTGCACGAAAGCCGGCCTTGATGACCCGGTTTTTGAATTCTCGGATATTCTCTCGATCAACAGGTACTACGGATGGTATGAATATCCCGGGAATTTACAGCTGGCAATCGAGAGACTCGGCAGAGAAATGGACGAATTGCACGCTAAATACAAGAAACCAGTGCTCGTGACGGAATTCGGTGCCGACAGCCTAAGTGGTTCTCATTCCAACTCGCTTCAGATGTTTACCGAAGAATATCAGTCGAAGCTCATCGAGGATTATGTCCGATGCATTGAGTCGAAGCCGTTTACGATCGGGGAAATGGTTTGGAACTTCGCCGACTTTCGAACACCGCAGCATTTTCGCAGGGTGATCCTGAACTTGAAGGGAGTATTCACCAGGTCGCGGGAACCTAAGCTCGCGGCCTTCAAGCTGAAGGAAATCTGGGGCGCGCAGAAGAAGGTCACGTGAAAGGGTGACTATTATCATTCAAGAGTGCAGGTAATTTGACATGTACCTAGGCTTGGCGTTTCTCGATTGGCTTGTCGTTGCAGGTTACGTGGCGGTCATAGTGGCCCTTGGCTGGTGGGCAAAACGCAGGGTCAGGACGAGCGGCGATTATTTCATGGCGGGCCGCAGGGGAAACAAGATTGCGATGATTGCAAATGCGCTCGGCGCGGGTACCCACACTGATCAGGCAATTGCGGTAGCGGGAGCCGCCTACAAAGTAGGTTTGGCGGGCATCTGGTATCAGTGGGTTTACCTGTTTGTCACCCCGTTCTTCTGGCTCCTTACCCCGATTTACAGGAGGCTCCGGTATGTGACTACAGCCGACTACTACGATGAAAGGTTCGGGTCAAAACTATCGGTCGCATACGTCGTGATGGCGATGATGTATTTTGCAATGGATCTCGGCCTGATCCTCAAAGGCACGGCACTGGCGATCAGCGCGATAACAGGCGGTCAGATATCAACGGAATCAATAATAATCTTCATCATCATATTCTTTTTGACTTATAGCGTTGCTGGCGGACTGGCTTCAGCCCTCTCGCTTAACCTGCTGCAGGGCATTTTCATTCTGCTGTTGTCGTTTATGCTTATCCCATTTGCGCTAGTGCGCGGAGGTGGGATGGAGGCAATCAAAGAGAAACTTCCCGGATACATGTTCAGTTTTGTGGCTCCGCATGAGGTCACACTCTTCTTTATAATAATGTTCGTGATAAACGGCCTGATAGGGATAGTCGCCCAGCCTCACCACATGGCGGTGGCGAGCTCAGGCAAAACGGAGAAGAGCTGTAGAATGGGCTGGACCTACGGAACATTCACGAAGAGAATCGCGACTCTCGGGTGGGCGTTCATAGGTGTTTTCGCCGCCGCCCTGTACCCTGGTTTGTCGGAGCACAATAGGGAACTCGCTTTCGGCATAGCGGTCAAAAACCTTCTGCCGCTCGGACTCGTAGGCCTGATGATAGCTGCAATGACTGCCGCGGTTCTTCCCGTTTGTCACAATTACATGGTATCAGGTTCGGCACTCTTCACAGAAAACATTTTTAAGAGATATAGGAAGGCCGAGTTGTCGAACAACCAGGAATTGCGAATTGCCAGATTCGCTTCCGTTATCATCATGGTCGGAGGTGTTGCCGTCGCGCTCACAATCCCAAGTATTGTCAAGGGTTTGATTTTGCAGATGTTTCTCACGTCTTATTTCGGGATTTCATTTTATTTGGGAATCATGTGGAGGAGAGCGAACCGTTACGGAGTTTGGGCGAGTTTAATTGTCGCATTCATGGCGAACCTGATCGTTGGGCCTTATCTCCCTTTCGGATTACACCTGGGAGTGCCATATCAGATTGCGGTGTTCCTACCCGCGGGATTCCTTGCGATGATAGTTGTCAGCCTGCTGACACAACCCGAACCCGAAGAGAAACTGAATGCAATCTACGCGTTACTGCATACTCCTGTTGGGGAGGAGTTCCGGCTAAGAGAGAGAGGAATCGAGATGAAATTCGAGGGCGATTCCAAGCCGGAAGAGGAAATAACCGATGTTTCCCTCGAGGAAAGGGGACACAGCTTGTTACTGGTCGATTTATTGGATCTTCACAAGAAGTTCTCCTTCAAGCGGTACCGGGTTGATCTCGAAGGTTTTGCGGTGGCGTTGCTGTTTGTTCTGGGGATATTCGCCATCGGGTTGATAGCCGCGGCAGCTGGATAGGCTCTGCCTTTGGCACAATTTAGTTCAATGTAAGGAGAGGTGGTTATGATACGCAGTAAGTTTATTGCAGTCGCGATTGCTGTTTCGCTCTCACTATTCGCGCAAAGCTCAGCCGCTCAAAGTGCAGACTCTCTTAAGCACAAGATTTTAAAACAAATAGGGGATTTGGCGGACTACTGCTGTGCGACTTTGCTGGATCAACATGGTGAATCGAGATGTGATTACAACATTACTCTGGGGAAGTGGTTCCCTTATGAACCGGCATGGCACACGGGACAGATCATCAATGCCTTGGTAGACGCCTACAAGCTGACCGGCAACCAACGCTTCTTATCTTACGCGAAAAAAGCTGGCGACTGGTGGTGTGGTCTGAAGATTACTGACAACCCCAGACTTCAAGGTTTAATAATGGCTGTCCACGGCGATTATGTCGGTGATTTTATTGTGTTTTCAACAATTTCCGACGGAACGCCAGGCTTATTTAAGTTGTACGGTGCGACGGGTGATAAGAAGTACGCGGACATCCCAATCGAAGCAGGCAAGTGGCTTTTGAAAAACACTTTCATTCCGGATCGAGGAATGTTTTACGACGCGATAAACGCAAAAACCGGTGAAGTGATGAAGCAGCACAGCCCGTTTTGGCCAAACAAGAAAAATCAAACGCTGGAAGACGTGGCGAGACCCAACAACGAAGGCTCTCTGTTCCTGGACATGTACCTGTATACAAAAAATGAAAAGTACAAAAAAATCTTTCTCGAAATCTGTAATAGCCTGGTGGAGAAGCAGGGACCCCAGGGGCTGTGGATGCAATTCACACCCAACAATATAGCGGACAGCTCTTTCCATCCCCGTTTCAACCTTTGGTATGCGGAATCTCTTTTAAACGGGTATGAGCTCACTCACGAAACAAAATATCTCGAGGCCGCAAAGAGAACGTTAGAGACTTACCAGAAGGCTCAGCAGGAAGATGGCACGATTTATTACAAGAATTATCTGGACGGCAGATTCGATAAGGGCTCTGTCGCAGGCTCTGCGGTGGCTTTCGCCGGCCTTCTCTGGATAAGAATGGTGAAGTACGGGGCCGGTGAAGAATTCAAAGCCAGCATCGAAAAATCGTATAAATGGATCTCAAAGAACCATTTCTCGTACGATCATCCCGATAAGAATCTTCGAGGGGGAGTGATCGATCTTAACGTGAGAAACAAGGGAGGGAAGCTGTGGATTACGCAGAGGGATTTGGGTACAATTTTCAGCCTGAGATTCCTTGTCGACTATTACAAATATGAGTTTGAACGAAAATCTGAATAAGCAGAGAGTCTTTGATTGATTTGTGATTCTAGAATGTAGGAGGGACAACATGTTTGCAGAGCGCACATTTGGCAAACTGAAAGTTCTCACGACAGAAAGCAGAAAGGAACTCGGGGAGCTCGCAGCCAAGAGTATCGAGCTTAAGATCAATGAGCTCCTTCGGCATAAGCGTGAGATAAGGATGGTTTTCGCGGCCGCCCCTTCTCAAGATGAGACACTTGCCAGGCTGACCGCGAGCGGGAACATCGAGTGGGATCGCATCACTGCTTTTCAAATGGATGAGTATATCGGATTGCCAAAAGAGGCGCCGCAACTGTTTCAGAAATATCTGGACCTGCACCTATTTTCAAAAGTACCCTTCGGAAAGGTCCATCTGATAGGCTACGAAACGAATAATGTGCTCGAGGAATGCAAAAGATACGCCGGGCTGATCAGCTCGGCTCCGATCGATATTATTTGTATGGGGATTGGAGAAAACGGACATATAGCTTTCAATGACCCAGGAGTCGCCGACTTCGAAGACAGAGAAGTTGTTAAGATCGCAAAGCTCGATGGGGTTTGCCGCAGACAACAGGTGAATGACGGCTGCTTCCATGATGTCAGATCGGTCCCCAAGTATGCTTATACGCTGACCGTGCCCACCCTGTTTTCTGCGAGACACCTGTTTGTTAGCGTCCCCGGGATAAGAAAATCTGAGGCTGTCCGGCGAACACTGACGGACGTAATAAGCGTCAAATGTCCGTCTACTATTCTCAGGCGCCACCAAGATGCGACTCTATTCGTGGATCAGGAATCAAACTCGTTGATGGATTCAGAAGATTAATGACCCAGAAAATCACCCAAGTCAGCCAGTCCCATCACTCATTCACATTTGCGAGTGTGGGATCAATTAGAGCGCTCATCACCAGCATTCTGTTTTTGTCATATCCACTCGCCTTATTCGCGCAAAATGTGGTATCCTTAAAAGTTACCGAGTTCGGTGCAAAGGGGGACGGTGTCACTTTGAATACGATCGCGATTCAGAAGGCGATCGACGCAGTTTCAAAGGAGGGCGGCACCGTTCTTTTCCCTCCGGGGAGGTATCTAACCGGTTCATTGTATTTGAGATCCAACGTGTCGATTTACCTTGACGTCGGCGCAACAATCCTCGGAAGCGGAAACCTTAACGACTACCAGTCGCATATTCCCAAGCTTAGATCCTATAATGACTCTTTTCTTCGTTACAGTCTATTTTACTCGGAAGGAGAAAAGAATATTTCAATCATGGGTCAAGGTGTAATCGACGGACAGGGTGGTCTGTTCAAAGTCAAATCAAAATCGAAACCCGATAGATATGAAAACAGGCCATTCGTCATCAGATTTGTGAAGTGCAGCAGCGTAAAAGTGGAAGGGATTAGACTGCGGAATTCCGCTATGTGGATGCAGCAGTACCTTGCTTGCGATGATTTGACTATACGGGGGATTTCGGTCTTTAATCATGCCAACCAGAACAATGATATGATGGATATTGACGGTTGTAAGAATGTAATCATATCCGGATGCTATGGCGACACGGATGATGACGGCATCGTTTTAAAAAGCACGTCGGAATACCCCGATGAAAATATCATCGTGACAAACTGCGTCTTAAGCAGCCATTGCAACGCAATTAAACTGGGCACCGAGTCGATGGGTGGTTTTAAGGATATAAATATCGCAGATATAGTTGTTAAGCCATCAAACGTTAATTCCGTCATTTTTGGTTACCCGGAGGGGATAAGTGGCATTTCTATAACTGAGGTTGACGGAGGGGTCCTGAACGGCGTGAATATCTCCCACATCGTAATGGATGGCCCCCAAGTCCCGATTTTTATCAGGCTCGGCGACATGGGGAGGAAATACGACCGCAGCGAAAACCGGCCCGAGGTCGGGAAGCTTGAGAACGTAACCATAAGAAACGTCCTGGCAACTAACATCAAATCGATCGGATGCTCCATCATAGGACTACCTGGTCATCCTGTTAATAACGTCTCGTTGAGCGGCATCAACATTGTATTCGATGGAGGAGTAGGAAAGGACGAGGCATCCGAATTTCCACAGGAGTTGAGAGATCATTATCCGGAAAGCACGATGTGGGGGAAACTCCCCGCTTACGGGTTCTTTGTCCACCACGCAAAGGACATATCGTTCGACAACGTCCACCTCACATTCCGAAAAGAAGATTCGCGTCCGGTTTTGTATTGCCGCGACGTCAACGGTCTGAATATTGCCGGATTAACTGCCGACGTGTCGGGTGACGCGGATGCATTCATTGAATTGAGTAAAGTGAGCGACGCGGTGGTCCAGTCGTGCAGGCCGATAGGTGCGACGATGAATTTCATCCATGTTGACGGCCTGGTGAAAAGGCTCTCGATACTTTCGAACGATGCCCGAAGCGCCAAAAGGCTTTTCTATCCTTCCAATGGTAAGGAAATACGCGCGGAAGGGAATTTGCTGAATAAATAGCATGATAGGGATGCCATGTATAATGAATTTTCGGGAAAGGACGCGGGGTTGGCTCCAGTGAAAAAACTATTCCTGCTCGCAATGCTTCTCGTGACTGCAAGTGCCTTTGCTTCTGAACCGCGTCAGAAGTACATATTCAATATTATGGATTACGGTGCAGTCGGAGACGGGAAAACACTTTGTACAGCCGCGATTCAAAGCGCGATTGACAGTTGTGCTTTTTCAGGCGGGGGAGAAGTCTATGTTCCCCCTGGAGTGTTTCTCACCGGTAGTCTGATTTTGAAGAATCATGTCGAATTCTACCTTGAGAAGAACTCGGTCATACTGGGAAGCAAACAGCTGTCTGATTATTCGGCAGGTGTTTTGATCTTTGCTTTAGACAGAGAGGACGTTTCAATTGAAGGCGGCGGAAAGATTGATGGGCAAGGGAGAAGCTTTTGGGAGGGGAAGGAGAGGCTATTTTCAAGACCGAATGGTTTGGTTAGGTTTGAAAATTGTCGGCGGGTATTTGTCAGTGACGTGGAGCTCACCGACTCCCCGAAGTTCAATCTCTACTTTGATAGATGTGAAGATGTTCATGTGGACGCGATCAGGATTGTCAATTCCTTAGACTCGCCTAACACGGATGGTATAGATATAGCAAACACCTCCGATGTCTTCATTTCCAATTCATACATCGAAACCGGTGACGATGCAATATGTCTCAAATCCAACAAGACAGATTATGAAGTTTCAGGCGTAGTGGTGACCAACTGCATCATCATTTCGGACGACACCGCCCTTAAACTCGGGACCGGGTCGCAGCAAAGGATCTCAGACTGCCTCTTCAGTAATATAGCGGTACGCGAGGCGACGAACGGGATCGGGCTCTTTATGAAAGATGGCGGGATCTTTGAGAACATCCAGTTTTACGGGATAAATATGGAAACCCTCGCGAATCCAAAGAAGTATTTCCCGGCGGACGGCGGAGCTGCTTATTGGCGCAGAGTCCTCGAGAAACGGAGCTCGTACCCGATATTTGTAGATACTGAGTCAAGAGATGGAATTGCTAAACCCGGTCTGATTAGAAATGTCATGTTCAGCGATATTATCATCAACAATTACGACGGGAACTGCCTGATAAGCGGTGACGCTAGAAGACCGCTTGAAGACATCTCATTAATAAATATTCGTGTAAATGTTCTGTCAAAGAAGAGCTTTTCCGGGAGGAGCAAACCTCGTGGAACCAGGACGCTTACGAATAAACCGTCCAACGACTTCTCCCGTGTCCAATCTCACTTCACTTTTGCCTACGTGAAGAACTTGAAATTGAAAAACATAACTGTCGAAGACAGGGCAGCGGAGCGCGGTATACCCTTTAACTTAATTTGGGGCAAAGAGGTGGATCATTCAACTTTCGACTGCGTTACGCTCGTCGAGGATGAGGTGGCCGGAAGGGTTCCGGAAGTAGTCTTGAACGACTGCAGGGATCTTCTGGTCACTGGATGCAAGGGAGCTGACACACGGAGCAGTTTCCTCTATGTTGAGGGCAAAAGGACAAAAGATATTAAACTGATCGGAAATGATTTTTCGTCCATGAAGAGGCCACTCATCATCGATCCACAATTGAAGGATGAGGTCAGAGCCGCCTGGAATCTCCTTCGGAAGTAGGGCCTTCTGATGTGTCCGGCGCACTCTGTTAACCTTGAAGGTGCACGAAGACAAATTGCTGAGTACATCGATTACTACAATACCAAACGACTTCACAGCTCTCTATACTATCTTACACCTGAAGATTTTCTAAATGGCAGAATCGATGAAAGGCCTAAGGTACGTGATGAGAAGTTGTATCGAGCAAGACTTAATCGTATTGAGACTAAAAATGCAGCATGATTATTCACCTTATTCAATTAACCAAAAAGTCCAATTTCCGTTGAACCAGGACAAGACTTTTCATCAAGACTCCATCGGGAAGAACAGGTTTTGCCACGACAAAAACAAAGTCCATAATAAAGATTGAGCCAATATGCCAACATATTGGAGACCAATATACTTTGGAACACTTGGCCATTTCTTCAATGCTGGTGAGTTCTCAGCACCTTTGTACATCTTTGCAACAAAGGGATTCATACACAAAGCTCCACCGACTATAAACCACACTATTGACGCTACAAAGCCCCCTAAAAT
>Ga0078972_1009405_pt1 | contig 19312 bp, 22 predicted proteins | sample YelNatPaOPGAMG01_FD_67568 | JGI IMG/M metagenome (GOLD analysis project Ga0078972, IMG submission 67568) | Hot spring thermophilic microbial communities from Obsidian Pool, Yellowstone National Park, USA - OP-RAMG-01 (SPADES assembly) (version 2) | ecosystem: Environmental > Aquatic > Thermal...
GATGGACGCAGGGTTTTGCGACAGAGCGAACTGCCTGAAGGTGTGATTTATGTACCCATTGGCAGGGCAAGAGGGAATCCCGTATGAATGAGAATCCAGATGAACTCAAGGCGCAGATTTTGGAAATGGTGCGGAAATACTATGAGGTAGCGCACCGACCCAAGCCATTTGTGCCTGGCAAAACGCGCATCACTTATTCGGGTCGAGTATATGATGCTCACGAGTTAATTAACCTGGTGGATGCTGCTCTGGATTTCTGGCTTACTTTTGGGCCGTATGGCGCAAAGTTTGAGAAACGCATGCAGGAATTCTTCCAGTCCAAGGGTTTCTTGCTGGTTAACTCTGGATCGTCTGCAAACTTGCTCATGGTGGCAACACTATGTTCGGAGGAACTGGACAAGCTGTTGGGTCCGGATGACCTACCTCGGCTTAGGCCCGGCGACGAGGTGATCACGCCGGCAGTAACCTTCCCCACCACGTTGACCCCTATTATCCAGAACCGGTTGATACCCGTCTTTGTGGACTGCGAAGTTGGGACCTACAATATTAATCCCCATTTAATTGAGGATGCGATAGGTGCACGGACGCGAGCGATCTTCGTCCCTCATACCCTCGGGATTCCCTGTGACATGGAGACCATCATGGACATCGCCAGACGTCATCGTCTGTGGGTACTGGAGGATAGTTGTGATGCTCTAGGTGCTACTTTCTGCGGCAGACTTGTTGGTACATTTGGAGCCATGGCATCGCTCAGTTTCTACCCGGCTCACCATATCACTATGGGAGAAGGCGGGGGCGTGGTGATCAACCATCCACGACTGAAGAAAACGGCGGCTTCCATTCGGGATTGGGGACGAGATTGCTGGTGTGATCCGGGCAAGTCCAACACCTGTGGTAAGCGCTTCGGCTGGCAACTGGGTGAGTTACCGTTCGGATATGATCACAAGTACATTTATTCGAACATCGGCTATAACCTGAAGCCAACGGATTTGCAAGCCGCTATTGGCTTGGCGCAGATCGAGAAGATTGAGGAATTTGTTGAAGCGCGGCGACGCAATTTCTGGAGGTTGTATGAAGGATTGAAGCCGCTGGAAGATTATCTGATTCTTCCCAGGATTGATCAACGCGCTAACCCGTCTCCCTTTGGTTTTCCCGTTACAGTCCGGGAAAGCATTGATCGTAACCGTCTTATCCAACATCTGGAAGCCGCTAACATTGAAACGAGGCTCGTCTTTGGTGGTAACATCCTGCGTCAGCCTGGCTTCATCAACATCGACCGACGTGTCCATGGCACCCTCGAGCAATCAGACACTATCATGCGCAATACGCTGTTTGTTGGCGTCTATCCGGGGTTGACCGAAGAGATGATTAACTACGTAGTTGAGAGGTTTTGGAGCTTTTTCTGGCCGGCGGATATCAAATCTCGACCATAGGAGATTGTTGAATGGCTTGGCTTATAACCGGAGGCTGTGGCTTCGTTGGCACCAATCTGGCTGATGCCTTGCTGAGCAAGGGAGAGGAAGTTGTCATTCTCGACAACTTGAGCCGTGTTGGTTCAAGGGATAACCTGGCGTGGCTCCGCTCCAGGCACGGGAACGATTGGCGTTTTGTAGAGGCCGACGTTCGCGATGCTGACACGGTGGCGCGTATCGTGCAGGAGACAAAGCCTCGTGCATTGGCACACCTGGCTGGTCAGGTGGCGATGACCACGAGCATTGAAAATCCCCGTCTGGACTTTGAGATCAACGCATTGGGTACCCTAAACGTGCTCGAGGCTGTGCGGCTCTATTCGCCGACCACCATTGTGCTTTACTCCTCGACTAACAAAGTGTACGGCTCGCTGGACTATCTTCGTTATGAAGAGACGGAAACACGTTACATCTTGCCGGATTACCCAAATGGTCTGGATGAAAGCCTGCCGCTGGATGGCCACTCGCCATATGCCTGTTCCAAGTTGGCGGCAGACCAATACGTACGGGATTATCACCGGATCTATGGTATCCCTACGGTTGTTTTTCGTCATTCTTCAATGTACGGTGGGCGGCAGTTCGCGACGTACGACCAGGGCTGGATTGGTTGGTTTTGTTTGAAAGTATTGGAGATGGCTGACCCCAACACGCCGCCATTCACCATTTCCGGTAACGGCAAGCAGGTGCGAGATGTTTTACACGCGGATGACCTCGTTGCGGCATATATGAAGGCAGTTGAGAATATCGCTCGCACTGCGGGGCAAATCTACAACATTGGCGGTGGTTGTGCCAACAGCCTTTCCTTGCTGGAGCTGTTTGAGTTGTTGGAGAAACTGACCGGTGTTCAGATGCGCTTTCGGTGTCTTGAATGGCGTCCCGGTGATCAGAAGGTCTTCATAGCGGATTACCGAAAAGCGCAAAGAGACTTTGGTTGGCACCCTGTGGTCGGAAAAGAAGACGGCATTCGCCGCATGCTTGAGTGGTCTCGGCATGTAATTGATCAGGGGTTGCGGCCTTGGACGTGATACCGGGCACAGATACTTATTCGGACTTAAGACCAGCGTCCGATGCTGGTTTGGCAGCTTTGCGGGCGGAGCGCCTGCGCAAGGCGTCGTGGTCTGTTGTGGTGAGTTATCTTGCCCGTGGGCTGGCTATCGTTATCTCTTTTGTGTCAGTTCCATTGACGCTTAATTATCTGGATAAAGAACGTTATGGTCTCTGGCTGACTATCAGTTCAATCATTGCGTATCTGAATGTTATGGATGTGGGGCTTGGACTGGGGCTGCAAAATCGGGTTGCTGAAGCCCGTGGGCGCGGGGACGAGGAAAAGATAGGGGAGTTGCTGAGCACGGCCTTCTCGGTGATGGTCGTCGTAGGCTCACTGGTAGCCCTGGCTGGCGTGGCTGCCGCTTGGCTGGCACCGGTCGAACAGTGGTTTCACATATCCTCGCCGCAGGTTGCTCTTGAGTTGCGAGGCACACTCACCGTCACTGCTCTGACATTTGCTTATCTATTACCTGTACGAATGATCCTCAATGCACAAAATGGTTACCAGGAAGCTTACCTGGGTGGCCTGTGGGGTATTGGCGGCTCAATTATGAGTCTGGTAGCTCTCCTGCTCGTGATTGCATTCAAAGGCAACATGGTTTCGTTGGCACTTGCCTCTTTTCTCCTCGCCCAACTCATGAACCTTGCCAACATCTGGCACTTTTTCAGACGACACCGAGAGGCGTTGATTTCCTGGAAAAAGATAAACCTGCACTTATTGCGTCCGTTGTTTTCGTTGGGTTGGCAGTTTTTCGTCCTCCAAATCTACACGGTGATCATATGGCAAACCAGCAACCTGGTAATTGCCACCCGTATCGGGGCTGAAAATGTTGTGCCATATGCAGTAGCATTTCGGCTAATTTGGTTACCTCTTGGTCTTCTGTCGTCGATTCCCTGGGCCTTGTGGCCCGCCTATGCCGAGGCCAAGGCTCGCGGGGACTGGGAATGGATTCAGTCCGCGTACCGACGCGCTACAGTGATGACTGTACTGATAGCTGGCTTCGCTGCAGTTGTGATATTTACGTGGGGACAGGAATTTATCCTGTTGTGGGCAGGGCCAAAAGCCCAAGGAACTGTCTGGATGATGGCTGGCCTATGTTTGTATATCATTTCAGGGCATTGGACTAACTGTAATGCTATCATGGTCAACGCAATAGGCCGTCCGATTGAGCAGGTGTTTTCTGGCCTTTTTGATGCAGGCCTAAACCTGGGATTATCGTTATACTTAGTTGGCAAGTGGGGTTTGGCCGGTGTAGCCTGGGGAATGACTATGGCTAACTTAATGGTCTCAGCTTGGTTCCTTGCCTGGTCTGTATGGCGTGTGACAGAGAGACGGGTGTCCCCACCGTGGCGTGAAGTGCTATTGCTAACTTTTTGCCCGGTTGTAGTCAGTCTTTTGGCTGGGATAGGTTTCTCGCAAGGCTTGCCATCCGCATGGCCTTCTCTCTTTCGCATTGGTGTGGGAGTCAGCGCGATGAGCATCTGTTATGTTGCAAGCGTGTACCTATTTTCTCCAACGGAGTGGCGGACATTCTTTCGTCGGCAGAGTGCAGCAGCATTGACAAGCAGTCGCTATCGGTTGACCGTGTGACACCGTAGCACAGACTATGGGCGAGCAAGGCAAAATGAGCAACAATCCACTCGTGAGCATTCTAATTCCCGTCTATAATAGAGAGACAATGGTTGCCACTGCTTTGAGGAGTGCAATGGCTCAAACGTATCCCAACATCGAGATTGTGGTTGTGGACAATTGTAGCACGGATAGGACGTTTGAGGTCGTGCAGGAATACGCACGACAAGATCAACGCATTCGGTGTTTCCGCAACGATGAGAACCTGGGGCCTGTCAGGAACTGGAAGAAGTGTCTGGAGTACAGCAGGGGAGAGTATGTCAAGATTCTGTTCTCAGATGATTGGCTGGAGCCCGATGCGGTTGAACGCCTTCTGATTCCCCTGATGGAGCATCCAGAAGCGGGGTTTTCCTATTCATCAGTTCAGATTCACTACGAGACTACAGGGCAGACTGTGCGAGCATATGAGCAGGGAAAAAGTAGATTGATGGACAGCGCCGAGTTCTTACGTGGCCAGCTTACAGGAAGACCTTCGGTCCCTGTCTCTCCCGGATGTGCTCTTTTTAGACGCAAAGACGTGGAGCAAGGACTTGAAATAGACATTCCAAATCGTCTTGGTCTAGCCTGTGCTCAGATAGGTTTCGGGCCTGACCTTCTCCTGTTCCTGCGGACATGTGAGCGGTATCCCAAAGTGTATTACGAAGCTTCTGTCTTGAGCCATTTTAGAGGGCATGAAGGCTCGATAACTATATCTGATCGTGTCAAAGTCGGCGGTCTTTGCTATAATATCGCTTTTGCCTGGTTCCTTGCGACTTCCAAACTACCAGTTAGCCAAAAACGATATCTAAATGCTTTGTTATTCATTCGAACCATCAGCCTCTCTGGGATAATGGCGGCTGGCTGTAAGAACCCGTTGCAAGTCTACTCAAGGATGTTTCCTGAGCAGTACAATTGTTGGGATATGGCACCCCTTTCCCGTGATGCGGCAGTTATGCTTTTTTGCAAAGCAAGAGCCCTTTTGACAAAGATATGGAGGAGGGATAATGCGTTGCCCAACCTTGAGTGAACTCCCCCCGCCTCCGCCGGGCAAAACCGGCTGGCCTTGGACGGAGGAAAGCCCACAGCTCCCGGATACAATGCCCGATGGCCGCCCCTGGCCACGGATCAGCATCGTCACCCCATCCTATAACCAGGGCCAGTTCATCGAGGAGACCATCCCCTCGGTATTGCTCCAGGGGTATCCCAACCTGGAATATATCGTCATCGACGGAGGCTCGACCGATAATAGCGTGGACATCATCCCCGAGTATGAGCGGTGGCTGGCGTGCTGGGTGAGCGGGACGGATAAGGGACAGGCAAATGCAATCAATAAGGGGCGGATGCTATCTAAAGGCGAAATCATTACTTATTTGAATTCTGATGACACTCTTCAAGCTGACGCCGTATCAAGAGCGGTTGCTTCATTACAACAGCATCCAGAAGCTGACTTTGTATTCGGGTTATGCAACTTGATGAATAGTGCAGGGAAGGTGTTCATGACTTTACATCCCCCTCCTTTCAATATTACGCAGCTTGCCTTTGGTAACTGCTTCTGTCAGCAGACGGTCTTCTTTAGGAGGCGGGTCTTGGATGGAATCGGGATGTTAGGCGTGAATTTTCATTTTGTTTTTGATTATGAGTTTTGGCCCCGTGCAGGGCTTCAAGGGCTTGCATTTGTGAAAATCCCTCAGCCGCCTTTGGCCAATTTCAGATAGTGGGCGGGGGCCAAGTCTTGGAGGGCGTATGAAAAGTATGATAGAGAACGGCTTGCAATAGTAGATAAGCACTTTCCAAAGAAAGGTGAAAGTTACTTAGGACGAGTTGCTTGGGCCAGGGCTTTTCATGACGCAGTTTGGTTCTACTACGCGTCTGGCCAGACATGGAAGGCTTTGGAGAATTTCCTTAAGTCATTGCAAGCAATCCCTAAAACACTTCTGCTGGAGCAATCCGCAAAATTCTTATTTCTCTTCTTGAAGATCGCGCTCTGGACCCGGTGTAGGCAGCGTTTCGTGGGAAGTAACTGGTACCTACGCCTTGGTGGCGTGCTAAACTGGGTAAGTGCTGGCCAGTGGAGATGGCAAGCATGGGAGCCAAACCTTCGAACAGGATTCCCTTAATTGAGATGTTTCCCAGAGATAGTAGGGCTATGTTTGTCTTTTGTACGCTCGTTTTGCTGCTATCTTTGTTTATCCAATCAGGTTTTATTGAATCTCCTCTTGAAAAAGTCATAATGCCAAGGATGGGCGACGGAAGAAACACCGAAGCAGGGCAGGATCCCGCCCTACATCTTCCAGCGAATCGGTGACGGCCCGATGAAGATGACCTAAATCATCAGGAATGAAGTTCGCCAGATCGGCGTATTTGGTATGATTCGACACCATCTCAACAGGGAAAAGATCAGACGCATAATGAAAGCAACCATTCCACCTCAAACCAATGAGGATGCTGGGCCTGCAAAACCCTCACCGCCTTTCTGTGAGCATTGAACCTATCCGTCACAACGATGAACTTTCGCCTCAAATGACGATGAAGCATCCTAAAAGCAAATCGGCAACCTCCTTCCAACGCACGTTGTGGTCATAGATCTGGAAAGAAAGCCCCAAACGACATCTCAAAGGGGCTATCGTGATCGCAGAGATCCGATCATGACGATCCCAACTATACTGAATAGGCCTCTTCCCTCGTGGCGCCCATGTCCTGCGAACCAAAGGCTGGAGCATAAACCCGCTTTCGTCGAGAAATACTATGCTCCAACCATCCCCATATGCTTTTTTTAATCTCAGGCCAGCGATCTCTACGCCAGCGCTTGACCGCTTCCTCATCCCTCTCCCGAGCTCTTCTCTCAGGTTTCTGTGAGCTCCAGCCCATATCCCTTAAGATATACCAGACATGGCCTGGATGATACTTAACCCCAAAATGGATTTCAATGATCTTGGCCACCCTCGGCAAAGTCCAAAGCTCCGTTGGAAACCCAGCAGCCCTGGCACCCCGAAGAAGTATCTCCTCAAGCTCCTTCTTCTGCTCAGTGGAGAGCTTAGGGCTGCGCCCAGGATGTGGCTTGGCGGCCTGCGCCTCAGGCCCTCCCTCCTCAAGGGCCTTTTTCCACCTGTAGACAGATGTGGATGTGACGCCAACTGCCTCTGCCACCTCCCGAACACTCTTCCCTTGCGAAAGCATACGGGCAGCTATCTTCCTCCTCATCTCCAACTCCTTGGCATCCCCTTTTGGCCTCATGGATAGCGTTCTATCACAAGATGCTTACTTTGTCAACACGAAGATCCATAATTATATTTTTGAGTCAATTATGCCAAACATATTCATAACGTTGTTGTTTTTGTTACTTATTTTTATTCCTGTCTATGGACAGCCGATGCAAAAACAACTGACTGAATTGATCAAATGCTTAATATCAGATAGGGGAGGAAATTAGATGAAGAAATTTACATCGCAGGAAATTAAGGAATTTGTTTCAAAGCCTTTATTTGATGAAAAGGTTATCCTGAACAAAGATCCATCGCGGCCAAAAATATCAATTGTAACCCCTTCATACAATCAAGCGCAGTTTCTAGAAAAGACAATCCTTTCGGTTCTGAACCAGAACTATCCAAATCTTGAATATATTATAATTGACGGCGGTTCAAAGGATGGAAGTATCGATATTATCAAAAAGTACGAAAAATATCTTTCATATTGGGTTAGTGAACCTGACGAGGGTCAAGCAGATGCCTTAAATAAAGGATTTCGCTTGGCCTCTGGCGAAATATGTTGCTTTATAAATTCTGATGATCTTTTTTTACCCCAGGCTTTGTTTAAGGTTGCTAATGAGTTCGTAAGAGCAGGTCACAGGGATTTCTTCATTGGCAGAACACTAATTATAGATAGGAATGAAAATGTAATTGATTTGGACCCTGGCTTAAAGCCAACGTTTGAAAGTTTGTTGTTAGTAGGCACGAATGGTTTTTTGCAACCTTCCACTTTCTGGACCAAATATGTTATGGAAAAAGTAGGATACTTAGATACTCGGTTTAAATTTGCGTTCGATTATGAATTCTACCTTCGCATGACTCAAAAATTCAAGGCAATAGCGATAGGATCTTTCCTTTCAGCATTTAGATATCATAAAGCAAGCAAAACGTCGACCATGTGGGAAGTCAAGATTCAGGAGGATGAAATTCTTAAACGCATGTACGGCGCGGATGAGCTTCCAAAGTATATAAAAGCATTACTGAAGCATAAGTATCATGCGCGGTGTCTTTTGTATAGGGCAAGGAGTAAGGCGGAATACATATTCTATTACAAATTTGTTTCATTCCTGATAGGTAGCTCATGATAGATTCGCGCTTTGTTAAGGTTCTAATCTTTTTGTGCGTCATCCTCTTTGTGCGATTCGTTCTTTTTAGGAAATTGATTCGCTTCATGCTATTTTCATTTGATGCGGCGGTCCTGTTGGGATATGTGCTGTTTTTTGTCCTTCCCAGTGCATTCATAACGGACCTGTTACCGTATTATCATTTTCTGATAACCTCAGGATATGTTATGTACCTGAGTGGTTCAATGATAACTTCGTTCGTGTTCAAGAAAAGGATGTGTAACCTAAGAACGTTAACGTTACCAGCTAGCGATAGTGTCTTAAGTCTTGCCTTGCTGTATTGCCTTTCATTTGTCATGGCCAGGTTCCTCTCCTTTCTATTCTCCGGAGGACCCGGATTAATTTATCAAACATGGTTCACCGGAATTCCAATTCAAACGGCAGTGTCAGCAGCAGAAGCCGTGTTTTTCGGTATAGAAAGGCCAGAGAGTGCTTCTTTAACGAATCTTGTATTAAGGTTTTTGAACTACGCTTTTTTGGGATTTTTCAGCGTAGTACTATTAAGACGGCCAGTAATAGCGTTTCCCTTGTGGGCGATTTACATGGTAACTCTTTTGGCTAACTATATGGGACGGTCTTCCCTCTTCATATACTTGTTGCTTCCCACGATTTCTTACTCCATGATTAGGAATAGCCCAGCTCTGACAAGGAAGGCATTGCTTTTTTCGTCCCTAGCCATATTTGTGGCATTTCCGTTGTTGTCAGCTCTTCGTACCGGGACGGTGCTCGGGAATCTCCGTGATGCTTTGGAGGATTGGTATCTAACGACAAGTTATCCCATAGTAAATGCTATGAATTTGTCTAGGACGGTTTCAGGAGTTGGTTGGCTAAATTACTTATGGCATCTCATAATCAAACCGATCCCCTTTCTTTTATGGCCTGACAAACCTTTAGTGAACATGAATTTAGAAGGTACCTATATGTTATACGGTCGCATTTCGTCGATATCAACATTCACGATGTTAGGCGAGGGCATGTATTATGGCGGGCAATATGGTTTCCTGTTCCTGATGGTTCTTTTTGGGCTTATTTCAAAGATGGTTGAACTATTACTAATGAATAAAAATGCACTGTTTGCGGTGCCGTACGTTTACGTCCTTTGCAGTACACTGATTATGATTAGATCTACGTTTTCTGATTATTGTTCCACTATCTTAAATATTTTACCCCCTTTGCTGATAATTACTTTTGGGTTAAAGTTTATAATGCATATTCCGAGTACAAGGAACAAATGAGGATTAGTGAAGAATCATGCATAGGGTCCGTGGTTAATCAGGCGGTGTATAGACTAGAAATTCGTCGTTTCGTTCATAAAGACATCAGTTTAATATTTAATATCATTATGTTGGCAAATTCCGTTATAAGGGAGGAAGCTTGGATTGGAAAAGAACTTCTTGATTATTTCTAGGATATCTCCTTTCCTTAATTTTCGCAATACTTTTCTGGTTCAAGTTCTACGGAAACTAGGCAGAGTGACGGTTCTTACAGAGAAAACAAACCTCAGATCCGCCGTTGATAACCAAGGTGGCGAGCTGATATTGAAGGAGAAAATATTAAGGCCATCAATGAAGTGGCCTCTCGCGAAGGCGCTGAGGGTTATTTTCTTTAATATCATAGCCTTTTTTGAGATTATACATGGAAGGCGGCGTTATGAATATATCATATGTGCCGATGTTCCTTATTCGATTCCTGGTCTTCTCGCGAAAATTCTCTTTAAGAAGAAGTTCATTATTGACATGCATGAAATAGTTTGGGATATGGGTTACCCGAGGTGGATTTCGCGCTTCTATAAGCTTGTTGAAAAACTCGTGTTGAGAAAAGCCGAGTTGGTTTTTCTTCCTTCCGTCGAAAGAGCACACATCGTTTTTAGTACGCACGGAATAAGGAAGAGACATCTGATATTTGAAAATTATCCACCGGTAGAAACAATTAGAATAAATAAGGGATTGTTAAGAAGAAAGCTTGCTGATCTTGGCTTCAAAAATGATAAAATGATCATAATGTATCAGGGCTCGGTAACTCCTTTAAACTTAAAGGGATTGGTCGCTCTCTCAAAGCTGGTCGAAAAGCACGAATTTGTTTTGTGTATTCAAGGGTATGGGCCATTATTGGCCGAATTCAGAAAGCATTGTTTGCATCGAGAAAACAGTCCCATATGTTTTCTCGAAGCGTGTACAAATGATTACGCTATTGAATGGCTTTCAGGAGCGGACATTGCTTTCGTTTACTACGAACCGAATAATCTCAATACAGAATATGCGTGTTCAGCTAAATTCTATTCCGCAGTTTTTGCTCAAGTACCCATATTATGTAATAGATTAAAAGCATTCGAAATATTCGCTACTAGATACGGGGGTGTTGTCATTTACGATTCATTGCAGGATTTGGAACAAGTCATAGTCGATCTAATACATGACAAGAATAAGTTGAACAGGCTCAAAGAGGAGATTAAAATTGCGAGCAGGTCAGTTGAAAACGTGATGAGTCGTAGAAAATTGGAGATACTCGAACAATTTCAAAAACTTTGAGTGAAAATGGGAATATCCTCCATTCCATGATGGGGCATGTAAATTGCTTATTTTATCTTGTGTTACTGGAGGTGAACACCGCAGCAAGGAAAACAGGTCCGAAGATATCCTCAACTTTCGAATGGCCGAAAGCGAAAAATGGGAGATTAAAAAGAGAATTGAGTGACCGCTTATTTGAGAAATGGGGTTTATTGGGCATATTCCGATGGGTTCAGGCTCTGAATTCGGCTTGGCGGAATTGGAGAAAGCACCGACAAGGGTTTTCTGGAGATGCTACCTGATGTGTAGCCCGGAAAAAGAGATACGTAGCCGATGCTTCTAGCGATTGTGATCGATTTTCCATTACCAATCGATTGCATTTTTTGGCAATTTGTTCTATGAGAGGTTGATATATTGTCTCGATACCTTCCGCCGCCTCGGGGCACCTTGCGGAGAACTTACCATGAGTTCTATATCCGCCTTGCGTATGATGTTTGGCGACGCCAGATCAGGGTCATTGGCAGATGGTCATCACGGGATAGTATCCGCATCCTCGAATGTGGGACAGGCCCGGGTTTTCTTCTAAAATGCCTGGAGAGATGGTTTCCCAAGGCGAGCTTGTATGGTCTGGACATAGATATCCAGCTTATTCATGAAGCTCAAACCCAGACCGCACGAAGCCATTTTGTGCGGGGTTCAGCTCAAGAGCTGCCTTTTTCTGAGGCAACCTTTGACCTTGTCATAGCCCTGCATCTGGTAGAGCACTTACCACAACCCGAACGCTTCTTTGCTGAAGCACGGCGGGTGCTTCATAGCGAAGGGCTACTGGTGATAGCCACGTGGAACCCCACAGGCATCGGAGCGCGGCTGATGGGAAAGCGGTGGGCGGGATGGCGGGATGAAAGCCATATCAGTTTGAACCCGCCAGCCTACTGGAGAGAACTCATCCGTAGCAATGGATTCATCATTTTAAAGGATGGCACCACGGGCTTGTCTGGCATCCCTGTTTTTCGGAAACTGCCCTTGGCCCTGATTAACTGGGTGCCTCTGTTCCTGTCCGGCTTCTTCCCATGGATGCATGGCGAGGCTTACGTGTGTATAGCGAGTCCCCAGAGATAATGCGGATTCTCATCGTGAGTCTAAAATATTCTCCTGTTCATAACGCTCATTGCCGCGCTTTAGGGGAACCCCTGCGACGCTTGGGCTTCAATGTAAAATACTTGCTTGCAGGAAGTCTGCGTTGGACGGTTCCTCAATCTCAACTTGAACGTACTACTTTCATAGGGTCCTCCCGCAACGCAGGGGAAGTGCTGTGGGATACTCTGGCCTTAAGCACGTGGAGGCAGCCAGAGTTGCGAAAGGTTCTAGAGGAGTTCCAGCCCCGCCTGCTGCTATTTGAGTCATCGCACCCTGGGAACGCTGTTGTTGCTTCGTTAGCGCAGTCAATTGTCCCCGACATCAGATGTTGGATGCTGCTGCATGAACCCTACGTCCATGATAAGTCAAAGCATGGGCGAATGAGAAGCCTCCTGACCGCAGCGCATGAGCTTGTTGTGCGGGCGACATTGCCGCTTCTGGACGGTGTACTTGTTCCTTCGGATGAGGCATTGTTGCAAATGAAGTTGGCATATCCCGATTTCAAAGGTACTGTGCATAAGGTGCCTTTGTTGTTTGAAGATCGAAGCAAGGCGGCGGACTCTGAACGGCGCTACTTCTCGTTCATCGGTCACGCGGTCCCCGCAAAAGGGATTGATACCTTCTTTTGGATGGTAGAAGCCTCAGCATCCCGCGGAGCCGAGTGGATGTTTCAGATTGCGACCAGCACAGACATTTCCGCGCACGTTGCCCGGTTGTCAAAGACCGCCCAAGCGCATTTGCACGTTGTTAGTAAGCCCATGCTTTCAGACGCCGAAATTGATGATGCAATACGCACGAGCTGGGCCGTTGTAGCACCCCATCGCCGGGTCACACAGAGTGGTGTGGTGCCGGTTGCTTTTATGCATGGTACGCCCGTTATTTCTACGCGGACAGGGGGCATGCCAGAGTCGGTCATTCCGGGCAAGACAGGATACTTGATAGACCGACAAACATCCTTTGAGGAATGGCAAGAGGCATTTAGGATGGTTCAAACCAATTTCTCGGATCTAAGTGCAAACTGCCGTCGGTTCTTCCTTGATCATTTTGATGCCAGGCGTGGGCCAGAGTATTTGCGCCCGATGCTGGATTCTATAGCTGGAAACGCCCAAAATAAATGAAAGTAATGAAAGTTGGGATAATACTAAAAATTATTACCACTTTCATAACTAAAACCTGAGTTTCGCTTGTTTTGATGAAACGCATAGTAGTTATAATGAAGTACACTGCATATTTTGTCATACCTAACGTCAGATGGGATCCAGGTATTTTGATAGGTTGAAGAGATCGAAAAGTTGCTTTTGGACGGCAGAGAGCCGGCTGAGTTTTCGTTTCAGCTCTCCTTTGGGATTGGTCAATGGGAAAGCGGTGGGTGATGAGGTAGTCCACGCGGACGGCGACCCTGGCCAGTTGGGCCAGAAACTCCTTCATGTTGCGCCTGGCCGTCCAGCGGGCATAGGGGAGTGGGTAATCCAGGCCCTTCTCGGTATAGTGCGGGTCGTAGAGGCACAGCCCCCAGGCGCGGAAGTCTACCGATTCGCAGCGCACTTCAGTGATGAGAATCCATGGTAGACCTTTCAGTGTGCATCGTCTCCTTCAATGCGTGTGATGTCCTAAGGGATTGCCTTCGCTCGCTCTACGAGCACACGCCTCCTTCGATTTCGTTAGAAGTGATCGTCGTAGACAACAATTCACGAGATCAAACTCTGAGTATGCTCTCAGATGAGTTTCCTTTAGCCAAAGTCATAGCCAACGAAACTAACCTGGGATTCTCTAAGGCCACCAACCAGGCGATGAGAGCTAGTAGTGGACGTTACATTTGTTGGCTGAACAGTGACACCATAGTCTTACCTAATGCCATGCCAAAGCTAATAAGATTTATGGACTCTAATCCCAAGGCAGGAATCGTAGGGCCTAAGATTCTGAATGCTGACGGTTCGTTTCAACCACAGTGTAAGCGTGGCTTCCCTACACCACTAGCAATATTCAGCTACTACGCGGGGCTTGATAAGCTATTCCCCAATAGCCCCTTCTTTGCCCAGTATCTTTTGAGATTTCTATCGCCTGACCAGCCGCACGAGGTGGTAAGTGTCTCTGGGGCATGCCTTCTAGCACGTCGAGAGCTTCTTGAGTCGGTTGGTTACGCCGATGAGAATATATTTGCTTTTGGTGAAGACATTGACTGGTGTGTGCGAGCACGCAATTCTGGGTGGGAAGTGTGGTACTACCCTGAGGCCCAGATAATACATCTGGGCGGTAAAGGGGGAAGCGGGTCAATGCCTTTCAGGGCCATTTATGAGTATCACCGCTCAATGTGGGTTTTTTATCGCAAACACTTGATAAATCGCTATATTTTCCCCCTCCACATTATCGTTGCCGCTGGTATTGGAGCGCGATTCGCTTGGTCTGTTTTGCGGAACGCCATGCGTAAAGAAAAGCTGGTAGGATCACGTAAGACCGGGTCCTAGGCAAAATCGGTGTCATGTGCAAGATCCGCCTCGAAGCGTAGGTATGGCGGGGGAGGTGGAGTGGACATTTACGCCTCCGCCGATGTCTCTCTGGTTCCTCTCAGGGAAGGGCATCGCCCCGGACTCGGTGCCTTTCAAGGTGTATACGATCATGACCAGTGCCCGACCGGTGGTCGCTGCCGTGGACCCAGGCAGCGACGCCTGGAACTTGGTCGAGCAGGCCCAATGTGGCCTCTGCGTAGAACCGGAGAACCCCCATGCCCTGGCCGAAGCCATCCGTGCCCTCTACGCCGATCCCGTCTTGCGGGAGCGCCTGGGCCGCAACGGCCGGCGGTATGCGGAAGAGCATCTCTCGCTGGAGGCCTGTGGGGGGCGGTATGAGGAGCTATTGCAGCGGATAGCGGAGGAAGGAAAGGGGTCAGCCATCTTCAGGATTGACAACTGTACCTGACCACGCTATAATGAGCAAAATAGTTGTTCAATTGACCAGCATAGATGTTCGGAGGGATAACAGTGATGCTCGAAAGGCTTTTCACCTCCAGGGTTCGCGTACGGCTTCTCACCCTGTTCCTCACCCACCCAGGCGAAACATTCTACGTTCGCCAAATCGTCCGCCTCACTGGCGAAACGTACAACAACGTCCGCCAGGAACTCCAAAACCTGGCCCAATTGGGGCTGATCCTGAGTGAGCGCCGCGCCAACGCCACCTACTACCAGGCCAATGTGCAGCACTTCCTCTTCCCTGAACTCAAGCGCATCATCTTGAAGACCGAGGCAGTGGGCGACAGGCTGAGAGAGGCACTCACAGGGTTGCGGGACATTCGGGTCGCCTTTATCTATGGTTCAACGGCCAAAGGAACCGAATCGCCCTCCAGCGACGTTGACCTGATGGTGATCGGCGAGGTGGACCTGGATGCCCTGGATCGCGCCATTGACAGCATCGAGGAGGAGATCGGTCGGACGGTGAATTATACCCTTTTCCGAGTGGAAGAATGGCAGAAACGGGTGGCTCAAGGGCATTCCTTCCTCACCGATGTCCTGACCCACGACAAGATTTTCGTGATCGGAGACGAGGATGAGCTATCAGCCCTTGGAACGGGCAGGGCTGATTGAGCCCTGTCAGGTTACCCAGGCAGAGATCAAGGCCCTACTGGAAGTCGCCCGTCGGGATGTGAAGACAGCCCAGGAACTGGTGAACATTGACCTGGACTGGGCCCTGATCGTGGCCTACAACGCCGCTCTGCAGGCGGGTCTGGCGTTCATGTACGCCAAGGGCTACCGCCCCAGAGGAGCTGACCGGCACAAAACTGTGATCCGCTTTCTCCAGGCAACCCTTGATCCATCGTTCAGGCCAAAACTAAATCGGCTCGACCGGATCCGTAAGAAGCGCCATCAGGCCGTTTATCGCCTGGCCGGAGCCGTCTCTGAAATCGAAGCGAAAGGGACCATCCAGTTTGCCGAGGAATTCGTTGCCCAACTTGGCAATCTGGTCTGAGGCGACTGGAGAGTAGAAAAAGGAGGAAGCCGTATGGAGAATTATCTGAACGTATATACTAACAAGACCATCCTGGTAACTGGCGGCGCAGGAGCTATCGGCTCCAATCTCTGTCGCCGCCTGGCTGAACTGGGCGCCCAGGTCATCATCCTGGACGACCTCTCCTCCGGCGTGCGCTGGAACGTGCCCTCCCTGCCCGGAGTACTCTTCGTGGAAGGGGACATCCTGGACGAGGTGAAACTCAAGCGAGTCTTCTTTGAGCGACCCCAGATCGTCTTCCATCTGGCTGCCTTCTTCGCCAACCAGAACTCGGTAGACCATCCCGAACGGGACCTGATGGTCAACGGGCTGGGCACGTTGCGCCTTTTGGAGTATTCCGTCTTCACAGGTGTGGAGCGCTTCGTCTACGCCTCCTCTGGATGTTCTATATACGGCAGCGACTCGCCTCTTCCCCTGCGGGAGGAGTTCATGTCCATGCACCTCTCCACCCCTTACCAGATCACCAAGATGCTGGGGGAGCTCTACTGCAATTTCTTCTACAACCATTATGGTCTTAAGGTGGTAAAACCCCGATTCTTCAACTCCTACGGCCCCGGGGAGGTGCCCGGCCAGTACCGCAACGTGATCCCCAATTTCATCTACTGGGCCATGAAGGGCCTGCCCCTGCCCATAACCGGCAGTGGCGAAGAGACCAGGGACTTCACCTACGTGGGGGATATCGTGGATGGCCTCCTGCGTGCGGGGGTTATGGAAAGTGCTGTTGGCCAGGAATTCAACCTGGCCTCGGGCAAAGAGACCCGCATTATAGACCTGGCGAACATGATTAACGAAGCTACTGGGAACACCGCTGGCATCAGATTCGCTCAGCGCCGTAAATGGGATACGAAGAGCCGGCTTTTAGCCTCGATTGACAGGGCGAGACAGCTTATCGGCTATGAGCCCCGCACATCTTTTGAGGAGGGCCTTAAGCATACTATCGAATGGTTTCGTAAGAACTGGGACAGGATTGAAGTAGCAGCCCGATTTGGTCCCGGAGTCTCGTCGGCAGTAAGAGAGATGACACTCCATGAAAAGTAGAACATTGAAAGTACTTTCGGTCTTCGGCACTCGACCCGAAGCCATTAAGATGGCTCCCGTAGTACGTGAATTACAGAAATACCCTGAACGGGTCCGGTCGGTTGTCTGCATAACTGCCCAGCACCGGGAGATGCTGGACCAGGTGCTGAGCCTCTTCGGGATTACGCCCGACTACGATTTGAACATTATGGAGGATAATCAGACGCCTGTCCAGGTTGCCTCCGCCGTGCTATATCGCCTGGAACCCATCCTGCAAAAAGAGCGGCCCGACTGGGTTCTGGTTCAGGGAGATACAACCACGGTAGCAGCAGCCTCTCTGGCCGCTTTCTATGCTGGTGTAAAGGTGGGCCATGTGGAGGCCGGCCTGCGCACTTTTCAAAAATGGCAACCTTTTCCTGAAGAAATTAACCGTCGGATCGCGGGCGTCATCGCTGACCTCCATTTTGCTCCTACTGAGCGGGCTCGCCAGAACCTGCTGCGCGAAGGTGTTTCTCCGAAGCAAATCATTGTCACTGGGAATCCGGTGATTGACGCGTTGCGATGGGCCGCTGAGCAACCCCCATCTCCGGAAATCCGCGCCCTGCTGGAGCGCCTGGGCGTTGCCGATGAAGTATGGGGGCGGAGGGCCGGAGGAGCAGAGGAGAACTCTCCCCTCTCCCCCTGCCCCCCTGCCCCTCTGCTCATCCTGGTAACCGCTCATCGTCGGGAAAACTTTGGCCAACCTTTAGAGAATATCTGCCTGGCCCTGCGGGATATTGCAGCCCGTTACGATACCCGGGTGTGTAGTGTTTACCCTGTGCATTTGAACCCCAATGTGTGGGAACCGGTACATCGGCTGTTGGGGGATGTGCCCAATGTGATCCTTATCCCGCCTGTGGATTATCTATCCCTGGTGCACCTTATAAAACATTCATACCTTGTTCTCACGGATTCTGGGGGCATTCAGGAGGAGGCACCGGGGCTGGGCAAGCCGGTCCTGGTTTTACGGGAAGTCACCGAGCGCCCCGAGGCAGTGGAAGCGGGAACTGTGCGTTTGGTGGGAACTAAGAGGGAGCGGATTGTGGCCGAGACCGTCCGGCTCCTCGAGGACGAAGCCGCGTATAACCAAATGGCACAGGCCGTAAATCCGTACGGGGATGGACAGGCGAGTAAAAGAATTGTAGCGGCTTTGCTTGGCGAGCAAGTAGAACCATTTGCATATAAGTGTACTACGGGGACGCCTTGAACGTTGAGAGGTGGCCGGGACAATGCGGCGATTGTCAAGGAATGAAGTACCGTCTGAAAATTAAGTTGCTCTTCAGATTTACCCTTGCTGCTGGCAAGCCGAGTGGATTTTGAGACAGGAAGAGGGCTTTCAAAAGCTTTGAGGACAATCTCAGCACGCCTCCATATGCCCCAAGAGCCATTTACCCCATAAAGAGGAACGAGCACTTGGTAGGAGAGCAGGGATTGAGGCGTAAAAGTATCATCCAGAAGATCTGGACGGAGCTTTATAAGCGGCCGTTCGATCTCGCAATTCTTATTACTGCGCATGTCCTTCTTTTTCCTTTGTGGCTTTTCCTCTGGATCTTTATTCCGATCCTTATAAAGCTTGGAGATGGTGGTCCAGTCTTCTACAGGCAGAAGAGAGTAGGCAAGGACGGAAAAATTTTTGAGGTGGCTAAGTTCAGAACAATGGTTCTTGACGCTGAAAGGCTTGGAACAAGATGGACCTCCCCCTGGAAGGCGGACGGGAACGATCCAAGAGTAACAAGAATTGGACGTATTCTAAGAAGAACTGGGCTCGATGAGCTCCCTCAGGTGATCTCCATCTTCAAGGGAGATATGAGCTTTGTTGGACCAAGGGCTAAACCACCAAATGAGCATGAAGCATTCTCTGCTTCTATTGCTGGCTGGACTTATAGGCTCAAACTAAGACCAGGCTTAACAGGCCTTGCACAGATAAGGGACCCTTCCGGAGAACCAAACTTTGCATTAAAGTTCGATCTCGAATACATGGAAAAGATGAACCCCCTTTTAGACCTCAAGATCCTTTTCCTCTCTGTACTTAACACCCTCCTTTTAAGATGGGACAGAAAGAAAACCTAACCCAGATCAGCCTTTTTGTTACACCTCGTAGGTGTACACTTCGTAGGTG
>Ga0078972_1009407_pt1 | contig 19310 bp, 21 predicted proteins | sample YelNatPaOPGAMG01_FD_67568 | JGI IMG/M metagenome (GOLD analysis project Ga0078972, IMG submission 67568) | Hot spring thermophilic microbial communities from Obsidian Pool, Yellowstone National Park, USA - OP-RAMG-01 (SPADES assembly) (version 2) | ecosystem: Environmental > Aquatic > Thermal...
GGTAATACTTTTAAAACGAGGTCAACAAAACCAATAATAAAGCTTGATATATGTTCAAGTTGTCACCCTTTCTTTTCAGGAAAACAGAAGATGGTAGATACAGCAGGTAGAGTTGAGAAATTTAGGAAGAAATATAAAACGATAGAAATAGGTAAAACTACAGTAAAAAAGAAACGCACAAAACGTTCACAACCAAAACAGATAAGTAGTAAAATACTTACTACTGCACCTAAAAAAAGACAAAAAGAAACGGATAATAAAACTGTCGATAAGAAAAAAGAATGAATTTTGATAAATTAGAACAACTTGAAACAAGGTTTAATGAATTAGAGCGTCTGATTGCGGACCCTGAAATTGTTTCTAATGTAACTAAATATAAGGAATATATTAAAGAGCATGGTAATATTTCAAATATTGTTTTGAAATACCGCGAATACAAAAATATACTCAATCAGATTTCTGAATTAGAAAATTTTATTAAAAACGATAACGCGGATAAAGAACTGATATCACTTGCTGAATCAGAGAAAGAACAGTTAACTACTAAATTAAGAACAATTGAAAACGAACTGAAAAAATTAACTTCTGATACGAACATATCTTATGATGAGATTGTTGTTGAGATACGTGCTGCTGCAGGTGGTGAAGAATCAGCATTATTCGCTTATGATTTATTTCGAATGTATACAAGATACGCTGAAAGAAAAGGGTGGAAAATTGAGATTGTAAGTTCACATGAGACTGGTTTAAAAGGATTCAAGGAAGTAATATTTACTATTGAAGGTCCGGATGTTTATAATACATTTAAATTCGAGAGTGGTATTCATCGTGTTCAGAGGATACCAATAACAGAGGCAAGTGGAAGAATACATACTAGTACTGTAACAGTGGCAGTTTTACCGCAGATTAAAGAATTTGAATTTAAGATAAAACCTGAAGAACTGAAAATAGATACTTTTCGTGCATCAGGACACGGTGGACAACATTTACAAAAGACCGATTCGGCAGTGAGAATAACACATTTACCAACAGGTATAACTGTTCAATGTCAAGATGAAAGATCTCAAGGGCGAAACCGTGAGAAAGCAATGAGAATATTATATACAAAACTTTATAATAAACTAAAGAGTGAACAAATGGCATCTATTTCTGACCAGAGAAGGAAACAGATAGGTTCAGGTGAACGAGCAGAAAAGATACGGACATATAATTTTCCCCAAAATAGGGTAACTGACCATAGAATAAATATCTCGTTATATAACCTTGAACAGGTTATTGATGGAGATTTAGATGAATTAATCCAGCAATTAAAGAAACATGAGTACAATATTACAAAATAATACTATTGAAGATTTATTATTTTACGGTAAAAATATTTTATCAGAATGTGGTATTCGTGAATCGAAAATAGATGCAGAGTTATTACTTGCTTATGTATTAAATTGTAATAGAATTAAACTATATACTCATTCAGAAGAATATATAAATTCAGTCAAAGAGAAAAAGTATCGGAACCTTATTTTGAGGCGCGCTAAAGGAATACCATTAAACTATCTTATTTATAGTAAAGAATTCATGGGGTTAGAGTTTAAGGTTTTTCCTGGAGTATTCATTCCGAGACCCGAAACAGAACATGTTGTTGAAGAAACAATTAATATTATAACTAATTTAGAACCTCAATTGTATAACAATTTAACTATATTGGATTTATGCACTGGAACCGGCAACATAGCAATCTCATTGTCTTATTTTCTTAAACAAAAAAATATTAATCCTAAAATATATGCTACTGATATTTCAGAACTGAGTATAAAAACAGCTAAATTTAATTCAAAAAGATATATGTTGAATAATATAACTTTTTTTCAGGGCGACTTATTCATACCTATTGATAATCTTAAACTAAAAAATAAGATAAACATTATTGTTTCAAATCCACCATATATACCAAGTGACGAAATATCAAAATTACAAAAAGAAATTTTATATGAACCAAGAATTGCTTTAGATGGTGGCAAAACTGGTCTTGAATACTTTTATCGTATAGCGAGTATAGGTAAAAATTATATTTCAGATAAAGGTTTTATTGTTGTTGAGATAGGATACAATCAGAAAGAAGAAGTATTAGATATATTTAGGATAGAAGGCTACAAGATAATAAATATTATCAAAGATTATTCAGAAATTGACAGAGTAATTGTTGCACAATGGATAAAATAATAATTGAAGGTGGATATAGTTTGTCCGGAGAAGTTAATATTTCTGGTAGTAAAAATTCTGCTTTACCGATATTAATATCAACTATTCTTACTGATGAAAGATGTATAATTAAAAATGTTCCTGAATTGAAAGATATAGAAACTGCGGTCTCTCTGTTAGCATATATGAATAAAAAAGTTATTAGGAAAAAAAATGTTGTTGAGATAATTTCTGATACTAAAAAAAATATTAAATATATTGCTCCGTATGATTTAGTAAAAAAAATGCGTGCAAGTTTTCTTGTTGCCGGTCCTTTGTTAGCTAAATATGGTAAAGCTGAAGTTTCTTTACCTGGTGGTTGTGCAATAGGAGTAAGACCTGTTGATATCCATATTGAAGGATTTAAAAAATTAGGTGCTAATGTTGAACTTAGAAATGGGAATGTTATTTTGTCATGCAAGAAATTATCGGGTAATAATATAATTTTAAGATATCCCAGTGTTGGTGCTACAGAAAACCTTATAATGGCATCATGTTTAGCAAAAGGTAAAACGATAATAAAAAATTCTGCTCGTGAACCAGAGATAGTTGATTTATGTAATTTTTTAGTATCTATTGGCGCAAAAATAGTTGGTGCGGGAACAGATTCAATAACTATATGGGGTGTAGATAAACTTTATGGAACAGAATACACAGTTATTCCTGATAGAATTGAAACAGGAACTTATTTAATTGCAGGTGCAATAACTTCTGGTAATATTAGAATTAGAAATTGTATACCCAAACATTTAACTTCTGTTATTACTAAATTGAAAAGAGCTGGTCTGAAAGTTATTTGTGATACTAATTCAATTACGTTAATTGGAAAAAAGAAGATTAAACCTATTGATATTGTAACAGAACCTTATCCTGGATTTCCAACAGATTTACAAGCACAGTGGATGATATTGATGTGTATTGCAAATGGGAGATCAATAATAAAAGAGAGTGTGTTTGAGAATAGATTTATGCATGTTGCTGAATTACAGCGTTTAGGTGCAAAATTACATATATCTGATGATACTGTTATTGTTGAAGGAAACAGTAAACTTATAGGGGCACCTGTAATGGTATCTGATTTAAGAGCAGGAGCAGCCCTTGTATTAGCAGGTTTGGTTGCTAAAGGAAAAACAATAATACATCGTGTTTATCATCTTGATAGAGGATATGAGAATCTGGAGCAGAAGTTACGAAATTTAGGAGCAAAAATATATCGTATTAGTGACTAGAAAAAAATGGATAAAATACAACATAGTGTATTAGAAATTATCTCGGATATAAAAAAGTTTGGTGATAAAGCGATATGTAGATACATAAGAAAATATGATAACCTAAATTTAACACCACAAAATTTTTTTGTGACTGAAAATGAAATAAAAGAGAAGATTAAATTTATTGATGATAAACTTGCTATTTCTATAGAAAAATCAGCAGAGAATATAAGATTATTTCACGAACAAGAACTAAAATATTGTACTCATAAATGGGCATATACAAAAGAAGGAATTGAGTTAGGACAAATTTTTAATCCTGTAGAGAAAGTAGGGATATATGTTCCTGGTGGTAAATTTTGTTATTTCTCTACTCTGCTTATGACAGCGATACCGGCGAGAGTTGCTGGTGTAAAAGAAATTATTGTTATGACACCTCCGAATAATATTACACCACAACTATTGTTTTCAAGTAAGATAACAAAAGTTGATAAGATATGTCGGATTGGTGGTCCGATGGCAATAGCAGCATTGGCATACGGGACAGAATCTATTCCCAAGGTAGATTTAATTGTTGGTCCTGGAAATATTTATGTAACAGAAGCGAAACGCCAAGTTTACGGTGTTGTCGGATTAGATATGTTAGCTGGGCCAAGTGAAATTGCAATTATTTGTGATAGAACAGCGAACCCGGAATACATATATTATGATTTATTATCACAGATTGAGCACGATAAGAATTCGAAGGGTTATCTTTTTTGTGATGATATTAAGATAATAAGACAGATAAAAAAACTTATACCGCAGAAAATTAAGAAGCAGATTATAATATCATATAACAAAACAGATAAATCTATACAAGAAATAAATAAAATTGCACCAGAACATTTAGAAATTATACATTCTAATCCCAAATATATTTTGAATAAAATCAGAAATGCAGGTATGATATTTATTGGTAATTATTCTCCTGTAGTATTAGGTGATTATTTTGCTGGTCCGTCACATGTTCTGCCAACAAATAGAACAGCAACATTTTCATCAGGCTTATCAGTTAGAACATTTATCAAACATACAAACTATATTAAATATACGAAGAATGGACTCATTGAAAATATAGATTATATAATTAAATTATCTGAATCTGAAGGATTAAAATTTCATTCAGAATCAATAAAAATACGGAGAAAAAATAGATGAGAAAATCTATTATTAAAAGGAAAACGAAAGAAACAAATGTAAAAGTTATTTTTAATCTTGATGGACAAGGTAAATATAGAATTAATACGACAATTCCCTTTATGGACCACATGCTTGGTTTATTTGCATTTCATGGTAATTTTGATTTAATTATCAATGCAAAAGGTGATCGGGATATTGATGACCATCATTTAGTAGAAGACATAGGTATTGCGTTAGGTGAAGCATTTAGCAAATCTTTAGGTAACAATAAGAATATAGAACGATTCGGTCAGTTCCTGATTCCGATGGATGAAACATTATCATATGTTGCTATTGATATTTCAGGTAGATTTTTTCTTAAATATGATGTAAAATTTAATCGCAGTTATAAATGGTTAAAATCAGAATTCAATTATAATTTGATTGAAGATTTTTTTCTTGCATTCGTTTCAACAGCAAAGATAACAATGCATATTGTAAACAAATACGGTAGAAGTAATCACCATATTGCTGAATCGATATTCAAAGGATTCGGTAAAGCGTTATCACAGGCAGCAGCAATTAATCCGAAAAGGAAAACAGTATCATCGACGAAAGGTAGATTATAATTAAAATGTTAATTATACCGGCAATTGATATACATCAAGGTAAATGTGTTCGTCTAAGTCAGGGTAAACTTGAACAGGAAACAATATATTCAACTGACCCTGTTTTTCTTGCTAAAATATGGTGTGCAAAAGGCGCAGAAAGGATACATGTAGTTGACTTAGATGGTGCCTTCTGTGGTGTTGTTCAGAATTGGGAATTATTGGAAAATATACGTAAGAATGTAGATTGTATAATTCAGTTTGGTGGTGGCGTAAGAAATATGAAAACAATTCAGAAACTAATTAAACTCGGTATTGATAGAGTAATATGCTCTACTCTTATTGTATATAATCCGAAAACAGTAATAAAAGCAGTAGAAAAGTATGATGAAAAGATTATGGCATCTGTTGATATAAATAACGGAAAAATTGCGCTAGCAGGTTGGAAAGAGATAACAAATGTTACTGGAGATGAGATAATAAAGAAACTTGAATCAATGAATATCAAAGAGATGGTTGTAACTGATATAACGAAAGATGGTATGTTACAGGGGCCCAATATAGAACTAATTAAACAGATTTCTGAAATAACGCAGATAAAAATTATTGCTTCAGGTGGAATAACAACAATAAATGATATTTACAAATTTAAGCAATTAGAAAAGAATGGTGTCATAGGTGTAATCATTGGTAAAGCATTATATAATGAAACAATAAAATTTGAAGATGCAATGAAAATAGGTAAACTATGAATAAATCTTATAATTCACTAATAAATAAACTTAAATTTGATAAAAATGGACTTCTACCGACTGTTATCCAGGATTACAAAACAAATAAAGTTCTTATGGTTGCCTGGATGAATAAACAATCTTTAATCAATACTCTTAAAACAAAGAAAACATGGTTCTATAGCCGTTCACGAAAAAAATTATGGATGAAGGGAGAAGTATCAGGTAATACACAATTAGTAAAAGAGATATATATTGATTGTGATAATGATTGTTTGCTTATAAAAGTTATACAGGTTGGTGGTGCGAGTTGTCATACAGGATATACTTCATGTTTTTATAGAAAATTTACTAAAAATAAGTTCCGAATAACCGAAAGACAAATTTTTAATCCAGATAAAGTTTATAATACTAAATAATTTATTCTCGTCGTAAATAATTTTATGTTCTATCCATCATTATCTGAATTCAAGAATTTAGCCAAAAAATATAATTTAATCCCAGTTTACAAAGAAATAATTGCTGATGCTGATACACCTGTATCAACTTTCCTTAAATTAACAAAAAAAGAAAAGTATGCTTATTTATTAGAAAGTGTTGAAGGTGGCGAATTCTGGGGCAGATATTCTTTTATTTCCTGGGCACCTAAACTTATTTTTAAAAGTCATAAGAACCATTTTTCTGTTTATGACCCTCATAAAAATAAATATATAGAAGATAGACAGAGCAACAATCCATTAGATGAACTAAAAAAATATGTTAATTGTTATAAACCTGCTGATATCCAAGGATTACCCAGATTTTTTGGTGGTGCTGTTGGTTATATAGGATATGAAATGGTCCATAATTTTGAGAAAATACCGAGGCCCGAGAAAGATGAATTAAATTTACCAGATAGTATTTTTTTATTAAATGATATAATAGTTATTTTTGACCATCTTCTCCATAAAACAAAAATTGTTATTTGTGTGGATTTAACTAAAAACACAAGTATAGATAAATTGTATAATAATGCTTGTGAGAAAATAGATAGAATTATCTCTAATTTTAATAAAACGACTTTTTTGGGTTATAAGAGATATAAACCGGAAAAAAATTTGAAGTATTATGATATTAAATCTGATGTAACCAAACAAGAATTCATCTCAAGAGTAAGGAAAGCAAAAGAATACATATATGCAGGTGATATTATTCAAGTTGTTTTGTCACAAAGATTCAGAAAGAAAACAGTTAGTCATCCTTTTGAAATTTACCGTGCATTGAGGACAATTAATCCGTCTCCATATATGTATTATATTAATTTTGATAAATTCCAACTTATAGGTTCATCACCAGAAATACTTGTTAGGAAAGAAGGTAAAGTTGTTGAAACGAGACCTATCGCAGGAACAAGGCCCAGGACTAATAATGAATCGGAAGATAAAAAATATGAGATGGAGTTAGTTAACTCAATTAAAGAGAAAGCGGAACATATTATGCTTGTCGATTTAGGTAGAAATGATTTAGGAGTAGTATGTAAATACGGAACAGTAAAAGTTGAGCAATTGATGACTGTTGAGAAATATTCACATGTTATGCATATGGTTTCATCTGTTAAAGGAAAATTAAAAGATACTGCTGATAGTTTCAGTTTATTACGTGCTTGTTTTCCAGCAGGGACAGTCTCAGGTGCACCAAAAATACGTGCTATGGAGATTATATCCGAGTTGGAAAATACAGTTCGGGGACCATACTCCGGTGCGGTAGGATATTTTTCTTATAATGGTAATATGGATACAGCAATAAATATACGAACGATACTTTATAAAAATAAAGTTTGCTATGTTCAAACAGGAGCAGGGATAGTGGCTGATTCTGTTCCAGAAAAAGAGTATCTTGAGACAAAAAATAAAGCGCAAGCACTTTTTGTTGCTATTGAACAATCAGAAAGAGGATATCTGTAATGATTCTTGTTATTGATAATTACGATTCTTTTGTATATAATTTGGTTCAATATATCGGTGAATGGTATAATAACATAAAAGTCGTTAGAAACGATAAAATAACTATTTCTGAAATAGAGAAACTTAATCCGACACATATTATTATTTCACCGGGACCGTGCACACCCAATGAATCAGGGATTTCAATTGATGTGATAAAGAAATTTTATACTAAAATACCTATATTAGGGGTATGTCTCGGACACCAATGTATTGTTCAAGCATTCGGTGGTAAAGTTATACGTGCGAAAAGAATAATGCACGGTAAAGTATCACAGATATTTCATGATAAAAAAACAATTTATAAAAATATACCTAATCCTTTTATTGCAACAAGATACCATTCATTGATTGCAGATAATAAATCGTTACCAGAATGTCTTAAAATTACAGCATGGACAAACAGAAACGAAATAATGGGTGTGCGATTAAAGATATCCGGTACTGTTGTTGAGGGAGTTCAGTTTCATCCTGAATCGATACTAACAAAAGAAGGTAAAAAATTATTAAAAAATTTTTTTGAATTAAAAAAAATATGAGGTAATCAGTTATGATAAAAGAAATGATACAGAAAATAATAAACAAACAAGATTTAACACAGGATGAAGCAAGCGAGGTAATGAAAGAAATAATGTCTGGAGAAGCAACTGATGCACAGATTGCTAGTTTTATAACAGCATTACGAATGAAAAAAGAGACAATAGATGAAATAACAGGTTTAGCGAAAACGATGCGTGAATTTGTGACAAGAGTTGATATTGATTTATCAGAACCTGTAATTGATACTTGCGGGACGGGTGGTGATACCAGCCATACATTTAATATTTCTACATTAACAGCATTTGTTGTTGCTGCATCAGGTATAAAAGTGGCAAAACATGGAAACAGATGTATATCAAGTAAATGTGGAAGTGCTGATATAATGGAAAATCTTGGGATAAGATTAGATTTAACAGTTGAAAAACTTAAACAATGTTTTGAAGAAACAGGTATTATTTTTCTGTTTGCACCATTACTGCATCCGGCAATGAAATATGCTATCGGACCAAGAAAAGAGATTGGGATACGAACAGTATTTAACATACTCGGACCACTAACTAATCCAGCATTCGTTAATTGTCAGGTTTTAGGTGTATATTCAGAAGAATTAGTTGAACCTATAGCAAATGTACTGAAAAATCTTGGAACAAAACATTCATTTGTTGTTCATGGGAATGGACTTGATGAGATAACAATAACAGGTGAAACAAAGATAGCAGAAATTATTGATGATAAAATTAAGATATATACGATAAAACCTGAACAGTTCGGTATCAAAAGAGTATCAATTAATGAACTCAAAGGAGGCGATATTAAAGTTAATATAGATATTTTATATGATGTATTCAAAGGTAAAAAAGGACCTAAACGTGATATTGTTCTATTAAATTCTGCTGCTTGTGTCATGGCTGCTAATAAGGCAAAAAATTGGGATGATGCGATAAGTATTGTTACTGAAATAATTGATTCAGGTCGAGCATTAGCAAAAGTAGAACAATTACAGGAATTTATGAAAAATGTATGAAAACAATACTTGATTTGATTATCGAAGAGAGAAAAAGGAGTATTGAACAGAAAAAAAGTAAACTATCGTTGGATAAATTAATCAATCAACCTTTACCTGATAGACCCAAAGATTTTTTTATAAATTCTATATCAGTAAAAAACAGAATAAATATTATCGGTGAACTCAAACGTGCATCACCATTATCAGGTATACTTGTAGAAGATTTTGATATATTGGATATTGTAAAACAATTTATTGATGGTGGAGTATCAGCTATTTCTGTATTAACAGAAGAGAAATATTTTTTAGGAAATATTTCATATTTGAGAACAGTTGCTGAGATTGTTAATGTTCCAATATTATGTAAAGATTTTATTATTGATGAATATCAGATATATGAAGCAAAACTGAATAGAGCTGATGCTGTTTTATTAATTAAGTCAATACTTTCTGAAGAAAAACTAAATAAATTTTTAGAACTGTGTGAAAAATTAAATCTTTCGGCACTCGTTGAAATTCATAATGAAGAAGAATTGAGGTCGGTTTTGAACACAAAATCTAAAATAATTGGAATAAATAACAGGAACTTAAAAGATTTTCAGATAAATATTAAAACCACATTGAAACTCAGACCGATGATACCTGAAGATAGAATTGTTGTTTCAGAAAGTGGTATAAATACCAGAGAACAGATAATTGAATTAAAAAATATTGGTGTAAATGCTGTTTTAATTGGGACATCACTGATGCGTAGTAAAAACATAGTAGAAAAACTGAAAGAATTAACATTATGACAAAAATTAAAATCTGCGGGATAACAAATTTACAGGATGCAACATGGTCGGCTACACTTGGTGTAGATTATTTAGGATTCAATTTTTATAAAAGAAGTCCGAGAAAGATTTCAATAAGTATGGCTCAAGAAATAATTTCGAAAATACCGCCCGTTTGTGAGCCAGTTGGAATATTTGTTGATGAAGAGATAAATGTTATATTAGATACAGTTAAAAAATGTAATTTAAAATTGATACAATTACATGGTAAAGAAACACCTGATTATTGTTTGAACTTAAAAATGCAGTTAATAAAACTTGAACATCCTGAATTTGAGTCCGTATCCGAGAATGATATTTTACAAAAAGAAACAAAAATAAAGATAATAAAAGCGTTCAGAATAAAAGGTGAAGGAACACTTAAATACTTATCAAGGTTCAAGGATATAGTTGATTATTTTCTACTTGATACATATATTCAAGGAATTGAAGGTGGAACAGGTGAAACTTTTAATTGGGATTTAGCTGTAGAATCAAAAAAATATAATAAACCTATATTTCTTGCTGGCGGACTCACACCTGAAAATGTGAAAGAGGCAATACAGAAAGTTCAACCGTATGCTGTTGATACTGCATCCGGAGTTGAACGATTACCACGAAGAAAAGATTTTGATAAACTGAAAAAGTTTATACTAAATGCAAGATAAATAATTTTTTCACTATAAATTTTAACAGAATAAATTTTACAAATACAAACTTTTTTTATAAAATATTCTAAAAAAGGGCTTGTAGCTCAATTGGATAGAGCATCTGCCTTCTAAGCAGGTGGTTGTGAGTTCGAGTCTCACCAAGCCCATAGAAAAAGATTTTTATGGTGGGTATAGCTCAATTTGGTTAGAGCACTTGGCTGTGGCCCAAGTTGTTGCCGGTTCGACTCCGGTTACCCACCTATATTTGTTAAAAAACATAAATATAATCTTCATATTTCAATTACTTTTTGGTTTAGTGGTTATGAGCAATCATTATACACAAATACAACTATCTTTTAACAAGTTTGATTTCTTTTGCTAATTTTATTATGATATTTAAAGAATTTACTTAATACAAGGACTAGGAGTAAGAAAATGAAAACTTTACATGCAAATCTCAATATTGTGCCTATTAAAGAAAAAAGTAGTATTTATAAAAAAATACTTAAGAATTGTAAGGAATTAAGACGTAAAATATCTTCGAAAAATAAAAAATTTGATAGCGTTAAAGCAATTAGAGAATTAAGAAGCGAAGAATGATAATAATAGATGCCTGTGTTGCAATGAAATGGTTTATTGAAGAAGCATATACTCCCAATGCGGTTTGTATACAAGAAAAATTATTAAAACGTGAATTAACCGTAGTTGTACCTGATTTACTTTTTTATGAAGTAACAAATGTATTGAAAATGAAGGCAGTTACTAATTCTGCTGAAGTAGTTTCTGCGATACAGTTTTTATTTGAGTCAAATTTGCGTGTTATTCCTGTGAGCAAAGAACTTCTTGAATTAGCAACATATATTTCCGATAAGTTTGGTATAACGATATATGATTCTGTTTATGTTGCCTTAGCAAAAGATTTTGATTGTCCTTTTATTACTGCTGACGAAAAAATAATAGAACGAGTTAACTTGCCAATCGTAAAACATTTAAAAAACTATCCTTAATACTTCTGTAGAAACTAACAGAATACTTTCCGTAGAAAACAAGCCATCAAAATAGCAGTGTCCTTTGAAATAACTGGCTAATAAATGTGAACTTGTATTTTTTCAGAAATCAATTATTTCACCATATGATTCTTGATAATTCATTCTAAAATTTCTTTTAAGTGAGTAATGACTCTTTCAACAGGATTACTTAATCCCTTTTCATAACTGCGAATAGTTTCCCTATTAACCTGTAACATCTTTGCCAGTTTCTTCTGCTGAATATGCCGGGACAGACGATACTGTTTAATCCTTCCCCCCTAAAGTTGCAGGTCTGCTAAAATAATTCCAGAAATTACAGCTTTTCGGATTAATATGCGGCGACAGTAGAACCGGTGTTTGGACATATAGGATTTCGGCTATTTTTTCCATTATCTATGGGTGCGGGTCCAGAATCCTGCCTTATTCATACCGGGCAATGACTGAAATGATAATACCAGCGGCTCTTGCTAAACTCTCTTGATTTAACCCGTTTTTTATGCGTAATTCCCTAATCCTGGTACTAAGAGCAATGCTGGGGTCATTATTCAGGTCAACAAGAGTGATAACTCTTAATCAAAATTCGCGATTAATGAATAGTTGTTGTGCCACAAACAGAAAGATTAATGTTATTACCCATAAAACTGCCGTATAATCCCATTGTATATGTCCACCAACCTTGATGAGATTGAGTCCGAAAATATAAGGATAAATATTTGCCCAAGATAACGATTTCACGAACGAAAACACCGGGAAAATCAGGGCAACCAAAATTCCGGCAATCAACGGTTTCACCTGGTCATTACTGGCGACGGAAATTAGCACGAATAAAGAGAGCAGGAAAGTTACAGCAGTAATCTCGTGAATGAGAATCCGTGCGGTCATGCTATATCCTACAGAATACCCTGCCAGGTTCATCGCAAACGGGCCGGCAAAAGCCATAATGACTGTGATAATCATAATCACAGTCCATGCTGATAACCATTTATGCCAGAATACATTTTTCCGACTACGGTGAGACAGCAACCAGTAAATGGTTTTTTTCTCAACCTCGCGAGCAAAAAGAGGTGCTGCAACCAGCAATACGAGAATCACAAGGGACTGTCCCAGATTTTTCCCCTGCCAAGTAGATAGCAAATAATAATCATTTTCCTTGATACGACTAATATCCCAGACCTGAGTCATCATCTTCTTGAAGAAATCGGGCATCTTGTCCATTTGTGACAAAATTACTCCTGTCATCTGAGTAGCCATCGGTTTGCTCACAATTATAATGACCAGAGTAATTACCATAAAAATCACCATAAACAAAACACGCCAGCGCATATCTATAAGTTCTTTACGCCACATGACTTTCCCTCCTCATTAATACTTGAAAGAATGTATTAAGATCCGGTACCGTTTCCTCAGCAGACGGAATACTGCGTAGAGTTTCCCATTCAGATGTATCATTGGACAACGCTAGAGTACGCGTCCCGTTCTGGAGTAAAGTTACACCTGAAGGAATATTAGAAACATTATTTGGTGGCAGATAAAATAATCGCCATCCAGACTTGATATCATCCAAAGCACCAGTAAAATGCAATCGTCCTTCACTCATAATCGCTATTCGGTCAGCAATCCGTTCCACTTCAGGAATAATATGCGAAGTTAACAGTATGGTGCGGCCATCAATTACCTGTTGACGGATTGCTTCCAGTAAATCATCGCGTTTGATAGGATCCAGACCCCATGTGGGTTCGTCCATAATCAACAGGTCAGCTTCCCGTGCGAAAGTAATTGCCATATACAAACTCGTCTTCATTCCGTAAGAAAACTTGGAGATACGTTTTTTCCATGGTAATTTATATTGCTCAATCAGTTGCCGTGCCTTAGTTAGATTAAAATGTGGAAGTAAATCTGCACATCGGGTTAGCGCTTGCTCCGGAGTCAGATAATCATAAAAATTTTTTTCTTCTGGTACGAAAGCTACACGATCACGCACCATATCAATAGATTTTCCAAAAATAAGAATTTCACCTGTATAATTTAATAACCCCAATATCGCCTTTAATGTAGTGGTCTTTCCTGCACCATTAGGTCCGAGCAAAGCAAATATTTCCTGGGATTGTACTGTTAGGTTTATACCGCGTACTGCTTCTGTCTTACCGTGATAAGTCTTCTTTAAACCTCTAATCTCTAATATGTTCATTTCATCTTTTGCCATGATAAGCGGACCACCTCCTGAATTTCTTCTAAAGATATGCCGAGCCGTTTAAAGTGGATTAAGTATTTACGAAATTCTTCCTGTAATGACTCCAGTAAAGATTCGCGTATCTTTTCCCTGTTTTTTGCTAACAGATAGCCCAATCCCTGTCGTGCAATGATTATACCCTCAGATTCCAATTCGCGGTAAGCACGGGCTACCGTGTTGGGATTTACCCTCAATATTGATGCCATCTCGCGGATAGAAGGAAGTAACTCTTCATCGGTTACTTCACCTTTCAATACTGACTCTTTGATACCGCGCTTAATTTGCTCATTAATCGTCTCTGGAGACCTTAAATCAATCCTGAACCACATATCATCGGCACCCTATATTATTTTGTTTATCTAACTGTATTATATCAATTAGTACAGTTATTGTCAAGTCCTTTTCGAAAAAAATTCTGAATTTTTTTATTTACCATCTATTTATACAATATCGTGTTCAATTTTATTTCAAAATTACTGACAAAATAATCATCTTTAATTTTTGACAAATTAATTATTCTTTGATATACTTTGTCATATAAGGATGAGTGTTAACTATTTCATAAAGTTTTTCGGATAAGAGAATTATTAATTATGGTTGAAAAGCGAATAAAAATTACTGAAGCGCAGATAAATTCTTTGAGAACTTCGTTAATTATTTTTAATAGAGTGATAGATGAAATAGAACTTATATGTGAATCTGGAAACAAGATAGGTGTGTTATACGAAGATATAAACGACCTTAGCGGACAGGAACGAGAATTAGTCAAGAAAAAAATTAGAGAGATACGAAAATATATTAATTATCTTAAAAACAAATTAAATTTATTAAAAGAGAAAAAATCAGTAAGAAATAATATTGCAAGTAGATTTGGTTCACTTTGGGAAATGGTATGCGAACTTGAGAGCAAAAGGTTATCTGCATACGGAAAAGTTGATGATACTTTAAAGGAAGTCACTGACCCTGTAGTAAAAAAAATAATTAAATTAGTGAACGAAACGACTGATATTTTAACTAAGAGAATTATAGACAAGTAGATTTAGTAAGTGTCAAATATAATACAAACAACTTTAAAAGCGCCGTATGAGGATACAACTAAAACTGTATCAAATGGAATCCAATGCGATGGGCGTAACTCATCCTGTGAAATTGTCAGTCAAATTATAATTTATTTATCCAAGTTTTGTTCCACACTCACCACAGAATTTTGTTCCAGATGGACTTGATGTTCCACATTTCGGACATTTGATTAAATTAAGAGGTGCTCCACAATTATTACAGAATTTTCCTTCACCAGCAGGTTTACCACATTGCGGACATATTGTTTGTTTACTTTCAATTACTCCGGTAAACACCTGAGTGCTTGCTGCTTTTTCATGTATATCTTGAACTGCTTTCTGTGCTTTCGCAGCAGCAACTTCAACATTTATTCTTGGTGCGTCATCTACGCATAAACCTTCTTGTTCATTCCAGTCATTTTCGCAGACCCATTTTTTACATTTAGGACAGCGTTGAAAATGTTGTTTTGCCTCGTTCTGTGCGAGTTCAAATGCTTCCTCGTGTTCCTTATGCCATTCAGGAGACATACCACTGAAACGTTCACTTATTATATCGGTAGCTCTCTCGGTGCCGTAACCGATACCATATTTTCCAGCAATTTGAGATGCTGCACTTATTAATCCACCAAGTCCTTTTATAAGTTTCCCCTTCTTATAGGTTTTCGACTCTATAAATTTAGTTTTATAACCTTCTTTGCATAAATCACAGTAAAAAGTAAACTGGAATCCTGCTTCTGTGCTGTTATCAGCAAAATTGTCAGTAAATGGTTGTAGTGCCATTATTTTTATCCTCCTTATTTTAATAATTTACCACATTTTATACATTTATCTCCAATTGGTGGCTGTTCAGTTTTACATTTAGGATTTGGACAGATAACCACAAGTCGGGTATCACAATTGTCACAATAATCACCGAAGAAAGTTGTTTTACTACATTTAGGACAAACAATTTCCAAAGATAAGCCACAGTTACTACATTTCTTCCAATCTTTCTGGATTGGATTTTTACATTTTGGACATCTCATAGGTCCCAGTGGGTTAACTTTACCACATAAAGGACAGACATTTGATTCCGATGGAATCAATTTATTACAATATCGGCATAAATGTTTATAACCTGACATAATTAATTATCTCCTTTTTATTAAGTTGCTATTTAACCTCGTATCCCAGCAATGGGTGTAAGTCCACCAAGACGCTGATATTTCTCTCTTCTTCGCGGATTCAATGTAAGAACACCAGGATTATTTTTAATCAGTTTAAAACTAGCAAGGGAAGAAATAGGATTATAAAATTCTATCTCTACATTAGAATAACCATGAATTTTTACTGGCTTCGCAAAAATTTCAGTTCCTGGAATTGGTTGAGGTATAATCTCCTTGGGTAAATTCTCAAAGACAAACTTTGTTTCTGGTGTATAACTTTTTTTGTATTGGTAATTATCGACCTCAGCATCTGCGTAGGGATCAATTTTAAAAAGAAGTTGTTGCACATCTTCTGAAAGTTCACGAAATTTTAGTTTTTTGGAAAGATTCCAAATTAGTTTTTGTACTAAAGATTGCTCAATCTCCTGATGTTCTATAGCATAATTCATAAGTTTCAAGAAAAGTGGAATATCTAACATTTCATAAGAGAATATAAATGGTTCGTTTATATCAGGTGCGGGATAACCTTCATCGAAACAATAACTTTTAAACCTTAAACGTATTTTTGAACTGGGTGGAATCATAACTTCTGCAAGTTTTCTATTGAATATTTCGTTGGCTTCTGGAAGTTCGGTTATATCTGTTAGGCTTTGTGGATTAAAATCTAATTTGGTGACATAGAACAAAATGTTTCCAAGATTCTCGCCTTTCTTCCATTTTGCATTATCATCTTGTTCACTCACATTAAACCTTAACAGGTCTATCACATCTTTTTTCCACTGTTCTGGTGTTCTGTGAATTACCCTTCCAATAAAAAGTTGTCGTAGTTCACTAAGTTCAGGTATTTTTGTGATAGCAAATTTATATTTCTGATACTGAGGTTCTCCCAGTTTTTCATCAGGTAAATAAATCGGTTCTCGTCTGAAATTAATAGCGAGCATACAATGGTTCATTCTTTTGATAAAATTATCTACTTCTCTGTGGATTTCTTCTATATTCTTGTAATTAGGATACTCCTTTCTGCTCACTATTCTGAAAAAGTAAGTTGCTTTTCCACCACCTTCATCAGAAATTGATTCCATTGCAACTGCATTTCCTGGTTCATTAGGATTAGAACTGTAAATAGGAATTAAAAACCAGATATATTCTCCTGTTAAATCACCTAAAAGACCACGTTTTAATCCAATACACATTTTCTCTTTCTGTGCCATAGATTTTAAAAAATCGTATTCTTCTTTAATACCAACTGTCTCTAATTTTTTTTCCAATTCTATCCACAGTTCAGGAGAAATTGATTCTATATCACTTCTTCGTGCTGCTTTACCTTCTTTCATAAACCGTGCTGCTTTTCTTATAACTAACGGGTCAACTTCTGGTAGTAGTTCTTTGAGTGATGATTGAACTTTAAATGAAAGTTCATTCATTGAGTCAGATAGAGTATTCGTGAATGAGTTAAATTCTTTACCTAATTTTGAGAAAACAAATTTATCTCCAGATTCTGTTGTTATACTTATAGTAAAATTTTCATCCTTAATTTCTGAAATATCACTGTAAGTTATCCTTATAGGTTCTCCTTTTTCTGGTATTACAACAAATGCAGTTTCGTATAAACGCGACTCACATTTCCCTCTTTGTTTTTCATTGCCATTATTGTCAAAATAAATGAACTCTGATTCTATTCCGGATTTTTTTACTGTTTCATTCATGAGCATGTCTTTGAGAAGAATTTCGTTGCGTAGATGAGAAAGTATACGTAAGAAATCTTCATATTTGTAACCGAGATTAAAAATTGTAAGTTTTTCATTTGAAGTTAAAGTAAGGTAAATTTTATAGTCGTTGGTAAAAATTTCAAGGATATCTCTTAGAGAAAAAAATATTGGTTCTCCAAACTTTGGAAGGATAGAGACACTTTCTTTCTCTAATCTTACTTGAGTATCATCTCCGTTTGCTGTTATTTGTCCTTTTTCATTACTCAAAGAATAACCTGCAGAACATTCTAGTATAATTATTTGTTTGTTTTCTTCATTTAACATAATTGTATTTTTTGTTATATTTATCAGAACTTTGTTAAATTTTGAGTCCTAAACCCCTGATTTTGAATTATTTTTGACATATCCTAAATAACTTTAGTTTTCCCCTATTTTAGGATTAAATATATAATATAAAAAAACAAAATATTTTTCAAGTTAGGTATGTATTTGTGTATAATGATCGCGAACAATTAAGAAAATGGGTAAATAATTTGTTACAATTATACCTGGCAAAGGTAGATGTTACTAATTATATCAAAATCAAAAATATATTTATATACATATCTTTTCCAGGAAGTGTCATTATATTATCTTTCAATCTATTTGTTATATCATAATTCTCATTTTAAACTTCGTTAGTTCTTCTGATTTGTTAAAGAAGAGTCCAGTAAACAATTTGCAACTTTCAGAGATGTTTGTGATGTATTTGACAGTTAATTTAATATTAAACAAGTAAAATAATTTTTGTATAAAAAAGAAGGGCTTAGTTAATAAGGAATAATCAATTTTAAAATTGCGTTATATATCCTTTTAACTAGCCCTTCTTTTCCTAGAATTTATTCAACAGTGATTTTTGTTTCTTTTTCTTTTGCTTCTTTTGGGATCGGCAGTTCTATTCTAAGAACACCATCTTTATAGGATGCTTTTGCCTTTTTGTCATCAACAGTTTTGGGCAATTCTATTGTGCGATAGAAGCTACCATAGTATCTCTCATTATAATAATATTTCCCTTTCTTCTCTTCCTTTTTCTCCTTTTTAGTTTCACCTTTTATTGTAAGAGTATTTTCATTAACTGTGACACTTATATCTTTTTTGTCAATTCCTGGCATATCGGCTTCTACAACTATATTATCACCTTCCTCTGTTACACTGATTTTTG
>Ga0078972_1008641_pt2 | contig 19309 bp, 20 predicted proteins | sample YelNatPaOPGAMG01_FD_67568 | JGI IMG/M metagenome (GOLD analysis project Ga0078972, IMG submission 67568) | Hot spring thermophilic microbial communities from Obsidian Pool, Yellowstone National Park, USA - OP-RAMG-01 (SPADES assembly) (version 2) | ecosystem: Environmental > Aquatic > Thermal...
ATGAAAAAGGTCTCCTTTTTCATCATGACCAATCAAATAAAATCTAACTACCTTATCAGTCCCGATTTCCGGAACATCAGGAAAATCGACATCTGGTAATTTATATTTTGAAGGAGGAATGGTATCAGAAGAGAAAAAGTAATTATTACTATAATTAGCAGTATCATCAAAATATTCATTGAGACTATTCTTTATCAAGGGCTTCTCATAAGAAAGAGAATTTAAAATATTTTGATAAGCGCTAAAAGAAAATCTTGTAGGTGTATCTTCATAAATATCAGAATCCAAAACAGGAGGATGGGCATCTTCCCGAGTATGAGCTGGCACAGTCATATCTTCTATTAAATGCAAAATATGGCCTAAAGCAAGAAAGGCATTCTTTTTATCACCTTTAATATAAGAATAAATAGCCTTTTGCCAAGTAAAATTGCTATTACTAAAAACAGGGCTTTTCATAATTGGCCCCAAACTAGCGCTATACAAAGGATCATATAAAGCTTGAGCAAAAGGATTTTGAGCCCACTCTTTAGCTGTTAAAGCAGGATAAAAATATTCTAAACCTAAAAAAGTCCAGGTTTTATTATAAACTGGATCGTAAAAATGATTTAAACATCTATTGGGAGTATCTTCATCAATACTGCCTTGAATAATCCACTTTTTTTCTTCAGAACTTATTTTATTAAGTTGAGTATTTTGATTATAAAATTCAACTGCAATATCAGTTAAATTAGCATGAGTTGGAAAAGGGGCATAAGCTAAAGTTTGGTGAAAAATGAAACAATAAAAAAATAAAAATAATATAAAAACGGTGGGGAGTTTTTTCATATTATTTTATTCTTATTTAAAAGTATTAAAAATAATAAATAAATTAAAACTGAGTTATTTTCCACAAATTGCTTATTTCTTTTTTGTCTGAACCTACAATTAATACTGGTTTTTTGATTACTATTGTTGTTACTGAAACATTATTTTCATCAACAATTTCAATTCGATATTCATCTCCTATCATTTTTCCATGCTGATTTCTGGGCAATAATAAATCAGCCATCATCTTATCCCAATCATTATTATTTTTTATACTGGTTAATAATTTTTTGTACTCTTCCTGTTTATCCAAAATAAAATATTTGGAAGCTAAATCAATGTCTTGATTTTTTAAAGCTTCTAAAAATAATTGGTAGGTTTCTTCTGGAGTTTTGCCACCATAAGAATCATTAGCATATTTAGCTTCTAATACCTTTAGCGTTTGATTAAACCTTTCTGTCCCCTTTTTCAACTGCCATGCTTGTCTTATCTGAGGACTCAAAAACCAAACTAAAAAACTAACTAATAAACCTAAAATAATAAAAATAATAAGAATTATTAAATATTTTTTCTGAATAATTTGCATAATTTTATTGTTTTTTTATTTTTAATAATTTTTTCTCGAACCCTCTTCCAGGGCTCTGGAAAGAAAAACGGTGGGGTGAACTTCCCAGAACCCTGAAAGAAGATTTGAGAATTGCCCCACCGTTATATTTTATTATTAAAATTCTATTATTTTTTTTAGATTATATACAGGAACAAAAAGCTTTGTCAAGAGTAATTGTGGATAACTTGTGAAAATTATTAAAAAATGGCATTATATTAAATTCTGACTTTAATTCTGAAATTTAACCTTCTGATTTATTTTCAGAAGCTGATTTTTCTTGTCCTTCGTCTTTTTTATGTTTATGAAAAACAACCGGGCGTTTTTTACCCTCAATAATTTTTGCCTTGATTAAAAGATTATAACAAGAATCTGTTGGTTGAGCTCCGTTTTTAAGCCAATAATTAATTCTTTCTGTTTTTAGTTCGTATTTATCTTTTTTAGGATCCCACCAGCCCAAAATTTCTTTTACTTTCCCAGAACGAGCTGAAAAACGGGAGTCAATAGCAACGACTCTAAAAATATAATCTTTATTTTTACCAATTCTTTGAAAACGTAAACTAAGCATAATAGTAAGAAGATAATAACAAATTTTTTAATTTTTGGCAAATTTTCTTTATTTTGTCTCCTACCTTTAAATAAGAACTTCCATTTTTCTCTCTACGATCGCGCAAAATAAATGAAAATATTTGTTTAAAAATTGTAAATTGAAAATTTTATTTAAATATCAAGATTTTTTACCTTTTGAGCATAAGCTTCAATAAATTTCTTGCGCGGCAAAACTTCTTCTCCCATTAAAATATCAAACAAACGATCAGCCTCTTCAGCATCCTCAATAGTTACTTGTTTCAAAACTCTTCTTTGAGGATCCATAGTTGTTTCCCATAATTGCTCTGGGTTCATTTCACCTAAACCTTTATAGCGTTGAATATTAATTCCCTTTAATTCCTCTTCTTTAGCTTCTTCAATTATTTGCCCTGCCTCTTCACTAGAAACTTTTAACACCGCCTCTTCTTTTGACTCGCTAATTAATTTTAATTTTCTTATTTTACCATCTTTAATTTCTTGTTTTGTTTCTCCCGATTTTCCGGCTAATCTTTTTACAATTTGCTCTTTTTCCTCTTCGGTATAGGCATAATAAATCTCTTTTCCTTTTTGAATGCGATATAAAGGAGGTTGTGCAATATACAAATAACCGCCTTCAATAATGGGTCTAAAATATCTAAAGAACAAAGTTAAAAGCAAAGTTCTAATATGAGCGCCATCAACATCAGCATCAGCCATAATAATAATTTTGTGATAACGTAATTTATTAATATCAAAATCTTCGCTAATAGCTGTTCCTAAAGCAATAATTAATGTTTTTATTTCTTCGGAACTCATCATTTTATCTAAACGAGCTTTTTCAACATTTAAAATCTTACCCCTTAAAGGTAAAATAGCTTGATGGTTTCTATCGCGAGCCATTTTACCACTACCACCAGCGCTTTCTCCCTCAACAATAAATAGTTCTGAATCCTCAGGATGGCGAGAAATACAATCAGCTAACTTTCCTGGTAAAGCTGCTCCTTCTAAAGCGCCTTTTCTTAAAATATTTTCTTTTGCTTTTTTAGCAGCAATACGAGCACGAGCTGATAATAAACATTTTTCAATAATTCTTTTAGCATCTTCCTTATTAATTTCTAGCCATTCCTTTAAACTGTCGCCAATTACTTGTTCCACTGCTGTTCGCGCTTCTGGATTACCTAATTTAGCTTTTGTCTGACCTTCAAATTGAGGTTCTTTTAATTTAATAGAGACAATAGCAATTAAACCATCGCGAACATCATCACCATTTAAACTTAATTCTCCATTTTTTAAGTAATCATTATTTTTAGCATAGTCATTTAAAACACGAGTTAAAGCAGAGCGAAAACCAGTAAGATGCATTCCTCCTTCAGGAGTATAAATATTATTAGCAAAAGCTAATTCTGTACTTTCATTATCATCAGTATACAAAAGAGCTGTTTCCACAATGATATCATCTTTTACTTGATCAACGTAAAAAATATTAGTAATTGGTTGATGGTTAAAAGATAAATAATGAGCAAAGGCAACAATACCGCTCTCAAAATGAAAAGTATAAGAAGGAATAGTTGCTTCTTCACGATAATCTTTTACAGTAATAGTAATTCCTGGGGTTAGATAAGCCTGTTGCCTTAGATGATCGAGAATTTTTTTAATATCAAACTTTATTTCTGAAAAAATAGAAGGATCGGGTTCAAAAATAATTTTCGTACCTCTTTTATTAGTTTTCCCTTCTTTTTTAACTTTCGTAGTTGGTTTACCATAAGAATATTCTTGTGAATAAATAGTATTATCACGATAAACTTCAGCTCTTAAAAATGTTGATAAAGCATTGACAACAGAAACACCGACACCATGTAAACCTCCGGCAACTTTATAAGATTTACCGCCAAATTTACCACCAGCATGTAAAGTACAAAGTACTGTTTCTAAAGCTGATTTTTTAGTTTTGGGGTGAATATCTACTGGAATACCACGACCATCATCAGTAATAGCAACCCTTTTATCCGATAAAATTTCAACTAAAATATTATTCCTCGCTACCATGACTAACATTATTAATCTCAACTTCCGAAGAAGTTAATTTTTGTTTTTCGTCTTTTTTAATTGTTTCTTTTTTTTGTTTAGGCATAGTTTAACGAATTTCTGCTCCTAATTGTTTTAAAATAATAGTAATTTTTGTCATCTCTTCATCAATTTCTTCTGAAGATAAAGTTCTATCCTTTGCCCTAAAAACTAAATGGAAAGATAAACTTTTTTTATTGTTAGGAATGTTTTTCCCTTCGTAAATATCAAACAACTCTAAAGATTCTAAAAGATTAGAAGCATCTTTAATGTTTTTTATAATTTCCCCAATTAATAATTTTTTATCAATTAAGAAAGAAATATCACGTAAAGCAGAAGGATATTGCGGTAATTCTTGATAATGAATAGGTTTTTTTAATGATTTTAAAAGAAGAACATTGAATTCAAAAGCAACAATACTGCCTTCTAAAGAATACTTATCTTTCTCTTCTTTATCAAGATATAAAATAGAACCAATTACTTGAGACTTATCTTTTTTAAGGACTATCTCTAATCCATTTTTTATTTTTTGAATTTCGTAATCTTTTTCTTTAATATTTAAACTTTCAAATAGCGCCTCAATAATTCCTTTTACTTGATAAAAAATTTCTTCTTCTTGCTCTCTTTCTTTTTGAGCCCAAATACCACCTAAAAGAATTTTTTCTTGAATTTCGTCATTCTCCCATAAATAAGCATTTCCAATCTCAAAAATTTTTATTTTATCGTAAAAACGATAATTTAATTCAATATTATGGAAAAGATTGATTAAAAGATTTGGTCTAATACTAAAGAAACTATCGCTAATAGGATTTAAAAGATCTATTATTTTCTCTGGTTCCAGATAATTCTTTTTATCTTTTAAAGAAATGAAAGAATAATTTTTAACCTCTACAAAACCAAAAGATTTTACTAAATCAGTTAATTGATTAGTAAATTCCCAAATTTCATTGCGAGTAGGGATTTTTAATTCGGCTTCAAGAGGAGATGGTTTAATTTGATTAAATTGTTTTAATCTACCTATTTCTCCCATCACATCTTCTTTAATAGTAATATCATTTCTAAAAGAAGGCAATTCAACAATTAAAGCTTTATCTTGAGCGCTTTGTTTTTTAATGACAAAACCCAATAAATCTAAAATTTCTTTTATTTCTTTAAAAGAAATTGGAAAACCTAAAAATTTCTGACATTCTTTTTCCGTAATATTAAAGGTTAATTTTTTCTGTTTAACCTTATTACTTATTAGGCTACCTTTTAAAATAGTACCACCAGCAATTTCTTGAATTAATTGAGCTACTAAATCTAATGCATAAGGAGCTAATTCTAAAGGAAGATTATGCTCAAATCTAATTGAAGCATCGGTTTTTAAATTTATTTCTCGAGAAGTTTTTCGAATATTAGTCGGCTCAAAATTAGCACTTTCTAAAATAATCCTTTTTGTATCTTCTGTTACTTCTGCTTTTAAACCACCTTTAATACCAGCAATTGCTAATGGCCCACTAATATCACAAATTAATAAAGCGTTATTTGATAATGAATAAGTTTTTCCGTCCAAAGTAGTAATTGTTTCTTTTTCTTTTGCTTCACGAATGACAATTTCTTTTTTATTTTGTTTATTAGAAGCAACTTTATCAAAATCAAAAGCATGAAGCGGTTGCCCAGTTAAAAGCATAATATAATTAGTTGCATCAACCACATTGTTAATCGGTCTTAAACCACAATCAATTAATCTTTCTTGAAGCCATAAAGGTGATGGTTTTACTTTTAAATCAACAATTACTCGACTGGAATAAAGTCGGCAATTTTTGCTTCGATTATTAATTTTTACTACTGATTCTGCCTTTTCTTTTTCTTCTTTAATTTTAATTTTAGGATAATTAAATTTCTTCTTTAAAATTGCACCAATTTCTCTACTTACTCCTAAATGGCTACTACCATCGGCAAAACGATTAGCTGATAAATCAATATCTAAAATAGCTCTTTTGTTTTGATAATTAAGCGTTGTTTCAGCAAAATATAAAGTTAAAAGTTCGGCCAGTTTTTCTGGCTTTTCTTTAAACTTTATTAAATCCTGAAGCCATTCATAAGAAAACTTCATGCCAATGTTGTTAAAATTTACAATTTCTAATTTACAATTTTAATATCGGAAAAGGAAGGGCTCGCCTTCAAAAACAAAACTCTTTAAAACTGACTTAAAAATCTTAAATCAGAGCTAAAAAACAAACGAATATCATTAATACCATACTTTAACATTGCTATTCTTTCTACTCCCAAACCAAAAGCAAAACCTTGATATTGATAATGATATTTAACATTTTTAAACAAATCGGGGTGAACCATTCCCGCACCCATTACTTCTAACCATTCATTTTTGAATTTAATATCAATTTCTAAACCTGGGGTTACAAAAGGAAAATAACTGGGACGAAAACGGACTTCAATCTCATTACCAAAAATTTCTTTTAAAACATCGATCATTAATTGCTTAAAATTTGCTAAAGAAACATCTTCTCCCACTACCAATCCTTCTAATTGATGGAATTGAATATCATGATGACTATCAGTAGCTTCGAAACGAAAACAACGACCAGGAACAATCACTCGAAAAGGTGGCTGATGGGTTTCCATATAATGAATTTGCATCGGGCTCGTGTGTGTTCGTAATAATAATTTTGACTTTTGGCTTTTGGTTTTTGGTTTTAACCAAAAAGTATCCCACATATCGCGAGCTGGGTGGTTTTCTGGAATACCTAAAGCATCGAAATTATAGTATTCAGTTTCTATTTCCGACCCTAAAGCAATATCAAAACCTAATTTTTCAAATGTTTGGACTAATTCGCGGGTAATTAAAGTTAAAGGATGTAAATGTCCTCTTTCCACTTTAACTCCTGGCCGCGTAATATCTAATTCTTTTTGGGAAATCGATTCTGCTTCTAATTTTTGTTTTTTCTTAAAATATTGCTGCTCTAATAATTGCCTTACTTCATTCGCTTTTTGTCCATTAACTCTTTTTTCTTCTAAAGGTAAATCTTTAAGATGATCGAAAAATTGAGAAAGCTCGCTTTTGCGAGATAAAAATTTAATTCTCCATTGTTCTAAAGAATCCAATGAATCAACTAGCTCTAATTCTTCTTGGGCTTTGTTTTTGAGTTCCTCTAAATTCATAATTAATACTCAAATTTTACTCTAATTTCTTAGTTTTTTCAAGCAAAAAATAACAATTCCTTTTAAAAATGGTTGCAAAAATAAGTAAAAAATTATATAATGAAATTGTTTTTAATTAACTATTATTTGGCATTTTATTTTTGAATTTTTAATTTATTATTATGTCTGGACATTCAAAATGGGCAAAAGTTAAATATCAAAAAGCTGCTAAAGACCCGAAAAGAGGTCAGGCTTTTTCTAAATTGACTAACTTAATAACAATTGCTGCCCGTGATGGTAGTGATATTAATACTAACCCCAAATTAAGAGTTGCCGTAGAAAAAGCAAAGGAATTAGGTATGCCTAAGGAAAATATTGAGCGAGCAATTCAAAGAGGTAGCGGCACCGGAGCTGATAGTAAGCAATTAGAAGAATTAATGTGCGAAGCTTATGGACCAGGCGGTACAGCAATTTTAATTCAAGCAATTACTGATAATAAAAATCGCACGATTGCTGAATTAAGGCATTTATTACAAATGTATGACGCTAAATTAGCTAATAGCGGTAGCGTTAGTTATCTTTTTAAAGAGATGGGTAAAATTAGTGTTCCTAAAAATATCTGGAATGATGATTTAGCCTTAAAAGCTATTGAATTAGGAGCCGAAGAAATTAAAGAAGAAGATGAAGAAGTAAATATTTTTACTCCAGTTCAAAATTTAAATAATTTAAAAAATTCTTTGGAACAATTACTCAATAATACTCAATTAGAAGGAAGCATTGAGTTTATTAGTCAGCAACCTATTATTATTACTGATGAAGAGATAAAAAATAAATTAGAAAGTTTATTTTCAGCATTAGACGAACATGATGATGTTGAAGAAATATTTTCTAATGCTGAATATTAATTTATGATTATTATTGGTATCGATCCAGGCACAACTCGTATTGGTTTTGCCGTCATTAAAACAAAAAAGAAAGAGGTTAAACCTCTTAATTATGGTTGTTGGGAATTAGAAGAAAAAGAGCAGGGCGCTCGCTTATTAAAAATTTTTCAAAATTTAAATAAATTAATTAAAGATTATCACCCTGATTATTTAATTATTGAAAAAGTTTTTTTCTTTAAAAACGCAAAAACAGTAATGAGTATTAGTGAAGCTGTCGGAGTAATTAATCTGGCGGCTCAAAAAAATCATTTAAAATGTTATTATCTTACTCCTTTACAGGTAAAACAAACTTTAATTGGCTACGGCCGTGCTGATAAAAAAGAAATTCAAAAATTTGTGCAAGTAGTTTTTTCTTTAAAAGAAATTCCTAAACCCGATGATACCAGCGATGCTTTAGCAGTAGCAATTGCTGGTTTTCATAAATTATCCCACTAAAAATATTTACTATGACAAAAATAAAAAATCTTTTTTCAAAAATAATTTTGGCTATTTTAGTTTTAATAGTAATTAGCGGTTTTTCTATTATTATTTTAGCCCGTAATTTACCTGATCCCAAAGATTTTAATGAAAGAGCTATTGCCCAATCTACTAAAATTTATGACCGTACAGGAACAATTCTTCTTTATGATATTCACGGCGAAGAAAAACGAACTGTTATCCCTTTAAAAGATGTTTCTCCTTATATTATTAAGTCTCTTTTAGCTGCTGAAGACCATACTTTTTACTCTCATCATGGTTTTGTTTTTAAAAGTTTTGTGAGAGCTTTTATTAATGTTTTTCTTAAGCGACAACGAATTCAAGGTACTTCGACAATCACTCAACAATTAGCTCGCAATGCTTTTTTAACTCCTCAAAGAAGTATTATTAGAAAATTAAAAGAAGCAATTTTAACAGTTCAAATTGAGCGTCATTATACCAAAGACCAAATTTTAGAACTGTATCTTAATCAAATTCCTTGGGGAAATGGTAATTATGGCGTTGAAGCAGCAAGCCAATATTATTTTAATAAACCAGCAAAAAATATCGATTTAGCAGAAGCAGCCTATTTAGTTAGTTTAATTCAAGCTCCTAATTATTTATCTCCTTATGGCTCTCATAAAGATGAATTAGAAGCTAGAAAAAATTGGATTCTTCAAAGATTACAAATTTTAAATTGGTATCCTCAAGAAGAAATTAATAAAGCCAAAGAGGAAAAAGTAACTTTTGCTACTCCTAGTTTTGGTTTTAAAGCTCCCCATTTTGTGATGTATGTTAAAGACTTATTATCAGATATGTTTACTGAAGAAGAGTTAATGCAGGGTGGTTATACTATTATTACCACTTTGGATATGAATCTTCAGAATATTGCTGAAGAAACAGTTAAAAAATATGGTGATTATAATGAAAAATATATTGGCGCTAAAAATTTGGGTCTTTTAGCTGAAGATCCTAAAACAGGACAAATCTTAGCGATGGTCGGTTCAAGAGATTATTGGAATGAAAAAGCCGAAGGTAATGTCAATTTTACTTTAAGTGTTCGCCAACCTGGCTCTTCATTTAAACCAATTGTTTATGCGGCTGCTTTTAATAAAGGACTTTTACCAGAAAGTGTTGTTTTTGATACTGCTTTAGATGGTGTTCATGCCAACTTTTCTACTGATCCCAATCATCCTTATATTATTACTAATTATGATAATACCACTCGAGGCCCAGTAACTTTAAGGCAAGCTTTAGCTCAATCATTAAATATTCCAGCAGTAAAAGTTTTATATCTTGTTGGTGTTGATAATGCGATTAAATTAGCTCAGCAATTGGGTATTACTACTTTAACTCAACCTCCATCTTATTATGGTTTAAGTCTAGTTTTAGGTGGCGGTGGCGTGAAATTAATTGAAATGGTTCATGCTTATTCTGTTTTTCCTAACTCAAATTAATTTTATTACTCCCAAAAATGGCGATTTTATTACTGATAATCCAACCGTTACAGTTCAAGTAACAAGTTCAGTAGGAATAAAAAATATTGTTGCTTATCTTAATAACGAATTAATTGGTAATTTAATTCCTCAAGGTAATGATACTTATGTTTTAAATTTACCGCTTCAAAAATTATTAAATCAAAATGAATTAAAAATAGAGGCTACTGATACTTTAGACCAAACTAATAATCAAACAATTATTATTTATCACTAAAATTTAAGAGTGGAAAAGAATTTGCTTAATTTTTACTTCTGGTAATTCTTTCTTTAATAATTGTTTCAATTCGTCTTGAATTAAATAAAGTTCTGAAGCAATAGCAGAATGAGAACACTTAATTAATAAAATTCCATTTTTAAAAGAAATAGCGCGGGCATCTTCCGGCGCTATTTTTTTATTATTCTTCAAATAAGAGTTTACTATTCTTACCACTTCTGTTTCTACTAAAAAACGATCGAAATTTTTCTTTCTCAACCAATCACTTAAAGCATCTTTTAGAGAAGAGAAAGCCATTATTAGTAAACATTTTTAATTGGCATCAGAATATAAATAAAAGAATTATCAGTATTACTTCTAAACAAACCAGGATTAGTTTCTTTATTAAGACCAATAAAAACAATTTCGTCTTTAATAGAATTAACTCCATCTAATAGGAAACGATAATTGAAACTGATTTCTAATTCTTTACCTTTAACAAATACTGCTTCAATTGTATTTTGGCTTTTACCTAAAGTTGGATCTTGAGCTTCAATAATAATTTTTTTACTATTTGGCTTTAAGGTTAATTTTACATCATTGATTTTTCCGGTAAATAAACCAGCAATTCTTATAGCATCAGCTAATTCTTTTTTATCAACTGTTAATTCAATTTCAAAATCTTTAGGAATAATAGCTTGATATTCAGGGAATTTAGCATTAATCAATCGAGAAACTAATCTTACTTCAGTAGTATTCTTAAAAATAAATTGCACTTGATTAATATCTGGATAAATAGTAATCGAAGTTAAATCGTCTAATTCGCTACTAATTCTCACTACTTCTTGCATCGTTTTTAAAGGAATAATCATTTCTAATTTTTCTTTGATATTAGTTTTAAAGTCACTATCAGTTAAAGTTTTTTCTGCTAAACGAAAACTATCAGTTCCAACAAATTTTAAAGTATTTTTATCAAGCGATAAATAAACTCCATTTAATTCTGGTTTCGTAGTAATATAACCGATACTAGGAAGTACTTGATTAATAGCATCTTTTAAAATATTTTTTTCGACTTCAATATATTTTTCTGTTTTTACTTCAGGGATAATAGGAAAATCTTCTGGATTAATACCTTGAATAACACTTTCATAATTTCCGCTTTTTACTTTTAATGCTTGCTTTTCACTATCAAGAGTTATTTTTTCTTCAGTTAAACTATTAAGAAAACTAGAAAAAATTTTCGCCGGAATAACTACCTGTCCTTCTTCTTCAATTTTACCAGGAACACTTAATTGAATACCTAATTCTAAATCAGTAGCTAAAACATGTAATTCATTTTTATTAGTAGATAAAAGAACATTGCTTAAAACTGGAAGAGTTAAATTCTTGCCAGTAATTCTTTCTGCTAAACTAATTGCTTGTTTTAAATTTTCAACTAAAGTAGTGAATTTCATATTTTTTTATTTTTATTTTTTAATTTTTAATAATTGTTATTATTAATTATATTATTTAATTAATTATTATAATTATAAAGGGAAAGATTTTTGGGGATAAGTTGAATTTAATTAGATTTTAATTAAATTAAAATTTTTTATTTTTTGAATTTCTTGGGGATAACCGATGAATAAATTTGGTATAAAGAGTTTATTATTTTTTAGAAATTTATTTCATAAAAAGTATTTCTTTTGATGTCAATAATAGTTTTGAGATTATTGTTAACGAATTATCCACTTCTTATTCAGGTTATTGATTGTAAATCATTTCTTTTAATAAAGTGATTTCTTGAGCTAAAATTGGATTTTTATTTAATTCTTCTTCTATCTTTTTACAAGCATGAATAATGGTAGTATGGTCACGATCCCCTAATTTTTCAGCAATATTAGTAAAAGAATATTTTAATTCTTCCCTTAGTAAATACATCGCTACTTGTCGTGGTTTAACTAATTCTTTGCGACGAGAATGGCCTAATAATTCTGCTTCAGTTAAATCATAGAAAGAAGCAACTTTTTTGATAACATCTTTTAAAGGAATGTACTGATGGATATTATTAATAACAGCAGCCAAAATCTTTTTTGCTTCTTCTAAAGTAACAGGTTTATTTTTTAATTTAGTATGGGCAATCACGCGATTTAAAGCTCCCTCTAATTCGCGAATATTTTTAGGAATTGATTCAGCGATATAGTGGAGAACTTTTTCATCAATCTCGACATTTGCTTCCTTAGTTTTAGCTTGCAAAATAGCTAATCGCGTTTCAAAATCAGGATAACCGATATCAGCAATCATTCCTCCTTCAAAACGAGAACGTAGTCTTTCTTCAATAGAGGGAATTGCTTTTGGTGGGCGATCAGAAGTGAAAACAATTTGTTTATTTTTTTCGTAGAGATTGTTAAAAGTATGGAATAATTCTTCTTGGGTTTTATCTTTGCCGGCAATAAACTGAACATCATCTAATAATAAAACATCAATATTCCTAAAAGATGCTTTAAAAGCATCTAAATTTTGCTTACCAATAGCTTTTACTAATTCATCAGTAAATTTTTCAGAAGAAGCGTATTTAATTTTTAATTTAGGGTGTTCTTTCTTAAGTTTATTGCCAATTGCTTGAAGAAGATGAGTTTTTCCTAAACCAACGCCACCATAAATAAATAGCGGATTATATTTAGAACCTAAATTTTCTGTTACTGCTAAAGCAGCAGCATGAGCTAATTCATTATTAGAACCAACAATAAAAGTTTCAAAAGTATAACGGGGATTAAGATTGGTTTCTGGATCAATAGCAAATTCCTGAAAATTCAATTGGGTATCAACTATTGTTTCTGAATTATTCTTTTTGGCTTTCGAGATTTTTTTATTCTTTTCCTGATTACTGCTAGCAGAAATTTCATAAGTTACTTTATTAATAGAACCATCTAAATGGTTTAACGCCTGAAGGATGGTTTTATGATATTTGTTACTGAGCCATTCTTTAGCAAAATTTGAGGGCACACCGATAATTACAGTATCGCCTTGCTTGTCAATAATAAAAGTATCCTTAAACCAAGTAAGAAAATTAGCCTTAGAGATATTAAGTTGAATTTCAGCTAAAGCCGCTTTCCAAAGTTCTTGGTTATTCATAGTCTAATTATTTCAAATTATAGCACGATTTTGAAAAAGTAGTAAAGAAAAAGCATCAAGAACTATTATTTTTGTGGATAAGATGTTGATAATTTGTGATTTTACCATTTTCTTTTAACTTTAATTTTAATTATTATTTTTTTATTTTAAAAGTAAAAAAGATTTGTTTGGATTTTCTTTAATAATATGATATAATAGAAAAATAAAGAACCAAATCCTAATGACCAATGACCAATAAAATTCTAAATTCTAAATCCTAAATCCTAAACAAATCACAAATCACAAATTACAAATTACAAATTTTCATTTATTTTGTGCGATCGCTGAGAAAAAATGAAAATTACAAATAAGAAATTTTCAATTTTCAATCAATTTTCAATTAAATAAATTAAAAATTAAAAATTAAAAATTATTATTATGAGCACTACTTATCAACCCAAAAAGAAAAAAAGAGCAAAAACTCACGGATTTTTAAAACGCAAATCGAGTCCCAGTGGTAAAAAGATTTTGAAACAGAGGCGTTATAAAAATCGCCATCGTTTAACTGTTTAATTTATGCTTAAGAAAGACTATAAATTAAACGCGGAGGATTTTTTGCAGGTTATTAATAATCACGAATTAAAAGAAAATAAATACTTTCTTTTAATGTACCAAAAAAATAATATCAATCAATGTCGAGCCGGAGTTATTGTGAGTTCTAAAATAAGCAATTTGGCAACTGAAAGAAATTTATTAAAGCGACAGATTAAAGCAATTCTAAATCAGAAATTGTGTTTAATTCCTCAGAAATATAATCTTGTTGTGATTGCGAAAAAATTTGCTCTCGATAAAGATTTTAAAGAATTAGAAGAGGCATTAACAGAATTACTGGTAAGTTTATCCTAAATTTATGTTTCATTTATTAGTTTATCGTCCGTTAATAAATATTTTGAGTATTTTAACTTTTTTATTTAAAGGCAATCTTGGATTAGCTATTTTAGTATTAGGTTTTTTAATTAGACTTTGCCTTTATCCTCTAAACCGTAACATTTTAAAACACCAACAAAAGTTAAATAAAATTCAACCTCAGTTAAGAGAATTACAGGAAAAATATAAAAACGATCCTCAGAAATTTGTTGACGAGACAAGAAAATTGTATGAGCAGGAGGGAATAAAAATGTCATCAATGTTTGGCGGTATGTTTTGGCAATTATTACTTTTGTTTTTTTTCTTTGTTTTTATTAGGCAAGCAATTCTTGACACTAATTGGGCCCCTTATTTTTATAGTTTTATTAAAATTCCTTTAAATATTAATTTAAACTTTTTGGGTATTTTAAATTTAAATCAACCCAATTTTTATTTATTGGTTTTTTATTTTATTTTGACTTTAATTCCTGTTTTTCTGCAATTAAAAGCTACACAACAGGATTCAAAATCGATAATGACGACTTTATTTATTTTTATTTTTCTTTTTGGCATCTTTTTAACTAAATGGCAAGATTTTAATGCGGCAGTTATCTTATCTTGGGTTGGTATGAGTTTGGTAAGTATTATCGAGGCTTTATTACTTAAACCTTCTAAGACAAAATAAAAATATGGATATTATTGATCTTAAAAATTATTTCCAAAACTTATTAAATTTAATTGGCTATCAAGAGGTAGAAATTGAAGTTCAGGAACATCCGTTAGAAAAAACGATGAATTTTTTAGTAAAACTAAATGATGATGATAATACGAGTGGAATTTTAATTGGTAAAGGTGGTGATAATTTATGGGCTTTTGAGCTCTTATTAAAAACATTATTAACTCAAATTAAAAATGATAACAGCTGGCGTGTTTCAGTTGATGTTAATAATTATCGCGCTATTTATGAAGAAAAATTAAGAGAAATTGCTCGCAAAGCTGCTCATCAGGTTGTTATTACTAAAAAACCATTAGAATTACCACCAATGCCAGCAAAAGATAGAAGAATTATTCGCAAGACATTCCCCAATTACAATCAAAATTGGCTCTTTTTAAATAATTTACATAATTAATTACATTGGAATCGGAAGTATAATTACTACAATTAAGATCAATTTGTTTTTGAGCAGCAAAACTTTTAGCGGTAGTAATAAAAGCATTTAAATTAGCGCTGGTATCTATATTATCAATATTGTAATTAATATTACTATAATCAGGAGCATTGTACTGAATATTAGGATCTGGTAAAACAAGACCTTGAGGATTTAAAATATCAGGATTAATGATATGAAGAATAATCCACATCAAAAATAATAAAGCAATACCAATAATTACATTAGTAATACGATTTTGAGCCTCTTTTTGCTTAGAAGAATTACCGCCACTTAAGGCATATTCAAAACCAGAATAAATGATGACTAGAAAACCAATAAACCCAGCTAAAGGGAATAATTTATATTTAATAAAAGAATTAAGCCAAGGAAGAAATTGAGTGCTTGGAACGCATTGACATTGTTGAAAAAGAAAAGGAATGCCAGTTTCAAATTGGTAAGAACCTTTAGGACAAGTATTAGGACAAGGACTTGCTGCAAAAAGAAATAAAGGAATAATTAAAATTAAAAAAGCTAAAATTAATAGTTGTTTTATTTTTAAAATTTTATTCATGTTTTTAAAAATTAATTAGAGGAAAATTCATTTTTTGCTTGCTGGATTTCTTCCAATTGTTGGGGATTAGAAGTGATTATTTGATCTTCAGCGTAAGAGGCTTTAATATAAATAGCAGCGTGTTTATCTAAAGCAAAGAAAAGTCCCACTCCAACTTCTGCTTGAACTAAAATTGCTTTTTCTTGTTCACTCAAATTAAATGCTTTGGCTACTAAATCAATATTAGATGGCGATTGTCTTAGTAATAAAGCTAAGGCAGAATTAGTAATAATTGGTTTTCCATAGGGAGACAGCAAAGCATCTTCAATGTCCTGACTAATAAAAGAAACACCCAAATAATATTTACGAGCTCTTTTAACAATGCCAAATAAGAAAGAAGCACTTTCCTCATGTTTTAAGAGCCACCAACCCTCATCAATAATAAGAATTCTTTTTTGAAGATTAGTACGAATAATATTCCAGATATAATTTAGTACAATGTACATCGCAATTGGTCTTAATTCTTCCTCTAAATCTCTAATACCAAAAACAATCATTCGGTTATTAATATCAATATTTGAAGGTTGATTAATAAAACCCGCATAAGTACCATGAGTATATTTAAATAATTTTGCCGCTAAATCCTCTCCGCCTTCAATTGTCTTTAAGACATTTTCTAAATCTTCCATTAAAGGCATCGCATGATCTTCATTAATAGTTTCTGGGAAAATATCATGCGAAGCATAGGTTTGAGTAATAGCACGGTCTAAAATTGTTTCTTCTTGAGGAGTTAAACCGCCGACCATTAATTTTATTAAACCGATAAGATTTAAAACATGACTTCGAAAAACTTCTTCAGGTGATTCATCAGGTGGAACCTTTGGTAAATCAAAAGGATTAATATGATGTTCTGAACCAACTGCAATTTTAAAATAACTACCACCAATAGAATCAGCTAAATATTGATATTCATTTTCTGGATCGATAACTAAAATATTAACACCTTTCCTTAAGATTAAGTTGAGGAATTTGTTGCTGTTCTTCTTTTTTGAATGGGAAATTAAATGGAGTCATATTATTGAAATTCTTGTGGCAATTTAATGTTTTCTTTCTCAAAAATCTCTGGGTTATATAAGGAAGAATAGAGATTAATTAATTCTGGAGTTGTTAAAGGTCGCGATTGTAATCCTAAGCGATATAATTGAGAAATAATCATATCGCGACGAATAATTAATTGTTGATAAGCTTCGTTAAATTCTTCGTCAGTTAAAGGATTAACACCACTAAAAGCATTGCGATTCATATTAAATAAAGTTTTAAACGAATCTAAAAAAGTTGAAGGCTTGATTAATACTGGGTCATAAGGAACCACCACATAAAAATGTTTTCTCATTACGTTATTTTCTTGAACTAATCCTTTAACAAAATTTACATAATCTTCACCTTGAATTCTTAATAATTCAATTGATTCTTGATTAGTTTTTTCTTGAAGATATTGAATAAAATTATCAATATTTGCTCTTCTGGAACAAACAACAATTTCTAATGAAAAATTTAGATTATTAAGAAAATTACGCCAGGAGGTAAGAATAATATTTTGTTCTTCTTCTGATTTTAAATCCATATTAATTCCTGATACCTCTAAAACGCTTCTTAATCCGCCATTCTTTAAAATCACCACTCCTTTTTTTATCTGGTGAATAGCGATTAAAGACTGACTGCTTAATGATTCGTTTATTTGAGCCATATTATTGATCGAGCAATTGACTTAATTTTTTAATAGTATCTGGATCTAGAGTTTTTTTAATTGGTTTTTCGGTTTGAATGATAGTTTTACTTTCTTGAGCTTTAGGCGGTTGATAATAAGTAGGAATGTTTTCTTTTTTAAAGAGATAGTGTTTGGGTAAAAAGAAATGGCGAATAATATCTGGAATTAAGCGATAGACTTTTATTCCGCCCAATTCTCCAAAAGTAATATATAATCCAATCGGAATAATTATAGCAATAAAAATAAAAGATAGGAATTTAGGTATTGGGCTGTAATAGAAAAAAAAGACAATAGCGGCAATTGTTATTAGTATACCTAATTGAGTGAAGGTAATAATACCAAAAAATTTTACTTCTTCTCTAATAAATTGTGGTGTTTCGTAAAACATAGAAATTATAATTTTCAATTTTCAATTTTCACCCCCACACCAAACAAGCTTAAGACGCCACTGAATTTCGAATTTTTCTGAGTAATTGAGTTAAGGCTTTAGTATGGAGTTTAAGATTTGATTCATGTTTAGTGGCATCTTGTCTATTATGATAAGTCTCATAATAAATAAGTTTGAAAGGTATTCAGGATTTAGTAGATTGATTTGATTTTGAATTATGTTCTTTGATTTTTCTTAATAGATTATTAGTATATTTAAGATACAATTCATTATCTTTTAAGCTTTTAAGTATCTATACATAGTACATAATTCAAAAGCTTGTTTGGTGTGGGGGTACAATTTTCAATTAAAAATTCTAAACCATAAACCACATAGGGTTTATGGCCCTGAACTCTACGTAGTTCAGGGTTCCAGATTCCATTTTTGTCTTTCTTATAAATTGTTTAGAATTTAGAATTTGAGATTTTATTGGAATTTGGAGCTTGAGATTTGGGATTTTAAATTCTTTAATTCGTTAACTCGTTAATTCTTTAATTTGTTAATTTTATACAAGATACTAAATTTAAAATTCTAGATTCTAAGCCATAAACCACATAGGGTTTATGGTCCTGAACTCTATGTAGTTCAGGGTTCCAGATTCCATTTATGCTTCTCCAAAAGGATTAGTTTCGTTTGGTTTCTCGTATTTTATTGGTTCTTTGGGTGTTGGTAAAGGCACATCTTTCGGCTCTAAAGTTTCTTCTTTTATTTTAACACCAAATAAATCCTCTTTAATATTTTGACTACTTTTTAATTCTGTTTCTTGGCTACCGCTCATCACTTCTGACGATTCTTCTTTAGGAATTTGAATAGCAGGTTTGCTGTCTTTTTTTATTGGTTGCGGTTTAACACCTTTTTCAATGACTTCTTTTAAAGTATCAACAATCTTAGGTTTACTTTCTTTTTTATTAATTGCTTCTAATAAACGATTACGAATTTTTTCTTGTTCTTCAGGAGTAACATCAGGAACTTCTACTTTTTTTAGATTCGGATTAGAATTAACAGGTCTTTGAATAGTAATTTCAGAAATTTCAGGCAATTCTGAAAGAGTATTATCTAATTCTTTAGTAGCTTCTTCTTGCTCAATTAATGGTTCAGGTTTTAATTGCTCTTCTATTTTTGGGTGTATTTGAGAAGGAGTT
>Ga0078972_1009408_pt1 | contig 19306 bp, 21 predicted proteins | sample YelNatPaOPGAMG01_FD_67568 | JGI IMG/M metagenome (GOLD analysis project Ga0078972, IMG submission 67568) | Hot spring thermophilic microbial communities from Obsidian Pool, Yellowstone National Park, USA - OP-RAMG-01 (SPADES assembly) (version 2) | ecosystem: Environmental > Aquatic > Thermal...
AATAAAACTTATTCTTTTTCTTCTGCTAGAGAAACTGTGAGACCAAATGAACTAAAAGAAATTGTTGCTTTTGTAAGTGAGCCATTAGAGGGAAATCTTGACTCAAAAATAACAGTTGATTATACGAGCGATAAACTTGAGAAGAAAATGGTTATAAATTTTGTGAAAAAACCAATTCAAGTTCAAAAACCAATTGACTTAACATTTCTAATTTATATCATCTTGGCAATAGTAATAATTTTAGTAGCGAGGTGGATTTATGAAAAGAGCTAGAAAAGATAAAAAGCTGATAAATTTGTTATTTATACCGCTCTTTGCTATACTTTTGTTTTTCATAATCTTCTTTCCAAAAGAAGAAAAACAAACTTTTGTAAAAAATTATACGATAGAGAAAAAAAGTGGAATCTTTTTTGATTACGAGATTACACGATACTATGCTGCTGCTAAAGTTATTGAGGTAAAACCTGGGGAAAACTATACTCTTGGAGTTGTTACAGATCCTTGGAATTTGAATTTTGGTGAAATTCCAGGAGGAGGAAGTTATGCAAGAAGATTTATCGATTTGCAAAATTTGAGAGACAAGAAAGTGAGAGTAGAGTTGTATTCAATTGGAAACATCTCTAAGAAAGTAAAGTTTAGCGAAGATTCATTCTGGCTTAATGCAAATGAAAGGAAAAGAATAGATGTTTATTTCTTTACCAATGAAACAATTTCTGGCTTCTTTGAAGGAGAGATTAGAGTTGAAGTAAAAATACCAAAGTATGACTTTATCTATTCATTGTATGGAATTTTTGGTGATCTAAAGTGAAGAAGCTTTTGTTGCTTTTTTTGGTTATTCTTTTCGTTTTTACTGTTGGAAAGTCTTTGATGGTTAATGTTGACGTAAGAGATGTTTGTTCTATTGAGATAAAAAGTTTGAATGTTTCTTTAGAAGGTCTGCCAAAAATAGACGCAGAAATTTACAATTCTGGCAGTCTTCCTTATACATTTAGAGTTTATGTAGAAGGAGAAAATAGAATTTGGAGCCAAAAGATTTTTGAAGCACCAGGAGAAATAAAAAAAGTTAGCTTGTACTTCTTGCCTTATAATGAAACAAAAATGAAAATTTATTTTTGCAACAATATTTTTGAGAGAGAAATAGAAGCAAAAGAAAAAGTATTTCAAGAAGGAAATCAGTTTTCCATAAACAAAGCAAGAGTTTATTCTAATTTCATTGTTTTGGAAGTTCTTTCTAATGTTTCTAGCGAAGTTGCAATCATGCCTTTACAATATCCGGAGAATTTGATTATTGAGAGTTATGTTGGAAGATTAAAAACTGGAAAAAACTTTATCAAGATAAACTTTGAAGGAGAGATAGCGAGCGAGAGAAACATCAGTTTTGTCGTAGCTAGTATAGATGGAAAGTATTTTTCGACGAATGAAGTAAAGCTTGAAAGGAAAGTTGGATTAGAGTATTGGTTTTTCTACATTTTGGATATTTTTAGAATTTGGTTATATTGAAATCTTCTATAAAAATTTTAAACATAAGAAAACCTATTCAATTTCCTTTAATGGGATAAGTTTAATCTTTCCTTCTTTCCTCTTTTTCTCAAACCTTTTTATATATTCAACTTCCTCTCTTGTTGGAATTTCTTGTCCTAATAATCTGCTTTCTACTATCATTGAAACTTTTCTTATCTCGCTTTTTATTTCCTTCGGCTCACAAAAATGAATTTTCTATACGCCGGGTAGAGTTTGAAAAAATTAAGAAACGCTGTTTTAAAAATTTTAACCTCATATTTCACTTCCATCAGGTTTCACAACTTCTATCATATCCTTAACTTTTTTGAAATCTTTATCAAGTGTTATAAGTCTCTTAACTTCTGGTATTGATATAGCAGAGACAAAATGTATAGAGTCTGCTCCAGACAAACCTTTTGATATAGATATAGCAACGCATGAGTTCATAAACTCCTCAAAATCTAAGGCATACCATACATAAAGATTCGGTAATTTTATTAACTCTTGTAGAAAGTCCAAAGCATCTTTTGGAGAGGAGTTTCTTGAAATAAAACCACCTATTTCAGCTAAACCAAAAATCGATATTACAGCTTCTAATTTTCCAGATTTAACTTTCTCCATTAGCTTTTCAGCCTCTTTGTGATTTGGATCGCTTGGAAAATAGGCAGCGATTATCACAGAAGAATCGATATAGTCCATCAAATTCCCTCTCTGTGTTTCAAAAATTCTTCAACTTCTTTTCCTTTTACTCCTTTCCACTCAGGTTTTTCTGAAATTTTCTTACCAAGATTGAGCAATACTTTGTGAGCCAATGGTGTTTTTGTTATAATTTTTTTCTTAGAGATAGTTATTATTAATTCGATTGTTCTTTTTTCTGTTAAATCAAGTTTATTTCTTTCCCTTATTCCTATTAAGCCCGCCGGCAAACCTTCCTTTACAAACCTTTTTATTTCTTTTTCCTCCATTAATTTACTTGTAAAACCAGTTTATATTTATATATAGGCATTGAACATACAAACGAGATATCTTATTGATGTTACTTATGATGAAGATTTAGCTGAAGAAGCTGTGGAAAATGCAAAAAAGGTGGTTTAATGGATAAAAAAGAAATTGAAAAAATAAAAGAGGAAATTAAAAAGTTTAAAGAAAAGATTGGTGCAGATAAACTGATAATATTTGGTAGTTTTGCGAGAGGAAACTTTAATGAACATAGTGATATTGATGTTTTGATTGTCAGCAAGAAGTTTAGAGACAAAAGGTTCTACGACAGACTAAGAGGTTTATGGTTAAAATGGCCTTTGGACTTACCAGCGGACTTTATTTGTTATACACCAGAGGAATTTGAAAAATTGAAAAAAGAGGTTTAAATAGTTTCAGAAGCATTGAAAGAAGGAATTGAAATTTAAGACAATAGCAAAATCGTATTATTACAAATTTAACAACCATTTCCACAATGGCACAAATTTTACTTTTTTTCCATTAATTTCAACTAAATCTTCATAGTCCCAAGTTATTATGATTAATTTGTTGCACTTTAATTGTTCGGAAGCTTTTATCAAAGCCTCAACTTCTCTTTTCTCAACTTCTTCTTTTTTGCTTGCATAAGTAACTTGAATTAATTCTTCAGTGTTAAAATTTTCTCTAACAACAAAATCAACTTCTTTTCCTTCAGCCTTTCCATATTCTTTCCAATAGTAAATTTCCGAAGTAGAATTTCTTCTTTTTAGTTCAATCGCTACAATATTTTCCATGAGTTTACCAATGCTTTCTTCAATTCTAAAGCCGATAGCGTTAGAAATACCAACATCAATAGAGTAAACTTTTCTTGCAACTTTTTCTTGCTTTTTAACTGATGGATGGAAAACTTTAGTGAAGAAAATTAGAAAAGACTCTTCGAGCATAGAAGAAAAATTTTCTATCGTAACTGAATTCATATGCAAAAGTTCTTCTAACGAAGAAAATGTTATTGGCGAAGAAATGTTAGAAAGATAGAATTTTGCTAAAAGTTTTATTTTCTCCCTCTTTCTAATTTTATATCTTTCTACCACATCTTTCTCTATAATATCATCAAAATAGCTCAAAAGTATTGTCTTCTTTGTTTCTTCATCCTTTGCCAATACAACTTCTGGAAATCCACCCCATTTTAGATACTCTCTTAACAAACTCTTTATTTCGTTTTCTCTAGTGATGAGATCTAACTTATCAGAGACCTGAATATTTCTGAAGTATAAAAATTCAGCAAAGCTCAACGGAAAAACTACAATGTCTATGTGCCTCCCTGTTAGCAAGGTTGATAATTCTCCTTTCGTCAATTGAGAAGTCGAACCAGAAACTAAAATCTTTGCCTTTTCTAATTCGTGCATCGTCCTTACCCATTTTTCCCATTGTGGAACTTTGTGAATTTCATCAAGAAAAACTATCGGCTTATTTGTTGGTTTTATTTCTTCAATGTATGTAGCGAAAAAATCATCAAGAAGTTTTAGATTTCCTTCAACAATCCTCTTGTCTTCAAAATTGATTATAAGAGTATCATTTCTATTCACGATTCCACTTTCTATAAGTTTTCTTGCTATTTGTTTCATAAGCATGGATTTGCCGGATCTCCTTACTCCTATCAAAGAAACTATCATGTTAGCTTGAAGAAATTTCATAGCTTTTTCTACATAATCCTTTCTTTCTATGCCACAGTTTAACTCTTTTTTCCAAAAATTCCAGTCAGCAAGTATTTTCAATATTTCATTTCTCTCCATTTTACTAATTATACTTAGTAATATTTAAAGATTTTACTAATTATACTTAGTAATATTTGTAGAATTTGATTGCTTTTTATAGTCAGCGTTCTCAGATCAATGTTCTATATTGTAACAACTTTGTTTACATATTGAAAAAATAAATTTTCAATATTGAAAAAATGTTTTTAAATTATGGAAACAATATTGAAAAATGGATGAATCTCAACAAAAAATAGAGGATAAGCTTCTTGAAATTTTAAGCAAAGAGATTTTATCCATTTCTGAACTTTCTAGGAGGTTGAATGTCAAAAGATACATTCTGGCTGGCTATTTGGAAGCTTTGAGAGAGCAGGGCAAGGTTGACGTTTTCAAGGTTGGTAAAGCTAAAGTTTATGTTGCCAAGGAAAAAGCTAAAAAAGGACTTTGGTTGATTTTCTTTTTGGCTCTAATACCATTCTTTTTGCCTATGCCAACTATTGCAGACATAAGCGTAAACTTTATGCCATCCAACAAAATCTGGATTATTAACTCAAATGGAATAATTTCATACAATCCTTCTGCTATTACAATAGAAGCAAATTGTAATATTACTTATGCCTACATATACGATTCAGAAGGAACACAATACATAATAGGAACTAACAGAATAACTAACAACAAATTATCATTTGATACATCGAGTTTAAACAAGGATTTGTTAGCTGATGGTATCAATTATTATCTGAATCTAACTTGCGATAATAATGATTCAACTTCAATACCTTTGAATGTTAGTTATATAGAAGCTTCACTTTCAATTATAGATTCTATAAGCAAATCTCAAGATTTGTTCGAGGATTCTATGCTTCTTGCTATCTTAACACTAAAAGAAAACGGAAACTTTTTGAGTCCAATAGAAGAGAAAACAAATCTAAACATATCTTTGTTTGTTGATGGTTCAATTAGAAACATTTCTTCGATGATATACTATTCAGATTCTAATCAAACAGAAATATCTTTTGGTCCACTTTCGGCAGGAAGTCATATCATAAAAATATCAATTTCATATGATGGACTACCATCGCCCATTCAAATAAGTCAAGTTATAAATACCAAAAAGAGGCTTTCTATAAAATCTATCTATCCGCAATACTTTTCATCAAATATTACTGCAAGCATAACTTTAGACACATCGATTCAACCTTTAGATCAAAATTCATTGAATGTTTACATAGATAATAATCCAGCAAATTTGTTATCTTTTTCTGGAAACACAATTAACATTTTAACTCCATCTCTTTCTCCAGGAGAACATACTCTAACTGTTAAATATGGAAACTATAGCGACTCAACTAAAGTATACTATGTTTCAAAGATAACTGGAAAGCTTTTAGATGACTCAAAGAAAGCAATCTTCACAAGATTTACAGTATTCAAAGATGGAAATTCTGTTTTGTCAACTACAACAAATTCAAGCGGAGACTATGAGATCGCTTTACCTCCAGACTACTATGACTTAAAAGTTGAATACCCTCAAGCAACTCTCTACTTCAAAAACTTTTACTTTAGAGACACAGATGGCTTGATAAATTATGTCTATAAAGATTCTGTTCCAATCAAAGGTTTGAGAGTTTATGGTTTCTACATTTTCGAGTTTTCTGGAGATTATTCTTCAGTTAGTTTAGATTTGAAATACAACAAGATGAATGTAGAAGATGAAGACAGTATGAAAGTTTTCTATTGTAGCAACTGGAATTTTGCTAGTAATTCCTGTAATTCAAATTGGAAAACTTTAGATTTCACGTTAGATAAAATAAATTCAAAAGTTTCACTGAACTTAGATCATCTTTCAGCTTTTGTTGTTGGAAGAGAGGTTTCTCTAAAAGTTGCTTGCTCAATAAACAAAAACTCATTTTACATAAATGAAACAGCTTCAATAAGCTGTTTAGTTGAAGATGAAGATGGTAATGCTGTTGAAAACGCTTCGATAACTCTAAACTTTAAAGGAAAAGTCGTCAATGGTAAAACCGATGCAAATGGAATATTTACTTACGAATATTTGGTTGATAGAGAAGGAAACTTTAATGTTAGCGTTTCTGCTTATAAAAATCCATATCTAAGTGCTTCAAACTATTTCACATTTTCTGCAGAAAAGAAAAAAGAGATTTTCATATCATTTCCAGATTTGGTAAAAGCTGAAGTAGGAACAAACACAACTCTCGAATTTTCAATACTTAACACTGGTCAAGCAGATTTAACAAACTTGCAAATTTATTTTGAAGACTTACCTTTTAACTACATTATAACCCAAGATTACTTAGATAAAATCTCAGTTGGAGAAAGAAAGAATTTTACACTAACAATTTTCATTCCAGAGAATGCTTCGGTTGCAACTTATTCACCAAAGGTCAAAGTTGTATCAAAAGAATTAGAAGCAAGCAAAAACTTTGGTTTGACTTTAATAAAAACAGAAAAACCACAACCTCAATCTGGTTTTGTTGTAAAATTGCCTCAAATCAATATAGACTCTTATTACTCTTATTTGATAATTTTTGCAGCGATTTCTTTCTCTCTTGCTTTCTTTTTGAAGAGAGTGAAAAAGAGTAGGGAAAGAAGAGTTAATTACGATGATATATTTAGTAAATTGGAGGTTCGATAAGATGAGAGTTATAAGCATACTATCAACAAAAGGAGGAGTTGGAAAAACAACAATAGCTTCAAATTTAGCTTTAGCTTTACAAAGTTTTGGAAGACCAACTGTCTTACTAGACTTTAACTTTACAACTCCTCACATTTCTCTCTATTTCAACCTTTTACAAGCAGAAAAAACTCTAAACAATTTCTTAAAGAACGAATGCAGTTTTAACGATATAATTTACAGACATACTTCAGGATTATCAATAGTACCGACTTCATTGAGTTTGAGTGATGTCGTTAGCATAGATGGCAATGTGAAGAATGTTATAGAGGAAAATCTCAAGAATTTTGAGTTTGTTATAATTGATTCAGCTCCTGGTTTAGGAAGAGAAGCAATGATATCTTTGAATAGCTGTCAAGAAGCAATATTTGTTGCAACTCCAGATTTTGTTTCAGTTTTTGATGTAGCTAAAACTTACAAATTGATTAGTAATTTACCAGAAAAGCCTATAGTTCTTGGAATTATTTTGAATAGGGTTAAAGGAAAAAGTTATGAGATGAGGAGAGAGGAAGTAGAAAGATATTCTGGTTTGCCAGTTTTGGCAGAGATTAAAGAAAACGATGCTTTTCTAAAAAGTTTAAGCTTAAGAACTCCAGCTTTTCTTTTTGACAAGAATGTTTCTGAAACTTTTAAACAATTGGCTGCGAAAATTGCTGGAATTCCTTATGAGAAAGAAAAGATGATTGATAAGATACTAAAAATCTTTGGGTTGAGAAGATGGTGAGAGAATTTTTTCTTTTGTTTCTTTTTTCTTTTTTTATTTTTCAAATTTCTTTAGCACAAACAATTTCAGTTTCAAGCTTTAATCAAACTCAAACAGCTAACATTACTGGTATTGCTTCAACAATAGTTCAAGCAACAATTAATTCTTACTTGAATGTTAATGGAGATGGTCTAACTTGGAATGTTTTAGAAACTGAAGTTCCACATAGAGAGCAAAAAACAGTTGAATACTTTATTTATCAAGATATGACACAAATGGCTGCTAATACAGAAAAGTCAGCCACATTCACGATTTACATTCCAGAAAAGAATCCAGTAATAAAGAGTGCTATAATAGAAATAAAAAATCTTGTTTACAACACTCAAATAACCGCTGGAGGTACAGTAAAAATTTGGAATGGGACAACAAACACAACTCTATTGACAACTGGCGCTGGACCAGCGGCAACGGGAGAAAATTTGTTTTACTATATTTATGCGGATGCAACTCCAGCGCTTAGCTATATTAGGCAGAATGGAACTTATACTTTCACTTTATACGTAAAGCTTAACCCCATAAGACAGGGTGAGAATGCTAAACTTATTCTAACATATGAGTATGATAGCGATTCTCCACGACAAATAAAAACTGTTAGATTTTTTGTTGGTCAATTAACTACATCATTGGCTGTTGGTTCATCTACTGCTTTTTCAATACCACCACTAAATTTACCAGAAAACAATGTTGTCGTTAGAGATTCTTTTTTTGAGACATATATTCACTTAAAACCTGCTGGAACCACAGATGAAGGAATTTCTATTGATTTAGATGGAGCAAATGCTATTTCTGGCACACCTATAGATAATGCAGGAGGCACAACAATCGATTACGTTTTCCTCTACAAAAATATTTTTAGCACGACAACATCTCACACTTTCAACTTCAGACCGACTGCAGGATATGCTATTGATACTGTAGGAACTGAGTTAGTTTTAACATATGAATACGACGCTAATTCGCCAATACAACTAAAAACTGTAAAGTATCTTATAGGACAAGATACAGGTTTGTATACTACAGCTCATACAGCAACTTTCCAAAGGCAAATTACTTTACCAGAAAACAATATCAATATAAAAAGTGTTTATAACAGGATTTCTTTTGCTATAGCTTATGGTTCTGGTGCGGGAGCAACAAGCTACACTACAACAATAATAGTGAATTCAACAATACAAGGAAGCAGCCCAGCAACTCAAGTTTCATATTCTTTAGGTTTGCGTGACGAGCAAGTTAGCACTTCGATGATTTTGTATAATGCAACCAATTTATACAATTTACAAAACGGAAATACAGTTGTTTGTTCTGTTTATAGTTCAGCTGCGTCTACAAGCTATTATACAGGAAGTAAAGGGTGTGAGATTATTATAACTTATGCTTTCAATTCTTCATCTCCTCAAAGAATAAGGACAGTTGACTATTTCGTTGGACAGAATTATAATGGTAGCGTTGTTGCCAGCATTTCTTTTCCATTTTCTTTTTCAATACCAGAAAACTCTTATTCACTTAGAGATGCCTACCTTACAGTTTATGGATTTACTGGTTCATCAACAGCCGCAACTAACACTCTTGTTTCTGGAATAGTTGTCCCAGGTTATGTTAATCAAACTTGTAATTTTAGAAATACTGGAGAAGCAAGATTTGATAGATGCTGGGAATATGTTTTAGACAATGTTACAAGCCCAGGAAGTTATACTGCTATTTTTGGTTCTAGTGTTACAAGATGGTTTTCCTCAACAATAACTATAACTTACACTTATCAAGTATTTTACCAGCTTTCAGTAGAACACAATGCAACAGTTAGCTATAATGGAACTTTAAGAAACATAAGCGTTTTAATAAATTTCACATCGACCAATAGTAAAATCTTCAACATGTCGATTTACGATTTTGTAAATTCTAATTGGATAGCATGCCAAAACATTTCTGCTTCTCCAAACGTTTATTATGCTATTTGGTGCAATACAACTTCCAATCCTTCTAACTTCATTTCTTCAGACGGAAAAATAAGAGTAAGATTAAATACAACGATAAGCAACGTTTCAACTACATTGAAAGAAGAATACGTTCAATTCTATTTGTTTTATTCTATCGGATATCTTGAAGTCAAACTTATTTCTCCAGATGCAACAACTACAAACTACATTATACAAAATCAAACTTTCTGGGTAAATGCAAGTGTAACTTGCAGAAATGGAGATTGTGGAATTGTCAATGGTACAGTTTTATACAACCTAACATCAAGCTATCCAGACACTCCAATAAACACAACTTATGGCAATAAACCCTTTTTCATTAATGAAACTCCAGCTTCTGCAATAAAAACTTGTGGAGTATTGTTGGAAAATCAAAATTGTAATTTAAGCTGGATTGTTAATGCCACTGGCAACACTTCAACCTATTGGAAAATTGGAGTTGTTTTTAACTCTAATTTCTCTTATATCAATAGAAATTCAACAGAAAATGCAACAATTTACATTTCTTCTTGTTCAGTTGATTTTAGCTTAAGCTGGAGTTCAATAGATTTTGGAATTTTAAATCCATCAACTCAAGGAAATCCAGCTCCAGGAAACTCAAAGCTTCAATACAACATAACAGTTAATCCAGGAAGCTGCAACTTAGATTTTTACATAAAAGGAGATGATCTTTACAATCCTCAAACCAATACTTACTTGAAGATAAGCAACATGACGTTTAGCAACACGACAAATTCTTACTCATCTTCATATAGACTATTGAACACTTATCAGCTTCTCTTTTTCAACAAGGGCTTTGGAAATTACACTACTTATTATTGGATTGATATTCCTCCAATCTACGCTGGAACATACACATCAAAAATATATATCTTGGGTGTTTTGAGTGGCACATCTCCATAAAATTTTTTCATTGGTAGCATTTTTCATTTTAGTATTTCAAGTAGCCTTTGCATTTGGAAGTCTGCCTATTTCAAGCTATTCAAAAACAAAAGTTGGTAAAACAGTCACTTTTGAAATTTTATTCTGGTCTGATGTTCCAGAAAAGATAAATTTTTATGCTGATAGCAACGAAAATTTTTTGGTCAACATATTGCCAAACCCTCTATATTTGAATCCTTTCGAAAGAGATGGAGAGATTTTGATTGGTGGAAAGCCGTACAACGTAACAAAAGTTAGAGTTTTTGTAACTCCAAAATCTGTAGGAAACTTTAGTGTTATTTTACACGCGAGAAAAGATGTTCCAACAAAAGATATAACTTTTGTAGATGAGAGAGTCTTCAAATTTTATATAGAGGTATTAGGAAATCAAGAAAAAGAAACCAATCCTCAAGAATCTCAACATGCAATAATCACTAAAGAAAATCCCAGTGAAACTAATAAACAGCAAGACAACACTCAGATGCTTTTTTTTATCTTTTTGATAGTTCTAATAATTTTTATCTCAATTCTTATCTTCAAGTATTCTTGAGATAAGACAGAAAATATCAAAGAATTTAACGCTTATTAACGAAAATTTTTAATGGAAAGATATATCTTGATTTTCATCTTGCTCTTAGTATCTATTCTCCTATTCTCCAGGTATTCTGGCTATTTTGTATCTCCAACGGTTAGCGTTTCTATTGAGCCAAAAAAAGAAGCAAAAATATTGTTGAACTACAAGCCGATAATAGATATTACTGAAAGAGAGAATATAACCGCTGAAGTCGTCAATACAGGCTCAGTTAGTATATACGAAGAGCTAATGGTAAGAATTCATTTTTACAACAGAAGTTTAAGACCAACTGCAGAATATTATGATTCTCCAAGAAATCTTTTGCCAGGAGATAGAACTGCATTTTTCCTTGTTTTTGTTCCAAATTCTACTGGAACTTATTTCATACAAGCAAAGTCTACATACGATGGTAAAACAACTGAAACTTGGGGAAGATTTGATGTAATTATAACGCCAATAATTCAGCCAGTAATATTGTCCCCAGAAAAACTGCCTCAATATGTACCAACTCCAGTTTTCTTAGCACCGCCAAAACTTTCAATTCAAATCAAAAATGTAACAGATGCTTACCAAGACTCTTTCGTTCTGATTCCAGTAACTTTAATTAATAATGGTGAGAGAGATGCCTATGAAATAAGATCATATCTTTCTTATCCAAAATCTTTAGAGGTTTCAATTTCTCCACTTTACATAAAGCAACTTTCTCCTGGAGAAAACGTTACATTCTTGCTTAACATAAAAATACCAAAAGATTTTCAAGTTGGTGTTTATCAGCTTTTGTTTGAAGCATCTTCAAACGAGACGAAAGCATCGAAGGAATTTTATTTGAATGTATCTTCAAAGCCAATTGATTTTACTCAAGACATTTACGAAAAAATTTTGAGCGTTGAGTATATGCTTTCTCAAGCCAGGATAAGAATGAGTGTTTTAGAAATTAGAGGAATAGATGTTTCAAAAATAAATTCTACTTTAATTTTAGCTGAGGTGCACTTGAAAAAATCTAAAGACTATCTATCAAACAAACAATTCGATAAAAGTTTGCAAGAATTGAATGAAGCAAGCAAATTGATATCAGATGCTTTAATAGAGATGGAAGTTTTGATGATTGTAGCACCAAAGGCTTATTTGAACTATTTTCTAATAGCAATCATTCTTCTAATAATTTTGACTATCGTTCTATTCATTATTCTTTACAGAAAAAGGAAAAAGAAGAGACCAAAACTATTGAGAGAATTAGAGAGCGAGAGTCAAGCAACTGAATAATCTTTAATTTTCGATAAAGACAAGGTGTAGTTAGAATTTTACTCTTGTTGTGATAGTAAATTCCCACTTTAAACTTTTTTAAAAAGTTTAAATTCCCACTTTAAACTTTTATATGACAGATATTGAAACAATAAAAAGGGCTATTGTTGATAAGGAAGAAGATTTGAAAGGGAAAATGAAGAGTGAAAAAATTATTGAAAGAGAGCTAAAGATAGATAGAATTTCCACTGATGCAGCAACAATAATTACTGGAGTTAGAAGATGCGGAAAATCGGTTTTAGCATTTTTATTAACACTTGACAAACAAGCAGCTTATGTAAACTTTGAAGACGAAAGATTGCAAGTAGAAGCCAAAGATCTAAATTTAATTTTAGAAGCTATAGCCTCTTTGAAAGGAGAGGTAGAGTTTATTGTTTTTGATGAGATTCAGTACATAAATGGTTGGGAAAGGTTTGTTTCTAGATTACTCCCAACAAGAAAGATAATAATTACAGGAAGCAACGCAAGGTTGTTAAGCAAAGAATTTGCAACTTTTCTAAGCGGAAGACATATTGATTATGAGCTCTTTCCTTTTAGCTTTAGAGAATATTTAAAGTTTAACAATTTTAAACCGAATGTTCATTTAACAAGAGACATTTCTAAAACAAGAGAGTTCTTGAAAGAATACATTAAAACTGGAGGTTTTCCTTTAACTTTTAAGCTTGGTAGGAACTTTTTAGTTGAGAATTATAAGGATATTGTTGAAAGAGATGTAATTCAAAGGTATAAGGTGAAGTATGAAAAAGTTTTGAAAGAGCTAGCGAAATATTACATTTCAACAATTGCTAGAGAAATTTCTTTCAATAAGCTGAAAAACATTTTAAACGTTAAATCAGTTCAAACAATAAAAAATTATTCTGAGTCTCTTTCAAACTCTTATCTAATTTTCTTTTTGGAAAAGTATTCACCGAAGCTAAAGTTGCAAATGATATCTCCAAAAAAAGTTTATTGCATAGATAACGGTTTTGTAGAAGCAATGAGCTTTAAGGCAAGCGAAGATTTTGGTAGACTGATGGAAAATTTAGTTGCCGTTGAATTAATGAGAAGAAAAAGTTATTGGTTTAAGAAACAAGAAGTTTACTATTGGAAAGATTATCAGCAAAATGAAGTAGATTTTGTTGTAAGAGAGGGAGAAAAGATTAAGCAGTTGATACAAGTAACTTATGCTAGCAATAAAAACGAGATTGAGACAAGAGAAATTAAAGGATTGTTGAAAGCTTCAGAACTGTTAAATTGCAAGAATTTGCTTGTAGTTACTTGGGATTATGAAGACGAGATTGTAATTGAAAACAGGAAAATTATTTTCAAACCATTATGGAAATGGTTATTGATACAAAGTTAAGTTTTTATTGTCTTAGGTATATAGTATAAGTTGTCGAATAAGCCAAGTTTCGTTTTTAAACTCAAAGAATTTCAAAAATTATATGGGACTTTTTGGTCCTTATGTTTACAAGGCAAAAAATGGAAGAAAATATTATCTTCATATGAAAACAAGAGGAAGAGCAATCATTTATTATTTTTCTGAAGATCAAACAGATGCACTTTGGGATTTGCCAGCTGGTTATGAAGTTGTTGAAAATCCAAAAACAGGATTACCATTTTTAAGAAAGAAAAAGTTCGGTGGATTTTTTGGTTTATTTGGTGGAGGAAAGAAAGAGGATGAGCAAAAAGAATCTCAACCAAAGTAGTTTTTTATAAAAATACCAATCCAATTTGCCAAAATTATAACTATAATAGCTACAATCAAATGTTCTAATATAACTTTCCATGCAACTTCTTTTTCCCATTTTGCCAAAAAGTAGCTAAGTAGTGAAAGTAGAGAAAGACCATAGACAACATTTATTATTGCAGCTAATGAAAGAGGGAAAATTAATACTGCTGGTAAAAAAGAAAGACCAAAGATTGCTTTAAAGAAGAAAGTTGCCAAAGAAGCTCCCCAAATTTCTTTTCTCGTATGTTTACCTTCAGACTCCTCAGACAAATGAATTCCTAAAGCATCTGAAAAAGCATCTGCTATAGCAATTGTTAGTATACCGCTTATAACAACGATTTTTGATTCTGTTCCAGAAATTAAACCAATCATTAAACCAAGAGTTGTAATTATAGCCGAAGTTAAACCAAAGCTCAAACCGGTTTTTAATTGATGTTTCATTCTTTGTTCTTATCTCTCAACATTATAAAGCCCTAAAAATAAAAGATAAATTTATTGCAATAAACTATTAATTGAGGAGAAAATGGCAAGAATAATATCTGTTTTTTCATCAAAAGGAGGAGTTGGTAAAACAACAATAACGGCAAATTTAGGAGCTATACTTGCATCTAAGTTTCAAAAGAAAGTCACTCTTATAGATTGTAATTTAACATCTTCTCACTTAGCATTGTATCTTGGAATTTATTATTCGCCAATAACCTTGAATAAAGTTTTAAGAGGAGATTATCAAATCAGTGAAGCAATTTATGTTCACTCAAGCGGAATGCAAGTCATTCCTGCCTCTCTTTCTGTTACTGAGCTTGAAGGTTCAGACCTCTTGAAGTTGCCAAACGTTATATCATCTTTAGAACCAACAAATGATTTTCTAATTTTAGATTCAGCTCCAGGCTTAGGAAGAGAAGCATTGGCCTCTTTAAAATCTTCAAGAGAAGTCTTGCTTGTTACAACCCCAATCGTTTCCACAGTTTTAGATATTGTCAGAGCTCAAGAAGTTTTGAGAGAAATTGGAATAAAACCAATAGGAATTGTTGTTAATATGACAACTGGAGCTAGTTATGAAATGAGAAAAGAAGAGATAGAACAATTGACTGGTTTGAAAGTAATAGCAACAATACCTTATGATAAAGATGTTTATAGGAGCACTGCATTGAAGCAGCCAATATTTCTCTTAAATCCAAGCAATAGAGCAAGTAAGGGACTTGTAAAACTTGCAGCCTTTCTTGCTGGTGTAGAATATTTTGAAAAGAAAAGCTTCTTCGAAAAAATGGTTGACAAATTTAGAGTTATAAGAAGCTATTTCTAACTTATCTTTTAAGGAGATTTGAAATTATGTTGATAGGCACATAGTATGTATTAAGATACATCAACAAAAGCATGTTACATTCTAAATTCTAGCTAGAGGCTTACCTTTCTAAAATGAACCTCTTCTTTGCTACTAACTTATCCTCCACTCTTTCGATTAACATTTTTCTCTTCTTTCCAATTCCAATTATTGTTTCTTCTTTCAAAACTTTCAAGGCCTCTTCTAGTTTGCTTTCGCTTTCAGCATAAATAGTAAAAACTTTTTCTCCTTTTTTGACAACATCTCCAACTTTTTTGTACAAAACAATTCCAGCTCCCTTGAAAATTGGAGAACCAGCAGTTCTAGCTAAAGAGGCAAAACCGCCATTATCCATCCATATAACAAAACCATCTTCTTCAGCAATAAAATCGTAAGTATATTTACCGATTGGAATATCTTCTGGTTTAATATTCGGATTTCCACCCTGAGCTTCTATTATATCTCTAAATTTCTTTTCTGCCTTTCCACTTTCTAAAATTTTCATAGCAAGTTCTTTTCCATTCTTTTTTCCAACCATTTCTAATAATATTCCAGCAATACTGGTCACTTTATCTATTTGATCTTCCACAACTTTCCTTCTCATCAAAATTTCTAAAGCCTCTTTAGCTTCCAAACCAGCACCAATAGAATAGCCAATCGGTTGTTCCCCATAAGTTATTGCTGCATTGACTTTAATTTTTAACATGCTTCCTAATGTTATGAAATCTTTTGCAAGGATTTGAGCATCTCCTATTGTTTTAACTTTTGCTCCTCTTCCAGTTGGTATATCTATAACCAAATGAGTTGCACCAACAGCTTTCTTCTTTGCCATTATTGACGGAAATAGCAATGGATCAATTTCTAGCGGGTATTCAATTCTTATAAAAATGTCATCAGCTGGAGCCAAGTGCAAAGCTCCTCCCCAAACCAGGCAACCATTCGTTTTTTCCAAAACTTTTTTCATTTCATCTATCGTTAAATCTACTGGCATTATCGTTTCAACTTTGTCAGCAGTTCCTGCAGGAGAAGTTATTGCTCGTGAAGAAGTTTTTGGAATTGTATAACCAAGAGAAGCAATTATTGGGACCAAAAGCATGCTTGTCTTGTCTCCAATACTTCCCCCGATATTGTGTTTGTCTAAAACTATTTTTTTCTTTAATTCGAGCCTTTCACCAGTTTCTACCATTGCCATTGTTAAACTAGCAGCTTCGCTCAAGTCTAGACCAAAAGCATGTAGGCCAATAACAAAAGAGGTTATTTCAGATTCCGTTAAGTTTCCTTCGACAACATCTTTAACGATCTTATAAAATTCTTCATATTCAAGCTTCTTCCCTTTCAACTTCTTTTTTATGTAAGTTAAAGATTCAGGAAATGGGGCTAAATTAACACCAACTTCTTCTCCGTCTTTTACTTTTAACGCAGAGGAAACCTCTTCATACAAACCAATATAACCTTTCCCAACAAGAGTTTTCGTTACGTTTGGTATTGCTGTTATAGTTCTCTCTTTAAATGAAATTTTTACTCTGGTTGGAATCCTAGTTCCAAAGTTGTGTAGATCAGCTTCATTGATTATTACTATTTTTTTACCACTTGCAGAAGTTTTCAAATTTTTTGCTTTAAGCAACATTCAATTAATTTAGAATTTAGTTAAAAATATTTATCTTGAAACGATGAAAATTGAGCTTTCGCAGGTATTGTTTGTGCATTTACATTCCTCTTTTGGTTTTGGTACAGAAACATTTGGGCAAAGAACAAGCTTGCTTTGGCAATCAATGTAAGAATTTTTATTCAAACATTGCCATTGAGCACCAGCATCTTCTTTACAGCAATTTGTTATTATCCAATCACAATCCAAATCTCCACTGCAATTGACTATCATTTCTGTAGGTCTAAAAGTGACATTTTCCTCTTTTGAAATATTAATGCTTCCAAAGCCTTCTATCTCAACGATTCCTATACTTTGAGGTTTTGATGCTTTAAAATACAGGAAAACATTTAAGGCGATTACAAAAATTAATATAAGAAAAAGAATTCCGATAAAAGATAGTTTTTTATCATTTTCTGCCATTATCAATTTTTGCATCCGAATTTAATATGCTTCATTTAAAATTTCGCTAGTTTTCTGACTTTCTGCTTAAATTTGCTCGGATACTTTTTAAGGTATTTGATTAACTTTTGCTTGTCTATACGTTTAATAATTTCTCTTAGAGTTTCTCTTGCCAAGCTCTCTTTAAAATAAACAAAATCTATTAGAGTTTTTTCTATATCTGAAACGGGAACAAAAAAGTTTTCATATTTTATCAAATCAAAGCCGAAGAAATATTTTGGTTCAATTGTTCGTAAAATCACATTGTTACCAAGAATTTCTCTTATACCCACTCTAACCTTTTTTGTTGTAATTATAACAACGTTCGTTTCTTGCTCCCACAAATTATGCAAGCTTAAAGCTTCTTGCAATCCCACGTAAGCTGGTTTAAAACAAAAAACTGAAACGATTGGATCATCATACAAACTGTACCAACCTTTTATCAATCTTTTAATTTCCTCTCTTTTTGATAGCTTATGAAGAATTAAATGTGCATAGTTTCTATTTCCTACTAACAACTCTATGTCTCTAACTCTAAAAACAGGAACGCTTTTTATAAATTCTCTTATTTTGTTTATGTGAATTATCTTACCCATTTGCTCACCTCTTCCACCATTTCTTCAACACTCGGAATAGTGCCACTAATTATTAAAACCTTTAGCTCTTTTTCGTCAATGGGCTTTTGAAAGTTTTTTATTAATTGATTCAAAACTTTTCCTACTTCCTCTTTTTTCTCTACGAATCTTAGCAAGAAAAAGATATCATACAAATCTCTAACCTTTCTCCTCTTAAGATAAGCTAGAACTTTTTCTTTAATTATCTCTTCCGGTTTTAACGTTTTTACAAGTATGAATGTTCCGTCACTCATCTCAAACCGTTTTGTTACAAAATTCTTTACATTTTTAAATACAGCTTCGAAGCGAATTATTGCATCATAATATGAAAATTTAGCGAATATAGAGTTGTTCGTCTTTTTAAATTTCTGTATGATGAATCCTTTTCTTTTTAAGCTATCAAGAAATTCTTGAAAATTTGCATTTTTTAATGTCAGCGGCAAGTAAATATCTATGTCTTCTGAAAATCTATTGCTACCATAGCATCGCCATATGGCTGTTCCACCATGTATTACTGTAGATGGGAACTTGTCGTATAATTCTAAGACGAGAATATCTTGAGCCAAAGCTATAGTTTTATGTATTTTCTTTTTCAGTTTTTTGTCTATAGGTAAGGTCACCATATTAGAATTAACCAAAATTATATTTAAATATAATTTTCGTAGCTTCTTACTTTGGCCTTTCTTTACCCCAAGTTTCTAAAGCAACTTTCAATTCTTTGTGTTTTTCGGCGTAATCTTCCAAAGAAACACCCTGCTTATAAGCTTCAATAGCTTGCATTACTGCTCTAGCACCCGCTTCTATTCCAAGCGGATGACCGTATATATTGAAAAGTTCCGGGAGAATTGCAGGGTATGCATGAGTGTAATTTTTCATCTATTTTGAGGAAAATATAACTAGAGATAAATTGCGTACAGTTTCAACTACTCTCTCCCGAAAAGATTTTTATATAGCCTTATACAATATTAAATTAGTATGTAGAAATAATAGCAATACAATTAAAGGTCGTGGTAACGATGAATAAAATATTTGATATCTTTATAAAACAAGTTTCTCAAAATGAAGAAATTTATGCAAGAGGCATAGAAGAGGAAATCAAAACTCTAATTTCTGTTGCTCATAAAAAAGGAAT
>Ga0078972_1009409_pt1 | contig 19302 bp, 14 predicted proteins | sample YelNatPaOPGAMG01_FD_67568 | JGI IMG/M metagenome (GOLD analysis project Ga0078972, IMG submission 67568) | Hot spring thermophilic microbial communities from Obsidian Pool, Yellowstone National Park, USA - OP-RAMG-01 (SPADES assembly) (version 2) | ecosystem: Environmental > Aquatic > Thermal...
AATTGAGGCTGTCCCGTAACTTAGGAAGTTACGGGACAGCTTCTTTAATGTCGTATTTTCGTAGGATTTTAGCGGTTTTACCTGGTTTTAATACGTCGAAATGGTTAAGACGCTAAAATCCGAGAAAATACAAGGGCTGTCTGATAACTAACAGAGTCTCGATCTTGACAAAAATACGGGGCGGGGCATCCTTCGTTTCCCTTTATCGACCCTTGACAGGTTTACGTACTTTAATTATACTTTAGAGTGTTTAGTATAAATTAAGGAGCTTCCATGGGTTTCCACTTTGGGGAGAAAATTCGTTCGGTTCGGGAACGACGGTCCCTTACGTTAAAAGAAGTGGCCGATAGGGCGGGGGTAAGCGAGAGCCTCGTGTCCCAGATCGAACGGAACCGGGTGTCTCCGGCTATTGATACGCTCCTTGCCCTGGCCGACGCGGTCGATATAGACCTAGAATATCTATTTTCCGATTATCGACGGGAGCGGTCGGTTCGAGTGGTCCGCAAGGGAGAACGATCGACCTTTACCCGGCCGGGGGTACTATACGAACGGTTAGCCCAATTGGACGGGGCTTCCCAGGGTCGGGATGGGATAGAGGCGTACCGAATTACCCTAGAACCGGGAGCCAAGACCGGCGGAAAGGAGTACGGCCATCCGGGGTGGGAATTGGGGATAGTCACCGAAGGGGTGGCGGAACTAACGGTGGGCCATAAGACCTACCGCCTAGAGGTGGGCGATTCGGCGAGTTTTCGGGCCGACGCTCCCCACGTTTTAGCCAACGGGGGGGAATCGGTTCTCCGGGTATTTTGGATTATCACACCGCCGAAAGGCGAGATTGGAACGGGAGGCTGATTATGGGAAAGACGTTGGCCCAGAAAATTTTTGACGCCCATCTGGTGGACAAGCCCTTTGGCCAGGAAGATTGGGTTCTTCGGCTGGATCGGGTGTTTTGTCACGAAATTACCACCCCCATCGCAATCAACGATCTGGTGGCCCAGGGGATGGATAGGGTTTTCGATCCTACCAAAATCAAAGCGGTGATCGACCACGTTACCCCGGCAAAGGATTCTAAAACCGCGCTACAGGGTAAAATCCTCAGGGATTGGGCCCGTCGCCACGGTATAAAAGATTTTTTTGACGTGGGGCGCAACGGGGTTTGTCATGCCCTGTTTCCCGAACTAGGCTTTGTCCGTCCGGGCTTTACGGTGATTATGGGGGACAGCCATACCTGTACCCACGGGGCCTTTGGAGCCTTTGCCGCCGGGGTAGGAACCACGGATTTGGAGGTGGGGATTTTAAAGGGGGTTTGCGCGTTTAAAACTCCCCATACGATACGGATTAACCTGGAAGGTTCCCTCCGCCCAGGGGTCACGGCGAAGGACGTAATTCTAGCGCTGATCGCGAAAATCGGCGTGGCCGGCGCCACCGATAGGGTGATGGAATTCCGGGGGCCCGTGGTTTCCGCCATGGGCATGGAAGGCCGGATGACCCTCTGCAACATGGCCGTGGAGGCCGGAGGAACGAGCGGGGTTTGTATGCCCGATATGACCACGGTGGAGTACCTGTGGCGCTTCATCGGGCCCCAGGGAGAACATCAATATTCTTCCAAGGAAGAAGCCCTGAGGGACTATCAACGGTGGATTAGCGATGAGGATGCCCCCTACGATTCGGTGGTAAATCTAGACTGTTCAGCCCTGGAGCCCCTGTCTACCGTGGGCTATAAGCCCGATCAAGTAAAGACCATCCGGGAACTGAAAAACACCAAGGTGGACCAGGTGTACATCGGTTCCTGTACCAACGGCCGCATCGAGGATCTTCGCCAAGCCGCGGCGGTTCTAAAGGGGCGCCGTGTCGCGGAAAGCGTCAGGGGTATCGTTTCACCGGCCACACCGCAGGTCTACGCGCAGGCCCTTCAAGAGGGGATCATTCAAACCTTTATGGACGCGGGATTCTGCGTTACCAACCCCACCTGCGGGGCCTGTTTGGGCATGTCCAACGGCGTGTTAGCGGAGGGCGAGGTGTGCGCGTCCACGACCAATCGGAATTTTTACGGCCGAATGGGGAAAGGTGGGATGGTTCACCTTATGAGTCCCGCTTCGGCGGCCGCCACGGCGGTTTTGGGAACCATCGCTAATCCGGAGGATCTAAAATGAAACATTTTGGCGGTCCCGTATTGTTTTTAAACCGGGACGATATAAACACCGATGAAATTATCCCGGCGAAGTACCTCACCGAAAACACGAAAGAGGCGCTAAAACCCTATTGTCTGGAGGATTTAAAACTTTCAGACTTTAATCCAAAGCGGGATCTGGAGGGAAAGAGGGCCATTCTGACCCGGTCGAACTTTGGGTGCGGAAGTTCCCGGGAACACGCTCCCTGGGCTCTGGAGATGAACGAAATAAACATCGTGGTGGCCTCCAGTTTTGCCCGGATCTTTCGTCAGAATATGTTTAATTGCGGTATGATCGCCGCGGAAGTTGACAGCCCCACCATCGACCGGCTCTTTGAGGAGTTTGCCGGTAAAGAGACGGTGTTATCGGTGGATTTAGAAAAAAACCGACTCCACTTTGTGGCGGGGAAAACGGAACGGCAGGTCCCCTTTATCCTTAAGGATTTTGAGGCCGCCCTCGTTCGTTCCGGCGGTTGGGTCCGGTTCGCCGCCCAGCGGTACTAGGGGGGCTGTTTGGGCCTACCTCTGGCGTTAAGTCGCCCTGGTAGGTAGAATAGGCCCATGTCCCTGATACTACCGTACTTCTTTGCCTTTACAATCTATGGTGTCGCTTCTCCCTATCTTTCCGTGCTTATCCGGGGTTTGGGGTACAGCCCAACGGTGGTTGGCCTTTTACTGGGTCTTTTTGAGGTTGCCGGTATCGGCGGGCCCTTTCTGTTGGGACACCTGTCCGATCGTTTAGGTCGTTCCCGACCATCCCTGGCCATCGCCTTTGTACTGATCCTCCTTTCCCTTTTTCCCTTGCTGTATTTTCATTCCATTTTTGTTACCCTTATAAGTTTGATCGTGATGGCCGTAGGGCTCCGGTCCATTATTCCTCTCATGGACGCAACGGCCACGTTGACCCTATCCGGTGCGGCCCCATACGGCAAAGTGCGTTCCGCCGGTTCGGCTAGTTTTGTGATCATGAGCCTCCTGTTGCAGGTGATACCTTTTATGGTTCCCAACACACCGGTTCACATCGGGTTTTGGATTGGCCTGATGACCCTTTTTTCTCTAGCCACCCTCATCGTATTTCCCCATACCCCCAAGAACCGATCCAGGGGTCCCCTTACGTCGGGGAACCGTAAAACGACCTACCGTTGGAGTCCCGTTTTTATTGTGGGTCTTGTTATGATAGGTCTTGGCCGGCTCGCCATGGCGCCCATTACTTCCTTTTTCTCCCTGTACGTGGTGGAGGCTCTGCATTGGAACGCCGTGGGGTTAATGTGGGCCATTTCGGCAACCTCGGAAATTCCCTTTATATTCTTCTCCGGGCCCCTGATTCGCCGCTTTGGGGCCCCAAGGTTGTTGGCCTTCTCCATGGTGGCCATATCGGTACGTCTGGCTCTCTACGCCCTCTTTCCCACTCCCCTGGGGGCGGTGGTGGGTCAAACCCTCCATTCCCTCTGTTTTGGCCTTTTTCATCCCGCCGCGGTGGCCTTTGTGGCGACCCACGTTCCCCCGGAACGGCGGGCGGTCGGTATGTCCCTGTATCTTTCTTTGGGGGTGGGTTTACCCACCTTTTTGGGAAGCGCCGTGGGAGGCCTGGTGGTCGATCTGGGGGGATATCGTCTATTGTTTGGATCCTTTATCACCTTCGCCCTCGCTGGTCTGGCCTTGTACGGTATGATTCGGCACAGCTTAAACGCCCCAGCCACGTAACACCATTGAGGCTGTCCCGTAACTTTAGAAGTTACGGGATCGCCTCAATTTTTTTGGTTTTTGTTGACACGGTCTTCCTACACCGGATAGGCTCTTTCCATTATGATAGCCACCGTTATAAATTGTCTTGCGGTCATTATTGGGTCCCTGTTGGGACTTCTTTTGGTTGAGCGAATTTCAGAGAAATACCGTTCCGCTATTTTTGACGGTGCGGGGATTGCCACCGTGGTCATCGGGGTCTCCATGGCCCTGGAGAGCAAACGGATTATCTTTCTGGCCCTCTCGTTAATCGCGGGGGGGCTTTTAGGTACCCTTTGGGATATTGATGGAGCGATTCTCCGCTTCGGTAGGTTTTTAGAACGACTTACCCTAGGGCGGGGAAAGAAGGAACGTCCTCGGGCAATCAACGGGAATACCGAACAGGGGGCGGCGGCCTGGGACTTCGGCCATGGCTTTTTAAACGCCTCGGTACTCTACTGTGTGGGGGCCATGGCTTTAATCGGATCATTCCGGGCGGGAACCCAGGGGGATTACACCTTGCTTCTAACCAAATCCGTATTGGATGGTTCCATGGCCATTCTGTTGGCCGCCGCTATGGGTCCCGGGGTGGCTTTTTCTGCCCTGCCCATTTTGGTCTACCAGGGGATTCTCACCATCGCCGCGGTCTATATCAAGCCCTACGTCTCTCCCCTAATAATATCCGAATTAACCGGAATCGGCGGGGCGATGATCCTTATGATCGCCCTTAACCTCCTCTCTCTTAAAACGATAAAAACCGCGAACTTTCTTCCCAGCCTGGTTATTATTGTCCTTTTCGCGGCCCTGGATCCCCTCTTTGCCCAGGTTGCGAAACAGTGGGGGATGTAGCGGAGGATTAGTGGCCCTGGTCCTCGAAGTAATAAAACGTATCGATCGTATCCAGGTATACCCCGTCGTACCCCGCCGCTATAATCTGGTCCAGGTACGCCTGGGGCGAGCCGAACAGGATATTTCTCCAATCGGGATCCCAGTAGCGAATTCGATAGTTACCCTTCCATTCGGGGTTTTCGCTTTCTATCCAAGGAGGAGGGGCGGCGGACCAGTTTTTTTGCCAATAGGCCCGGTAATCCTCCGCTTCACCGATGCTCATATAGGCGAACACCAAACGCCGCGCCCCGTTGGTTTTCCGACCTCCCTGGCGTACCTCCTGGGGCGACAGGGGTTTACCGTCAAAGTAGGCGTCCATAATGACCAGGTCGTAATCGGTCTTCTCCAGGGCGCTTAAAAAGGCTTCGGACTTTGAAAAGCCCTCGGGGTTTATTAAAAAAAGAAAGTTATTCACCGCGGCCAGGTTCGTAACCGGGTTTTTGGAAAAATTCATCCAGGAAGCAGGAACGGATGGGATGGTATCCAGGGCCCGTCGATTGGCGACAAAGGAGACAAAATTCTCCCTTCGGTTTTTTTCTAAAATCTCCGATATTTGATTAGGCCTATCGCAATAATCGATGGTAAGCACCCGTTTCCCCTGGGCGTTTAAAAAGCGAAGGATGTTCAGCAGGTAGGTGGTAGTCTCCGTGGGGGTTCGGCGCCCAAAATCCGGATCCCCGTACCGAAGGCTTTCCTGGCCCACCCCGTCGATGGCCCTTAGGTAGGCCTGCTTCAGCGGAGTATCCAAGGGGGCCTCCAAGAGGGCATTACCGTTTTGGGTAAAAACAAAAAAAGAGGGGTTTATTTTTTTTGCGTAGGCCGACAGGTCTACCACCAACCGTCGCATGGCGTCCCGATAGTTGGTTTGAGCGTCGAGGGGATTGGAGACTGAAAGGAAAGAACACAATAAAATACTGGGAAGAATGGTGTATCTACGCATATAATAAAGAATATACCAAGTTTTTCGCAAAAGTCTGCCACTTTTGCAAAAAGAACATGGAGACAATTCTAAAAACAATTGGTTTTTAGAGGGGACTCAATGTGGACTTTTTCAGGCTCCTAAGAGCCTGGAAAAATTTCGCATGGTAGGGCCTAAACCCTACCGTACCGGGAGAAATGAGGCGACGGTGGAAAAAATACAGGTAAAGCGGGATCTTTCGATGTTAAAAAGCCCCCAAAGTGCGAAAAAATTGGGAGAGATACTCGCGGTCATCCTTGTTATAGCGGGTATTAATCGCCTAGGTTCCTTTGAAGCCGGGTTTGGGTCCTTCCCCGTAAATCCCTATACGTTTTTTTCTATTTTCGCGGCCGTTTGGTTTGGCCGCCTTTACGGTTTTGCCGCTTTTTTATTGTCCCTTCTTTCTTTGGCCCTTCCCTTTCCCCAGCAACGGTGGCCCGAAAGCGTTTTTCAACTGTATGCTCACTTCAAGGTTCCCTTCCTGTGGGCCCTGGTGGGGGTATACCTTTTTGGGATGGTCCATACGTATTTTACGGCCCAATTGGAAACTAAAAATAAATATCTGCGGAAGGCGGCGTCGGAAAAATTTCGGTTGGATACGGAAGTCAAAGCCCTGGTGGAGGTTAACCGGGATCTGGAAGAACGGGTTCTTCGCCAACAGGAATCGGTTACGTCCTTGTTTTCCCGCATTAAGGACCTAAGCTCCCAAAATTTAGCGGAAACCCTGGCTGCTCTTTTAGACATGGTGGGGCAATACGCGTGGGCGAGCAAGGCTTCCGTGTGGATCAATCGGCCCGAGGAGAATGTTCTGGAACGATACGCCACCCTGGGCTGGCAGGAAGAGGATTTGGCCCTTCAAAAACTTCCCGTAACCGAATCGATAGAAGGGTGGGTTGTCCGAAACAATTTGGTGTTCTCCGCTCGGATGTTGGTCAATTACGCGAACCTCAGAAAAATGGATCGGGGACGAAATATCATGGCCTTTCCTATTTCCTTTGGTAAGGTCGTCTGGGGTGTTTTGAATATTGAAGAAATGCCCTTTTCCAAATTTAACCTCTATACGGAAAAAATACTGGGGGCCCTTATCGATCTTGGTAGTCCTTCTATAGAGAAAACGGTAGCCAACGAACGGTTGATGGTAACCGCGTTACACCCCCAAACGGGTTTCCCCCTCATTTCGGTTTTACAAAAAAAGATGGAACAGTGGGTCTCCTCTTTGGAATACAAAGGAAGTTCCTTTTCCATTATTATTTTGGAATTGGTTAATTTTGATTCGATTCTGTCTTCCTTTGGGGATAAAAAAACCTACGGTCTTATTAAACGGTACATGGGGGAGATTAAAACCCTTTCGGGAAACGTAGGGGAGGTGTACCACTACCAGAAGGAAAGTCAAATGGCCCTCTTTTATCCCCAGATCGATTACGATGGAACCGCCCTGTTCTGTTTTGATCTGTTAGGGATGATCAACGGGAAAACCTGGCAGATCGATGAAAAAGTAGTACCCATGGATATGCTGATCGGATTTGCCAATAGCGGCAAGGGTAAAATTGAGGGGGATTCGATTTTACGGGCGGCGGAAGAGGTGCTTGAAAAGCAAAAAAGGTAGGCCATGACTATTCGGGATTTTTTTTTAAACGTGGGGACCTTCATTTTACCCCGAACCCCCGCGGGGGCCTTAAAGGCCTTTGAGGGGGGCTTTGCGCCCATCGAGGCGTTTATCTATAAATCCACGTCCTCCAAGCCCATCGACGAACAACCCTACGACCTGGATGAGATTGAACGGATCCTCTCCCGGCCCAATTTGGACTTTAAAACCAACGTGGTTTTGATGGGAATTTTCGAAAAACTCATTCACCACGAGGATCAAGAGTTGGCCCTCTTCGGGGCTGAAAGTATCAATGTAATTGAAAATCGCTATAATACAAAGATTAGTTCCCTTAAAAAGCAAGGTACCGAAGCGGCTAGTCCCCTGCAAAGACTTTCCGATCTGGGTCGGCTATACTTTGAGCTTGCTCTGCTCAATAACAAACGGCAGGCGATTAAGGAATTTTATATCGACCAATCCCTCCATTATTTTCAAGAACTTCTGCGCTTACGGACCCTAACGGGGAGCGAACGAAACACCTATATCCGGGCCCTTATGGAGGTCCGGGATTATAAAACCGCGTCGGAGTTGTTACGGGGTAAAAAGGCTCCTAAAACGCCGGAGGATATTCTCCTTTTAGCGGAAATAGAGTATTCCCAAAAAAAATTCGATCGGGCCTCCGAATTAATTTCCCATCTGATCCGCCATATGGATACGTTAAACGAGCGAGAAATGGCCCTCTACGCCTATTGGATGGGGGCTTAAGGATGCGGGTATGCCTATTGCTCGAGGGTTCCTACCCCTATATTACCGGTGGGGTATCCTCCTGGACTCAGGATCTCATTACAAGCCTCCCCCAGGTGGAATTTTCCCTTTTTACCATATCCCCGACGAGGAACCAGACCTTAAAATATCAATTGCCCCCCAATATCAAGGAACACGTGGATGTGGTTTTGGGGGAACAGCGGAAATCCCAGGGGCTTTTACGGAATAAAAAGAGGCTTTTTAAGCTCCTTAAGATGATTCAAGCCCAGTCGCCCCATATATCGGTGCAAGATATAATAGAATTGATAAAATTGATCCCCGAGGGGTACAATCCCATGGATTTGGCCCTGGAGTCCCAGATTTTTTGGGATATTTTGGTGGAACTAAACCGCAAACACAATCCTATGTACCCCTTTACGGATTTTTACTGGGCCTGGAAGGCCGCTTTTTCCATGCTTTTCGCCGTGGCCTCCGCTCCGCCGCCGGAGGCGGACCTGTACCACGCTATTTCCACCGGTTACGCGGGCCTCGTGGCCGTGGCGGCCAAATACCGCCGGGGGAAGCCCTTTTTGCTGACCGAACACGGGTTGTACCATAAGGAGCGGGAAATTGAACTGCGGAGGGCAAGCTTTATCCGGGGATACCAGCGGGATCTATGGATTTCGGTGTACCATTTTTTAAGCCATTTGGCGTACCAATCGGCCGACTATTGCACTTCCCTCTTTGAATACAACCGTCAGGTTCAACTTGACCTGGGCGCCCGGGAGGAACGGGCCCTAGTCATTCCCAACGGTATAGATATTCCCCGGTTTTCTTCCGTGACCCGGTATAAAAAGCCGGGGTTCCACGTGGGATTGGTCGGCCGGGTGGTTCCTATTAAGGATATTAAAACCTTTATTACCATGGCTCGAATCGTGCATCACCGTATTCGGGAAGCGGAGTTTTACTGCATCGGTCCAACGGACGAGGATCCGGAGTATTACGAAGAGTGCCAGCGGATGGTAGAAAGTTTTCAATTGTCCGATGTGTTCCATTTTACGGGCCGTCAAAACGTCTTGGATTATTACGCCTTTTTGGACGTTATGCTTTTAACGAGCATCCGGGAAGCCCAACCCCTGGTCATCCTGGAGGCCTACGCCGCGGGCCTTCCAGTGGTAAGCACCCGGGTAGGCAACGTGGCCGAAATGATGGATTACGATGATCGGTTTCTTGCTTCGTCCAAGGACGCGGAAAAACTGGCCGAATCGGTGGAGTGGATTCACCAACACCCCGAGGAAACCGCCCAGGTGGTAACCGAAAAACAGCGGAAGGTTCGGGAACGGTACGATAAGGTTACCCTGTACGATACCTTTGGGCGTCTGTATACCACCATCGTGGAGGGCCAACAATGGCAGGCATAGGCTTTGAGTTACAGCGGGCCCTCCGGGGTGGTAGCCTGGTTAAGGCGGTAACCGTAGCCCTTACGGGCATCGTCATCGTGGCGGGTCCCTGGCTTATTTCTATAATTGGAATATCTATCCTCACCGGAACCGCGTCCTTCGTTTTACAGGAGGGCCAGGCCCTTTTTATCGGGGTGATCGTATACGCTTATGCCTTCTCTATCTGCCTGTTTGGGGGGCTTCATTATATCTTTACCCGGTATGTATCCGATCTGTTATTCAACAAAAAATACCACCGTGTAACGGCGACCCTGGTTTTGGTAAGCCTGGGGACGGCCCTTCTGTCGGTAATCATCGCGGTCCCCTTTGCCCTTACCCTCTCCAGCCCCCAACTGAGTCATGGGGCCCTGTTTAAGATCGCCGTGGTCATTCTCTTTGTGGCGATCAACCTCATCTGGATAGAGATGCTCGTTATCACCATTTTGAAGGGTTTCTTTACGATTATCGGAGCATATTTGGCCGGTATGGCCGTTTCGGTCGGAGGGACGGTGTACTTTGGGGGACTGTACGGCCTGGGCGGAGCCCTCTTGGGCTTTTCCCTGGGACAACTCGCGGTGGCCCTTATCCTCCTTTTTATCATGCTCCGCTGGAATTTTCCCAGTCGACCGTTGTATGAGCTAAAACCCCTCTGGAACCACGCTCGGCGGTACCGCAGTTTGATGCTGTCCGGTTGGTTTTATTCCGCCGGATTATGGATCGACAAGATGGTATTTTGGTTCACCAAGGGGAATTCCATCGGGGGAACCCCCATCCATCTGTACCAAGGGTACGATTACGCCGCCTATATTGCCAACCTCAGCGTTATTCCCGCGCTGGTATTTTTTACCATATTCACAGAAACCTCATTTTTTGCGGGTCTTCGGCGGTTCCTTTTAAAATTAAGGACGAATATATACACCAGGATAATCGAGGAACGGTACGCCCTCGTACAAAACAGTGGAAAAATAATCGGGGAGCAGTTCTATTTTCACGGTCTTATCGCCTTGGTCCTATTAGTTATTCTCCAGGGCTTTCTGGTAAAGGTACTGGTGGTCGCTGTGTTTTTCCACATGGCCTTCTTGACCTTTTTTACCTTTCTTTTTTATATCGAATCCTACGATAAGGCCCTGGGGGGTAGTGTTTTGTTCTTTTGTTTCAATTTCGCGGTTACCCTGGCTTCGGAGTATATTTCGTGGATACCCCCCGGGACGGGGTACCTGGTGGGGGCCCTGGTCGCCGGGGTATATTGTGGATATCATCTATACGATAATTTGAATGCTTTGGATCGTATTATATTTATGCGGAATTGAGGAGTGGAAGCATGAATTCAAAGATTTGGCTACCCGGTGTGATAGCGGGCCTTTTACTGCTGGGCCTTCCAGGGTTTGCCCAACAAAATAGCACGGCGGTACCCTCCGCGCCGTCTGCCATCACCGTGCCCTCCGGCACGTCCGATTCCCCTGGGGGGGCCGTCGGAGCAAAGGGGACCCCCACCGGCGCCCCCGCAGGGACAGAACGGATTCCCGCGATTCTTCCACCGGGGGATCCAAATCTTATTTTTGTGGAGGGGGAATCGGCGGTTTCTACCAACTTTGCCCGGGAACCGATCCTTAACTACGATTGTTCGGGGTATAGAACCCTGCAGTTAAACAAAACGACGGCCCTGAAGGGAGACGGGGAATATTTTGCGGATTTTGCTTTTTATGTGGAATCCACGGGAACCTACGAGCTTTGGTACGGTGGTACTCCTCCGGCCAATAAGGACGAGGCCCAGGTATCCTATGCTTCCCCCTTTAGCTTGGTCCTGGACAAAACCAGTACCTTTGAAATATTCCGCGATACGGTTCACGTGGTGGAAAATTATACCCCCGCGTACTATTGGAACCTGGTGGGGGACTTCCCCCTTCAAAGTGGAAGCCACCGTTTGCGGTTCCAGGTTACAAAACCCCGAAATTACGATGGCAAATACTTCTTTTACCTGGATAACTTTTTTTTAGTTAAAAAAGAAAACGGAACGCGGCTTCCGGTTACCCTAAAGCCCGCGGTATTTCCCCGGGATATGGACAACCGGTCCATCGATCGTTCCTTTTATTCCATCGATGAGTACGAAAAGAGGATACGGGATAATCCAACCGACGTAACCGCGGCCTTGGAGCTTTCCATGGTCTACTCGTTGATCGGGGATTACTATAACGCCCTAAAGTACCTTCGCCGGGCCGATCTTTTGGAACCCCAAGATAGGACCATCTTGCTCCTTCTGGCTAAGAACACCCTCTGGAAGGGAGATACGGCCGGAGCCTTGGGGTTGTACAAAAATCTGCTTAACTACTACGGTGATGATAAGGGGATTTGGCTCGAGGCGGGAAAGGTGGCCGCGTGGACGGGTCGCTATACCGATTCGGTGGCCTTTTTTACGGACGCCCTAAAAAAGTTTCCCCAGGATCTGTCCCTTATCGTTAACCGGGGGTTGAGTGAATTGTGGTCCGGCGCGACCGTCCGAGCGAAAAAGGATTTCGAAACCGCCCTGGCGTTAACCGGCAAAGACGTGGGCAAACTTAAAAACCTGGGGTCCATTTATACCGTCAACGGATACGCGGATATGGCGGTTCCGGTGTATAAGGATGCCCTGAACTTGGCTCCGGGGGATGTGGAATTGTACACCCTGCTTTACGATACCTACGTACGGTTGAACCTTACCAAGGAGGCCCAGGCCGTAAAGGATGGGATGGAGAAGCGGTTTATACCCACTCCGGAACTAACGAACTTTTTGGATGTTTTTAATCAAAAAATTCAGCTAAAAAACCTGGTGTTGGACGATTACAAGAAACAGCTGGAAGCGGAAAGCGACAATTTGGAACTCCGTAAGCTTATTGCCGAAACGGATTTTTGGAACGGCGATATGGATGGGGGCATAAAGGAATACGAAAGCATCCTGGCTAATTATATATACCGACAGTTGAGAACCATGGAAAAGGCTTCGGCGGAGTATATGGGGATTCTGGATCGGTCCTTGGTCTATTCCCGCTACCTGTTGGACCTGCCTCAACTGACGGCGTCCTACGCCAAACGGTTGAACGATCACCTGGGGGCGATAAAAAAAGCCCAGGCCGATTTGGCCCAAAAAAAGATCGCCAACGCCGATACGGTCAAGAAGGGCAAGGAAGCGGACCTGGCAGGGGAGAACGCCCTGAACGAAAAAATAACCCAATCCCAATCGGAGCTGGCCGCCACGATTAACGAAATTAGTTTTCTCTCCGCGACCGTTCAAACCCTATCCGATCGCTTTACGTCGGATCGGGATCGGCTCCAGGTCCTGGCCCAGGAGGACGCGAAACAGGAAGAGACCTTTAAAAATTTGACCAAGGATACCCATTGGACCTGGGACCGGGGGGCCATGGAAAAGGAACTAGAAAAGGCTCGTCAGAACGGCACCAACCTGGCTACCTATGCCCTCGGCCGTATCGCCCTGTTCCAGGGGGATGCCCCTGGGGCCCAACGGAATTTCAGCGCCCTGGCTAAAGAAAAGGCCCGATTGACGGGAACCGATTATGGTCTTGTGGAAGCCCAACTCTCGCGGGGGCCCCTACCAACGGTGGATGCCCTACAAAAGGTCCTTTCCGACACGGAAGAACCCTTCGCCTCCCTGGGTTCTGATTTTTTAGCCTACCTGGGGATCGTTCAAGAAAAACCCGCCACCACACCGGGGTTTTTGACCGATGACCCGGTGGTAGCGATCAACGGGGCCCTGAAGGAACTGGCCTCCCTACGGGACGCTTCCTTTAAGCAAAAGACGGTGGTGGATAAGAATACCCAGGAAATTTACCAACTCCTATCCCGTTCTTTGCAGAGAAACTTCTACGATTTGGCTATAAACACCTCGGATGTGCACAACGAGCTGGGAAATTTTTACCAAAGCGCGAAACGGTACGCCGACGCGATCGACCAATTTAAACAGGTTATGGCCATCGATCCCTGGAATCGGGAGGCTCTTTTTAAGCTTGGTCAGGTGTACCAGTACAACGGAAATTGGGCCCAGGCCCAAACATTGTACAAAAAAGTGTACAATGATGACCCCTTCTATAACAACGTGGCCCACTTTTATAACCAAATAGAACGGGAGTACGCCGATAGAATCGACGCGTCCGCTTCGTTTATGGCCGATACGACCCGGCTCGTCCAGACCAATACCCTGGCTTGGGGCACCAACGTAAACGAAATGGTGGGAATTACGGCGGCCTATACCTCCATTTACCAGCGTTTCCCGGTAAGTCCCGGCTACGGTAGTCTGGATCATCGGTTCACCCTGGCCGTTCCCCTGACTCCCTGGAATCGGGATTTCTCTATAACACCCTACGCGGGGGGGCTCCTGTACAACCCCTTAGCCGGGGTAGGGACTTCGTCTTCCAGCTTGGATGGCTCCACCTTTTTCGGTTCCTACAAACCCCGTCCCCTGGTGGGCTTGGGGACCCAATGGACGAGCAAACTCTTTTCCGCCGGTCTTGCTTACAATTTGGACACCCTGGAAGATACGATTACGAAGGATAGTCCCCTGTACAGTCAGAATATTCAGGCCGATGGGACCCTGCGGTTTAGCTTTACTGGGTATCCCGTTTTTTCGGATACTTCCGTCAGGGCTTCCGCCGCTACCCAAATGGTGGAAGATGGGGCTCTGATCTATTCCGTGGGGGGCGAGTATATTATTCCCCTTACGGTTTCCAACACCCCCCACCTGACGGTATCCTTCAATTTTCCGGTTACTTACCAGGATAGTCAGAACGTGCCCCCCACCACGGCCTACTTTCCCCCCCGGCAAGCCCTAACCACCGAAGCGAGTATAACGGCCACCGGCGATTTTGACGTTAGCCCCGGTTTGGCCATTCATCAGGCCCTTCGGGGTGCGGTGGGCTATTACGGAGAGCAGGCCCTGGTTACCAGTGTTCCGCCCCAGTGGGTTCATACGGATAATCTGACCTTCGCGCTGGAAAATCGAAGCGAGTTCAGCACCGAATGGTACACCGCCTACGTGAACATCCTTGGAACGGGCAAAAATGAAGTGGCCCCCCAGGTCAGCAACCTTAATTACTGGAGCTTCACCGTGGAAATCGGTCTTCGGTTCCGAGCTCCGAGTCTTCTCGTACCGTAACCGTAAATTAGAGGAGTACCTAATGGGACGATCAAAAAAGGGTCTGGTTTTTTTTGTTATTCCCCTGCTGATGATAGGGTTTCCCCTCCTTGCCCAGGAAGGGAGTTTCGATAGGACCGTGTTGGCCCTGTATAAATCCTCGGAGAATCAGAGCGAAAAGGAAAACGAGGTATTTTATTATCTATCCATTCCGCTTAAGGAAATGGGTATTACCCTGCGGTACTGGGACATCGATAAGGGCCTTCCGCCGGTAAGTTTGACCCGGTACGCCCGGGGTATTATCACGTGGTTCCGGGGACCATCGATGAATAACGTGGAGTTTTACCTGGACTTTTTGGATTCCCAAATTGATCAGGGTAAGAAGGTTCTGGTTTTTGACAACTTTGGGGCCTACCAGGAACGGCGGACCGGGGAATATGTGCAACCCCTGCGTCTAAACAGTACCCTTTCCCGCTTAGGTTTGATTTACCAAGGTGATTGGACCCAGGATGGGAGTAAATTAAAGGTCGCCACCGTGGTTCCCGATATGGTGGAAGCCCAGGGAAAACAGGACCCCGCCATCTCCGCCTTTTACTACCGTTTTATCGGTGTGGATAGGGATTTAAAAACCTGGCTCTCCATTTCCCGGACCGATAGGGAGTATCCCCCCAGCCCGGTAATCGTTACGAATCCCAAGGGAGGCTTTGCCCTTTCCCGGTACCTGTACCGCCTGGAGGGGGGAAAGGTAAGCCTTCTTCTAAACCCCAAAGCCTTTTTGACCGAGGCCCTGTTCCCCGACTACGGGGACCAACGGATCGCGATCCTGGCGGACCCTCGGACCGAAAGTCGGCGAAAGATCCTTTTTTATACGGAAAACATCCTCAAACGGCTTAAAATCCCCTACCGGCTTATTCAAGCCAAGGATTTTCCCAATTTGGTAAGCCTGGACCTGCGGTCCTTTAGCGCCGCGTTGCTTATTGTGGGGGACGATTCGGGCTTGGATCCGGCGGTGCTCACGACCCTGCTCCAAAAGGGCGGGGGGGTAGCGTCCCTGGCCACCGCTAGTTTCACCACCCTGGCTCCCATTCTGGGGATTAAAGGGGTCACTCAACGGCCCGACGTGGTGACGGGGTACAAAATGTCGGCGAAACTCCACACGGGGGAGAATTTGGCCCTGCAAAATCGTGACCTGGCATGGACCCCCGGTCCCCTGGTCCCCGCGGAGGGGACGGAACTGTTAGCCACCGATTATAGAGGGGCGACCCCCTTGGCCTGGGCGTCCCAAAGGGGTCCCGGAAAGACCCTGGTGTGGAACTGGAACGAGTTTCAGTCCGGATCCTACATGGGTACCCTGGCGGAAACCCTGCTGTTCGTCCAGGGGTGGGGCGCGGTCCCCACCCCGGGCCTGGCTTTTTTCAACCTGGACGACTGGCCCCTGCCTATGTACGACGTGGTAAAGCCCCCCCTAAGTACCAAGGATACGGACTTCTATACGAAAACCTGGTGGCCCCAGGTAAACCAGATCCTCCAACAGGCGGGATATCCTATCTCTAGTTTTATAATTTTTAACTACAACGCCCAAAACACGGCCCCTTTTTTTACGGGAGAATTTTTTGCCAACCAGGCGGAAGCCCCCTTGGCTTTGGCTCGGCAAGCCCTTTCCATGGGCTACGAGCTGGGACTCCATGGGTACAATCACGTATCCCTGACCCGCCAAAGCTCCCCGGGAAATCAGGTCCAGTGGATGGACCTGGACAGTATGAAAAAGAGCCTGGAAATGGCTAAGCGGGACTGGATTCGATATTTTGGCCCCGCGACCCTTCCTCGGGTCTACGTGGCCCCCCAAAACGTCATTTCCGACGAGGGCATCGCCGTTCTTAAGGATGTATTCCCCACTATCAAAACCGTCTCTACCATCTATTACGGCTCCGGCGATGATACCACCTGCGATTTCGGCCCCCATCCCACGGTCAGGGATGTCTATATGCTCCCCCGAACTGTGGCGGGGTACCATCTGGACGATGACGCCATATTGGCCACCGTCTCGGGCATCCTGGGCCCGGGGGTATACGCCCACTTTATCCACGGGGACGACGTGTTTGACCCTGCCCGTTCCCGGGGAGACAGCTGGGACGTACTACAAAAGGGCCTGGAAAAGAATCTTCAATTTGTGGATACCCAGTTCCCCTGGCTTCGAAAGGTGAATACCTACCAGGCCTACCGGGCCCTGGAGCGCTTCGACGCCACCCAGGTCGAGGTCCGCCGAAGCTCCTCCACGGTGACCATCCACTGTTCCGATCCGGGAACCCTTTTCCGCGTCCGCATCCCCAGCCAGGGCCTGGGCACGGTTTCGGGCGGTACGGTTCAGTACAGTTACCCTACCTTCCCCGAGGTGATAATCCGCGCCGACGGCCCCGAGGTAACGATTCGAAATTCCCCGTAGGGGGTTATATTCTATGCATTTGCTTTTAGTGGAGGATGAAAAAAAAATATCCGAATACGTATCCCAGGGACTTCGGGAGTCGGGTTACGCTGTAGATAGGGCCTATGATGGGGAAGAAGCCCTATTGTGGCTTGAAACGATGGATTTTGATCTGATTATCCTGGATCTGATGATTCCAAAAGTAGACGGTTTTACGGTTTGCAAAAGGGTGCGGAACCAGAATAATCGGATACCCATTTTGATGTTAACCGCCCGGGATGGGATTGAGGACCGGGTTCGAGGTTTGGACTCCGGAGCGGATGATTATCTGGTTAAACCTTTTTCTATAGAGGAGTTAGAAGCCCGCATCAGGGCCCTCTTGCGCCGAACCGCCAACCAGGGGGCTCGAACGGTGTTAGAGGTAGGGGATCTTAGTTTGGATTACAAGGCCCACTCGGTTTCCCGTTCCGGGGTGTCTATCAGCCTTACGGCCAAGGAATTGTCTGTTTTAGAATGTTTAATGCGGGAAAAGGATCATACCCTTTCTCGGGAGCAGATAGCCGATCATGTTTGGGGCTTTGACGCTCCGATGGAATCCAACATTGTGGATGTCTACATTAGAAATTTGCGAAGAAAAATAGACGATCCCTACGAACGTAAGCTTATTCAAACCGTAAAAGGATTGGGGTATAGAATTACGGAGATCGGTCAGTGAAACTTTTTCAACAGCTGTGGTTTCGATTCTCCCTTTGGGTTTCCATATTTGTTATTTTTATGTGGCTTGTTTTTTCGGCCCTGACCCTGTTCCTATTTCAGACCCAACTTAAAAGAACCCTCGATAATTCCTTGGAACTAAGCGCGAGCCAAGCCCTGGGGGCGATAAATATAGAGAATGGACAGGTTAATTTGTCCGATAGCCTTCCCGATTTCAGTGGCCTGGGATCACCCCAAGAAGGGGCGTTTCTCGCCCAGATATTGGATCCCTCGGGGGCCATCCTCTTTTCTTCGGGAAAAATGAATATCCCCTTCGATTCGATTAAAAAACCCCTTCCTTCCGACCGAAGTGTTCTTTTTTCCTCCGGATTGGATAATCCAGAAAATCAACAGTTCAGGGCAATTTCGGTACCCCTACGGGTAGATAACCGTGTCGTAGGGACCCTACGGATTTTTCGAAGCATTGAATATATCGAAGGGGCGTTAGATCAATTACTGCAAACCCTTTTGTGGATCCTTCCGTTTTTTATTTTATTTTCCTTTGCGGGGTCCGCTTTGATTGCCCGCCGATCCCTATACCCGATTCACCGGATGATTCAAACGGCCACTTTGATTACGGAAAAGGATTTAAAGCGGCGTTTACCCCTATCGGTACGGAAGGACGAGGTTCGTGATTTGGCTTTGGCTTTTAATCAATTGTTGGATCGTTTGGAGCGGGCTTTTAGTAGGGAAAAACGGTTTAGCGCCGACGCCTCCCACGAGTTACGAACACCCTTAACGGCTATTCAAGCGATAATTGGTAGCACCTTGCAACAGGATCGAACTGTTGAGGTCTATAGACTCGCTTTAAAGGATATTCAGGTCCAAACCGGCCGTTTAATAAAACTTTCCAACGACCTTCTTTTTCTAGCTAAATATTCAGAGACCGAAAGTCTTGATAAAACAGTGTTCGACTTTTCCCTGCTGGTGGAAGACGTGGTCGGGAGCTTAGAGAGCTTGGCTCAAAAAAAGGGAATAGCATTATCCTGTAAGCGACCGGAATCCCTGTCGGTTTTTGCGGACCAGGATGCCCTTACGAGGGTGCTGTATAACCTGGTGGGTAATGCTATCAAGTATACCGAAACGGGTTCGATCTCCGTAGAACTTTATGGGACTGGTTCGATGGAAATTACCCTGGTGGTATCCGATACGGGGGTCGGTATCCCCAGCGAACAACTCGATCATATTTTTGAACGGTTTTATCGGGGCAGTAGTTCCCGAACGGGGGAAGGGACTGGATTAGGGTTAGCCTTGGTTAGGGAAATTATTGACCGCCACCACGGTCGTTTAGAGGTAGAAAGTTCGGTTGGAAGGGGAACCACAATTTCAGCTATTCTTCCCATAAAGACATAATAGTGCATGAGACAATCATAAAAATAATTGAGGTTGTCCCGTAACTTAGGAAGTTACGGGACAGCTTCCTTAATGTCGTATTTTCGTAGGATTTTAGCGATTTTACCTGGTTTTAATACGTCGAAAGGGCTAAAATCCGAGAAAAT
>Ga0078972_1009410_pt1 | contig 19301 bp, 20 predicted proteins | sample YelNatPaOPGAMG01_FD_67568 | JGI IMG/M metagenome (GOLD analysis project Ga0078972, IMG submission 67568) | Hot spring thermophilic microbial communities from Obsidian Pool, Yellowstone National Park, USA - OP-RAMG-01 (SPADES assembly) (version 2) | ecosystem: Environmental > Aquatic > Thermal...
AGACATAGATGTAGCCGTATACTCTAAGGAGCTAAAATTCGATGATTTATTGAAGCTTAGGGTGGAGTTGGAATTGGAATTGGGCATGCCAATAGACTTAGTACCATTAGACCAGCTCCCCTCAAAGTTCAGGCTGGAAGTCTTAAGGAGGGGCATGATTATAATTGAGAAGAATGGAGTCTACGAGCACCTCTACATGAAAACATATGATGAGTTAATATCAATGAAGCCTCTAATTACCGAACATGATAATAGCATGCATACCAGCATATAATGAGGATGAATAGCTAGGGTTGTGATGGAGGCGGATTGAATTGCTTGAGAAGGTGGTTTTGAAGCCTGAGTTTAAGGGGGTTGTTGAAGTCTTCTTGAGTGGTGTGATCAGCCTACTTAAGGATGTACTTGTTGAATTAAGTCTTTATGGTTCAGCGGCACGTGGGGAGATGCATGAGGGGAGCGATGTCGATGTTTTGGTGATCGTTAAGGGGGGTAGGGGGGATGCTTTAAGGGCGCTGGAGAAAATTTATGATTCCTTGGGGGAACTGTGGGTTGACTTGGTTGCTGAGGGATGCTTGCTTGAATTGACGATAATATGTGAAGATGAGTGGCGTAGTATGATTGAAAGAGGGTTCTCCTTCCCCATGAATGTGGAAGAGGATAAAATTGTCCTCTACAGAGGAAGTTAGGGCGAGTAGCATAGCAGACTACAGTTGGCATGGATGAGGCAAGTGAGGTACTAAGGATGGCGCGTAACGTATTAGAGCAGAGCGTTAAGATCCTTCAAATGGAAAGTGTAAACCCGTAAATTGATGTGGAAATGGTGGATGTATATAAGTGGGAAGAGTAGGAGGATTGTATTGAAGATCGTTATACGTGGAAAGACATATACACTTGATTTAAGCTATCTGGGGGAGAATTGGGGTGCACCATTCATAATTACATTCATGATCATACTAATGATGTGCGCATATCTACTCGCATGTGGAAATGAGTTTGCAGCAAATGTGCTTGCAGTTTACGCGTATTACTTCTTAGTGGTTGGTGTGGTTCTACAATTAATATGCTACATAAAGTATGGTGGTAAGGATTAGCGGAGCATCCCATGCCATATTAGAGGGCGTGGAGCTGAGGAGCCCTCTAAATGTGGAGGGTTCTGTGGGGAGGATATCGATAGTAATGCCTGCATATAATGTTGAAGATGATATTGTTGAGGCTATAAGTGGGGTTAGGGGGGTTTTGGAGAAGATCACTGATGATTATGAGATAATAGTTGTGAATGATGGTTCAACTGATGATACTGCCAGGAGGGTTGAGGGTGTGATGGATGATCATGTGAGGATTGTGAATCACGCTGTGAATATGGGTAAGGGTGCGGCGGTAAAGACTGGCGTAAGGTATGCGAGTGGAGATTACACGATACTATTGGATGCTGATAGGGATATAGATGTGGGGAATATGATGCAATACATTAAGGCTTTGAGGGAATATGATGTTGTGATAGGCTCCAAGAGGCATCCGAAATCAATTTATCAAGCACCAACATTGAGGAAGATACTGAGCGTGGGATACAATATTCTGGTTAAGGCTTTACTTGGAATAAGGGTTAGAGATACACAGACTGGGTTCAAAGCATTCAAAACTAAGCATCTGAAGATAATAATGAATGTGATCGTTGTGAAGAGGTACAGTTGGGATGCAGAAGCACTTGCAATAGCCAACATGCTCAAACTCAAAATTGCAGAAGCACCAGTACACATAAAACAAGAGAAACTATTCAAATTCAAAGACGCACTGAACATGCTGGTGGAATTGCTTGGAATAGTGTATAGGCTGAGGGTAATAAAGTGGTACCAGAAGAACATTGAAAAATTAAACTTGCAATACAAACCACTAACGAAAATTTAGTAATGCCAAGAGTATGGGGAAACTGAAGATATTATGGTTTAACTGGCTCAACACCTCAGAGATCCATATATTCTCATATGTATTCCTTTACTGGCTTCGCTTTACTAAAAAGTACGAAGATAAGCGAAATGAAGATTTTTGACACCCTAAGATTCGATCAGAGAAATTCTACATGGATTAATGGGGAGCGCCTCCTTTACCCGCAGGTACGTATGTGCGCACTATCAATAGATTTGGAATCATGGGTTCATCGTCAAACTAGTTGCACTCTTGACTCGAAGTACAAGAAAGAATTGGATCAAGGATATATTGAAAGAGCGACATTAAATCTATTAAGTTTGCTAAATAAATACAATAGAAAGGTGACTTTTTTTGTGGTCTCTGAGATTTTTGATTGGTACCCAGATGTTATTCAAAGAATTAAAGAACATGGTCATGAGATAGCATATCATACGCATACACATAGACGTATAAAAACGAAGCAAGAGTTAGTCGAAGAGATTAGAAAATCTAAGAATTTTATACAAGAATTTGAGCCAATAGGATTCCGTGCACCTGAGGCGAAGATAAGGGCTGAGTATTTGGAAATTCTCGCTAAATATGGGTTTAAATATGATTCCTCTAGTTATGGCACTCTTGATACTTCTACAAAGATTCATGGAATAAGAGAAATTCCAATATCAACTTTTAGGTTTTGGTTTTTAAACTCATCTGGCGATCTAAATTTTCAGCAAAGTGCAATAAAGAAAATGCTATTTGGAGAGCTTCCTTTAGGTTCAGGTTTCTTTATGTCTACTTTAGATCCCATTGCCAGAATCTTGCCTAGCTTACTAAGCTTTCATAACAAAGTTCCTGTCCTATTTGTTCATCCATGGCAGATAATAACTTACAAAATATTCCTCCCAACATATAAAAACACTATGTTTAAGCGAATTGAGTTGTCGCTATACTCACGAAAATGCTTAGGATCATTCGTCTACTTACTAAGATACTTTCAAACAATACTTATGAAAGACTTAGCATACAAACTTGAGATTGGTGAAATATAATTGAAGAGACTAAATTTAGAATCCATAGAACTTGGGATTTGGAGATCCCTTTTAGCGTTAATTTTAGCCCTGTTACCATCCATCGTAAAGGTTCCAATCTACAAGTTAGCTGGCGCTAATATAGGTAAAAAAGTTTGATAGGGATTTGTTCATCCATGGCAGATAATAACTTACAAAATATTCCTCCCAACATATAAAAAACACTTGTCCATTTGTATTATGAATGCCAAGGTATTAGTTACCGACGCTAACGGACGTATAGCTTTAGCAATTATCAGGTCGCTTGGGCGAAGAGGAATTAAAGTTACCGCAACAAGTGAACTCAGCGTATGTTCGGGTTTTCTGTCCAGATACTGTTACGAGAGAAAAATATGCCCATCCCCTGAGAGAAAGCCCTACGCATTCATTAAATGGTTACTACATGAAGTCAGAAGATATACATATGATTTAGTAATTCCAGCAAGTGAATTTACGACAATACTGATGTCAATATATAAGAATGAACTAGAACGTTACACAAAAGTGGTCGCACCTCCATTTGAGATACTAGAAAAAACGCTGGATAAGGGTAAGACGATAAAATTAGCTCAAGAGGTGAAGATACCCATACCGCTGACCATAATTCCCACTGATATTGAAGAAGTTCGAAGCGTTGCTAGGGAGATCAACTATCCAGCAGTTATAAAGCCGCGAATGAAATCTATATTGACAGAACAGGGTTTTTTCACGTTGAAAGTAACTCAGGAAAATTATGTGCAAGGACCCGAAGAGCTCATGAAAAAATATGGAAAAATTGTATCAAAACATTCCATACTTAAAGAGCCTAATATGCTTCCGCTAATTCAAGAACGCATTTATGGAGGAGGATATGGGTTAGAAGGATTATTTAAAGATGGTGAACCAGTCGCAATATTCATGCACAAACGCCTACGGGAATACCCCCCAACGGGGGGTGCAAGTACTTATAGAGAAAGTATATTCCAACAAGACTTACGTAAGTATGGAGAACAAATTCTAAAGGCATTGAGCTGGTATGGACCAGCAATGGTGGAATTTAAACTAGATAAACGAAATGACACTTTAAAATTAATGGAGATAAACGGACGATTATGGGGATCCTTGCCTCTAGCAATCGTAGCAGGAATAGATTTCCCATACTTACTGTATAGACTTTACCTAAATGATGAAAAGATTTCATTAAATCGCAATTATAAAGTTGGAATAAGATGCCATTGGACAATCCCGGGAGAACTGATATGGTTTCTAGCACAATTGAAGAAGCTTAATATAAGGCAAATAGTAAATTTTATCCGTTCATATGCCGATCTACATGATGACATAATTTCGCTACAAGATCTACCACCAACCATAGGCGCTATCTATGAAACGCTAACATTGATGTCAGATGTGCTTACTAAAAAAAGAACCATAGCTGGTGAAGTAAACTTATGAAAGATAGTAATAGTACCTTGCTGTTACAAAGGCTGAATATATGCATGAACTCGGCTGAAGATACTGTTGATCCTAAAAGACTAATATTATTCTCAATAGATCATATACCTAAGGAACTTCAGAAGCATGTATTTGCATGGTTTGACTTGAAAAACTTGAAATGTAATGATATTTTAGATTTTTCGCTGATTTTACAAATCATTCTTAACACTAGGGAGAAATTTGGATAAAATTAAGCTTTTAGTACTAAGTTGGAGGGACATTAAAAATCCTTTGGCTGGGGGAGCTGAGAGATATATCCATGAAGTTTGCAAACGAATGGTTCAAGATGGTCATGAAGTATTATTCTTTACTTCATTCTTCCAAGGAGCAAAGGGCGAAGAAGTTATTGATGGAGTGAAAATCATTAGAAGGGGAAACCCGATTACAATATATCCTCTAGCATTTCTATATTATATGTTACATTGGAGGAGAAGATTTAATTGCGTTCTTGAAGTAAAGGATGGTGGGCTACCTTGGTTCGCCCGATTTTACGCAGGAAAACATGTTATCGCTCTTGTTCACCAAGCAGGAAGAGATTTCAGTCGCCACAGCTATATGAATTCTACTTGGCGCTACGAAGTAAAGGGGATATTAGCTCCTCTTATATATCTATTAGAACCCCTTTTACTTTCAACATATAAGTTAACTCCAGTCATAGCTGTCTCACGTAGTACAAAGATGAACTTATTGAAGCTAGGTTTAGACCCAAACGCTGTCACAATTGTTCATGGAGGCTTAAGCCTGAAACCCGTTGAAAACATCCCCAAGAAAGAGAAAGATCCAACCATCATCTATCTAGGTAGGATTAAGAGATCGAAGGGACTTTCAGAATTAATCGTAGCCTTATATTACGTCAGAAAGAATATTCAAAATGTAAAACTATGGGTTGCTGGACGTGGAGATTCATCCTACCTTACTGAGTTAATGCGCTTCATAGATAAACTAGGCCTCATTAATAATTTGGAGTTTTTCGGTTATGTAGATGAAAAAACAAAAATAAATCTATTATCGAGGGCCCACCTACTAGTGTTTCCTTCAGTAATGGAGGGTTGGGGACTTACAGTAATTGAAGCCAATGCTTGCGGAACACCCGTTATAGCTTTTAACGTGCCAGGCCTAAGGGATAGCATCATTAATGGCGAAACAGGTTTACTAGTACCCTACGGAGACGTAAAAGCCCTTGCCAACGCCATTATAAAAGTCTTATCGGAAGATGAGCTAAGGGCAAAACTGAGCAAAAACGCTATAAAATGGGCTGAAAAGTTCAGCTGGGAAAAAACAGCAAAAGAATTTGAGAAGATTCTAGAGAAAGTATTTAATAATGATGAAACCCAATATTAATAGTTTAGGGCGAAGATTATGAGCAGAATCTTAGTTACTGGTGGGGCTGGCTTTATAGGGTCTCATGTAGCGGAATACTATGCTAAGAGGGGGGAGGAAGTTGTGGTGCTGGATAATCTATTGAGGACAGAAATCCTTGGGAAGGTTGTTGGAGACCCACTCTACAACTGGAAATACCTCAAACAATATGGGAATGTGAAATTGGTTAAGGGTGATGTCAGAAGCTTTGAACAAGTTAGGGAGGCTGCAAGGGATGTTGATGCAATCATTCATACGGCTGCGCAAGTTGCAGTGACAACCTCGATAGCAAATCCTAGAATAGACTTTGAAATAAATGCTTTAGGCACATTCAACATATTGGAGGCAGCTAGGTTGGAGGATGCAAGCCTAATATTCACATCAACGAACAAAGTGTACGGAGAAAACGTGAACAAGATACCAGTAATAGAGAAGGAAACCAGATATGAATATGCAGACCCAAAATTTAGGGAGGGAATACCTGAAACATTCCCAATAGACTTAACTGGGCACAGCCCATACGGATGCTCAAAGCTTGCAGCAGACATCTACGTCCAAGACTACACGCACACCTACGGCCTAAAAACAGGGGTTTTCAGGATGAGCTGCATCTATGGCGAAAGGCAATTCGGAGTTGAAGATCAGGGATGGGTAAGTTGGCTTACAATAGCAACTTTGATTGGCAAGCCCATAACGATTTATGGTGATGGGAAGCAGGTTAGAGATGTGCTATACGTGAGCGACCTAGTAGATGCCTTTGATAAGTTCCTAAACTCAAAATTGAAGCATGAGGTTTTCAACATTGGCGGAGGTCCTAAGAACACGCTATCACTACTTGAACTCTTGGAAATGCTTAAGAGAATGAGTGGTGCAAATCCAAAGGTATCATTTGCAGAGTGGAGACCAGCGGACCAGAAGGTCTACATCTCGAACATAAACAAAGCTAAGGTCTTATTAAGATGGGAGCCGAAGACATCCCCAGAAGATGGCATAAGAAGATTAGTGAGCTATATACTTAATAATACAAGGCTGTTTAAATAATGCTCTTTGCTAGGCCCTATGCAAATTATGATCTAAGGACTTTATGTCTGCACGAACCATAGAGCATAGCATCGAGGAAGATTAATATGACAAAAAGTTCTCTTGTTTCAATAAACATTCCGACATTAAACTCAGAAAGAACAATAGAAAGATGTTTGCGATCTGTCGTTCAGCAGAGCTATAAAAATATAGAAGTCATAATTATAGATTCCTATAGTAGTGACAATACTGTTGCTATTGCCAAAAGATATGGTGCTAAAGTTGTATATGAAAGGAAGCTACCTAGGCAAAGAATGAAGGGAATTATGGAAAGCAAGGGAGATTACATCTTATTGCTGGATTCCGATCAAGAACTTGAACCTAGAGCAATAGAAAAATGCATGAAAAAGTCCGAGGAAAAAGGCTATGATGCACTAATACTTAGAGAGAAGTCTGTTTACAATGAAAAAAGTAGGATCTCGAAGCTCCTAGCATATAACATGGAAATTGTTCAAAGAGACCCTGATGTATATTTAGGAACAGCGCTTCCAAGATTCTTTAAAGCTTCTTTTCTCAAGAAGATAAACTCTATACCTGATGATATTGGGTATTTCGACCATACCTTCATATATTACGAGGTTCTCAGGCTCGGAGCTAAGGTAGGATATGTAAATGCGATCGTTTATCATCATGAAATCGACTCGGTAACACGCTTCGTTAGGAAGTTCTACAAGTATTATGGCTTATGTTTAATCCCGGCCATGAAAGATAATAGGAAACTCACCATAGGGCGCTCTCTACCAAAGAGAATCTACTTCTCTAAGGAGGTAGTAAGTAGGCCTCAAATATTTCTAGGCCTCTTATTTCTGCATACGCTAAAGACATTAGCCGCGTTGGCTGGTGTCCTCGCTTACATGGTCAAAAGCCTTGTTCCTTAAGGAAGTAAAGTATGTTTTTCCTCTCACTGCTATTATTGCTATCTTACATCATGAGTAAACTTTTCCTATCTAAGCAGCCTAAGAAGGGGTTCTACTGCAGAAATTCCATTAAACTTGGTGGCTAAATGGGCTCCTTACTTTTTAATTTAAAGTATGTAGCAAAACATCCTGAGTTCGTCTTACAGTATCTAGCACGGGTTAATTCGCTAAGTAGCTTGATGGGCGAGAAAAGGCTTTGTGTTAAAAATTATTTAAAAGAGTACACAAAGATTAACGCGGATATTGAATTAAAATTGAAGAAGTTACCATACCTAGGCTATATGAATAAAAGGAAAAATGAGGTTTTATATGCTTTGGTTAGAATTTCTAAGCCAGAAATTGTCGTAGAGACAGGTGTAGGGGCCGGGGTTAGTTCCACAATAATCCTCCGAGCTATGGAGTTAAATGGTGTAGGTCGCCTTTACAGTATAGATGCTGGCCTAAGATGCTTTGATGGAATAATTCTTCCACCAAATAAGCCTATAGGTTTCATAATTCCCCAAAATTTGAAAGGGAGATGGAAATTGATAGTAGGTTATAGCAAGGACGTTTTAGAACCTCTCCTGAAGGAGCTTAATCAAATAGACTTGTTCTTCCATGACTCAGAGCATAGTTATGAAAACATGATGTATGAATACGAAACGGCTTGGAAATATCTGAAAAAAGGTGGTTATTTGGTCTCTGATAACATTGAATGGAATAATGCTTTTGGCGAGTTTATTAAAGCTAAAAGTGGAAAGGTAATTGGCAAGCGGTTCTATTCGCTAGGCATTATGAGAAAGCTAAAGGATTGATTGTCTTGCTTCGCTTTCATTGAAGCTAACTTAATTAAGAATTGTTTTAAACATGAAAAAGAACTATTTTGATGAACCTTGTAAAAAGGGGAAGATGAAAATTAAGGAAAGTAGCTTCAAGATAAGAGAATCAGGATTTAAATGAGTAGGGTGAGAAAATAAATAACGACTTTTTAATTTCCGTTGGAATACCTGTTTATAATGAAGAAAAGAATATACAAAAACTTCTTAATTCTCTAGCAAAGCAACAAGGAGTCGAAATAGAAAAAACGATCATAGTTAATGATGGATCTACAGACAAAACTTTGACAAAAATTAATGAGATAAGCGAATCTACAAAAAGGAAACTAAACATAGAATTAATAAACTTAGATATAAATGAGGGCAAACCCAACGCTTTAAATATTATCTTCAGGCACGCTCAGTCAGATTATTTGGTATTAGTAGACTCTGATACATATTTCTCAGAAAAGGATACAATAAAGCGTTTGTTGGAATGTTTTAAAGCCGATAGTAATGTGGGATTAGTATGTGGGTGGTACAATGTTGAGGTGTTAAAACCTTTTGACATTGTTGGAAGGGCAAGTAGATTCTCAAGTAATATTTTAGAAAAAATAGCTAGAGTTTCCAACATATATGGTGCAGGAGGATTTATGGCTTTATCCAAGAATGTGTACAAAAATCTAACATTGCCAAATAACTTGGTTAGAGATGATGCTTATATATATTTGTATGTCTTATGGTTAGGAAAAAAAGTTACTCTTTGCCCAAATGCCAAAGTTGTAATACCTTTGTATGAGAGAGAGACACTTAAGATATTTCTTCGAAAACAAATGAAGACTAGAAACATTCCTAATATATTAAAAGAAAAATTCAAGGATTTGGCAGAACGAGAATTTAAAAATCCTAGTTTATGGACTTTATTAAAAGCTTTTATTCAGTGTTTCCTTATAAATCCCCTAGACGGAAGTATATGGGTTACCTTAAAGGCAATTTCGTATTTTTATCGAAGGTATTACAATCTCAAAGAGATACCATATAAGTGGAGAGAAGCAGGATTCTAAAAGTAATGGAGGTTATAAAATGAGGTTTATCTTCTTTCAATAATTATGAAAAATCATAAAGTTAGGATGAAGTTGTCAGCAAAGCCTGTGAAGTGTATAGTGCTAGAATATTAATGAATTACAGCTACTAAATGAAGTTCTTGATTATTCGCTAAAAATAAGAGAAGTTGTGCTAGTATATATGAACGAACCTAAGGCAAGATTACCGAAAAAAATGGTGAAAACTTATTTACATGGCCTTTAGAGGAGTAAAAGTTAGGGAGGAGTAATATAAAAGTGTCTGTAAAATATCTAAGGAAGATCGATTACGTTATCTTCTTTCTAGCTTTCTCTACTGCGGTTTTGAGCGTTCAGTACATGAAGGGAGGCTTCAAATTGATCATATTTCATGATTCTCCTTATCCCATAGATCCCATCTCCATGGTTAGTAAATTTAGCTCGATATGGCGTGATATTGCAAATTTTGGTTTTTATGACCCAACAGGTGTTCCATTAACATTCCTCTACCTCTTAATTTCACCACTACAATTATTATTTGGTGATAATGTTTTAATTCCTCAATTCCTATTTTTACTCACAATCTTCAATATAGCTTTACTTTCGATGTATTTTTTAAGTAAAGAAATAGGATTGAGCAAAAAAAATGCAATTTTATCCTCTATTTTATACATTGCAAATCCTTATTCGATTTTTTATGTTTGGAGAATTCTAAACACAAATTTATTTTTGTATGCAGTTGCACCCTCAATTATTCTGAGCATTTTAAAAATAGTCGACTGTGAAAATGTAAAGAAGTACTGTTTACTTTTACTGATTGGAGCAGTTTTCGCTTTTCCTGCTTTCGCTAACCCAGCTTGGTATGTTTCTCTTCTAATAGTATCTTTTGTTATAAGTCTTTCATGGAGTGTCATACGAAGATTAAACTTGAAGTTATTGATGAGAACTCTCTTGACAGTTTCAGTTTTCTTGATATTGCCATTCATTGGATATTTTTCTCCTATACTTTTCTTTCAAAATCCATTTACAATAAGCTCTAGCATAGAGAGTGCAATGATGTTTTTTAAATTCAATACGCAACATATTAATCTGCTTAGAATTTTTTCACTAACGAATCTCTCGCCCTTATATGAGGAAGTAAAGTGGTATCCGTTTGAAGAAGTTTACCGCTCAGATGTTCTATCAATGGTTTTTGGTGTATTTGTCGGTTGCATTATTGCAATATTACTATTTACTAAGGAGCAAAAGAGTTATCCATTTATTGTTACCATCATAACGTTAAGCGCTCTATCTCTCCCAACCACAGGCCTTTTTATAATGGAAAAAATTCCGTGGCTTCTTTTAGCTTTTCGGGATCCCTCGCACAAACTCGGCTGGGGAATAGCGCTTAGTTTAGCACTACTAATTCCATTAGGGCTACAAAAAGTTAAATTGGTATTATTAAAGAAGAAACTTTCTATAGTCGCATTTTTGTTAGCTCTTATACTACTGAGTTATTGGAGTTTCCCAATATTCACAGGGCAGTTTGTTCCCTTAGATGTGAAAAACGGAAACCTGAATTTTTCGGCGTTTGGTTTGCCTAATGAATACATGGAAGCAATATCCTATATTAAGCAGGACGAAGATACGCAGAATGGCGCAAGAGTTTTAATATACCCTTTTGCTAGTATACTATGGAGTAGTACTGAAGGATATTGGGGGAATGACATCCTTCGTTTTTCAGGGATTTCCACCATTTCAACCCTAGCTCATGTTAATTTTAGAGGAGAAGAAGAAGTGCTGTTAAATCTCCAGGATCAAAGAATTATAAATGACCTTAATTACGTAAATTACATTTCAAGGCTTGGAATAAAGTATATTTTGGTGCGTAAAGATTTTTGTGAAAATTATTTACAGCCTTCAGTAAGATTCATTATAGAAAGCCTCTCTAATAAATCCAACCTCATGAAAATAATTGAAAATAATTGCTATATACTTTTTAAAGTTATAAATCAGAAATCAACATTATTCTCTCTTATCATTCCTTCTGAACCTCTAAACAAAAGTTTCAAAGTGAATTTTGATGAACTTGAAGGAGTTTCTACGCCTATATTCTTTAATTGGTCACTGGAAAAGAGAGGAAGTGCTGTTATTTTAAGGCCCTTAGATGGCGCTACAAATTATACTTGGATAGATATGAACTATCTAAGTTTTAACGACGACTCCTACTATGATTTTATACGAGTTGAGATATCCAATTCAACAGGAATTACAAATGTAGTATTAAGTTTTAGAAGCAAGGAAGGGGAGAGTGGTTTTATACTTCCATGCACTATCTCTTTAGAGAACGAGACTGTTGTGTACCTTTTCAAGATAAATAAACTAGAAGGTATAAGGCCTTCAGATTTAAATAGAATCTTTATCAATTTTAATTTTAAAACTCCTCAATCAGTATTTGTTAAAAGTTTTGAGTTTTTGAATACTAAACTAAGTTTTCGAGATTTCCTAACATCACTCAGTCTATCATATAAGAAACTCTCTTCCACACAATATATTGTAAATCTTCCTTCAAATATTAATAAAAAACCTTTTTATCTTATCTTTAGCGAGTCATATGATCCGGGTTGGAAAGTTTACATAAGTGGTCAACAGATTCCTGAGGAAAACCACTTTATTGCAATAGGTTTTGCCAATGGATGGTATATTAATAATGTAGAAAACAAAGATCACAAAGAAAGTTCAGAAATATTAATTGAGTATGCACCCCAGAAATGGTTCTGCGACGGCTTGGTAGTGAGTCTTCTAATTTTTACTGGATGCGTTCTCTACTTGGCAAAGGAAACTTTGTACAGACTTGTTTTTAAGATTTATAAGCTCAAATTAGCTTCAATAAAATCACCAAAGAAGAGAATCGCGTATTTGCCACCGCTACATATGACTTTTTGTTATAAGAAAATTTATGGAAAACACGCGTTTAATTCAATTTAAAAATAAAGAAAAAGAATTAAGATAAATTCAAATACATTCTCACCATACAAATTCTAACGGTTGCAGTATCCTTTTAACATAATGAAAAGCATACAACTGCATAAAAGATGAATTTGCTTATTTCACCATGGATGTTGTACAGTTATTTCTTACTGATCATAAAGTATTAATTTGACTCTCAGATGTTTTTAGGTATTACACTCAAAACTCAAGGATTACCAAGATAATGAAAGTTTAATATGCATTTTCAAGTGATTAATATACAAGGAAAAAATTAAAAAGAGGGAATTGCGATAATTGATTTTTTATCTATATGTAAGACAATAGCTAGTCTATCCGTCGAGAAATTAATGCAATACTTCAAAGTTAGGAGTATAGTGAATATTGATAGTTTTGCTGAAAAATTCGCTGTTGATATTATCCGAGAAGTATATCCTTCCGCTTATGTTGTATCTGAAGAAAGTGGGTTAATAAAATTAAATGATAAAGCAGACATAACTTTCTTCCTAGATCCTCTTAATGGTACTGGCAACTTTATTAGAGGAATACCAATATTCGCCGTTTCTGTAGCATGCGCCCTGACAAAGCCTTCACCATCCATTACGTTGAAAAATCTCAAAGCATCTGCAGTGGCAACCTCGTTTGGGATGGTATTTTCATCTTCACAAGGCAAAGGGGCTTTCCTTGGCGATAGAGAGTTGACACACAAACATTCAGATGTCGAATTAAGCGATGCTTTAATTCGTTTGTCACCATTTGAAGGAAAGTTACAAGGTAAAGTTAATCACGTTCGCCTTCTTGGGGCGTCTTGTATTGAGTTGTGTTTCGTTGCAGCTGGCTTTTTAGATGCATTTATAGATTATGGAACATTAAAATTAACAGATATTGTAGCTCCCTATCTCATTGTAAAAGAGGCGGGAGGAATTATGAGTGATATTTACGGGAACGATTTTACTACTCTCCATTTAACTCAATCAAGATTATATTCTGTTGTAGCCACGAAGAGTACAAAATTATACAAGCAATTGCTAAGAGAACTGGGGTGCTAAATATTTTGTGTTCAAATAATTTTAAAAATACTAAGAAATCTCTCATAAATGTAGGGGTAACAGGTGTTGGCGGAGCTGCTGGCATATGCTGTATTAAATCACTTAAAGGAATCAAAAATATCCGCATAATTGGGATAGATGCGGACCCTCTCTCAGCTGGATTTAAGTTTGTACATAGCTCATTTGTCATTCCATACGCTAACGATCAAAAATTTATTCCAGAATTAATAAAGATTTGTAAAAAGGAAGGAATAACTGTTCTAATTCCAACGGTTGACGAGGAGTTACTACCTATTTCTAAGGCTAGTCAATTATTTTTAGAAGTTGGTACTAAAGTAGCCGTATCCGATCCTCAAACCATAGAGATTACTAATGATAAGTGGTTACTTTATCAGAAATTACTGAGTGCAGGGATTCCGGTTCCTCATAGTTGGCTTCCTGAGTCTTTAGAAGGGATGAATTTCCCAGTTATAGTAAAACCTAGACGAGGAAGAGGTTCTCGTGATATTTATATATGCCAAGACAACGATGATTTACTCTATGCGTTAAAAAAATGCAAAAATCCCATAATACAAGAGTTTTTACCAGGCAATGAGTACACCATAGATGTATTAGCCGACTTAAACGGACATTTAATTGTTGCAGTACCACGCCGGAGAATAGAAGTGAAAGGAGGAGTGTCTTGGAAAGGCAAAACAGAACACAATCTTGAACTTGAAGAGTTAAGCAAAAAAATTGTAGAAATCCTAAAGTTAAGAGGCCCAGCGTGCATTCAAGCTAGATTTGACAAAAACAATAAGCCAAAAATATTTGAAATTAATGCTAGAATCGGGGGGACGACCATTCTAACTGTGAAAGCAGGAGTAAATATCCCTTATTTAACTGTCAAACTATTTTTAGGCAAGAAAATACCGTCTCGATTAACTTTTTCGGAAAAATTCATCGTAAGGTATTTTGAAGAAACCTACTTCAGTCCTGATGAGGTGATGGCTCGATGATGATTTTGGCAGTGGGGGCTCATCCAGATGACATAGAACTTGGTGCTGGTGGAACTATAGCGCGTCATGTAATTGAAGGAGATTCTGTATATTTTCTAGTTTTAACTTATGGAGAAAAAGGAGGAGGCACTAAAGAAATTCGAAAAAGTGAGGCGTTAGAAAGTGCAAAAATTCTAAATGTAAAGTCTGTGATATTTGCTGAGATTCCTGATACTAGAGTAACTGATGGCCCGGAAACCATATCCAAAATAGAAGAAGTTATAAAAGAGATCGAGCCAGATCGCATTTACACACATAGTCCAAAAGATTTTCATCAAGATCATCGCAATGCAGCACTAGCGACTTTTTCAGCTAGTAGAAGAATCTCTGAAATTTTATCCTATGAGTCCCCGTTCACACAACCTTCCTTCACTCCTCAAATGTACGTGGAAATTACTAATACTATTAATCTAAAAATTCTAGCTCTGAAGAAGTTTCATTCGCAACGTAATAAAACATTTTTGAGGATAGATGCGATCAAAGGATTGGCTAAATTTAGAGGGTATCAAGTTGGAGTCAAGTATGCCGAAGCCTTTGAAATAATTCGAATAGTTAAACGTTAAACGAAGTAAAATGGAAAAAGTGCATGCCTAAGAGTGTGAAATTAGTCTTTTTTTATAGATTCTTCTATCATATAGAGCTAAATTTTATTGAAAAAGATTGATTTTTATTTTTCACTAAAAATTTTAATATGCAATTCAAAAGAACAAGGAAAATATATTCAGAAGTTAAATATTATCAAAAGAAGTAATGGCTTCTGGGTTGCCAGTTATAGCGGGTAATAGGACTTCCATTCCTGAGGTTGTTGGTGATGGTGGGATATTGCTGGACCCCTTCAACGTTGATGGCTTTGCATATTGGATGCGCGAAGTATTATCGAAAGAGGATGTGAGGATCAAGCTCTCTGAGAAAGGCTATAGAAGTAGTATGAACTTTAGTTGGGGAGAGGTGCGCTAGGGAGACTCTGGAAGTCTATAGGGAGGTTTTGAATGAGGTTTAAGCCTTTGGGCAAGCTCGTTAGGAGAATGGCTGAATACTACTGGTATTATGGTGCCTCAGATTCTTGGAGAGCTATATTCTCACTTCTAGAGAGAAATGATAGCGCCTCACTCCTCGACTTGGGATGCGGTAATAGCAGTTCAACGATGCTTGTAGCCGAAAAATTCCTGAGCTACCGGTTGACGAGGGGAATCCTTTGAGGCCTATGAATCCTTATGCTGTTAGTAAGGTTTATGGAGACTTTCTGATGAGGAATTATTATTATCATGCTTATGGCTTGAAGACCATAGTTTCTAGAGCATTTAATCATGAAGGTGCTGGTAGAGGTCATGAGTTCGTTACTTCAACTATCGTTAGGCAGTGTGTTTCTCTTAAGTTTGGTGAGCTGGATAGGATAACTATTGGTAATGTTAATGTTTTTAGAGATTGGAGCCATGTAGAGGATATTGTTGATGGATATATTTTACTGGCTGGGAGGGGTAGGCCTGGAGATATCTATGTTCAGGGTTCCATGAGAACTAACTCCGTTCTTACTTACATATTGTTAACACTTCAACATTTAGGTTATGATGTAAAGGAGATTGAAACTATAAAGGGTGAGAAGAAAGTCAAAGAACCAGCTGAAATTTCTGGGGACAACTTTTTCAATACTAATTTTCTAAAGACAAAAGTCGATGCGCTAATGCTCAAAGGCGAACTAGAGTATACCTTAGAAGATGAGGGCATAAGAATGAAAACGGATAAGGGTAATGTAACGGTTGTATTTGATAAAAGTAGGTTTAGGCCTGCTGATGTTCCAATACTTATGAGTGATGCTAGGAAGATTCAGGAGTTGGGATTTAAGGTTACGAAGTCTTTGGAGGATGTTATCAGGGATCAGGTGAATTATTATTTGAATCCTGAGAATAGACTTCGTTGAGAAGAGTAGTTGGCTTAAACTTATTAAGTATAACCCTTCTTCTCAATCGATATTTAGTTTTGGAAATTCTTAAATTAGATTTTGATAGAGTTTTTGTGGATGTGATTTTGTTTGGCTGTTGGGAAGGTTGTTGTTACTGCTGCTGGTCTTGGTACTAGGCTTTTGCCTATGAGTAAGGAGCTTCCTAAGGAGATGTTGCCGATTTTTGTTAGGGGTGGGGGTGGTGTGGTTTTGAAGCCTCTTCTTCAAGCTTTGTTTGAGCAGTTGTATTGTTTTGGTTTTAGGGATTTTTGTTTTGTTGTTGGTCGTGGTAAGAGGAGTGTTGAGGATCATTTTACGCCTGATTGGGATTTTGTTAGGAGGCTTAATGATAGGGGTAAGAGTGGTTTGGCTGGTGAGCTTGGTAGGTTTTATCGTATGGTTGAGGATTCTAGGATTGCTTTTATTAATCAGCCTGAGCCTAGGGGTTTTGGTCATGCTGTTCTTGTGGCTAGGTTTTTTGTTGGGGGTGAGCCTTTCATGGTTTGTGCTGGTGATACGTATATTATTTCTGAGGGTAATTCCTTTATTAGGAGGATGGTTGATGCATTTTCTGGGGATGTTTCAGCTGTTTTGCTTTTGCAGGAGGTTTCTAATCCTAGGGGTTATGGTGTGGCTGTTGTGGAGGGTTCTGGCGATGTTTTCAATGTTTTGAGGGTTGTTGAGAAGCCTATTGTGCCTCCATCGAATCTCGCTATAATGCCATTCTATATTTTTAGGTCTGAGGTTTTTGATGTTTTGGAGGGGCTTGGCCCCGGCGTTGGTGGTGAGATTCAGCTTACTGATGCAATTCAAGGTCTTATAGATCGTGGTCGTAGGGTTGTGGCTGTTAAGCTTAATTCTGATGAGCTTAGGCTTGATATTGGTACGCCTGAAACTTATTGGGAGGCTATAAAGCTTTCCCATGAATATTCTCTGGGTGAGGGGAAATGAGCGTTAAACTAATTGTAAGCCAGTTTAGTGGGGATTTGTTTAGGGGTAGGAGGGTACTTGTCACGGGGGGTGCAGGATTCCTAGGTAGCTGGCTCTGCGAAGCACTCATAATGCTTGGAGCCCATGTATCATGCCTAGACAACCTATCAACTGGTAGGGTTGAGAATATAATGCACTTGAAGAAATATGGGAACTTCAAATTCATTAAAGCCGATATCTCAGAGTATCATCCGGAGGGGTTTGATTTCATTATTCATGGTGCAAGTCTACCATCACCAGACGATTACATGAGGAGGCCTGTGGAAACCATGCTTCCAAACAGCCTTGGATTGTTGAATTGCCTTGAAGCTGCAAGGAAAGGCTCAATAGTGCTTTATACGTCTACGTCCGAGGTTTATGGTGACGCTGAAATCATACCTACACCCGAAGATTATTGGGGTAGAGTTAACCCAATTGGCTTGAGGAGTTGTTATGATGAGTCTAAGAGGTTTGGTGAAGCTTTATGTATGGCTTATTATAGGCAGTATGGCGTTGACGTTAGAGTTGCAAGGATATTCAATTCATATGGCCCTAGATTAGACCCTGAATCCAGGTATGCTAGGGTTATCCCAAGATTCATAATGCAAGCTTTGAGGAATGAGCCTATAACAATTCATGGTGATGGAATGCAGACGAGAAGCTTCACATACGTAACGGACACGGTCAACGCATTAATCAAGATGCTTATAAATGATGGTGTGAGGGGTGAGGTTGTGAATATTGGATGCCAAAATGAAGTGAAAATAATTGATCTTGCGAAGATAATAATAAGGTTGACAGGCTCATCCTCAAAAATCGTCTTCACAGAAGCTAGACCAGACGATCCTAGGAGGAGATGCCCAGACATAAGTAAAGCCAGAAAACTATTAAACTGGGAGCCAAAAATCAGCTTGGAGGATGGATTAAAGTACACGATAGAATGGTTTAGGAGGCAATTAAATGGTTAGGGGGATATCATTCTTCGGATTAGGATACGTGGGTTTAACGACTGCAACATGCCTAGCTTCAAGGGGGTTTAAAGTTATCTGTTATGATGTGGATGAAGTTAAGGTTGATGCTGTGAATTGTGGTAGGGCGCCATTCTTCGAACCCAAACTGGATGAACTGTTGAGGAGAGCTGTTGAGGAGGGGTATTTGAAGGCTGTGAAGGACCCGAAAACGGCGATCTTAAACTCTGAGGTTACGTTTATAACTGTTGGGACGCCTAGTAGGGATGATGGAGGCATAGACTTAACATATGTTAAGAGTGCGTCTAGGATGATTGGTGAAGCATTACGCTTGAAGGGTGAATGGCATCTTATTGTTGTTAAGAGTACAGTTCAACCCACCACAACTGAGAATGTTGTTGGGAGGATTATTGAGGAAACTTCTGGGAGGAGGTGTGGTGATGGGTTTGGGTTATGTATGAATCCAGAGTTCCTTAGGGAGGGGAATGCCGTTGAAGATACATTTAAGCCTGATAGGATAATTATTGGGGAGGTTGATAAGAGGTCTGGAGACTTCCTCGAAGAAATTTATAGGGAGTTTTATGGCGATGATCTTCCACCAATTATTAGGACCAGCCCCGTCAATGCTGAGTTGATTAAGTATGCTAATAACTCGTTTTTGGCTATGAAGGTTAGCTTCATAAATATGATTGCAAACCTATGCCAAAAAATTC
>Ga0078972_1009411_pt1 | contig 19300 bp, 15 predicted proteins | sample YelNatPaOPGAMG01_FD_67568 | JGI IMG/M metagenome (GOLD analysis project Ga0078972, IMG submission 67568) | Hot spring thermophilic microbial communities from Obsidian Pool, Yellowstone National Park, USA - OP-RAMG-01 (SPADES assembly) (version 2) | ecosystem: Environmental > Aquatic > Thermal...
GCATAGCTTCATCAAGAGATGCATGTTATGTACCTTTGGACAACAGACCGCCAAACCTGGTATATCCAAAAAGGTTGGCAGATATATTGGGCATAAAGCTTTTAATCCCACCTGAAGAAACCCTTTCAGAGAGGAGAAAAAAGGCAGCTAGTCAGGAAATACTAGCATTTTTAGTAGAAAATTGGGCAAATTGCGCTATAGTTAGCGCTGACTCGATGATCTTCGGTGGCCTTGTGCCTTCCAGAGAGACGCAGATGTCAAAGGATGATGCTATTTGGTACACAAAGAGATTGCTAAATTTAAAGAGCTCAAACATATTTGACAGCGTATATCTATTTAAATCTCTTATGAGGCTAATGCCTACCGTTTTGGATGACAAAGAACTCTTTTACGCCACAAAGATCGAAGAGATAATGAAATTCTCAGAAGACGACATAAAAAACCCTGTAAACTTTTATGAAAGAGAGCTTCTATTGACATATATCCCCCCTGATATATTAGAAGACTATATAGAGTCGAGAAAGATAAACTATTTTGTAGACAGGATGCTAATAAAAGGCTCTGAAAAGGTCGACCTATTAGTGCTTGCACAGGATGACTCGGCTGACAGGGGCGTGGCATACGAGGAAAAGAAGAGATTAAGCATGATTGCTACAAAAAATACCAAAATAGTGCAGGGATCAGACGAGATAGGCATGCTTCTCGTAACAAGATTTGGCAAATCTGACAACACAAGCATAAAAACTACTTTCGTGCCGGAGGAGATAGAAGAAGAAGTAATGCCCCTCGAGACGGTGGCACTTGGGAAGAACCTTCTATCCCAGATAAACCTCCTACAGCTAAGATTAGAAAACTTAAATCCAACTTTTTATATGATAATCTTTGGCAAATCTGGATATGAAGAGATAGCCTTCAAAGCAGTTAGATCTCTTATCAATAGCAAAAAATACGTAGCATTTGCAGACGTGTCAGACTTAAATATGACAGACGAGAAGATGTTTAGGCTCTTACTCTCAAGCGGCTTGATATTTAGGCTTATCGCCTATGCGGGCTGGAACACAGCGGCAAACACCACAGGAACAGCTCTCTCACAAGCAGTAAGCTATATATCTGGCAGAAATTATAAAGAAAATTTTAGATTTCTAATAGAGAGAATAATTTACGACTATTACTACCAAAACGTAATAAGACCTGAAATAAACAACATGTTGATAGAAAACAACCAATCAAATTTTAAGATGACAAAAGAGAGCATGGATATAGCCAAAAACATATTTTTTCAATACTTTCCGGGAATTTCAGAAGAGTTGATGATGTATAGCCCGATAAAGTTTGATATTACAGGTGTAAAGTTCTCCCTACCGTGGGATAGAACCTTTGAGGCAAACATAGAAATAGATATAAAATTGCTATAGTCCTGAGCATCTTGCTCGGGGCGTATTGCTTTTGATTCTTAAGTACTACTATAAGTGCGCTGAGAATCTTGATCAGAAGAAAGATTTAGGATTACTTTTTAAATACACTAAGAGAAGAGACTAAACCTACAGCAAGACCTATTATCAGGGCAACTATCAAAAACAGAATATATGGCATAGCCATAGAATTTCTTTTCAACCGCATCTTCTTCGTAGATTCCTGAAAGAGCGCATCTCTTGTCAGAGGCACGCCACAATTCCTGCAGAAAAATGCATCATGAGGATTTTGTGTATTACATCTATAGCAAATTTTACTATCTTTCTTTTTAAAAATACTCATATTTATGAATGATAGCAAAACGAAGGATTTTGTGCAATAAAATTAATGCAGGGGTAAATTGAAAAGGAAAAGGAAATCAAGCTTTCCTTTTCCTTTTCTTGATATTTATTTTTTCTTTGCGCCTTTTACAGGCTTTTTTTCAACTTTTTTTGGCTGAACTACCTCTTTCAGAGCCTTTCCAGCCTTAAATCCAGGCGTCCTCATAGCAGGAATGATTATCTCTTCCTTGCTCCTTGGGTTCCTACCTTTGCGCTCTTTTCTCTCTCTTACCTCAAAGGTACCAAAACCAATAAGCTGAACCTTCTCGCCCTTTTTAAGAGCATCCTTAACAGAATCAAAAACGGCTTCTACTACAACTGCACAATCCTTCTTCGTCATGCCCTTGCACTTTTCAGCAACTGCACTAATAAGATCTGATTTTCTCAAAAACTTCACCTCCTTTCAAAAAGATTAATAAAATTCTTTAAGTGGTCTACGAGAGGTCAAAAGATCAATAGCATCTCGTATTGAAATATCTCCACTCAAGATTGAACAAACTTGTTTTGTTATGGGCATATCAATGCCCAATAATGTGGACAGTTTTAGGGCTGCTTCAGAAGTATAAACCCCCTCTATAACGCTCCCTAATTTATCCCTTATCTGGTCTAAAGAATAACCCTGGGATAGCAGAGAACCAGTTCTAAAATTTCTACTCTGGAAAGAGGTACAACTTAACAAAAGGTCCCCTACGCCAGACAGCCCAAAAAAGGTTTCCTGCTTAGCCCCAAGCCTCAAACCCAGTCTTGTAATCTCAGCCAAACCTCTTGTAATAAGCGCAGCCTTCGAATTGTCACCATAATTTAATCCTTTAACAACTCCTGCCGCTATAGCAATCACGTTTTTCAATCCTCCCGAAATCTCAACTCCCACCACATCGCTTGTAGTATACACTCTAAAGTACTGAGAGATCAATAGTTTTTGCCAATATTCGCTTTCATCTTCGTATTCTGATGCAATAACAGTTGCACAAAACTCTTTTAGAGCCACTTCTCTGGCGAAATTTGGCCCTGAAAGAACCGAATATTTCGAGGATGGCATTTTCTCTTTAAATATTTCAGATACCCTTTTCAGGGTACTTATCTCTATGCCCTTGCCAAGATTCAAGACTCTAACGCGTTCGCTAAAAAAGGGATTAAAATCTTGTATTACCTGCCTTATGGATTGAACTGGCACTGAAAAAACAATGCCTTCTGCATTGGACAAGAGGCTTTTATCAGTCGTAGCACTGATATTTGCAGAGAGTTTTATACCCTTTAGATATTTTAAGTTCTCATGAATAGTATTTATATTTTTTACAGTATCTTCATCCCTTGCAAATATCACTACATCGCTTTTCTGTGAAATAACCGTTGAAATTGAGGTTCCCCACGTTCCCGCACCTATGAGGGCTATCACTTCAACCTTAACTCCTCACCTTTTATTAATCTTTGAATATTATCTTTATGTCTAAATAATATCATTAAAAACGCAACAATTGAAACCGTCTTAAGATAAATCGATCCTATCAATATTTCATATATTAGCACGCTCGATGCCCCAAATATAGATGCAAGCGACATTATCCGTGTCCTCTTCAGTGTCATAAACCATACGATAAAACCAACTGTTAGCGCCCCAGGATCAAGCCCTAAAAAAGCGCCTGCAGCAGTGGCCACGCCCTTCCCTCCCCTAAACTTCATAAAAGGAGAACTTATATGGCCAAATATGGCAGCCACGCCTACCAGAATCGCAAATATCTCGTTGTTTACAAAAAAAATATATCTTGACAAAAAAACTGGCAAAAAACCCTTCATAGCATCCAGAAATCCAGCAAATAAAGCAAACCTTAAACCAAGCGTTCTATACACATTGGTAGCGCCAGCATTTCCACTCCCTATCTTTCTAAGATCGTGCCCCTTAGAAAGAGCCACCCAATGAGAAAATGGCAAACTGCCTACCATATAAGAGAATATCAGAAAGAAGATATAAATAAAAATATTTTGGAAAACCATATATTTAGTCTTTGAAGTCCATTCTCAGGTTTATGCCTCCCATACCCAATTGCTTTTTCACTGTACTTATAAGATATCTCAAATAAGACTTTGGCACAAGATCAGAGCGAACGTTTGTCTTGATATCTATTATCAGAGGGAACTTCGATGCAAATCTGATATTTCTTATTATAAGGGATTTGTTCTCGACTGTCGTAGGCCTTTTCGAAACAGCTTCTTTTATGGCATCTAAGATGTCCTTTTTCGAATAAGATTTCATAGCTCTTTCCCAGAGCTCTTTTAGATTTTCCAGAACAAGATGAACGTTTTCCCCTGTTATGGCAGATCCAAATATTATAGGAGAGTCCATAAATTTTAAATCATTTTTTACGTTATTAAAAACAACCTCTACAGATGACTTTGGAATAAGGTCTTTTTTATTTACAAAAATCACTGAGGCGCCAGTTCTCTCAAGCATTAGATCTGCTACTCTTTTGTCCTGGTGAGTGACAAGACGGCTGGCATCTACCACAAGCACGCCCATTGGAGCGCCCATAGCCGATATGCTCCTTGAGACGCTAAGACCATCAAGCTCTTTGTCATAGGCTTTTCTTCTCTTTATCCCTGCGCTATCCAAGAGGAGCCAGCTTTTTTCAAGCCTCCTGAAAGATTTTGCAACCACCTCTCTTGTGGTACCTACAAGATCTGAGACGATAAACCTCTCCTCCTGCAAAATTGCATTGGCAAGAGATGACTTGCCCACATTGGGGATTCCAAATATGCCAAAAACAATAGAATTGGGAGCATCAAGCTTTTGACCAGTTACCTTGCTAAATATCAAATCTTCAAGCTGATATATGTTCAAGCCATGATATGCGCTTATAGGAACAATGTCATCAATACCAAGCGAGTAAAAATCTGATATATCAGTTTTACCCTCAGACTTGTTTACTACAAGAATCATTGGTTTATTAAATTTTCTAAGATATAGGGCTATCTCTTCGTCAATTTGGGTTAAACCCTTTGCATCCACCACAAGTGCAATTAGATCAGACTTCTCTATAACCTCTCGTGATTTCTCAAATGCAAGCTCAGAAAAGTAATCCCCCTCAAGGACGCCAGGCAGATCGATCAAGTTCAACGCCCTCGCATCGGTGTACCTGAAAATACCTTCATGAAAATCTCTTGTGGTGCCAGGCACAGATGAGACCATAGAATAGCTTTGTTTTAGTAGCCTGTTAAAGAGGGTGGACTTTCCAACATTCACCCTACCTGCCAGAACTACACTGGGAAGTTTTCTCATAAATTTCTTAACCTACTTTCTACTTCTTCAATAATCCATTCGGGCGTAGAAGCGCCCGCTGTAATGCCGATACTCTTATATTTTGACATATTTTCAGGCAAATCAGATGCGCTTTCTACCTTGTATACGTCAACCTTATATGAACTCAGCGCTAAGTATAGTTTTTTTGTATTTGAGCTATCTTTTCCGCCTATCACGATCATCGCATCCACCTTTCCTGCCAGATTCCTGGCAGCCTCCTGCCTCTTTCTGGTAGCAAAACAAACCGTATTTGCCACCACAAGCTCCTGTGAGATCTCCACCAGTCTTGCTGCAAGAGATTGCAACTTTTCAATTGGTTGTGTGGTTTGCGATAGTAGCCCAACTTTTTCTATAATTTTTTTGTCAAAATTAAATTTTTCGAGGTTTTCGTTGACAACGCTTGCATCAGGTGCATAACTCAAAATTGACTGCACCTCGGGGTGCTCTATCTCCCCTAATATTACCACACGGAAGCCTTCAACATAAAACTTATTAGCTATATTTTGTGCCTTTGCCACGTGAGGGCATGTCGCATCCACAACCTCTATACCCAGCTTCTTAGCGTCCTCAAGCACATCACACCTTACGCCGTGAGTTCTCAAAATAATCACAGGAGCTCTAACCTCATCAAGAGAGTTTATAGGCATAGCGCCTAACTGAGCAAGCCTATTTACTTCGCGTTCGTTGTGAATTAGAGGCCCGAGCGTATTTACTCTTTGGTATTTCTCCAAAGCCGCAAGAACCTTCTGATGGGCAAGCCTAACCCCATAACAAAAACCTAAAGACGAAGCTCTTTTTATCGTCATCTATCCAATCCTCAAAATATATTTATTCCCTAAACAGGACTAAGCAGGATGTTCATGCTAAGTGAAAGTGAAAGTGGCGAAAGATGCTCAAGATTATTATTTGCTTATTTTTTCTAAAAACAACCTATATCCAGAAAGCAAGTCGCCAAGATCGAATCTAAATCTGTCTTTGTCAAATGGCTCAAGAGTATCCTTATCCCAGAGCCTCATTGAATCAGGAGTAATTTCGTCAGCTAATAGTATTGAATCCTTAAACTTTCCGAATTCCAGCTTGAAATCAGCAAGTATAATGCCCTTTCTTAACAAGAAGTTCGAAAGGACTTCGTTTACCTTTAGTGCACTCTTGTATAAGACGTCAAGTTCTTCAAAAGTTACGAATCCGAGAGCTACCGCCCTGTCATCGTTTAGCATAGGATCGTGGAGCTCATCGCTTTTGTAGAAGAGATCCTTGATAGGGAAAGGAAATTTTATGCCCTTTTCTAAGCCAAGATTTTTGGCAATAGAGCCAGCAGAATAATTTCTTATTACAACTTCTATGGGCAACATAGAGCACCTTTTCACGAGCATTTCATTTGGAGAAAGCCTCTTTACAAAATGGGTCTTCACGCCATTTTCTTCAAGAATGGTCAGTAAAATTTCAGTTATCTGAGCGCACATTTCGCCCTTGCCGCCAAAAGATTCCTTTTTTACTCCGTCAAATGCAGTTGCTTCATCCTTGAAATGAAAAACAATCAGATCAGGGTCGTCTGTTAGAAAAACTTGTTTGCCCTTGCCTTCATACAAAAGTTTCACAAAATCATCTCCTTTACAATACTCTTGAAATTATTTCATCCACATAACGAACAAAATATCTATAATCAAATACTGCATTTAACTCGCCTTCGCTTAAATATGATTTTATTTCTGGATCATTTCTGACAATCTCTTCGAAATTCATCTTCTCGTTAAATGCTCTCATAGCAAGAGTCTGGACTATCTTGTAAGCCTTTTCCCTTAGCATATCCTTTCTCACGAGCTCAAGAAGTAGCCTTTGAGAACAGATAAGCTTGCCCCTGAAATTGAGATTCTCCATCATATTATCAGGATATATTCTACAATCAGTCAGTATTCTTGTCATAGTCTTAATCATATAGTGTACCAATATAGCGCTTTCTGGTATGATCATCCTTTCAACAGAAGAGTGCGATATATCCCTTTCATGCCAGAGAGCAGTGTTCTCAAGTGATACTATCAGGTTACCCCTCAGGATTCTGGACATCCCATCAAGTCTCTCGCACAGTATTGGATTTCTCTTGTGAGGCATAGCAGAAGACCCCTTCTGACCTTCGTAAAAAGGCTCCTCCATTTCTAAAACTTCAGTTTTCTGAAGATGTCTGATCTCAAGGGCTAGCCTTTCTATAAAGGCACCAATTAAAGTCCATGCTGAAAAAACGCCTGCAAATATATCCCTTGGTATAATCTGAGTAGATACCTCTAATGGTTTAAGACCCAGCTCCTGAAGAGTGAGCTTTTCGACGTTTGGATTTAGATGAGCATAAGTCCCAACTGCACCAGAGATCTTACCGACAGATGCTTCTTTTGAAGCATTTTGCAATCTTTCTTTGTTCCTCTTTAGCTCAAGCAAATATCCAGCAAGTTTAAAACCAAAGGTAATAGGTTCGGCGTGAACTCCGTGTGTTCTGCCAACACAAAGGATATCTTTATTTTTTATTACCAGATCCCTTAAAACGGCCTCCAGCTTTTCTAATTCCTTATAGATAAGCTCGTTTGCCTCTTTTATCTGTAAACTGGTTGCAGTATCAAGAATGTCTGATGAAGTAAGGCCAAGGTGGATAAACCTACTCCTTTCGCCAACATTTTCTGCAAGTGCTGTAAGAAATGCAATAATTTCATGGTGAACTACGCTTTCTATTTCTCTCATCCTTTTTATGTCTACCTTTGCGTTTGAAAGCACTGATTTGTGCGTACCATCAGGTACAACGCCTTCTGATTCCCACGCCTTTAGAGCTGCCATCTCAATGTCAATCCAAAGGCCAATCTTATTCTCTTCAGAAAATATTGCCTTCATCTCACTCTGAGCATATCTGTCAAGTTCCATAATTCCTCCTTTACCAATCAAGCCTTACAGGTATTTTTTCTCTTTGCATAGCAATTTTTATATCCTTAATTCTTATCTCGCCAAAATGAAGAACGCTAGCAAGGAGCGCCGCTGTCGCACGAGTTTTTTTGAAAGCTTCTATTACGTGATCAATGGTCCCAGCGCCGCCAGATGCTATTACGGGTATATTCACAGCATCTGATATCTCTTTCGTAAGTTCAATATCATAACCAGTTTTTCTGCCATCTTGATCCATACTGGTTAGCAGTATCTCTCCAGCACCTCTGTCCTCTACTTCTTTTGCCCATTCAATGGCATCAAGTTCGGTAGGTCTGGATCCGCCATGAGTAAAAACTCTAAACGACTGCCCATCCCTTTTTGCGTCTATAGCTACCACCATAAACTGTCTTCCAAACGTGGTGGCACCTTCTGTGATAATTTTTGGGTCAAATACAGCTGACGTGTTTATTGAAACCTTATCGGCGCCAGCCATAAGCAAATCTTCCATATCCTTAAGAGATTTTATGCCTCCGCCAACAGTAAATGGGATAAAAACCTCTTTTGCAACGTCCTGAACAACTTTTAACATTATATCTCTTTTTTCTTTTGACGCAGTAATGTCTAAGAATACAAGTTCGTCTGCTCCCTCTCTGTCATACGTTCTAGCAAGGAGAACGGGATCCCCAGCGTCTCTTAGACTTACAAAGCTTACCCCTTTTACAACCCTGCCGTCTTTTACATCAAGACAAGGTATAATTCTCTTTGCGAGCATAAACTTCCTCCTCTGGTAACAAGATAACCACCTAAGGATTTTGGCTGCTAATAGCGACCACCTTAGACAATATACCGTTAACAAATTTATACGATTTTTCAGTGCCATAAATCTTTGAGAGCTCAACCGCCTCATTTATTGCTATCGATGGTGACAATTTTAGAAAATTTAATTCGAATATGGCCATTTCCATAATAAGCCTATCAGTTAATACCATTCTATCTGTTGACCAATCAACTGAAAGGTCGTCTAAAGTCATGTCGATGGATTCTTTGTTTGCCATTATACCTTCTGCCCTTATTTTTATAAACTCAAAATCTTCGCTTTCCATATATTCGCTATACCTTGGCATAAGCATCTCTACCTTGCTTTCAGTATTCATCTCAATTTCATACAAAATTTTTAAAACTATTTCCCTTAAATACCTTAAAGGCTTTTTCACTTTATGCCCATTCTTCTTTGTACAAAATTTGTATAATAATCACCTTTTCTAAAAAACGCATTCTTAAGAACTTCTCTATGAAAGTCTATCGTAGTTGAAATGCCTTCAATAGTCATCTCATATAAAGCCCTTTCCATTCTGTTGATAGCTCGTTCTCTGGTAGGAGCATAAGAAATAACCTTTGCAATCAAAGAATCATAATATGGGACAATGTTAAATCCAGAATAAAGATGGCTATCACATCTGATACCTGGCCCACCAGGTGGTATGTATTGATCTACTCTGCCTGGAGACGGACAGAAATTATTACGAGGGTCTTCTGCATTGATCCTGCACTCTATAGCATGACCTATAATTTTTACGTCTTCCTGAGAAAATGGGATTGGCCTATCTTCGGCAATTATAAGCTGCAATTCTACCAGATCTACTCCTGTAACCATTTCTGTAACAGGATGTTCGACCTGTATTCTTGCGTTTATCTCAATAAAATAAAACATTTCTTCAGGGGTAACCAGGAATTCTGCAGTGCCCACTCCCACATAGCCTACCTGATTAGCAATTGATAGAGCAGCATCACTTAAATCTTTTCTTAATTTGGGGCTGATAATGCAAGAAGGACTTTCTTCGATAAGTTTCTGATGCTTCCTCTGGATAGAGCACTCTCTTTCAAACAAGGATATACAATTGCCAAATTTGTCTCTTGCGAATTGTATCTCTATGTGTCTGGGCTCTGAAACATATTTTTCAAGGTATAGATTGCTATTTCCAAAAGCTGTCAAGGCCTCGTTCGAGGCAGTATCAAAAGAATCATCGAGCTCTTTAAAGCTCTGGACAATCCTCATGCCCTTTCCGCCGCCTCCAGCTGATGCCTTCAATATTAACGGAAAGCCTATTTCTTTTGCAAGCCTTAAAAGATCTTCTTTTGATGAGACAAACCCGGTCGAACCAGGTACCACTGGAACCCCGGCACTCATGGCTACAGATCTAGCGACAGATTTATCACCAACCTTCTCCATAGCCTCAGGAGATGGACCTATAAAAATAATTCCTGCATCCTTACATACCCTTGCAAATTGAGGAGACTCAGCAAGAAAGCCATATCCTGGATGTACAGCATCACAACCAGTTATTTCAACAGCGCTGATTATTGCAGGTATATTTAAATAACTTCCTTTCGCGCTAGCAGGGCCAATACATATTGCTGCATCTGACAGCCTAACTGGCAAGCTAAATTTGTCTGCCTCAGAATAGGCCAATACAGAAAAATATCCAAACTCCCTGAATGCCCTGATAAGCCTCAGAGCAATTTCGCCTCTATTTGCTATTAGTATTCTTTTCATAAAGTTGAATAACTAAAATCATTATATTTATCAAAAAACATTTTAAGTTCAGACATCAATTCACCTCTAAAGTAACGCGAGCACCCTGCCCGCAAAATATAAGTATTAAACCTGCCAAAGCCTAAATAATGGCTTACTCTATTTCAACAACCATCAAAGGCTGACCAAACTCGACAGGCATTGCATTTTCGACAAGTATCTCTTTTATCACGCCATCTACTTCAGACTCTATCTCATTCATAAGTTTCATCGCTTCAATAATGCAAATTACCTGTCCTTTTTTTACAAAATCACCAACCTGTACAAAAGAAGGTGAGTTCGGTGAGGGAGACCTATAAAAAGTGCCAACCATTGGGGACTTTATATGGACCTCTCCAGATTGATCACCTAATTTTTGTTTGGAAGAATCTTTCTTAGATTCACCTGACTCAGAAAAATCGCCCTCTTGCATATCAAGAACTGATTGCAGCTTAGAAAACGACTCCCTTTTCAGGTTAAGTTTTATACCTTCTGACTCTAAATAGAGCTCAGAAATAGAGTTTTCCTGCATAGACCTTATAAGCTCTTTGATTTCTTCAAGATCAAAGTTTATCATGACTTTACCCTTTCAGTATAAAGATTTGTGCGAGTGTCCACTCTTACGACATCTCCCACATTTATAAATAAAGGCACGCTTATAACAGCTCCGGTCTCGAGGGTCGCAGGCTTTGAGCCTCCCTGTGCGGTGTCACCTCTTACACCAGGATCGGTTTCAACCACTTCAAGATCTACAGTAGTCGGCAGCTCGATACTTAAAAGCATATCATTATACACTATTGCATCGACATTTTCCTGATCTTTAAGATAGTTAACAGCATTTCCAAGGACATCTTTATTTAATTCCCACTGTTCATAGTTGTTTAAATCCATAAAGTGATAAGAATCACCTGACTTGTAAAGAAATTGAAAAGGCCTTCTCTCTACATCTGCCTCTATAATCTTGTCCTCAGATCTAAAAGTCTTTTCGAGCACCGCACCTGTTTTCATATTCTTTAATTTCGTTCTTACATAAGCGGCTCCCTGTGCCTTTCTTGCGTGTTGGAAATAAACCACTTGATAGACTACCCCATCAATCAAAATGTTTGTAGCATTCTTCAGATCGTTCATAGAAATTTCAGACATATTACACTCCCTATCATATATATATTACCAATATTAAACTACGATTATTTATAATTTACAAAAAATTCAAAAAAATTAAATAAATTGCTAAGAAATTATTTAGCCATCAAGTATTCATTCACTCTATTTGCTGCACCTCTTCCTTCGGCGATAGCCCAAACGACCAGGCTCTGTCCTCTTCTCATATCTCCTGCTGCAAAAACCTTTTCGACATTTGTCGTAAACTTACCAAATTGTGCATTGACATTTGACCTTTGATCAAGTCCAATAGAAAGCTCTCTTATAATACTTTCTTCTGGCCCCAAAAATCCCATAGCAATAAGCACTATATCTGCTCTCAATCTTTCTTCACTTCCTGCAACGTGCCTGGGTATAAAATTTCCTTTCTCGTCCTTATCCCATTTTACCTTAACAGTGTCAACCCATCCAACACTTATCCTGTCCTCTGCAGGTATAAAGCTAGTTACTGTAGTAAGATAAATTCTCGGATCCGTCCCAAATAGCGCTATCCTCTCTTCCTGCCCATAGTCGACCTTTAATACCTTTGGCCACTCAGGCCAAGGATTACTTTGAGATCTAATTTTTGGCGGTTCTGGAAGTATCTCAATTTGTATAACGTTTTTACAACCATGTCTAATAGATGTAGCCACGCAGTCTGTGCCAGTATCTCCTCCGCCTATTATTACAACGTCTTTATCTTTTGCAGATATCAAAGATGAATTATCTTTGTCTAAAAGACTCTTCGTATTCGCTTTCAAGAAGTCAACAGCAAAGTATATCCCTAATAAATTTCTTCCGTCTACCCTCAAATCTCTTGGCCTGGTAGCTCCGCAACAAAGGACAACGCTATCAAATTCATTTAGAAGATCCCTGCTGGATATGTCTATCCCAACTTCTTTATTTGTAAAAAATTTAATTCCCTCTTCCTGCATAAGATTTATTCTTCTCATTACGATATTTTTATCAAGCTTCATGTTCGGTATTCCGTACATGAGAAGCCCTCCAACCCTATCGGCCCTCTCGAAGACTGAAACCTCATGGCCAAAACCATTTAATGTATCAGCACAGGCGAGTCCTGATGGACCAGAACCAACTACAGCTACTCTTTTCCCTGTTCTCTTAATGACCTTTTTCTTCACAAAACCAGACAGAAAAGCCTTTTCTATAATAGAGAGTTCATTGTTCTTTATAGTTACGCTCTCCCAGTTCAAACCCTCCGTACAAGAACCCTCACAGGGAGCAGGGCAAACTCTTCCTGTAAACTCTGGAAAATTATTGGTAGCAACAAGCCTCTTATATGCATCTTCCCATGCTCCTCTATAAATCAGATCGTTGAACTCAGGAACAAGGTTGTGAAGCGGACACCCCGCAGCCATTCCCCCAAGCAATACGCCAGAGTGGCAAAAAGGTATACCACAATCCATACATCTTGATGCTTGAAGTCTTATATCTTCCTCGCTCATAGGTATCTTAAATTCTTTATAGTCCTTAATCCTTTCAAGAGGCTCCCTTTCAGTGGGGATAGCTCTCTTTTGTTCAAGAAAGGCTCCAATCTTACCCATAATTTACTCCTTTATTTGTAATTTGAACAAGCAAATAGACTTTCACACAAAACATTTATTAATTGCCCGTAACCCTTGACATATCCTTGATGTTTTCATAAAAGGCCTCCATCAAGGCATCGTCTCCACTAAAACCAGCAGCGTAAGCCCTGTCAATTGCAAGAAGCATCCTCTTATAATCTTTTGGTATTATTTTTACAAATCTTCTCTTATTTTCTTCCCAACTTTGCAAGATCTCTTTAGCAAGAGACGATTCTGTATACAAGAAATGCCTTTCAAGCATAAATTTAACCTTATCTTCATCAGAAGAGTTTTCTATAACCTCGACATAGACAGTATTTTGATTTATTTTGCTCCTAAAAGTTTCATTTTTGTCATAGACATAGGCTACTCCGCCAGTCATCCCTGCTGCAAAATTTCTACCAGTTGAACCTATACAAACCACCACGCCACCAGTCATATATTCACAACCGTGATCGCCCAAGCCCTCAACTACAACCTCAGCGCCAGAATTTCTAACACAAAATCTTTCTCCTGCCACACCCCTGACATACCCCTCTCCTGATGTGGCTCCGTAAAAAGCGACATTTCCTATTAGTATATTTTCATGTGCGATAAATTTCGATTTTTTAGGTGGATATACTATTATCTTGCCGCCGCTAAGCCCCTTTGCTATGTAGTCATTTGAGTCACCTTCAAGGGTTAAGGTTATCCCTTTTGGTAAAAAGGCTCCGAAACTCTGACCAGCAGAACCTACAAATTTTATCTTTATCGTATCTTCGGATAACCCATCTAAACCATATCTTGAAGTTATTTCATTGCCCAGAATAGTTCCCACCACTCTGTTTGTATTTTTTATCGGTAAAGAAAACTCAACTTGCTCTTTATTTTCAATTGCGTTTTTACACCTATTCAACAAAATATTATAATCCAAAGATTTCTCAATTGAGTGATCTTGTTTAATAGAGCAGTATCTTCCAACTGAAGACTCAACTGGAGGCTTTGCGAGAATTGGATTTAAACATAGAGTTTTTGCCTTCCAGTGATCGGTCTGAGTGGGTTCAAGACAATCAGTTCTTCCTACCATCTCCCTTACGGTCCTAAAACCCATTTGTGCCATAACCTCTCTAAGTTCTGTTGCAAGAAAGTACATCAGGTTAATCACGTATTCGGGTTTGCCCTTAAAATATTTTCTAAGCTCTGGATTCTGGGTAGCTACGCCCACAGGACAGGTATCCAGATTGCAGACTCTCATCATCACGCAGCCAAGAGATACGAGCGGTAGTGTAGCAAACCCAAACTCTTCAGCCCCTAACATAGCTGCAATTGCGATATCTCTACCTGACATAAGCTTTCCATCCGTCTCAACTGTAATCCTATCTCTCAAGTTATTAAGAACGAGCGTTTGATGGGTCTCAGACAATCCAAGCTCCCACGGAAGGCCTGCATGTCGTATGCTCGAACGCGGAGATGCGCCTGTTCCACCATCATAACCCGATATCAATACCACATCTGCCTTACCCTTTGCAACCCCTGCAGCAATAGTTCCAACTCCCACTTCGGAAACAAGCTTAACGTTGATCCTTGCTTTTCGATTGGCATTCTTGAGATCGTGGATGAGCTCAGCCAAATCTTCAATAGAGTATATATCGTGGTGTGGTGGTGGCGAAATAAGTCCAACTCCAGGAGTAGAATATCTCGTTTTTGCTACCCATGGATAAACCTTTTTGCCAGGAAGTTGTCCACCCTCACCAGGTTTTGCACCTTGAGCCATTTTTATCTGAATTTCAGACGCGCTTGAAAGGTAAAGGCTATCTACGCCAAATCTTGCAGATGCAACTTGCTTTATAGCGCTATTTCTTGAATTGCCTTTTTCATCTGTAACATATCTTGATGGGTCTTCGCCACCTTCACCCGTATTTGACTTGCCGCCTATTCTATTCATAGCCATAGCAAGGGTCTCATGAGCCTCTTTTGAAATTGATCCATAGCTCATTGCTCCAGTTTTGAACCTCTTTACAATGGACTCTACGCTTTCAACCTCTTCAATTGGGATTGGATTATTTTGTTTTTTAAATTTCAAGAGCCCTCTAAGATTCTGAATTGCACTGCAACCCTCATGAAGCGATGCGGTAAAGGCTTTAAATTTCTTGTAATCGCCTTCTGTAACCGCTCTTTGCAAGAGATATATTGTTTCTGGTCTATAGGCATGATATTCTCCATCATCTCTATACTGGTATATCCCTCCAGAAGGCAGTACCTGATTATTTGGCAAGAAGGCTTTGTCGTATCTTAATAGAGTTTCTTGTTTAATTAATTCTAAGTTAATTCCGCCAATTCTTGATGGAGTTCCTGTAAAATATTTATCGATAACCTCTTTGCCTATTCCTACACACTCAAATATCTGCGCGCCCATATAGCTTTGGAGCGTTGAAATGCCCATCTTGGAGGCAACTTTCATTACGCCTTTCAAAGAGGCCTTTACATAGTTTTTTACAGCCAGATCATATTCTATATCTAAAAGAGATCTTTCACGCATATCTTTAAGGGTATCGTAAACAAGATACGGGTTTATTGCACTGGCGCCATATCCTATTAGACATGCAAAGTGGTGAACCTCTCTTGGCTCTGCTGATTCAAGAACTATGCTAATTTTTGTTCTTGTACCCTCTCTAATAAGGTGCTGATTCAGACCTGACACTGCAAGAAGAGCAGGAATCGGGATAAGACTATCGTTTATACCCCTGTCAGATAGTATTATTACATTTGTTCCTCTTGTAATTAATTCATCTACCTTTTCAAAAAGGTTATCAAGTGCAACCTTTAGATCTAAATCTTTATCAAACAGTATAGATACCGTCTCAGACTTTAAAGTTTTTTGATCAAGAGACCTTATCTTTTTTATGTCTGTATTTGTAAGTATTGGGTTCTTTAGTAAGAGACATCTACAATCTTCTGGTTTTGGTTCGATAAGATTTCCTTCGCTCCCAAGAAGCATTTCAGAAGCCGTTATTAGTTCCTCTCTGATACCGTCAAGTGGTGGGTTTGTAACCTGTGCGAAGAGTTGTTTGAAATAGTTGTATAAAAGCTGCTCTTGATTTGAAAGCACTGCAAGTGGAGAATCATATCCCATCGAACCTACTGGCTCGACTCCTTGCAGGGCCATTGGCTCAATTATCTTTTTTATATCTTCATATGTATATCCAAATGCAAGCTGCAATTGAGTTAAAGACATGTCTAAATTCTGTTTTACTACAGAGTCAGGTTTAGCTTCGCAATCATCAAGGGTTATCATATACTCATTAATCCACGTTCCGTAAGGCTTTTCTTCAGATATATTTTTTTTAAGCTCTTCATCAGAAATTATTCTTCCCTGTTCAGTATCGACCAAAAGCATTCTCCCAGGTCTAAGCCTGTCTTTGAGAACAATCCTTTCTGGATCGATATCGCACACTCCAACCTCAGAGGCAAGCACAATTGTATCATCGTCCATAACATAATATCTAGAAGGTCTCAGGCCATTTCTATCAAGGACTGCGCCAATAACCGAGCCATCTGTAAATACGATGGAAGCAGGACCATCCCAGGGTTCCATCAAACAATTGTGATACTCATAAAAAGCCCTCTTCTTGTCGTCCATGCTCTCATGGTTTTGCCAGGGTTCTGGTATCATCATCATTACAGAATGAGGCAAACTTCTGCCCGTAAGATAAAGCATCTCAAGACAGTTATCAAACATCTGAGAATCAGATCCGTCTTCGTTTATAAAAGGCAAACACTTAGTAATCTCAGGAAATATTTTTGAAGTACAAAGCTTTTCTCGTGCTTTCATCCAATTTACATTTCCTCTAAGAGTATTTATCTCGCCATTGTGAATTAGATATCTATATGGATGAGCCCTTTCCCAGGAAGGAAGGGTATTGGTAGAAAATCTCGAATGAACTACTGCAATCGCACTTTCAAAATCGGTATCCTGAAGATCTTTATAATATTCTGGCACCTGATCTGGTGTGAGCATCCCTTTGTAAACAATTGTTCTTGAAGATAGGCTACAAATATAAAAAAGCGAATTGCCTTCATCGGCATACTTTATTTCCTTTTCTGCCCTTTTTCTAATTATATAAAGCTTTCTTTCAAAATCCATTCCTCTTTTTATCGAACTATCTTTTTTTATAAAGGCTTGCTTTACTATTGGTTCTCCAAGCTTCGCAACATTTCCCAAAGAAGTATTATCTGTCTCAAGCCTTCGCCAGGAAATAATACTCTGACCCTCTTCCCTCACAATCCTTTCAAATTTTGATTCAAACTCTTTTATCCTGCTCTCGTCTCCTGGAAAGAATATCTGAGCAACTGCGTAATCTCCCTCTTCTGGAAGATCTGACACAATTTTCTTAAAAAACTTGTGCGGAATTTGAACCAGCAAGCCCGCACCGTCACCCGTGTTCTCTTCGCATCCCTTTGCACCCCTATGATCTAAGTTTATCAAAATCTGCAGGGCGCTTTGAACAATTTGAAAAGATTTCTTGCCTTTGATATTGGCAATAAAACCTATTCCACATGCATCGTGTTCAAAAAAGGGATCGTACAAGCCATCTGTAAAATTCTTTCCCATCAGCTCTCTTTCTCCTCTTCTTATTGAATATGTAAATGGCTTTATTGTATATAAATAATTATAAAAAGTGAATAGTTTAGAAAGATATATCGAGTACTTGCATTTTAGATCGAAATAATGTATAAATATATATGATTCGCCGAGGTAGCTCAGTAGGTAGAGCAGAGGACTGAAAATCCTCGTGTCGCTGGTTCGATTCCGGCCCTCGGCACCACTTTTTTACCGTATTGGGGAATCGTCTAACGGTAGGACGCATGGCTCTGGACCATGTAGTGGTGGTTCGAATCCATCTTCCCCAGCCAATTTTTTGGCCCTATCGTCTAGTGGACCAGGACGCCGGGTTCTCAGCTCGGTAACTGGGGTTCGAATCCCCATAGGGCTACCATTTTTTTAGGGGGAAATATATATGAGTGAATCCTTTAAAGTAGTAGGCAAAATAGTATCGAACCTTAAAAAGGGCTCGAAAATTCCGCCAAACGGATATGACGGCGAGATACATATATTTGAAGAGTTTGAGACTGGACTTACAGGCGTAGAAAACAATTCTTTTTTAGTAATAGTTGCACTCTTTGGAACCCCCTCAGATAAGCCTCTTTTAGTTTATCCAAGAGGAGATTTTAGCTCGCCTCAGACAGGCGTCTTTTCTCTAAGAAGCCCGGTAAGGCCAAACCCCATAGCGCTCGATACAGTAGAGCTTATAAAAAGAGAGAGAAATATTTTGACAGTTTCAGGCTTAGACTTCTATGATGAGACACCAATACTTGACATTAAATCATACTCACCCTTTAACGAAATCCTGTTATCTGCCTCACAGGAGAAGAGTTTTATATTTACAAAGTTTAGCACACAGGAAAGAAGAGAGCTTTTAATTGGTTTCATAAAAAAGTCCCTTGGCGGCATTTCTCAGGATGCAAGTGAAGCTATAGAATTCTTTCTCGAACTTATAGATAAAAACGTAGTTATAAGAAGCAAGAAAACAAGATATAAAGTTAAGGGCAGTCTAAAATTTCTCGAAGCAGCTATACTTATTAGTGGAGCTACACTACACTCTGGCAGACTTGAATACGAATTTGGCAAAAGTAACTCAATAGAAATTGACCCCCCACCCCGATAAGACTTAAGGCAAAAGAAAATTAAAAAGATATCCTGTAAAGATTATTGATATCGTCACTATTCCTAGAAATATAGCGATAAGCTGCGGTTTTATAACCTGTCTTAAAAGAATCGTCTCAGGTAGCGACACCGCGGTGACAGACATCATAAAGGCCAATGCCGTGCCAACAGGAACGCCAAGCCTGATTAGCTCTGATACTACGGGTATCATACCAGCGGCGTTTGAGTAAAGCGGAATGCCAATTAGCACTGCTACCAATACTGCAAAAGGATTACCTGGTCCTGCAATCTGTGCCAAAAAGCCAG
>Ga0078972_1009412_pt1 | contig 19294 bp, 21 predicted proteins | sample YelNatPaOPGAMG01_FD_67568 | JGI IMG/M metagenome (GOLD analysis project Ga0078972, IMG submission 67568) | Hot spring thermophilic microbial communities from Obsidian Pool, Yellowstone National Park, USA - OP-RAMG-01 (SPADES assembly) (version 2) | ecosystem: Environmental > Aquatic > Thermal...
GATCAAGGCATCGAATGAACTTAGAATAGAGATGTATACGAAGATTTAGGGCTTTCCAAGGCAAGGAGAGTGAAAGGTTACTAAAAATCTGCCAGCTAGATTCACAATATGTGAACTTAAAATCAGACCTAAAGAGCGAATCGGTTAGTGCAATCTTTTATCACATATATTTGCCGACATGAAGCTACAATGATGTTTCAAATACTATATGGGAATGACCTTTCATGGAAGGTATACAGTCAGCATAAGGCGTGTTCATGCACAGCCACTTTCATCCAACCTGCTCCCCTCCGATGAATTTCCTTTCTGGGGTTATCTGGCGCCACTCGGGATGCAATTGGCTAGTCAATTCATCCCAAACAACAGTGGTATACACACAGGGGCTGATGTTGAATGCCTTTACAGCGTTTATCATCTCGCCCAATAGGTCGCGCCGTTTCAAACTAGGATGAGTTGTTCCAAATTTGATTGGATAGTAGCAGTAGCCGTGATGATACCTGGCGAAGAGGCAAATGAAACTGACATGTGCTTCAGAAAGGGTTCGAGCGAATTGGGTTGGGTCAAAGTCTGCTCCAACATCTTGGATCAGGTCACTCGTGTGGAAATCAAGATGAATATCGCGGAAAGGGAATTGTTTCAAATATAGCACTCACCAAGGGGCGACATCAGCAGCGTTTATAAGGTTTGGCAGGTAACTTCCACAACGCTCAATGTCATAAGGTTGTCTTTCGAACGGTGACATATTGATGAATTAGGATTTAATTATGGCAGGGTACAAAAATTTGTTGGCAGATACACAGCACCTTCGAGCTTAAAACACATTCAAATTCACGTTCAGGTGCATGTGCATGGAGATTAGGTAGAATATTTCAGCTTATGGAGCTCCAAAACATATGCATAGAGTTTGGGACCATTGAAAAAATCATACAGAATGCTATACGTCCATTGTTTCATGCAAAAACGGGATGATAAAGCATCATCTCTAAAGCCCATCTGATTGTAGGATTGAAAAAAGGTTCATTTTTCTGTGATCATTCGTTCAGGATGGAATATCTGGCACCTGAGCGCAGCTTGCTATTTCATCCAAACTTAAGGTACTTTCTAGAGCTTGCGCAATCAAACTCAATATTTCTGGGATCCTTCAAGCTGCCATCGGCCAGTTCCATATTCTCTGGTATGGGTCGGTGCACATGCTTTCTAGCAATGTTTAAATATCACCTTAAAATTCCGTATCGATTTCGATATCAATGGTGATATAATGTCAAAAGAAGCTGCTTTACCCCATCCATCTACGAATTGGACGAGTCACCTGAAAAACGTTCCAAATGGGTTCCTCTACTGCCGAGTGCCTAAACTTTTGAACGATAAGCCCTTTTCAGGTTTGGAGCGGACGAACAAACTCTGGAAGCAAGATGAGATTGGAACGATGCAACAGGTGCTCAAGGAAAGGTGAGCAGAATGAGTGAAGACGTAATTGTTGCTGAAGGATTGACGAAAGTTTTCAACAAAAATCTGGTTGCGGTCGACCATGTGAGCTTCAGCGTTAGACATGGGGAGATTTTCGGTTTCCTAGGTCCTAACGGAGCTGGTAAAACCACAACAATCAACATGTTGATAACTGTCCTGAAGCCCACAGATGGAAAAGCTTCGGTGCTTGGCTACGATGTCGTTAAACAAGCAAATGAAGTCAGGAAGGTCATTGGGGTTGTACCCCAAGAATATACAGCTGATGAAGACTTGACAGGTTATGAAAATGTAATGCTGTGCGCAGACTTGTATGGAATTCCACGCGAAATTGCAGAAAAACGTGCCATTGAACTTTTGAATCTAGTGGAGCTAACTGATTTTAAGGACAAAAAGGTTGAAACATATTCGGGCGGAATGCGACGAAGGCTTGAACTTGCATGCGGGCTGATTAACCGGCCGAAGGTCCTCTTCCTTGATGAACCGACTTTGGGCTTAGATGTTCAAACCAGGTCTGCCACATGGGATTACATCAGGCGGTTGAAGAATGAGTATGGCATGACCCTTTTAATGACAACGCATTACTTGGAGGAAGCGGATGAGCTCTGCGACCGCATAGCCATAATAGACCGCGGAAAGATCATCGTTACGGGCACTCCAAGGGAGCTCAAGGACAGCCTGGGAGGAGACATAATAACAATAAGCATAAAGGAAAATTCTGATGTGGGCGACATTATCCGCGGCATCGAAAACGTTAAGGAAGTTATAAATGAGAATGGAGCATATAGGATCAAGGTGGAGTCTGGGGAGGTTACAGCTCCTCTCATAATCGAGGCTCTGCGGAAGAAGGGCTATAATGTGACAAGGCTTTCGCTCACAGAGCCTACCTTAAATGAAGTTTACTTAGAACATACTGGCAGAGCTATGCGTGACACCGAAGAATCCAGGGAGGCATTTAGAGCTCAAAGGATGACCTTAAGGAGGGCTAGAGCAAGATGAGCAAAACGAACGAATCCCATCCGAGTCTAATTCGAGGCTTGCGGGCTTTGACGATTAGAGAGCTCAAAAAATGGTTGAAAGATCCGATAATGCTCTTGATGTTCGTGCTTCAACCGCTCATATGGATGGGCCTCTTGGGCAAAGCTATGAACATAAACGCGATGTTCTCTCCAAGTAGTCTAGGTAACTTGGAAATACCAAACATCCAAATTCCTGGCAGCCTGCTAGATCCTCCAGTTAGTGGAGTTGTGGTAATTCCTGGTTCATTGGTTGCGCAGCAACTGAGGCAAATGTTTTCCGAAATGGGTGCAAATGTCATGCAGAAAACATTTGGTGTGACCGACTATTTCAGTTATATGTCTGTTGGAATGATCTCGATGATTGTAATGACCACAACTATGTTCAGTGGCATGTCTATAGTTTGGGATAGGCGTTTGGGGTTCTTAGGAAAGGTGATCAGCACCCCAGTGTCGCGTGCAGCGATAATATTTTCGAAGGTCCTTAATGCAACCTTGAGGGCGATGTTCCAAGCAACAATAATTCTGGCACTAGCATACATACTGGGGTTACAGGTAAGCTCAACATTTACCCTGCTCAATGTACTTGGAGTTTATGCTGCAATATTCTTACTTGGTGTTGGACTTTCATCTGTTTTTCTCGCATTTTCAATAAGATCTACCAGAATGGAGAGACCGATGCAATTCGTAAGCTTGGTTACAATGCCATTGATGTTTGCAAGCAACACATTATTTCCAATATCCCTGATGCCAGAATGGATACAAGCAATAGCGCGCGTTAATCCGCTCACATACCTTACAGATGCTCTCAGGCAGCTCACCATTCTTCCTTCAGATGCCTCAGCGATAATAATAGACTTCACATACCTTGGAATATTCGCTGCAGTCTTGGCAACGATTGGCCTGGTACTATCGTGGAGATACCTAACAAAGTAAAAGACATTATTTTCTTTTGCATCGAGGACATGCCCACGTCTCTGCTTGAAATCATATCCCGCAAATCATCAATTCTGGAACATCTATTTTGCAATATCGTAGCGCATCCAATGGCTCAATTTGATCTTGGAATACTTCCCAATCATCCGACACCTTAGCCTTACCATAGTTCTGATGCATTTTTCCTTCTTAGATCTAGACAAAAGTCCCCAAATATGGGACAGAGCGATTGGTTGAGCTTCATGGTATCTTTACATGTTTGAGTTTCTTGCTTGCCTGTTCTCCGCCAACTCCCCAATTATTCATTGGGATCTCGTGGATTATGACCTCGACCGCTTCCGCTGGAATGCCCATTTCAACGAAAACCTTAGTTATGCCAGCTATAACCTTCTTCTTGGCCAAGTTTGAGAAGCCCTTCCAAACATTTACGTGTACAATTGGCATGACTCTAGCTATATTACCATATAACATAAAAGCTTTGATCCTACATCATGAGAGAAGCTTTGGACAGGAATGTGCAAGCATATGTTAAAAATATCTCATTTTGCAAAGAATCGGATTTTTAGTGGTTCGATTTCAATTCTAGCTAATTCTCTACATGGATACTTCAAGATCTGTTATGTTTCTTTCGAGAAATTTCCTAACCCATTCGGCAGTCTCTGGAAAATGATCTATCAGAGATGAAGCTAAAATTGAGAAGCCAACTATCTTCTCCTCTCTGACATATTGAACGGCTTTGTTGAACTCAAATTCGAGGAGGTCCATCGGCATTGGCTGTTGAGTTGGAAAGTCATAAAGATATAGGCCCAATAAGATAGGTTTATCTGGAAATACTTCTGGACACTTGTCGATGTAGAGATCGAGCTTCTTTAAATCCTGTATGTTGTTCCAGATCCAGATATTCACAATATCGATGTATGGAAGGTACTCTTCAATTTTGGATCGATCGAACTCGTGTGTGTAGATTACAGCATATAGCTCAAGAGATTGGTTGTGCCTCTTCAGTGCCTGGTATGTTTCCTTAAGAGCCTCCGGATCTGTTCGGGTTCCAGGTCCAAGATCGTCCATTATGCCTCCAACTATATTCCCATATCTTAAGGAAAGCTTGCTTAGCTTTAGAGCCTCATCCTTCGATGGAAGGAATGTGTACCTTCCCCCTTCAGAGATTGGTGTGCCAACATATTTCCACTTTGTTATGTCGCATACAACCTTCTTGAAATCCTTAAGCTTTGTTAAGGCGAATTCAGTATTGTCTGCGAACAGGTACATCACGTTTCTCGCATGAAAATATCTTGTCCCCTCACCCAATCCCATTATCGATGGGCCCATTGGAAAATCTATCGAAGGTCCATCCCATACCCAAACATGTTCTGTTGTAAGTTCCGCCATGGATAATGATTGATCATGGAGCATATATTTTTTATGCTCTACTGTTCGAATGAATTCAGAATCTGTCCTAAGTGTTTTGAATTAAATAGTCTGAACTTATGCAAGAAGGATGATTGCTAGTATGAACATATGAAGAATTGGGTAAGCATCTATGTTTTAATCTACAGCTATGTTAGGAACCATATGGCTCTGGGAAGACCGCCAGTACTGGAGCTTGAACGCATGATGGAAGTGCAAAGGTTCAAGGAGTTGTTCGGGAGTGCGTAACTTAACAGAATCGTTTATGCGATCGAAAACGTTAAATAACATTAACCTATTAAAATATATCTTTATGAGTGAGGGCTAACGATCAAAAGACTTGTAATTGTAGATTCGAATAAATGCGTTGGCTGTCAACTTTGTATGCTTGCATGCACAAGTAGATTTGGCTATGCTGGATTCAACAAGAGTGCAATCAAAGTTAGATCACTTGGCGGATTTGAAAGAGGATTTACTGTCATCACATGTAAAGCATGCATCGACCCTCCATGTGCACGGGCATGTCCTGTCGATGCATTATCTAGGAAAGAGGGGGGCGGAGTAATTTTGGATCCAAACAAGTGCATAGGTTGTGGATACTGTGTTGATGCATGCGATATTGGAGCTGTCATGTGGGATTCTGAGTGGATGAAACCAATAATATGCGTTGACTGCGGCTACTGTGTGAACTTCTGCCCTCACGGAGTTCTGGCTCTGGAGCAGGTGAGATGAGATGATAGAATGGATAAAGGCTCTATCAAGGGTTCTATATGTAGATCTTGTAAGGAAAAGGTACTGGGTTGATGATAGGGTTGATTTGTTCGAAAGATGGATGGGAGGCATAGGTGTTGCAACTCATCTCTACAAGGAGGAGGTTCCAAGAGGCGCAGATCCCTTGGGACCAGATAATGTGGCGATATTCGCTGTTGGTCCACTCTCTGGCATATATCCTATGACTTCAAAGACAGTTGCAACTTTCAAATCCCCTCTCAATGGTTACTTCGCCGAATCGCATGCTGGAGGGCGATCTGCATCTGCGATAAGATTTGCTGGATACGGTGCAATTGTAATAAAGGGGATCAGTGACAGACCAATATACCTTGTAATAGATTGTGAAAAGGTTAGATTCAGAGATGCTGGAGCTCTGTGGGGGATGAGCAGCATGAGTGTTGGAAGAGTCCTCAGAGAGGTTACAGATGGTGCCGGATTCAGAACTATAATAAGGATAGGAAGAGCTGGCGAAAATATAGTTAGATACGCCTCTGCTGTAACTGAAACCTACAGACATTTTGGCCGAATGGGGCTTGGAGCGGTTCTTGGATATAAGAAGCTCAAGGCGTTAGTAATTATGGGAAGAGGAAGCATAAAGATTCCATTCGTAAAGCCATACAGAGAGATCTATAAGGAGCTTTGGGAGATGGCTGTTAGGTCCCAAGTCGCTAGGAAGTACCATGACCTTGGTACGTCTGAGAACGTTCTGCCTTTGAATGAGATTGGAGCACTTCCTACCAGAAATTTTATGTCCGGAAGATTTGAGGGAGCTAAAGAGATAAGCGGAGAGGAATTTGCTAAAAATACTCTTGCAAGGAGGGTAGCGTGCAGCGTATGTCCAGTCGCATGCATACATTTGGCCAATATAAGGGAAGAGTATGAAAATGAGAAATACTTTTACAAGACGGAGTTTATATCTTATGATTACGAACCGATATATTCCCTTGGAAGCAATCTTTGCATAAGAGATAGGTTTGGTCTTCTCAAGGTGTTTCATGCCCTTGAGACCGAGGGGGTTGATGCAATATCAACGGGCGTTGTACTTGCATGGGCTACAGAAGCTAGAGAGAAGGGGGTGATAGGTGAGAATGAGACTTTAGTTCCCCTAAGGTGGGGAGATTGGTCAAACTATATGAAGGCAATCTATTACTTGACGGAACAGCCGAACGAATTTTACAAAGTTGCAGCAAAGGGGGTTGGGGCTCTTGCTTCAAGGTATGGAGGTCAGGAATTTGCTATATCATTCAATGGAGTAGAACCTGCCGGCTATCATACAGGGCCTCTCTTCATATCTTCACTGATAACAGGATCAAGGCACTCCCACCTAGATGCAGGAGCATATTCGATGGACCAGAAACTTCTCTTATCTGGCGAAGGTATTCCAGAGCCCCGAAAGGCTGCCGAGATGATAATGGATGAAGAGACATGGAGGCAAGTTCTAAACTCTCTCGTGGTATGCCTTTTTGCAAGGAGCATGTATAGCGAGACGTATGTTGTTAGGGCATTGAATGCCCTTGGATATGGATTTACGGAGGAAAGCATAAGAAAACTTGGAAAGGATATCTACATTGATAAGCAGATGATAAAGATCAAAGAGGGATTCATCCCGCTTGGAGTTAGAATACCGCGAAGGCTGCTTGAAACACCAACACCGCTTGGTCCTGTTAGTGAAAATTATGTGCAAAAGGTAATCGGGTATATATTTGAAAGAATTAAAGAAATTGGAGGTGAGTAGGGAAATGTCAGAAGAAAAAAATGTTCAGCCCAAGATACTTCCTTTATGCTATAAAGCTGCTGAGCATGAAAACATAGTGTGGGTCTGCGATGGAGCTGCAAATGTTGGCCAGATAGGGCAAGCTGTTGGAATTTTACTCACCAATATAGATAAAGCTAGAATGTGCTGTACAACCGCTGTTGCTGCGGGATCGAAGCCACACTTAGATATCGCAGAGAAAGCTAAAAAGAACCTGGTCATAAACGGGTGCGGCAACAGATGCGCTTCAAAAGTCTTGGAAAAGGCTGGAAAAAGAATTGATTACGAGATCGATATATCTAAATATTTACAGAAAGTACCAACACTAGACATATACCAAGCAGATATAAAGAAAATAATGAACATAGTCATTGACGGTGCAAAACTTTAGAAGAACGCATTTATCAATTCAGTCTAGAAATTGTCGATTGAAGCTGGAAATATTCAAAGACCAACAGATAAGGTTGTGGGTCTGGTTGATGTGTGCTACATCAACTGGCAATTTCAGTGCTGCAATAGAGAATCCCTCGCATGCCAAATCTATTATATGCCAGTAAGCACCGATTTCCAAATTCTGAAATTTTTACACGCAATTTGACCATAAATTTTTAAAGATCTGACTGATTTATATAAGATGTCCATGTTCCAAAGAATGCTTGCATCATGTACCATACCCTTAATTTTAGTGGCATCGATCTTTTATCATGCCATTAGAACAGATGATTGTGGCTGTCAAGCACAGCCAGTTTACAATTTCAAAAATGAAGAGAACTATTCAGAAATAGAGATGCGCAGGGGAATAAATATCGGTAACGCCTTAGAGGCCCCTAACGAAGGCGATTGGGGCGTATACATTAAAGATGATTATTTCAGGATAATAAGAGAGGCAGGTTTTGACACCGTTAGAATTCCAATAAGGTGGTCGAATCACGCAGAGTATCATCCGCCCTATAAGATCGAGGACAGCTTTTTCAGGAGGGTCGACTGGGTTGTCAACAGGTCCTTAGAACAAGGCCTAATCACCATAATAAACATCCATCATTACAATGAAATAATGCAAAACCCATCAGAGCAAAAGGATCGCTTCATCTCTCTATGGAAGCAGATATCTGAGCACTACAAGGATTATCCTAAGACACTTTGCTTCGAGTTGCTAAATGAGCCTAACGAAGCACTGACAAGTAGCATATGGAACGAGTTCATCAAGGAGGTGGTAGAGGTCATAAGAAGGACCAACCCGACAAGGAAATTAATTGTCGGTCCTACAGACTGGAACAGCGTTTACAAGCTTGGGGAGCTAGTGATTCCTGAAGATGATAGGAACATAGTGGTTACTTTTCATCTTTATACTCCTTTCGAGTTCACCCATCAGGGAGCGGAATGGGTTGAGCCTTCGCCTCCTGTTGGGCGAAGATGGACCGGAACTGAGCCTGAAAAAAGACAGATCATAGATGAGTTGGATATCGCCACTCGGTGGGCTGCGGAACATAATAATGTCTCTCTCCTCTTGGGTGAATTCGGTGCATATAGCAAAGCCGATATGGCGTCGAGGGTGAGGTGGACCTACTTCGTCGCAAGGGAGGCGGAGAGAAGGAACATAGCTTGGTGCTACTGGGAGTTCTGCTCTGGATTCGGTGCCTATGACCCTGAAGAAAATGATTGGAGAGAAGAACTGCTGAATGCGCTAATTCCAGTTGGTGAAAAGTACTACATCTCATTGGATACGGAATACGGAAGCGCCTCCGGCTCTGGTTGGTACGAGGAGGGTTCGCATGCAACTTTAATTATGAACGAAACGAATTTCGGTCTCCTAGTTCAGAATGTCTTTGACCATTTCGAGGGCCTTGAGCCTGGAGATAAATTGTTAGATGCAAAAACGGTTGAGGTCTATGTAAATGGGCAAAGAACGATAAGGGCGATATGGAGGAGGGACTACACAAGAGTGCTATTAATTCTCGTGGGAACATGTCTTGTGGCAGGCGTAGCGATTGCCATCAACAAAAGGCGAAGGCTGTCCTGATGATCCTTGTTCTTTAGTTTCGCTGAAAGGGAAAGGAAGAAATCAACGCGCCCTATTATTGGTTGATTGCTATTAACTGAGTTTAAGATGATTTGTGGTGTTTCAGTTCTTGTACTTGCATAAGCGTAGTTGTTGGAGCTACAATTAATAGTTTTGGGATGTGCGCCATGATAAAAAGGAAAAGGGGGTATCTATGATTGTAGTAAGCCGAGGTATGTTGGCGGTTAAGTTCTTTTTGGAGAACAGCTCAGTTTGTATGATGAATATAAACGGAGGAAAGTTGCCAGCAGTTGGATGCTATGGCAGTTTGACCTGTTTAACTTCGTGTCTGTACTAGATAAAAGAACAACAATATATCTTATAGCCACTGTAGATATTATGATAAAGATGGTATATTATTTTTGGAAGTTCTCATTTTGGAAATATAAAAGTGGCTCTTTGTAACACTTGCATAATTTAAAAGATGTACTTCTGGTAACTTTTAAGCTCCAGCTGAAAATTCTACTGTTCGAGAAAGCTCTGCGCTTAGTGATTCAGGCAGACCCATTATGCGCACATCCATAAATCCACGGATAATTAAAGAGATTGCTTGATCTCGCGATAATCTTCTGGTCATCAGATACTCAATTTCTTTTTCTGAGATCTTTCCCACAGCTGCCTCGTGGGTTATTTCGACCCCTTTCTTCCTTGCCACCAGCTCAGGTATGGATTGTATAAATGATTCATCATCAATAATGAGCCCTTTGCACTCCAAATGACCTTTACAATCATGACCATTTCCATCTATCAAGCCCCTAACAATTATCTTTGAGCCCTCCCTTGTTATGGCTCTGCTGATCATCTCAGCTCTACTTCCATTTCCGTTGAGAATAGCTTTTGATCCAACGTCCAAAAGAGAGTTTTTATGGCCATAAAGGATGTTGTTGAAGCTAACCTTTGAATATTCGCCATTGCAATAGGCAACTGGATACATTTGCAAATTCCTGACAGGCTTTAGGCATATATAATTTGAAACAAATGTTCCTTTATCATCTAAAACGGTTGCGCTTCTTGGTCTTACATTTGTTTCTTCTTTCCACTGGTGTACCATTGTAAAATTTAGGTATGCTCCCCTTTTTATGTAAATTTCTGATATGCCAAGATGAGTTGCATTCTCTACTGTGGAGTGCTGAAGACAACTTGTGATTATGTTGGCCTTCGACTCCTGCTCTGCGATGATAATATTGTGAACTCTTTGCTCCAAGTTTTGCTGCATTATCATCAAGCAAGCTTGAAGGGGAAATGTTATTTCAGCTTTTGGCATAATTCTCATAAAGTAACCTCCACTGAAGTTTTCAGAGACTTTCCTCGTGAACTCGTCTTGATCCCTAGGAATTGCCTTCCACATGTAATCTTTAAGCCAGGAATATTTTTGGAGAGCAGCCTTTATGTCCATCAGTTCTATTTTCCCTTTAAAGATATCGTTAACTTTGGAGTATATGGTAGCCTGGTCAATATGGAAAAAGGTACCTGCACGTTCTTTCTCACCTGAGACACCTGCTCTATATGCCTCCTCCAGTATTTTGTGTGGAATGCCAGTTAACTCGTCTCTATTTGTCAAATTACCATCTCTCAAGAGTTTTTTCTTCGCACTTTATGCATCCTTCGTAACCTTTTTTCTTAATGTCATCGTATATGTGTTTAGGATCAGAAAAACAGTGAATTTTACCGTCAAGTAAGACACAGCCATACTTGGCCTTTATATAGGTTAGTATTTCGCCTTGATGGGTTATGATTAGAGCTGAGCTTCCGCTATTTTCTACATAATGTTGGATCTGGTTAGCAATCAGTTTCAAGCTTTCAACATCAACTCCAGAGTCTGGCTCGTCCAAGATAAGAAGTTTGGGTTTGAGAAATATCAGCTGAAGGATTTCAGATCTCTTTCTTTCTCCACCAGAAAATCCTACATTAATATCCCTATTTAAGAAATCTGTAAGCTTAAAAGCTTCGATTAGATTTTTCTCTTCTTCGCTAAAATCTTCATTTTGATCCTTGCCTAAGCACAGTTTTAATAAATCTGCCAGCTTTATGCCGGTTATTTCAGGTGGATTCTGGAAACCTACAGCAATGCCCATTTTAGATCTTTCCTCGATGCTTTTCGCCGTAATGTCAGTTCCCATGAAAAATATTTTTCCAGAGAGCACCTCGTACAAAGGGAGACCAATAATCGCGCTTATAAGGGTTGTTTTACCAGAACCATTCGGTCCAAAAAGGATGTGACTCTCTCCATTTTTAATTTCGAAACTAATGCCATCAAGGATAATTCTATTTTCAATTTTAACCTTTAAATTATCGACTTTTAATAAACTCATGGTTACCTCTATAGCCATTTTAATGATTAAAATAAACCTTTTGGAAATGAAAAATTCTTGTGCTATTTAAAGGACATCTGGGAATGGGGGGTAGATCTCTGTCAGAGGCTCTGATGAATCCAAATAAGGCTAAAGAAGTAGATGGCATCCTTCAGTTTCTTTAACTTCTTAGTTCCTCCCTATATGTGCTGAAAAACCTCTCAACCTTTGTAGTAGGCTTTCTTATGCAAGAGATTATTTGCTCCTTGCCATCCTCTTTAGAACTCTTCACAGCATGCTTCGACTTTCTTGATAGGTCCTCTGTTGTCCTGTTATCTCTAGCTAAATGGATCTACCTTTGGCACATGCTCTTGGAACCTGAGCATGAGTTACTATCTCATCTAAACTCAAGTCTTGCCTATCAAGAGCACGTTTTTGAAGGAGACTTTTAAGATCTGTAGTGCCTTGCCACTCTATACAAGTGTGATTTAACCTTCGAAGATTTCAGGGAATACTTGGATCGTTTGACCTCGATTGGCTTTTGCTCTCTTTGGAAATATATTGAAGAATGCTCTCCAGCCCTTGACTAAGCTTATGAGACTGGCGATATCTCAATATCAACGACGCATAATTATTCTACATCAAGGTGGCCCATGACTTCAAGATGATCGATGTCGGCGTATTGAATTTTCTGGATCCTAGATGGCAAATTAGATAGGATAAAGACGAGAGCTGGAGTCATATTCAGTACAATGGAGTAGCTCAATCAATTTTTAAATTTCAGCGAAGAAAGTAAAAAAGGGAGGAAAGTAGTTTGCAGCCTAGAATGGAACGAAGAACCTAACAAATAGCAGTATGCCACCGATCACGCAAGATATGACAACACCTATGATGAAACCCGTTGCTACCGATATGCCTGTAGGTAGAGCTCCCTGAGGTTATATCTGCACCTCTTGCATCCTAAGTAATTGTGTAAGGTTAATGTCATTTCAGAAGCTCTACTTCAACTATGTCTTGTGATTTTTGTGCCTGTTTTTTATCGAGTGTATATAGTTTGGTACTGGTGAGTTTTGCTAGGGCGATGTATAGGGAGTCATAGATAGTTGTATTTTTGGAGAGGGCGATTTTAAATGCCTCTTGGATAACTTGTGCTTCATCGATAACTTCTAAGTTTGAATCAAAAAGTCTGATGAGTGCCTTTCCTTTCGTTTCAGCATCCTCTCTGCTTATGTATCCTTTTTCATATGCTTTCCATATCGCGTTTAGTGTTTCCTTCATGGCATGGTCTATGGTGGTGGCTTTTGAAACTATGTTGGCTAGTTCTTCCCAGTCTGGTTCTTTTAATATGAAGGCAGATATTATTGAGGCGTCAACTACTTTCACGGTCTTCTCTCACCGATGATTTTGAGAATCCTTTGGGGACGCTTCCGGTTCTCCTTATCTCTTCACATATTCTGTTCATGTTCTCCTCAGCTTCGATCTCTTTTATTCTCCTCTTTATGAAGAGCCTTATCTCCTCTGGCCAATCTACTTTATCCTTTAACTGCTTGACCTTTCTCTTGAGCTCAGCTGGAATCTTCACGGCTATAGTTTCACTCATAGTTATATTATTGGCTTAACTTAAATTTATACCTTTTGGTTTAACTAAGCAGATTATCTCCCGTCAGGCAATTTAGAGATATAAAAGGGCTCTACAACTTGAACTCTCTAAGAAGACAAGATATGTAGCTGAAAGGGTCAATTAAGTAAGACCAAGTAAATTCAAGAGCTACTGAGATTTGATGTTGTTAAGCCATCTTCTCATAACCTGACATTTATTTGTTCATCAACTTTTATGACTTTCTTATTATCTCTTCAGCCAAACGTTCTTTCATAATTTTTGAAATTTAAAGAATGTTAAGCATATCTAGAATTCTATGGAATCTTAATATCTCACAAAATTTATATAAATATCTTACATAAGAGGTGTAATTAAAAAATAGGATCTGTGAATTATGCCAGTCATGACTGTTTTTAACACTACAAAAGAACTGAAGAATTCCAAAGTGGATATGGCCATTCTACCAATAGGTTCCATCGAACAGCATGGACCTCATCTCCCCATAGGGACGGATTGGATATTCGCAGAGGAAGATGCTAAACGTATAGCTGAGAAAATTGGTAATTGTTACCTCCTTCCAGCTCTTCCATATGGCAATGCCCAAGAACACCTTGGGTTCTCAGGGACAGTAACCCTTAGACCCTCAACTCTTGCTCAGGTTATAAGAGATATCATACTATCATTGTATCTTCAAGGCATAAAGAAAATTGTCATCGTCAGCGATCATGGTGGAAACTGGATAATTAAGCCTACCATCAGAGAGCTGAATCTGGAGTACCCCGATCTGAAGATTATACACAGCACTCCAATGGGAAATAGGCCCACAGATGTTCATGCAGGAGATTCGGAGACTTCCAGGATGCTATACTTGAACGAGAAGCTGGTTAAGAAGGACGAAATTATAGACAGTGTTCCCAATGTGACCCAGGAATTCATAGATTATGTGGGCCTAAAAGTGCTAAGTAAACATGGCCACTGGGGAAGACCCAGCCAAGCTTCTTCAGAGAAGGGCAAAGAAGAAATGGATAACACCATCAAAAGTACGGTCTCTTATATAAAACGGATATTCAAGAAACTAGATGAATTTGAAAAAGCTTCCAATAAAAGGAGAAGCATCAAACCGCCATCAAGACATCTAGGTAAATGACATTTATAGATTCGTTCCCATCTCAACGATGCTTTCGAGGAGATTCAGAAGTAACTTTATATATTGTTGTATACGATATGTATACATGGTCATCGTCAAGGAAAAAAGTGTTTCAGTTCCTGTTAGGATCCCTAGGAAGCTAGCCAAGGATCTTGACAAAGTTGCGATGTCCTTGGGCTATAATTCGAGAAACCAAGTGATTAGAGATGCCTTGGAACAATATGTGAAAGGAGTGATGAATGCGAAAATCATTGAGGTTAAGGATTTTTCAGTCGATGAAGCAATAAAGAAGATGGATGAGTTTTTATCTAAAAATCCAGGCTCACATTATGTCAGCGAGATCGCGGAGGCTCTTGGTTTGGAATTGAAGGTTGCCTTCAAAGCCACTCAAAAGTTGATGGACGAAGGAATCGTTGAAGTGAAAAAGTAATGATAATCTTAACGAATGAAGGAGATGGCATAGTAGGAAGGAGGGTTGTCTACATTGCAAGGAAGATTGAGGGCCCTCACCTCGTACGCAAGAGCGGAAGGCACAGAGGGTTACAGGGGAAGTTATATGATGCGGAGGCTTTCATCGACATACCGATCCAAAAAAGACAGCAGTCATAAGATAATTCTTCTTTTTGGGTGAGCTTCATGAGCTTAAGTATAAGGCGAAACTTATGAAGATTAAGGACATCGAGGATTTTTCAATTTAAGTTAAATAAGTGGAGAGGAAATTCGTTTCGCGATGCTGATTGGAGGCACGCTATCCGTCATAGATTTCTATATTCCTTTCTAGAGAAAGTGAAGGAAATTGGACTTTATGTTGGAGAAAATAAAGGACTAAATAGTCGGTCTGCACATCGGAGCTACAAAGCGAGCGTGCGAGAAGGCTCTCGAAGCCCAAGTAAGCCCGTTCATGATTCTTGAGTATTCCCTAGCGCCTGCTTTGAACGAGGCTGTCAGGAGGTTTAAGCTTGGGGGGTACTTCCTGGCCGAACTTATCATGGCAGGCGAGATAATGAAAGAGTGCATGAAGCTTCTAGAGCCTATGATGGTGACCAGAAACTCTGAAAGGAAAGGTAGCATCGTCATTAGTGGAGATCTCCACAGCATCGGCAAGGACATAGTCGTGACTTAGGGCAAATGGATTCGAAGTCTTCGACTTAGGAGTAGATGTACCATCTGAAAGATTCGTCGAAGAGGTTGCCGCAAAGAAACCTGACATACTGGCGCTTTCAGCTCCTCCCACGACCTCGATGCCTGAAATGTTGCAATGTTTCGTCTCAATGCAATTACGAAAGTGTCGAAGACTAGGGCATAAAGGGAATTATTATCGCATTAGATATCAGAACAGATATATACCCCTACTTTAGCCCGCTGGCCCACAAACTTGATCGATGGATGGCTTAAGCCACAAAGTGCGCCTAGAGGTCTTCTGAGATACTATATACTGAGGAAAATTAAAGATCAACAGCTCCACGGTTACCAGCTGATCAGGTCGATCGAAGAAAAGTCACGAGGAGCTTGGCGTCCAGGCCCCGGATCTGTCTATCCGATCCTGCGGGAACTCGTCTCGGAGGGTTACTTGAGGGAGGTAAAACCCACCAAGACTTCAGGCAGGACAGTCTACGAGATAACCGAAAAGGGGAGCGAGCGTCTAGGAGAGGTATCGAGGATAATCACAGAAGCGGCTGAAAAGTTGCAGGACATGAAGCAAATTTTGTATGACTTCGCGGAACCGAATTCGCTTGCAGCCATGTGCCTGAAGGGTGTTAGGATGAACGCCCAGATGCTGCGCAAGCTCGTCGAATCTAAACAATCGAAGATGAGCCCTCGGGAGAAAGAGGCTCTCTTGATGGACCTCAGGAATACTCTTAGGCAGGAGAAGGCCTGGGTCGACAGGAGACTTTCTAAGACCAGGAGGGGTCGGTCATGAAACGTGAACTTCTGGGAATATTGCTTCTTTTGCTGTTCTTTGCACCTCTTAGTCATGGTTTCGCCGTCACAAAGAGGCCCAACTTGCAGGTAACGGCCGTAGCCTGGGGGTCGAGCCAGGCGCCGATCGTAGTGCAGCCAGGCGACCAGAGTCAAACACTTATCATAACGGTATCGAATCTTGGAGATAACGTGGCATACCACGCAGAGGCAATGTTCAGGATCGATTATCCGTTCAGTTATCCTCTAGCACAGCCCGGGCAGGGCAACGTAATTCAGGTCGAGCTTGGGGTGATGCAGATCCTTTCAAGCCTTCCCATCAGATTAATCCTCGACATAGATCCCTTGGCTAAAAATGGCATCTACAGGCTTGACCTTAGGTTCACATACAGCGATAAGCTGGAAGGGGGAACGCTCTATGATGAAACCACGACAGTCGATGTACCCGTTACGGGATACACCAGTCTGACGGTGTCGAAGGCCTTCTGGGGATCTAGCTCCCTTCCGATCGAGGTCCAGCCAGGAGATGAAAACCAGCCACTATCGGCCATAATTGTAAATACTGGAACAGCCGTGGCTCAAAATGTCACAGCGAGCCTCATCATCGAGAGCCCGTTCTCTTATAGGTACAGTTCAGGTGGCGATTTGGTTGAAGCCAAGAACGAGACTGTTTCTGTAGGAACGATAATGCCAGGTGGGAGTGGCTTGGCTCAATTCATCCTCAGCGTCAAAGCTGATGCAGTTCAGGGGCTCTACAAGCTGAATGTTGTTCTGAAGTACTCTAGAAATCCACCTATCTGGACGACGATCGACATACCTGTAAGAGGTTACAATTATTTGTCACTGCAGAAGGTCTCCGTTCTGCCACCCAAGGTTTATCCGGGAGACGAGAACATCGATCTCAAGATATATGTCACAAATGCTGGAAATGCTGCTGCGAAGAACGTAAGTGTGGAGATGGTGCAATCACAGTATGTGAGCCCTTCGTGGGGCGGAGCAGACAGATACTTCATAGGAACTGTGCAGCCTGGACAAACGGTTCCAGTCGACTTCTACATCAACATCGATGATTCAGCACCCTCGCCAAGCAATCTTTCACTGGTTGCGAAGATAGTATATGGTCCTGCGAGGAATTTTGAGAAGTTCGAAGAGATTCCTCTATTCCTGAATGCTAAGGCAAGATTCGTCGTTACGAGTACCAAAATTCCGGACATCCACGTTTCAGACATGGGCGTCGTGATCTTCGTGACGTTCAAGAACAATGGCACCGAGTCGGCTCAGGGGACCAGGGTGGAGCTGGAAGTCCCGAATGCATTCTCGGGAACGACGAGCGACTATCTCGGGACTGTAAACGCTGGCGAAGAGAAGACCGCAAAATTCGTACTTGACATTGATTCGAACGCCAAGATTGGAAGCTACATGCTCAACCAGAGGATAAGTTGGAGCCAGCCAGGGGCAACGAAGCTTTTCACCCAAGATGTTGGCCTTGAACTGAACATTATGGAGAATCCGCTCAACAAGATTCTACCAGGCGTAATTGCAATCCTGATTATCGCAGTGGTCATTGCTGTGGCTTCAGCCAGAAGGCGCTCCCATGGTAAAGAAATTCGGCCCAGGCAGGAATGATGGCGTGAGGGAAGGTAAGTGGAAGCGGACATAGAGGTTAAGGGACTGGCAAAGTACTTTAACGGTTTCCCTGCGCTAAACCACATAGATCTGACTGTATACAAAGGAGAGTTCTTCGGTCTCCTTGGCCCGAACGGAGCTGGCAAGACGACGCTCATGAGAATTTTGACGACCCTGCTGAGGCCCAGCGAGGGCCAAGCCAAAGTTGGAGGGTATGATGTGGTCAAAGACGCTTCGAAGGTGAGGACCATAATTGGCGCCGTTTCGGACAAACTCATAATGTACAATCTCCTGAGCGCGAAGGAGAACCTCCGATTTTTTGCGAGGCTATACGGGCTGAAAGGAAACGCCATAGAGGAAAGGATTGATGAGCTTCTCGACTTGGTTGAGCTGCGTTCGTGGCAGAACAAGCTTGTGGGGACCTTCAGCACGGGCATGAGGCAGAGGCTAAACATAGTGAGGGCATTGATTCAAAATCCAAAGATACTCTTTCTGGATGAACCGACGCTCGGCCTTGATCCACAAAGCCAGAGATTCATCAAGGACCTGGTAATAGATCTGAATAAGAAGGGAATGACCATAGTTCTAACGACGCACGACATGGATGAGGCCGATGAATTAAGTCAGAGGATCGGCATAATCGACAGGGGCAAGATAATAGCTTGCGACACGCCTTCGAGCTTAAAGAGGATGCAGGGAGTTGGAACCCTTGAGGAAGTCTTCCTAAGCTTGACCGGAAGGGGATTACGGGACTCGGCAAACGAGAAAGTACCCACGGTGGTGAGGCACAGGAGGATGTTTGGATAATTGGGAATTGTCAGAGAGGCTTTTAATACGGTGACGATAGCCTGGAAAGATCTAAACGAGTTGTGGAGATCGAAAATAAGGCTCTTCACTTTGATCATGATGCCCTTGTTATTGATATCTGTTTTGGGCTTTATGTTCCCATCTGGATATACGATGAAGCACATATCGGTCGGCATAGTACAGTTGGATCGTGGAGATGAAGCGAGGGCAATAGTGGGAGAGGTGATCCGGATGGCCACATCTTCGGGAGCCCTCGACATCTTGAGCTTTGCAAGCACAGAACAAGCCAAGGAGGCACTGATGGAGGGGCGCCTGAAGGGAATCCTGATCGTGGAGCCAGGGTTCTCTGAACAGGTGGCCATGGGTGGCAGAGGTTCAATGCGGCTGATCTTGGACCAAACGAGCCCCACGATCTCGTTGGCCGTCTCGAGCAGCATCACGGCAATTTTGAGCGCTGTCTCGGCCCAGATTGCAGAGCGAGGATCTCAGGACCACAT
>Ga0078972_1009415_pt1 | contig 19289 bp, 15 predicted proteins | sample YelNatPaOPGAMG01_FD_67568 | JGI IMG/M metagenome (GOLD analysis project Ga0078972, IMG submission 67568) | Hot spring thermophilic microbial communities from Obsidian Pool, Yellowstone National Park, USA - OP-RAMG-01 (SPADES assembly) (version 2) | ecosystem: Environmental > Aquatic > Thermal...
CTGCGCCATTTCCTGCGCAGGCAAAATGGAATTCGCATCGGCGGCGCGTCATGAGTGCGAGCGGCCTCGCACGGGGAAGAGTGCGAAGAGGGCGCCGCCCAGGAAGCGGACGGCGAAGGCCACGAAGAGCGCCGGACGTATGCTTATCGCCGAGTCGAGCACGGAGCCGAGCAGCGGCCCGACGAAAGCCATACCATTGGCCGTCGCCGTATCGAGGGCCACGTAGTTGGCGCGCCCTTCCTTTGGCGATACTGCCAGAAGCACATCGAGGAAGGCGAGGTTTACGCCCGAACCAAACAGGCCGCCCAAGGCCGACACGACCAGGATGAGGACGTAGTCACGCGCCAGGCCGGTGAGCAGGGGATAGCAGGAGAGGCCGATGCAGGAAGCGGCCAGGATGAAGGCGCGCCCTTTGATGCGAGCCAAGCGGGTCCAGAGGAAGTAGCCCAGGAAGGTGAAGGCGTAGTTGGTTGTAACGGCCAGGGCGATTGTGCTATCGCTCAGGTGCAGCACGTGCACCCAAAAGACGCTGTATAGGGCCGAGGGCAGGTTCATGCCCAGACGAAAGACCACTGAGGGCGCCAGATAGCGGAAGAAGGCCGGTTCCTGCCTGATAGTGCTCGCCAGGACCCGCCAGCGCGCTGACAGGCTAGCGCTGGGGGTGGTGGCCTCGCGGGGGCGCGCCTGGGCAGGCAGGTGGAGGCGGCTGAGGCAGTAAGCGCTGAGCAGGGCGGCCAGGAAGGCGGCGGCGAACACGAACTGATAGTTCAAGGGGAAGGACACGCGGGTCAGCACTTGCCCGGTCACTTGCAGGGTAAGGGCGGCAACGCAGGCATTGATGGCGAAGCGGGTGCTGATCACACTGGCGCGGCGGTCTGGCGGCACTGCCTCGCCCATGGCGGCGATGAACGATACGGTGAGGAAAGCGTTGGCGACAGCCCCTGCGGCCCACAGAGCGACAACGGCCGGGGCGGCGAAGGCGGGCGCGACCCAGGGCACAGCGGCGACGAGCAGGTACACGAGGTCGAACAGCAGGCTGAAGCGCACGACCAGAGGCACCAACCGAGGCTGGCGCGCCACGTACCGACCAGCCGGTACGGATGCGAGCGTCAAAAGCAACGCCGGCAGGCTGCTCAGCAGGCCCACCAGAAGAGTTGACGCGCCAAGGCGGACGATGAAAACCGACAGGTAGTTGAGCGCGGTGCCGCCTACAATGCCCTGGAAGAGCATGTCGCCATACAGGCACAGCGCATTGTGGTCTTCTACCGTGCGTGGGTGCAGGGCTGCCAGTTGCTGTTGGGCGCTATCAACAAGGCCGGCGATGTGCCCCCTCGATTGGGTGCGGTTCGGCATTGGCCAAGCATAGCGCCGCACCGCGGCCCAGGGAAATCGCAGCGCCGCCCACTATTGAGCTTGTTAGGCTGCGACAGTTGCGGCGGCGCTGCGAGTGGCGCTACTGATAGTGCTCGGCCAACTCCTTGAGCTGTGGCAGCGCCAGCAGGCGGTTCAGCAGTTCCTTGGCCTGGGCCTCGCTGCGGGTCCAGGGGTCGTTCAGGATGAGTTGGTGCAGCAACTGCCTGCTGCCCTCCAGGTAGGCCCGCAGCTCGAGCTCGGCAGGGCCGACGCGGTCCTTGAGAATGTAGGCGATCAGCGCCTCGGGCAGGCCGTGGGTGGCGATGCCCTGCACACCGCGTTTGCTGACCAGGCAACCGATCTCGACCTGGAAGTCCAGCGGCACCCCCGGCACGTAGTTGCCGGAGTTCGGCACGTTCAGAATCTGCACGCGCGGGATGTCGCAGGCGATGGACTCGATCATAGGCACCACTGTCTCCCCCGAGTGCTCCGGCGGGAAGACCTCGCTCACTTTCACCGAGTCGTCGTGGCTGGCGCGGATGATCTCCTCAACCTGTGCCAGGTCATGCGGGAAGTAGTTCTCCCACCAGGTGTTGGGGTCCTCCCGCCAGCGAGCCTCGGTCTCGGCGTCAACGTGATACCACCACGGCCAGGTGCCGCCGCCGGGGGTGCAGGTGTCGCCGATCGGGTAGGCTCCGAAACGCTTGTAGAGGTCCACCGCTTTCGGGCCGACGCCGCTGCTAGGGCGGACTGTGCGGAAGTGCTCCTCGCTCTTGGTGGCTATCCACTCGTCCAGGAGCGGGAAAATGTCCTGGCCCTTGTAGTACATGCGGGTCAGCCAGATGAAGTGGTTGACACCCGGGACTTCGAAGGTGATGTCCTTCACCTGCTCGCGGTCCAAGCCCAGGATGAGGTGGGCCAACTCGTAGACGTGGCCGTAGCCGTGGCAGATGCCGACGATCTTGGCCTTGGGGTAGCGCCGGGTCAGGTAGGTGATGCCCATCATCACCGGGTTGGCCAGCTGCAGGTACCAGGCATTGGGACAGATGCTGAGCACATCCTGGATCACCGACTCGAAGAGGCGCATCTGATAGAAGTTCACCCAGAAGGCCTCGTCGTGCATGATGGCGTAGCTGCCGCCGAACCGGTAGCCGAGTTCCTTGGCCACGGCCCAGCCGGCGCGCAGTTTGTCGTGGCTGCCGGCAAGGGCTGTGTTGACCACGAAATCGGCGTCCTGGAGGGCCTCTTGTCTGTTCGTGGTCTTCGTCACCGTCAGTTCCATGCCCATCTCGCGGGCATAGCGCTGGCAGAGCAGGTGGACGGCATCGAGGCGCGTCTGGTTGATATCCATCAGGCTGATGGTGCTGCCCTCGAGGTTCCTCGTCAGGCAGAGGTCCCGGATGAGGTTGAGCGAGAATACAGCACTGCCGGCACCGATGATCGCGATCTTGTTGCTCATATACAGCCTCCTAATTGGCTCCCAACCGGATTAATGGTCCGAAGGCGCGGCTACCGCGCCTCTTGCGCCAAGCGCTCAGGCAGAGTCGCGGCTATTGGCCAGGCGTCGCCCCCTACAGGCTAGTGTTTGCTGAAACACGTCTTCTCGACATTAGCCACGAACCGCCTGCCCTCATCGAGGGACGCGAAGACATCTTCTACGCTCACCATCAGCCCCTTGGGCGATAGCACCTCCAGGATCGCTTCGACATCGGCCGCGGGCGAAGTGATGTACAGGCTCTTTCCGGCCGCCTGCACCTGCCGCAGCATGGGCAGCCAGCCGACCGCTGGTGGTTGCCCCGCCCCTGGCACCCATTGGATGGCATCCAGTTCCTCTATCTCGAGGAGGGCCTCCAAATGTCGGAGGGCATCGGGGCCGTCGAGGTGGAATATGGACCGGTCCAGCATCTGGCACTGCCTGCGGATGTCGGGCAGGCAGAACTCGGCGAAGTGCTGGGGGGAGATGAGAGCGCCGAAGTCGCACTGGACAATGTCGTGGTCGCACTCAGCGAAAAGGCCCATCCAGTCGCCAATCACCGTGTTGTGCCTGGTCAGCAGGGAACGGATCTCGCCGTAGCAGAAGGTGTAGACCTCGTCCAGGATGAAGCGTGTTGCCGCCTTAACCGGGTCCGGATTCTCGAGCAGGTCCAGGCAGAGCCTTTCGGGCGACCGGAGCAGGCTCACGATATCAATGCCCACCTGGAAATCGGGCAGGCCGACCAGGTAGCGCCCTTCCGCCCTGGCGCTGGCTGCCTCGGCCATGTTCCGGGTTAGCTGCCACCAACGGTTGTCGTGGTCGAAGTTCAGGCGGAAGGTGGACCAGTCCTCGATTATCGGCTGGTACCAGACCGTGTCCTCCATGAGCGTTATCTCGTCAGACAGGAAAGCGGCGGTATCGGAGCACACCAGGCCTGGCACATATGTGGGCACGGCTTCAGCGAGGTAGTGGTAGTTGCCAAAGATATGTTCCGCCCGCCGGAGGACGTAGTCAACGTCGGTCTTGCGCGTGAGCAGGTCAGCATGCTCGACCGGAGGCGCAAAATCGTCTCGCTTTGCCAGAACCTGCAAGGCGCAACGGCCGACGCAGTCTCGCTCCCAGAAGGCGGCCAGGCGCTCCTGGGCATCCTCGAAATCGGGCTTGAACTCCATGGGCTGTGTCTCTTCAGCCCTTGACGCCGGTGATGACGATCCCCTGGACGAAGTAGCGCTGGGCCAGGAAGAAGGTAATAAGCACCGGGATCATGGACTCGATCGTCATCGCCATGATCTGGGGCATGCGCACGTCGAGCATGCCGCCACCGCCGGCCGAGCGCCCGACCTGGAACAGGCGCAAGCCCAGGGCCACGGTGAACTTGTTCGGGTCGTTCAGGTAGATGAGGGGGCCGAAGAAGTCGTTCCAGTTGTATGAGAAGTTGATTATCGCCAGGACGCCAATGGCCGGGGCGATCAGGGGCAGGAGGATGCGCCGGTAAATGCCGAACCAGCCGCAGCCGTCTATGCGGGCGGCGTCATCGAGCTCGGTGTTGATCGTCATATAGAACTGGCGCAGGAGGAAGATGTCATAGGCGCTACTGGCCAGGAGTTGCGGCGCGATGAGCGGCCAGTAGGTGTTGATGGCATGCAGCCGGGACCAAAGCAGGTACTGGGGAATGAGGGTCACCTGCCCGGGCAGCATCATCGTCGCCAACGTGGTGAGGAAGATGACATCGCGCCCGACGAAGCGGATGCGGGCGAAGCCGAAGGCTACCAGGGAGGCGCTCAGGAGCACGCCAATCACGTTGACGAAAGTGATGAAGATCGTGTTGCGGTAGAAGAGCAGGAAGGGGAAGTTGCTCCAGGGCGTCCAGTAGTTGGAGATCACGATCCGTGGTGGGATCCAGCGCATGGGCACCGCCCCCACCCACTCCTTTGGCGTCACCGAGGTGGAGAGCATCCAGAGGAACGGCATGGAGAAGATCACCGCGCCCGACGCGACCAGGGCATAGAGAAGGATGCGGCCGATGATATGTCGCGCCTGCTGGGCAGGCGTACGCTTGCGTCGCGAACCTGCAACCACCGCCGTCACTTGCGCACCTCACCCGCATAGAAGACCCAGACGTCCGAGCTACGGAACACCAGCAAAGTGAAGACCATCACTATCGCGAACAAGGCCCAGGCCAGGGCGGAGGCATAGCCGAAGTGGAATTGCTGGAAGGCCTTGCGGAACAGATAGAGTACCATCGTCAGCGTGGCGTTGTTCGGGCCACCGCCGGTCATGACGTAGGATTGGGTGAAGACTTGCCAGGCGCCGATGATGCTCATGATCAAGTTGAAGAAAATGGTGGGGCTGAGCATGGGCAGAGTGATGTGCCAGAAGCATGGCCATGAGCCAGCGCCGTCAATCCTGGCTGCCTCGTAGAGCTCCGTCGGTATGCCCTGAAGGCCTGCCAGGTAGAGCAGCATGTTGCCGCCCGCTGCCCAGATGCCCATCAGGATGAACGATGGTATCGCCCAGTCCTCAGAGTAGATCCACTTGGGGCCCTGGATACCGAGCAGTGCCAGCCCCTGATTGATGAGGCCGAAGCGCGGGTTGAGCAGGTACATCCACAGGATGGATACGGCAACCCCGGACACGATAGAGGGCAGGTAATAGATGGTGCGCCAGACTCCCAACCAGGCAACCTTCTGGTTGAGCAGGAGCGCAATCGCGATGGCAAAGGCTATGCCGAGCGGTACCATGCCAAAGGTGTAGTAGGCCGTGTTGACCAGGCTCTTGTAGAAAAGAGGATCGTGGATGAGCTGCGCGTAGTTGCGCAGGCCCACCGGTTCAAAGGTGGTGATGAAGTCGGTGTCGTAGAAGCTGATCGCGAGAGAGGTCAGCATGGCCAGAGAGATGAGGAAGACCATGTTTATGAGCCAGGGGCTGATGAACAGGTAGCCGGCGATGTTGTCCCGGGCGCGCGGCGAGAGCGCCAAGCGCCTCCTTGTAGTGATGGGGCCGGCAATCCGCTCAACCTGGGCGGGCGTCTCAGCCATACGGCCTCCGTTCAAGGGATGGGGTAATGGCAGATGCCTCGGGGCCTGGCCACCCAGGCCCCGAGGAACTGGGCCACAGCCGAATGATCACGGGAGAACGGACGGACCCTACTTCTGGCAGGCCTCAACCTGGGCGCAGATCTCCTTGAAGTAGGAGGGGTCGGCCTCGCCAGTCTGCAGCACCTTTTCCTTGGCCGGGCCGATGATCTCCTGAGCGCAGCTCTGGTTCTTGAACCAGTAGACGTTCTCGCCGTAGCCCCAGTCAACCTGTTCCTTAACCGTCTCCAGGCGGACGTCCTTGAGCAGCGGCAGAGTCTCGCGCCAGACCTCGATGGCCTTGGGCAGAAGGGATTTGCGCACTGGGCAGGCCCCCTCAATACGCAGGGTGCCGTTTTCCTGATAGTACGGGCTGGACAGGAACTTGATCACCTTCCAGGCCTGGTCCTTGACCTTGGAGCCGCTCCAGATGGCGAAGGCGTCGGCATCGGTAAGGCCGACCCTCTTGACCGGGCCCTTGGGGCGGTGCACGATGTCGAACTTGAACTTGTCACCGATCTTCTCGGTCCACATACGGGGGTAGAGCCCCATCTCGACCATGCTGAGCAGCCCTGCGGCGAAGGCCCACCAGCCGAGGTCCTCCAGGTCCTCGGGCTTGGCGAAGATGTGCGGCTCCCGCTTGAAGCGATTGTTCCAGATCCAGTTGTAGCAGTCCTGGGTCTCCTGCTTGCCCATCCAGCATTGGGTGGGGTCGTCCGGGTTCACATCCTCGCCGCCGAAAGAACGCACCCAGAGGAACCAGCCGTCGAAACCCTCAATGTGCGTGCCAACCGTCTTGATCTTGCCATCGTCGCCGACGATGGTCATCTTGGCGGCCATTTCCTCGTAGTCGGTATGGGTCCAGTTGCCGTCCGCGGGTGGGTACTTGACCCCCTGCTTATCGAAGAGGTCCTTGTTGTACATGATGAAGCGCATGTCCACGTACTTGGGCATGCCGACGCGGATGCCACGAATGACCAGCCACTTCCATTGGGCCTCGATGTAGTCCTTGATCTCGTCCGCCGTGAGGTCCTTGTCCACGTAAGGCTGGACATCGAGCACCAGCTTTTTCTCGGTCCACTCGTAGAAGATGTCCGGCCAGGCCTGGAAGATGTCCACGGCGTTGCCGCCGGCCATGGCCGTGATTAACTTCTCTTCCCACTGGTCAGGTGCGGGTTCGTAAGACACTTCGATGTCGGGGTTGTCCACGCCAAAGCTCTGGGCGATGACCTCCGGCAATTTGCCGGCTGCGTACTCCGAGTGTGGCCTGTCCATCAGGCGCACTTTGGTCTTGGCCTTGCCGGCAGCAGGGGCGGCCGTCGGCGCGGTGGTTGCTGCCGCCTCTGGTGCCTTGGTGGCCTGAGGTGCCGTTGCCGCCGGAGCGGGTGTGGCGCCGCATGCTGCGAGTGCTGCGCCAGCCGCCCCAATTGCGGCATACTGCAAGAACTGTCGCCGGCTGAACTCCCTTCGTCCTTCCATTTCGGCCTCCTATCTGCTGAATGGAGCTATCTCCCCGCGTCCGCGGTGCTCCGCTTTGAGCCGCCCACTCGAGGTGCCAGACCAGCCAGTGAACAGGGGCAGCCATGCCTTGCCCGTGCGCAGCCACCTCACTGGCGATGGAATGGGACTTCGTTGTTAATACTAGCAAGAATGAGTGCGTTAGTCAAGGGGTTCTGTGCGAAAAGATGAGATTCTTGTTATAATGAGTATACCATTTCCGCAGGTTGGCTCCTGGCGAGCAAGAGGACGGGTTTGGGCGGTGCGCAAGATGATGCTTAGGCCGGAGAGAGAGGCAGCGATACTGAGGCTGTTGGCCCAGGCTGAGGCCGGGGTCCTGCACGTGTCTGAGCTTGGGCGGAGGCTCGGTGTATCCGAGATGACGGTGCGGCGGGACCTGGAGCGGCTGGATGAGCGTGGCCTGGTGCAGCGGGTGCGGGGCGGGGCAGTCTATGTGAACAGCCCGACCTTGCTGGAGAAGCCATTTCACGACCGTGGCGAGGAGTATCATGAAGAGAAGGAGGCCATCGGGCGGGCGGCGGCAGCGATGGTACACGACGGCGACGTCGTCATCTTCGACGCTGGCACTACCACGCTCGAGGTGGCCAGGCACATTCGCGCTCGCCGGGTGACGGCTGTGACCAACGCTCTGCCTGTCGCTGGCGAACTGGCCGGGCATGATACGCTCTCGGTGATCCTGCTGGGCGGCAACCTCAAGGGGCCGGAGCTTTGCACTGTCGGGCCTATGGTCACAACGAGCCTGGCGCAGATGAGCGCCGACCTCCTCTTCCTGAGCGCCGGTGGCTTCTCGCCGGAGCGAGGGCTGACGGACGCGGACCTGAGAGAAGCCGAGGTGAAGCGGGCCATGATCACGGCGGCGCGCCGGGTGGTGCTGGTGGCCGATGCCAGCAAGTATCAGATGGTGCGCTTCGCCACAATCGCGCCTCTCGATAGGGTGCAGGCCATCGTCACCGACAGCGGGCTGCCAGGTGAGGGGAGGCGGGCCCTGGAAGCGCTGGGGATTGAGGTGCTGCTCGCCGAGCCGGCCGGGCCGGTGGATGCGCGCCCGCAGTTCGCTCAGGGGCGGGCTGTCGCCCCGGCGGACTCGAGGTAGCGTGCCACATCCTCAAGCGTCTCCCAGGCGCGAGCGGTGATGCCGCGCTCGCGGCAGTACTCGAGCAGGCGTGCCTTGGCGAAGAGCAGGTCTCCCGGGCCGGCGTTGCGTTGGAAGTGATCGGCCAGGCAGAAATCGGTGCTGCCGTCGCCGATGTAGGCGATGTCGTAACCCCGGTCTTTCCACTCCTGCCATATCGCTGGTTTGCAGCCGGAACAGGGATGCTTGTAGCGGTTGCAGGCGGGGTCGTCGTGGTTGAGGAACCTGAACTGCGGCTTGCCCTGTGCCGAGAAGGTGAGGTTGTTAGCCGTGAAGGGCAGGCTGAGGCCAATACGCCCTAGCACACGCTGGATGTAGTAGTCGAAGCCGGCGCTGAGGATGTGGAACTGCCAACCCTGGGCCTGGGCCACGCGCAACAGGTGTTCGATCCCGGGCGACACGGGCACAGTGTCCAGGAAGGCGTCAATCTCCGGCTTGCCGTAGGCGAGCGCCTCGTACTCCAGTTCATAACACTCGGTGGCGCTGATCTGGCCCGTCTCCCACTGGGCCTCGAGTTCAGACCAGCGAGCCGGTATGGCGCGGCGGCACATTGTGTTTGTGATGTCCAGCGTCGTGATAGTGCCGTCAAAGTCGCAGAGAATGGCGTGTTTTGGGCTCAAGCGAATACACCCGTGGCTTTCGGCAGTCGGTCATGGTTCTGGGGGCGACGAGCGCACCTGGCTGCGGTGACTCTGCCGCCTGGGCGGCCACTGCCCCATAGGCAGGCGCGCTGGCCGGAGGCGGGAAAGGCTTCAGGTGCGCACAGCCTCCGCGGGCACCGCCGGCGTTGAGATGGGCTCCCCCGCCAGCAGTTGCAGGCGGCCAGTGGGCGGGCCATAGAGCACACTGCCCTTGGCGATCGCCTCGGCCAGAGTGCTCCCCGGCAGGCGCAGTTCGTTCAGGAGTTCTTCCTGGGAATAGACGGTGGCCTCGATCTCGCCGTCGCTCAGGCGGTCCACCGTGGCCCAGCTGAGCGTGCCGTCTGTCACCACAAGCAGGGGCAAAGTCGGCTCCTCATCGCTGTTGGCCTGCCGGCCGATTGGCCCGAGGCTCACGACGAGGAGCGGGCGGTACCGCCCCACGGCAGCCAGGAAGTGGCGCAGCTGCCTGCTGCGCCTTTCCCCCGGCGGCATCTTGATAACAGGCTGAAACTGTCTTCGCGACATCCTGCTCAACTACTTCCTGCAGGAGCGTGGCGACCTCAGTCGGGGTCGGTCGTGCACTCCAGCAGATCGGTAAGGTCTTGCATCAAGGCGTCCTCATCATCAAGATCAAGGCTGACGCCGCCCATGAGATACCAGCGCTCTACATGATAGGTGGCCTCCCCTGGTTCGAGCAAGACGAGCGGCCCGAGCGATTCCAGTTCCAGGAACTCGGGGTTCGTGTAGCTTTCAACCGTGCAACCATTGTCCGGGTAGACGACCAGCGGCTCGATGGTGAAACGCTTTATGAACAGGTGCCCTTCGCCGTTGCGGCGGTTGTAGTAGGCGGCCCAGCCGCTGTCGTTGTTGAGGCCGAGCTTGGTGGGGCCGGAGGCGCTGCTATCCTGGCGCAGCTGCACCAGGTCCGTGCCCAGAACGATACGCGGGTCGCGCAGGTCGGTATAAGGCCAGAGGCGCAGCAGGCGGTTGGGCAAGAGGTTGGCAGGGTCACGGTCAACGGCCTGCTGGATGATGGCCGTGCCGCCCGCAGCCATGATCGTGATCGCCCAAGGGGCGAGCTCTACGGGCCAGAGCCCGGCGTTGGTGAGCGCGTGCTCGACGTCAATGTAGTTTTCGCCCGGGATGAGGCGCATGCTCTTGCGGATGCCAGTCGCTACCTCGACGGGCGCTGTCACTCTCACACTGTCACCCTCGATCTCGACCTCAAGTGGCTCGTTATCGGGGATGTAGGAGCGTGGGCTGGCCTCAGGAGCGTGCCAGAGGCGGTGCCCGCCGCGGATGCGCCACTGGCCATAGGGCGTGTCCATGCTCAGATGCGGCAGTTCACCTAGCTCGTTGGGCCCGCCCTTGAAGCCGAAACGGATGACGCGCGGCCCGTAGTCAGCGGTGACGATGGCTTCGAGGTTGCCGGCGGAGATGCGGTAGTTGTTTGGATAGCCAGCATATTCCAGCTTCTCAACCATGAAGGCCTCCTGTAAAGGCACAGGCTTCTAGGTTGATTGTAGCAGCCATGCCGCCGCCTGTCAGCCGCGGCGAAGGGCAACCCTGTGTTCAGAGCAGGCGAGTGCCGGAACAGGTGTACCGCTGAAGGCACGGCCGAAACGGGGCCCGCTGTGCGCAGGTACGCCGGGTGGCGCCGCAGAGGGCCCCATCCGCCAGGCTACAGTGCCTGGCAGAGACAGCCGCGTCTGCGAGCCGCAGTGGGGCGCGGCTCGCCGAGGACATGCCGAGGATATGGGGAACGAAGCCAGCCATCGTGCCCGAGGGCGATGGTTGACCGGTCCCTTAGTGCGGAGCCGCCAGGCTGGCTTCCCGGTCGGCGGCGGCTTTCGCCTTGTGCCGATCCTCGGCGCCAAGGATGCGCTTGCGGAGGCGGATACTCTTCGGCGTCACCTCGACCAACTCGTCCTCGTTGATGTACTCCATGGCATCCTCGAGCGACATGGTGATCGGTGTGTCCAGGGTGACCATGAGTTCGGCATTCTCAACGTGCATAGCGGTGAGGTGCTTCTTCTTGGTGACGCTGATGTCTATGTCGCGGTCCCGCGCCGTCTGGCCAACGATCATGCCCTGGTAGACCTCGACCCGAGGGCCGATGAAGAGCTGGCCGCGTTTCTGGGCGTTCTCGAGGGCGTAGGCGGTCGAGATGCCATCCTCCCAGGCTACGAGCGAGGAGAGGCTGCGCCGGCGAATGGGCCCGGCGTAGGGGGCGTAGCCGGCGTGGATGCTGCTGACGATGCCCGTCCCGCGCGTGGCGGTGAGCAAGGCGCGGCGAAAACCGAGCAGGCCGCGTGTGGGGACGATAAAGGTGCAGCGCACCACCCCCCGGCTATCCTGGTGCATGTCGCTCAGCTGGCCCTTGCGCTGGCCCATCATCTCGACGACGGCGCCCCAGTAGCTCTCCGGCACCTCGATGTGTGCCTCCTCCACGGGCTCGAGCAGTTCGCCCGATTCGGGGTCCTCACGCATGATCACTTCCGGGGCGCTGATCTCGAACTCGTAGCCCTCGCGACGCATGGTCTCTATCAGTATTGAGAGGTGAAGCTCGCCGCGGCCGCTGACCAGCCAGGTGGTGGCGCTATCGGTAGGCTCCACCCGCAGGGCGACGTTGCGCTCGAGTTCGCGGTCCAGCCGCTCCTTGAGTTTACGGCTCGTGCCCCACTGCCCTTCGCGGCCGGCGAAAGGTGAGGTATTCACGCCGAAAGTCATGCGGACGGTGGGCGCCTCGACCACGATGGGCGGCAGGGGGCGTGGGTCCAGCGGATCGGTGATCGTGTCGCCGATGTTGACCTCGGGCAAGCCCGTGACCGCCACGATCTCACCGGGCTCGACCTCTTCCACCTCAATGCGCTCCAGGCCCTCATGGACGAATACCTGTGCCACCTTCTCGGCGTGCGGCGCGCCCCAGCGGTCCACGCGCAAAACGGGCAGGCCGCGGCGTAGCTTGCCGGATGTCAGGCGGCCGAGGGCGATCTTGCCTTTATAGTCGTCGTAGGTGAAGTTGGTGACGAGCATCTGCAGGGGCGAGGCCAGGTCTGCCTTGGGCGGCGGCAAGTGGTTGATGATGGCCTCGAAAAGCGGCTGCAGGTCGCCAGACATGTGCTCCGGATCGGTGCCGGCGATGCCCTGGGTTGCGACCGTGTAGATGACGGGGAAGTCGGCCTGCTCATCGGTTGCGCCAAGTTCCACGAAGAGGTCGAAGGTGGCGTTGACGGCCCAGGATGGGCGGGCGTGGTCGCGGTCAATCTTGTTGATGACGACGATGGCCTTGTGCCCAAGCTGCAGGGCCTTGCGCAGGACGAAGCGAGTCTGCGGCATTGGGCCGTCGGCGGCGTCTACCAGGAGGAGCACGCCATCAACCATGTTCAGGACGCGCTCCACCTCGCCGCCGAAATCGGCATGGCCAGGCGTGTCCACTATGTTGATCTTAGTGCGGCCGTAACGCACGGCCGTGTTCTTGGCCAGGATAGTGATGCCGCGCTCGCGCTCGAGGTCGTTTGAATCCAGCACGCGTTCAGGCACGGCCTCGTTGTCGCGAAAGACGCGCGACTGTTTGAGCATGGCGTCCACAAGCGTGGTCTTGCCATGGTCAACATGGGCGATTATGGCGATATTGCGCAGGTCTGGTCTCACTTGCATGGAACGATCGTACCTCGGTGGCACAAAAACAACCGCGGCAGACCATGCCGCGGCCGCTGCCAAGCTATGACAACTACATTATAGCACACACCTACCCAGGGGGCGCATTTTGCTGGCAAGGCCCGTGGTGGCAGGCGGCGCGATGCAGGCGTGGCAGGGCAAGGGGTGCCGCAGCCAGCATCAGCCGGCGCTCGGAGGGTCCGCCAACGCCGGCGCTTGCTCAGCGGGAGCGGCCCCGGACCCATTCCCGGGCGAAAGCAATTGCAGGCTGCTGAGCCCACTGTTTATACGGCCGAGATGGGTCACCATGTCTCCGCGGGAGTTGCTAAGCATGGTCAGGGCGCGGGCGAAGCGCCCCTCCAACTCGTCCTGCATCAGCCGGGCGCTTTCCTGTGCCTGCTCGACATAACGGGCGAGCCGTTCCAGGTCCAGGTCGCGCGAGGCCTTGAGCGTGGTCTGGAAGACGAGCAGCAGGTAGGGCATGAATAGGCTGTAGCTGACAAGGACGACGTTCATCTGGAATGCTTCCGCCTGGATGCCACAGCACAGGTCATACACTGCGTCGGGCAAAGCGGCGACGCCGAAGCCGGGAGTGGAACCCGGGTCAATGTACTTGCGCACCTCGCGGGCTTTGGCCAGGACGGCTGCTTCGATTTGGCCCTTCAAAGCCTGGCGCTCCTGGGCATCCGTGGTGGCCGCGAGCGAATCCAGGAGGTTAGTGGCTGGCCACTTGCTGTCTATCGGCAGGATAAGGTTATTGGGCAGCCTGAGGCCGAACTCGACCACCCTGTTGCCCACGCGGAAGTCTCGAACCTGCCATTCGGGAGGCAACTTGGCGAGCAGGGCTTCCACTATATTCTCGCCGGCCACACCTTTGCTCTGCACGCCGGCGATAATGCTTTCCAGGCGCTGCACCGCCAGGGCGGTCCTGGTTTCCACCTCCTGCCGTGCCTGGGCCTGCGCCTGGAGGGCGCTGAGGCTGGCTTTGGCCTGCGAGAGTTCCTGGCGGACGGCGCCGGTGGCCTCCGCCAGGCTTCTGGCCATGGCATCAGCCTGGGCCAAACTCCGGTCCAGGTTGGTGACGCCCGCCTGAACGCGGTTCTGTGCTTCCTCCAGGTGCAGGACGCGCTCGCTGATGGCCCGCAACTCGAGGCGCGACTCGGTGAGCAGCGAGGCCAGTTCGCGAAGGGCGCCGCCATCCATGGCGGGGCCAGCTCGCCTGAAGGCAAGCAAGTATAGGGCGACCAGGAGCAGCAGCGACGGAATGGCAGCGATGGCTAGCAACAGGTAATCCATGGCCTCAGAAGCCTGCCAGTGTCGTGCCAGTGTGGCGAGGCATGTAGCTAAGGCAAGTACTTATGTAGCCTTTCCGCCTCTTCCCGCGTTGCCTCTGCCTCGCGTCGTGCCGCCTCGGCCTCCGCTTCCCAGCGGCGCAGGGCAGCGAGGTCGTCCTGGTCACCCGTGAGGGCGTAGCGCTCTGCGGCCCTGGCAGCAGCCTGCTCGGCCTCGTTTGCCAGGCTTTCGGCGGCGACGGCCCGTTCTTCCGCCTCATCCGCCCACTGGAGGAGCCGGCGCGCCTGCTCCTCGAGCGGTTCATGGCCGCGCTCGTGCTCGAAGGCGCGCTCCAATACCCCGCCGACCTCTTCCTGTGTACGTGGGTCCGCCGGCTTGTAGCGGCCTGCATTCTGCGGATCCTCGCTGCTCAAGTGACCTCCCCAGCCAGTAGCCGAATGCGGACTGCGCCGATCACGTATCCGACATCACATCAGCCGCGGCCTGGTCGGCCTCCCAGGCGTTCCAGCTTGCGTCCTGAGCGGCGCCCTGCCAAGCAGCGGAGTCGGCCTCGTGCTGGTCGGCGGCGTCCTGGTAGTCCATAGATGCCTCGGGGTTGACTTCGCTGGTCGCGTCGGCCATAGCCTGGTCGGCGTCGGCCTGGTAGTCGGCAGCGGTGGCCTCATGGCTGTCGGCCTCGCTCATGTACTGCTCGGCGTCTGAGATATGCTGCAGTGTGCGGCTCTCGTACCACCTGGCGTCGTCTTCATCGGTGGCGTTCTCGGCTTTCCAGAGGCTGTCTTTGGCGGCATCTGTCTCCAGGCCCGCCCGCCAGTTATCCCAGTCGGCCCCGTCTTGCTCCAGGCCGGCACGCCAGTTGTCGTTGACGGCCGTGCTCTTGGCGTCGGCCAACTCGGCGCTGTCCCAGTTAAGGGTGGAGTCAACGGTCGCCTGAGTCTCGGCCGTGGCCTCACTGCTGCTGTCGGACACACTGCTTGATTCGACGCTGGACTCGACGCTGCTCTCGCTGGCTTCTTCCGACATTGTTCACCTCCTGGTTTACCTGGCCCGGCATCGGGCTATGCGCTCTCGACTATGGCGTTGGCGCCGGCTGGGACGGTTGGGACTGCGCCCTGGCGATCTCCTGCTGGAACCCCTGAAGCACGTAATGGCGATGGGCGCCTGAGTTGACCAGGTAGCAGTAGGCGAGGTGGGGCAGATGCTGGGGCGCCACGGGGAATGGGGTGACGTCCTGGGCAAAGCTCATTGTCATTCTGACGAGGGCAGCGAAGTTGCCGACGAAGCCAGGCTCTTGGGCCGCCTCTTTGAGGCGCGCCGCATAAGCCTTGGCCTTGCTGCCCAGATCACGCTGGACGATGAAGCCGTACCAGCACCGGCGGCGGCAGAACCGGCAGCCCGGCTCGCGGCGGCGCGGCTCAAGCGACACCTGCAGGCGCATCTCGTCCAGAAAGGCAACGATCGCCTGGGCCGCTTCGCCAGGCAGCGGGCCGCGGTGCTCGAGCCCAGGGATCGCCTGCATCAGCGACTGCTCGAGCCGGACGTAGGAGCGGTAGCCGCCCTGGCCGAAATTGTAGAAGCGGAGTCGCTCCTGCAAGGTCTGGTGCGCAGCCTGCACGGCGGCGCAGAAGCGCACGCCCGCTGCCGGTGTCTGGCCGCCGTAACGCCTTGTCAGGCTTCTGGCCATGGCGGCGGCGCAACTGGCCCAGGCCTGGCGTGCCGTCGCCGGCGTGCCCATGAGCAAGCTGTCTATGAAGACGTGGAAAGCCTCAAGGTCATCCGGCAGGGGCGTGTTCTGGTCAGAGAGATAGCGGCAAGGAACGTCGCAGCCGGCGCAGCCCGGGTAGCGGCGGTAGATGTCCCGCACGTCGGCCTGAAACGCGGTCATTCGGGCCATGAGCCCGTCCTGGCCGATCTCGCGCTGGAAACGCTCGCGCAGGTTGTCCTTGACGGCGAACACCTGGAGCAGAATTGGCTTGTCAAGGAACTCGTTGTGTACAACCGCCTGGCCCACGCGCAGGCGCACCACCTGGTCCTTCTGCTCCGGCGTGAGGTTCATGGCGTTGCCCACGGCTTGCCGGTCGTCCTCGGCGACGATGCGGTGCATGATCTTGAGGTTAGTGTTCTTGAGCGCATCGGGCGTTAGTTTCGCCGGCACCTGGTCAACGATGATGAAGCCCTCGCCGTACTCGCGGATCTCGGCCAGGATATCCGCGAACATCTCCACCGCTTTGCCACGCGGGTTGGCGCTCTCGGCGCTCAGAGCAGGCGGGATGTTCTTGAGTAAACGGTGCGATTCCTCGATGAGTGTGAGGTGCTGCAGGCCGCCACTGTAGGTGCGCGAGGTCTCGCAGTACTCGTAGAGGTTGATGAGCAGCAGGGCCATGATGAAGGCCTTTTCGGCGTCATCGCCCACGTTCTTGAGTTCTAGCACGGCCGGCCGGTTCAGTAGCCGCTCCAGAGGGTAGGAATGGCGGCTGTTGAGCATCAACCCCTTGCCGCCGTTGAGCAGGCTCTTGATGCGGGCCTTCAAGGCGGCCGAGATATCCATGCTCAACTGCTGGGCGTACTGTTTGCGCTGTACCACCACATCTATCTGGTTGTAGAGGTCCTCCATGGTGGGCAGGTAATCGCTATAGTCGTCCTGGCGGACGTCAACATAGCGGTTCTCGGAGCGAGCCAGGTCCCAGCCGCGCTCGGTGTAAACGTCGAGGATAGCCTCTTCCAGGATGTAGGGCATGGAGGCGTACATGGGGAAGGAGGAGTTGAACACGGCCTTGAGCAGGTCAATATGGGTGAGCAGGGGGTAGCCCCGCGCGAACTGGAACGGGTTGAGCCGGAAAGGCGAGGTCGTCTCGTCGCCCAGGGTAAAGACCTGGAGGTCCCGGCCCATCACGGGGTCGGCCAGCAAGATGCGGTATTCCTGCTTGGCCGGCTCGATGACGAGGAAGGGCACGCGTTCGCGCTCGTATGCGGCGCGCAGTAGGGCCAGGCAGGTGTTGGTCTTGCCTGATCCGGTTATCCCGGTAATGAAGGCGTGCTTAGTGAGGCTCTTGGGATTGACACTCAACTGGTCCTGCAAGACCTCGCCGCGATAGACCACCTGCCCGAGGGCGAAACCGTCCCCAGGCGGGGGGTTGAGGCCGAAATCGGCTATCGGCAGCAGGCGGACCCCTGGCACTTCCTCGTGCGGCAGGGACATGACGAGCGATAGCTCAGCCGTGTTGAGGGGGGTTGCCAGTTGCTGGTAGATTGGCCCGAGAGGGTGCGGGGCCTGAGGCGGCAAGAGCAGGCCCGGGTTGCGGAACTGCATGAGCGAATCGCGCAGGATCTCATCGTGCTGAGACAGGTCAATGGCGCGCATGGGCTCGAAGTAGGTCTGTTCTCCCGAGAGGACAGCGCGCAGGACGCCTTCGCCGCGGCGGAGGGTGTTCTCGTCACTCGTGAGGAGGTAGATGCCCACGTTCCAGAAGCCCAGGTTCTTGCCGTCCTGCAGCCGGGCGATGTAGCGGTCGAGCAATTCCTCGCAGAAGGCGGCGGTCTTGTTCATTGCTTCGCGGCTGCTACCGAGGGTGCGCGTCTGGCCGGTGGTGTCTGAGCGGCCGATGCTGATGCCCGACATGCCAAGCACGCCCTGGAGCGCTGGCATTGCCGCGCCCATAAGCGGGCCGAAGCCGAGCATCGTGCCCAGCAAGGTGCCGGCGCCGACGATGAGCCCGCCTGTCAGGGAGCCGCCTTTCTGGTCGGCCCGGGAGACGCTTGTCGCCATGGAGTCGCTGAGCGTCGCCCGGACATAGGCGTGGATCTCCGAGCCGAGGTCGCGACAACGCTGCACCACCTCGTCCACGCTCGTTTCAGGGATGGGCTCCGCTACCACCATGAGCGTGTAGTCCTCGCCGCGCAGGCTGTTCGTCAGGCGCTCCAGCCCCTGCACGAAGACGTCCTTGGCCTGCTCCTTGAGCGAGGGGATGCCGGTTATCACGCTCACGTGACGGCTGGTGGCGATGGGGCGCAGGAGGGCGGTGGATAGCTCCCGTGGGCTCAGAGGCCCCAGGCGAATGCCGGGGAAATTGCCGTGCAGAGCGCTCGCCAGCACCTCGATGTAGTCGGCCGTGTGGGCGTGGCTATCGCGATCGGACTTGTAGAGCCCGATGTAGAGGCCGGTGCGCGTCGTCTGGCCGCTCACAGCGAAGATGAGCGAGTGTGAACCATCGCGGAAGGAACTGAGCACGTTCTGCATGTTAAGCGCGTGCAGGCTGCGGTTCACGTCCGGCGAGTGGGCGACCTCGGCAACCTGAAGGAAACGAGCGTTGGCCATCAGGTCGGGGTCGGCCTCGACAGGGCGCAGGCCGAGTTCGGGCACCGCATAGAGATAGCGGCGTTCGAGCGCGATGAGCAGGCTCTGGCTGAGGGCGCTGTCGGCGAGAGCCATCACCTGGCCTTGTGGGCCGGCTAGCTGCAGAGGCATTGGTCACCCCTCCGGATGAAGACGTGCAAAGGGCGGAAACGGCCGCGGCAAGTGGGCCCGGGCGCCTGCCGGGCTATGGCTGTTGCGACATGCAGGCCACCAGCCCGCGGGCGATGGCTTCTTCAGGGTGCGGCCCGATCAGAGGCACGCGGCCGAGCGAGGTCCGAATGGCCTCACGGGCGAAGTACCAGCGGGCACTACCGCCGACCAGGACGATGTGCTGAAGATGAGTTGGCCGTAGCCCAACTCTTTGCACTGCCTCCACGAGCGCCGCCCCCAGGCGCTCACTGGCCTGACCGCAGAGGGCCTCGAAATCGGCCCGGGACAGTCGCAGACGTGTGGGGGGCGCGCCGGCCGGAATAACACAGTATTGAGCGTGTTCCGGCCTACCGTCAGCGAACGATTGCGACAGCTGCTCCTTGAACTCGCGAGCGAAGAGCGATAGGGACCGCCGGTCTTCGTCCTCGAGCTCCGCTGGCAGATGCTCCAGCAGCCATTGCTCGAGCGCGGCATCATACCAGGCCCCACCGAGCGGCAGTTCAAGGTGCTCGAACACCATCGGCTCGGCCAGCTTGCCGCCGCGCTCCACGAAAGAGAGACGCAGACCTTGCCCGCCCCAATCCACGACCAACAGCCACTCGCGCCGTCGCGGCGGCCGCAGAGGCCCTTGCTGCCGGGG
>Ga0078972_1009418_pt1 | contig 19279 bp, 18 predicted proteins | sample YelNatPaOPGAMG01_FD_67568 | JGI IMG/M metagenome (GOLD analysis project Ga0078972, IMG submission 67568) | Hot spring thermophilic microbial communities from Obsidian Pool, Yellowstone National Park, USA - OP-RAMG-01 (SPADES assembly) (version 2) | ecosystem: Environmental > Aquatic > Thermal...
AAACACGCTTCTCCGGACGGCCATGACCCTTCTCCACCGTCTCATACGTCTCATAACGTATCCCTTGACAGTCGTTATCATATGCCTTGATGAAACAAGCCTCGATGTCTTCACGCAAATGCTCCTGATTGTCTTTCACGGTCAACACGTAATCGCCGCCACCCGCCACAATCTTGGCCGCAATCGCTTTCTGGCAGCCCATGGCGTCGATGGATACCAACGCCCCCTTCACGTCCAACAACTCCAACAAGCGGGGGATGGCCTCGATCTCGTTGGATTTCTCGCCCGTGGCCACCTGGCCCAAGGTCAAGTTGGCCTCGACGGCCCAGGCGCTGACGAGGTGCAAGTACCGTAAGGGCGAGGAACCACCGCCGGAATGACGCAGGGTTTTGCCGTCGATGGCAATGTGTCGCACGCCAAGAACGGCACTGATCTCATGCAGCCAGCCCAGCAGGGCGGTTTGCAGGGCTTGGGGTTGGAGACGGTCGAAGACACGCTCGAAGGTGTCGTGCGAGGGGATGCCGTTGGGCAATTCCAGGAAGCGTTGCAGCCAGTCCAAGCGCTTGCGCCCGAAGGATTCGATGTCGGGCCAGGTGTTGGCGCCCGCGATGACAGCGCAGACAGCGATGGTGAGGATGTCGCCCAGCAGGTGACGCTTGCGGCGGTTGAGACGGGGATCTTTGAGACGGCGAATGTGTTTGTACAGAGACAGACGTGACAGAACCATGACTCTCCTCCGTGAAAGGCGGGCGATTCCAGGGAGAATCGTAGGCGCGGCCCCTTGACGAAATCAAGGGACCGCGTAAGATAGAATGGATTTTGATGCGTCGGCCCTGAGGCGACATGGCAGTGCAGCGACGTTCCCTTTGGGTGCTGCTGGTCGCGTGCCTCCTGATCGGTTGCAGCCGCTCGCCGGAACAGCCGCCGGGCACCGGTGCCCGGGAGAGCACCCAGGCGTACTACGAAGCCGTGATCCAGAAGGACTGGCCGAAGGCGTATGCGGTCCTGGACCCGCAAAGCCAGCAACGTATTAGCTCGCAACAGTTCAGCCGGTTGGCGCAGAGCTATCGCACCGGCCTCGGCTTCGAGCCGGATGCAGTCCACGTCCGGGCCTGCGAGGAGCGAGGAAATGATGCGACTGCCCATGTCATCCTGACGGGCCGGGGCGGAACGAAGGGGCACCGCTACAAGGATGGCCTCACGCTGCGCCGGGTCGGCGACGGCTGGCGAGTCGTTCTACCCCCGAACTTCGGACAAGCCAGCAAGCGGGGAATGAAAGAAACAAAGCGACAGCGCCACCAGGTCAGGTTCCTGGACTGACCGGCTCCAATCCACAAGCTGTACACGCTCTGTTGCGTCATCTTATTCGGTGGGTGCTTCACCCGAGTCTGTTTGCCCATATTCTTCGTCATGCGGAGGTGGATTGCCCATGTCTTTCAAGCTGCCTTACGGCAGACTTCCCCCTCGATTCCCGCGACGAGTTTTTGATCGCCGCACCGCCTGACGATATCCCCTACCGACAGGACGCCAACAACCCGATTGTGAGCGTCTTGCACGGCCAGCCGCCGAATTTGTTGTGACTTCATTTTCTCTCCTGCTTCCTCCAGCGATTCGTGCGCGAAGCAGTATGCCACGTCTGTCGTCATGACATCACGCGCTTTAGTAGTTGCAGGATCGCGATCTTCCGCGAGCGCACGGATCACAATATCCCGATCCGTCAAAATGCCCGCAAGATGGTCCTTCTCCCCAACCAGCAGGCAACCGCAATCAGCCCTTCGCATCAGCTTTGCAGCATCTTTAATCGGAAGGTCCGGCGTAATCATGGTAGGGTTTTGAGACATGGCTTCTTTGACTAGCATGGCAATCTCCTGTGTCGAGTTGTGTTTAAGATGAACATAGCCAGCGTGCCACAGGTTCCCGTAAAGATTCCATTGGCAGATTTGCCTGAATTCCAAATGACGCATAAGTAACTCCCGCCTTGTGAGCCGTGGCCCTGCGCTCACCGCCGCGAGCTGGCGGGTGCCTTTTTCCAATCGCGTTGACAGGTCAGCTTTTCATGGCTAGATTGCCATGCAGCCATGAATAGCCAGCAACGTTACGAAGCCAGAGCCAGAATCGCCAAAGCGCTCGCCCATCCGAGCCGCCTGATGATGCTTGACCTGCTCGGGAAGAACGAGATGAGCGTCACAGAAATCACCAAGACGGTTGGAGCCGATCAGTCCACCGTCTCGAAACACCTTGCCATCCTGAAGGATGCCGGACTGATCGCCGCCCGGAAGGAAGGGACCGCGAGCTTTTACCGCGTGACCTGCGGCTGCCTCGGTGGGTTCTTTTCCTGCCTCGAAGCAATGGTCGAGTCGGATATCAAGCGACGGCAGGCATCCGCAGGACGGAGCAGACGGTGAGGCCATACATACATCGCGGAAACCTTCGGGACCTTCGCCCTCGTCTTCGCGGGCACGGGTGCCATCGTCATCAACGACGTGAGCGGTGGCGTTGTGACCCATGCCGGGATTGCGCTCACCTTTGGCCTGGTCGTGTTGGCGATGATTTACGCCGTGGGCGAGGTGTCGGGTGCCCATCTGAATCCCGCCGTCACCATCGGCTTCTTCCTAGCCCGCCGCTTTCCAGGCCGTTGCGTGCTGCCCTACATCGTTAACCAGTGCGTCGGGGCGTTCCTGGCCAGCGGCTTGCTGCATCTGCTCTTTCCATCCAATGCGATGCTTGGGGCGACGGTGCCGGCAGGGTCGGCGGTCCAATCGTTCATCCTGGAATTCGTGCTGGCGCTCCTGCTGATGTTCGTCATCCTCAGCGTCTCGACAGGCGCGAAGGAAAAAGGAATAACCGCCGGCATCGCGGTGGGGGCGGTGATCGCGTTTGAAGCCATGTTTGCCGGTCCGATCTCAGGAGCCTCCATGAACCCGGCCCGGTCGCTGGCCCCAGCCGTGATCTCCGGCCATCTGGGAAGCCTCTGGGTCTACCTCATCGCTCCTGCCCTGGGAGCTGCCGCAGCCGTCTTGACGTGCCGGTGTATCCATGAAAGCCCCTGTTGCTCTGTGGTTTCTCAGGAGATGTGCCGATGAGCGAAAGCGCCCGCAAATCGGTTCTGTTCGTTTGCGTCGAAAACAGCAACCGCAGTCAGATGGCCGAGGCGTTCGCCCTTATGCATGGCGCGGGCACCGTCGAGGCGTACAGCGCCGGCTCGCGTCCTTCCGGGCGCGTCAACCCCAAGGCGGTAGAGGCGATGCGCGAAATCGGCTACGACCTGACGCAGCACCGCTCAAAATCGCTGTCCGATATTCCGGTCATCGAGTACGACGCCGTGATCGGAATGGGCTGCGGCGATGAAGGCTGTCCCCTGGTGCGGGCGAAGCGGCGCGAAGAGTGGGGCATCCCCGACCCGAAAGAGCTGCCGCCTGAGCTGTTTCGGGAAGTGCGTGACCTGATCGAGAAGAAGATCAAGGAGTTGCTGCGCACCCTCTGACTGGGCCACCAGCCTGGGATATTCGGTGCGTCCTTGGGGAGAGGGAACCATCGTCCCAACGTTCCCTATCCCCAAACCCCTCTCCCTCGTTCCCTCATTTCTGTTGCTCTGTTCCGGGAAATCCAGCAGAAACAGCTGCTTCCTTGGCACAGGCTGCGAGGAGTAGCCCCCACGTACTTCCCCGCAGCAGCCTGTGCTTAACGCTTGACTTTGAACACAGCCGCTGTTCCGCCTGAAAAAAAGCAGCAGAAACAGCTGCTTCCTTGGCAACAGGCTGCGAGGAGAAGCCCCAACGCACTTCCCCACAGCAGCCTGTGCAAAATGCTTGACTAAGAACATAGCCGCTGTTACTAAACAAAGGGCGCAGGCTGTGTAATGCCGCCGCTGCCATATTGCAGCACCTGCACTTTCTCGATGGTGACCAGGCCGCTGGTCATCATCGTGTCGAGCACCGGCAGGAAGGCGTCGATCTTTTCGTCGCTGTCCACGATCTCGACAATTACCGGCAGGTCTTCCGAGAGGCGCAGGATTTTAGCAGTTTGAAGGTGGCTCGAATGCCCAAATCCCATCGGGCCACGCAGCACGGTAGCTCCCCCAAGGTGCATTTCCCGCGCTTTGAGTACGATAGCTTCATAAAGTGGCTGCCGGTCGTGTTTATCGTTTTCGCCGATAAAGATGCGCAGCAGGATCGCGTTTTTCGGTATCTGCATACTTGTCTCCGGTTATGTGTTTCTGGTCTCCGCAAGGGCTGCTTCGGCCGCTATTCTGTCGGCTGATTCCACCAGCAATTCCTCGGCGGGTGTTCCCTTGAGAAGGTGTTTCGGAAGGTAATAAGCATTGGCAATCAGTGTTGGGATGACTGCACTGCCGATGACGGTGGCGACCAACGTTGAATACTGTCCCTGGTCGATGATGCCATGCGAAAGGCCGAACAGCGAAGCAATGGTGCCGAAGGTGAGACCAGTGGACATCAGAAGCGTCGTGTACATGCCCTCCTGGTGTGGCGATCCGAATCTTCGCGTGACGGGATAGACACCAGCGATCTTCGTCGCGATCTTGACGGTCAGAAAAAACAAAAGTGCGATAGGGGCGGCGATGATCGCCGGAACGGACACGAAGGACCCGGCACGGATGAAATAGAAGGGAGTCAGAAAGCCGAAGGTCAGCGTCCGCAAGCGGCGGATCAGCAGATGGTCCTTGCCGACCGTCCCCGCCAGCGCCATCCCGATGACATAGGCGGGCAGGACCGCCTCACTGTCGGCCCAGCACGCCAGCGAGCCGAGCCCGAACAGGATCATGAGCAGGTACTTGGCTTCGAGTTCGGAGGGTCGTCCTCCATAGCTGTAGAAGATGCGTGGCGTTAACCAGGGGCAGAGGATGAACGCGGTCACGCTCACCCCAACGAAGATAAGCGTCTTATAGGTGAAGGGTGCGAAGATGAGCCCCAGAGCGATTACGGTGCCGAGATCAGTCACGAAGCATGCGGCCAGCACTACCTTCCCGTAGTCTGTGGCGTTGAGGCCGAACTCCAGCATGACGACGTACACCACGGCGACGGAAGTGGTGGAAAGTGCTACGCCTGCAAGCCAGCTTGGCATCGCGGCCCAATGCAGGCCATATCGAGCCGCCGCAGCGCAGCCGAGGAAGGGAGCGAAAAAGCTGATGAAACCGATGGCCCCGGCCTCTCTCCATTTGGCTCGAAAGATGACAGGATCAAGCTCGGCGCCAGCCAGAAATGTCAGGATGATCGCGCCTGTTCCGGAGAGGAATTTCACCCAGGTGGCATCGGCTCCAAGCACACTCGTGCCGATGGCCGCTCCAAGAATCAACTGGGCAATGGTTCCGACAATGATCTCCGACATGGCCGTGGCCACACGGAACCAAATCGAAAACAATGAAGTAACCAGAGCCAACCCTAGCCATAGTGCCGCCAGCGTCCAGATTTCCGTCATCAGTTACCTCGCGTCGCATGCTGTCTACATAGCGCGCACGCGAGGACGACAACAGAAAACCTGCCATACGGCAGGTTGCACAATACTCTCCTACCGCTGCTCTTGCGTACACGATAGGAGTCATCAGCCCTGAGGGCGGTTACACGGGAGAACCCCATTCCCGGCGAGGAAAGTAGATGGATAAGTCTAGGATGTCAATACGCAAGATGCAGCCGAACGTGGACCGCGTTGACGCGAGCCAAAGCCCCTTGAGCGGCTGCCGGCTTCCCGGAGGCTAGGCCTGGCCCAGACAAAAAGCGAATACCCTTGATGTTCGTCTTGCTACCGCCTACCCGCTAAGTACAGGACGGGAATAGCTGCCGTTCTCCTCCGGCACCGTCATGGTGGCTAACGTAAGGTGGAAGGAAATCGAAGGAGGCACGAAGGTCCTTCACCTTGACCTTTACGGCCGCCGCGCAGACAATTCCAGGCGGAAGGGAGCTGGGACAGCTAGGTTCGCCGTGAACCGCTGGCCTGGATGACAATCCTTTCCGTCCGGTGAGCGTTCTGCCTGAATGCCAGGAGTGTGGATGCGCTACCTCACGAGTGCCGAAGTCTGCCGGCTCACCGGCGTTCCCGACGGAACCTTGAAGCGGATGCGTGCCATCGGGCAGTTTCGGCCAGCCGTGCCCAGCACCGGCTCCCGGGTCAGCGACCTCTGGACGCCGATGCAGTGCCTATCGCTCGCGGTGGGCCGCGGCTTACGCATGCGAGGCATCGACCCTCATGAAGCAGACGCGGCAGCGGCAACGTTCGCTGACATGACACCGCAGCATCTCGAAGCCCTCTTCGCGAAGGGCAGAACCTGCCTGTGCCTGGTCGGAAACCACGTTGTTGCCAAACTCGCTACCCGAGAGTCGATCCTCGCCAGCGACAGAATCGACCGATCGACGGGCGCGACATCCGGCTTGCTACCGGCTGCCCTGGACGTTCAGCGCGTCTGGAGGTGGCTACAGGAGGAAGTGGCCAAGGCCGACCGCAAGATACCGAGAGAAGCGGCTGCGACAGGTGCCTGACCAGATTCCAGATCAAGCCTGGCTCGAATCGACTTTATGAGGTGCAGGCGTGCGCTTGACGCAGCTACTCCGGCTGCGAACAATTCCTATGATAGAGAAGTGGCGATGGGGTTCGCCATGAACCGCCGCTCGGTGCGGCTGATGACCCCTACCGGAAGGCATTCCCTCCGGGTGGGGCTGAGAACGGCCGAGGCCCTTGGGAACCTTCCCGAGGGCTTTTTGTTTGCGCGAAGTCGAGCGCGGCTACGCTGCTGCCGAACCTTGTCCGGATGGAGGCGGCTGCTGATGACCTCACTCAACCCGTCACAGAAACAATCTGTGCTGTTCGGCTTCCTCGATGTCCACCGCCGCATGGCCGAGCTGGAAGCGATGATCGCACAGGCCGGGATTTCGTCGCCTTTCTCCCAGTTTGTGGGCGACCTGTCGCCCACCGAAATCAAGGTTGTCCTGGATTACTTTGCCCGCGTCCGGACCACGATGCTAGCGTGCCTCCAGGAAGCCGACATCCCGCTCGACGTGCGTCGCACGAGCACGCGCTGGTCCCTTCAAGTGGGCACAACCTTCCTGCACATCGCCGTTGCCGAGATGGCTCCCGAGCGATTGCGGGGCTACGGACCTCTCGACAGCGCTGACGCCAAGACCATCATCAAAATCCAGCAGGACCTATACCGCCTTTTCGACCGCCTCAGCGCCTACCTGCGGCAGGGCCTGGGGCAGGATATGCAGCAACGGCTCGCGCGCCTGGACGCGACACCGGCCAGCGTTGCAACGCTGACGGTGCTGGAGAAGATTATCTCGCGCTGGCAGCTCGTGGAGTTCCGCCCGTTGCTCGACACGATTGTGCGCCGCATGGAGGCACCCCAGTTCGAGATCGCCGTCTTCGGCCGTGTCAGTTCGGGGAAGTCCTCCCTGCTCAACCACATCGCCGGCATCGACGTTCTGCCCGTCGGCGTCACCCCCATCACGGCGGTGCCGACCCGGCTCGTGCGCGGCGAAGAGCCGGGGGCCGTCATCTCTTTCGCCGACATCGAGCCACGGCGTATCGACGTGGGCCAGCTCCGGGATTACGCCTCCGAGGAGGGGAACCCTGGCAATCACAAGCACGTCACGAATATCCTGGTGCAGCTGCCCTCACCCCGGCTGCGCGAAGGAGTCGTCCTGGTGGACACGCCGGGAATCGGCTCTCTGGCGCTGGCCGGGAGCGCGGAGACGTTTGCTTACCTTCCCCGCTGCGACCTCGGCGTTGTCCTGATCGACGCCGCCGCTACGCTGAACCAGGAGGATCTGGGTATCCTGCGCGCTTTGTACGAAGCGGGCACGCCCGCCCAGGTGCTACTTAGCAAAGCAGACCTCCTCACTCCCGCCGACCGGCAGCGCATGGCCGCTTACATCCGGGAGCAGCTCCAGCGGGAGCTTGGCCTTTCCCTCCCAATCCATCTGGTCAGCACTCTCGGCCCTGACGAGCGACTGCTCATCCGATGGTTCGAGGAGGAGATTGCTCCGCTCCTGGATCGCCACCGGGCGCTGACCGAAGCCTCGTTGCGGCGCAAGATCGGGCACCTGCGCGAGTCCGTGGTTGCCGTTCTGCAAACGCTCCTGGCCAACCTGGAGAGGGGAAACAGAGATGGACGCACCCGGTCGAACGTAACAGAAGCCAAGCGACTGCTGGAACGGGCGGATGATGCCGTCCGACAGGCACGAGCCCGCTGCCAGGACTGGACCGCCGAGGAGGCCGCTCTGGTGGAGATCATTCTGCGCGATGCTGCCCAAGCCGTGGTCGCTTCCGCCGGTGCGCCAGAGCGCACGGCGACCGATCCGGTACAAGGTGCGATACAGCAAGTGCTCACCGAACGCGGCCGGATGGCCCATGAACTCGTGAAGGAGTTGCAGCAGGCCCTGGGCCGCACGCTGGAGGGACTACGACAGGCGGCCCCGCTGGCGAATGCCGACCCCACCTCTGTCCAGAATCTCGTCTTCAGCGGAATGCCGATTCTCGACCTCGCTTCCTTTCAGGACAAGTACCGGGGGTCACGGCCCTGGTGGTCTTCTGTCTTGCCCCAGGCGGCGGTTTGGACGGCTGAGCGCTCACTGCGAAGAAACCTGGAGCCGGCGATCCGCGAGTACGTGGCACTCTACGACCGGCAGCTCCGGGCCTGGCTCAAGGGGTGCATCGCCCAGCTGGTGGAACTCTACGAGTCCCAGGCGGAGGTTTTTCGCGAACAAGTGCGGCGGCTCACCGTCGAGGTGGACGGCGCCGCCACAGGGACCGACAAGCAGCAGTTGACTGCCGATTTGCAAGAATTGCAAGGAACCGAAGCGGCCGAGAAGATGGCCGCAGCCTTGCCGGCTAGTGTGGAAGCAGCCACGAGCCCGAGCTGAGCGCCCCAAGGATAAGCTCGATGAGCAGTCCTCGCCTGGCGTGGACCAGCCCCATCCCGTGACGGAGCCGCTATTGACCGAACCCGCCAGGAGGCTATAAAGACCGAGAAGGCGATGGGGTTCGCCTGTAACCGCCGACACGACGGCTGATGACCCCTACTGCGAGGTTTTTCTCGAAGTAGGGGATTTTTTTGCGCACTCCCCCTTCGGGAAAACACCGCTCCCGGAGAGGGTTTTTTCTTTCCCGACCGGATCAATGCCCGGTCGAGGGTTGGTCAATCATTGGGAACCTGCGCACTAGGTTCCGGGAGGCGCGAAATGGCTTCCTCCACACCGTTTCCTAGCAACCTTGACTCCGGGACCGGCAACCAGGAGTGGGCCGACCTCAAAACCTATACCAAGGCCAAACAAGCGGTCGCCCGACAACTCCGGGCGGTATGGAACTTTTTCCACGCCCAGAAGAGTGAGCAAGGCGAGAGCGAGTGCCGGGAACTCATGGCCAAGTTGGCGGAGGATCGCTTCGTTCTGGCGGTGGTAGGGCAGTTCAAACGCGGCAAGAGTTCACTGATGAACGCAGTGATTGGCCGGGAACTGTTGCCCACGGGCGTGCTGCCGGTCACTTCAGCCGTTACGATCTTGAAGTACGGCCCGCACGAGCAGCTGGTGATTCCTCACCAGAACTCGATTCTCTCGGAGAAGGCCCCGGTCACGTCCTTGCCGAAGTACGTGACGCAAGAGGGCAACCCGGGCAACCAGAAGCAAATCAAGGCGGTTTACGTCGAGCTGCCCCTGCCCTTTTTGCGCCGGGGAGTCCAGTTCGTGGATACCCCAGGCGTCGGGTCGGCCATCGACGCGAATACGGCAACGACGATGGCTTTTCTGCCACAGTGCGATGCGGCGGTGTTCGTCACGAGCGTCGATTCGCCCATGACCGCCGCCGAGACGGCCTTTCTGGCAGACATTCGGCAGTACGCGGAGAAGCTGTTCGTCGTGGTCAACAAGATCGACCTGCTGGAGGGGCGGGAACGCGAGGAAGTCTTGGCCTACGTTTCCGGCGTTATGCGGCAGCACACGGGGGCGACCAACCTCAAACTCTTTCCCGTTTCCTGCCGGCATGGCCTTAAGGCGAAACTGGCGGGCGATTCCGATGGATACGCAGACAGCGGGTTGGGGCCTCTTGAGGACACCCTGGCCGAATACCTGTCCTCCGAAAAAAGTGAAGCGCTGCTGGTGGCGGTGCTGAACAAGGCATTACGCCTGACAGGACAACGACCGGAGTTGCAGGAGATCGAGAAGCAGCTGACCACCCTCCGGGACCTGATCTCCCGGCACCGGGCCAGTGAAACGATGTGGCGCGAAGTTGTCGCAGCGGAACCGCCCGCACCCGCCCCGAAAGAGGTGTCGGTACGGGAGGTGGCCGTGCCGTCCGAGAACACGGAGTTGCTTAAGGCGCTGGCGACCCGCAGCTGTCCCGTGTGCGACCATTTGACCAAGGCCGCGTTTACCTTCTTCGCGCAGTGGCAATACGATCTTTCAACGAATGAGCAGGTACAGCGTGCCTTTGCCGAGGAACTGGGATTCTGCCCCCTCCATACCTGGAGGCTCGCCGACCTTTCCTCGACACAAGGGCTTTCTCTCGGGCTTCCCAAGCTCCTGGAGCGCCTGGCCGCTGACTTCGCCAGCTTCGCCACGTCGAGCCAAGAACCACCTGATTCTCTGGCCCCACTGAGAAAGGGCGCCGGGCTTTGCCGGGTTTGTGGGCTTCTGCAAGAGGCGGAGCGAGAGTACGCTGCCCGGGTCGCCGCTTACCTTGCCGACTCAGCGGGCCAGGAAGCCTATGCGGCGTCTCAGGGAATGTGCCTCCGCCACCTGGACCTGCTTCTCGCAGCGGCACCGAATGCGGAGGTAAGGCGGTTCCTTCTGGCAGAGGCGGCCCGGCACTTTGACCGCTGGGCCGAAGACATGCAGAGCTTCGCGATCAAACGCGATGCACTACGAAAAGGTTTGCTGAACCCCGACGAAGAGGAGGCGCATTTGCTGGCGCTGACTCACCTGGCCGGAAATCGCATCCTCTGTCTGCCGCGGGCTGGAGATGAGTTGCAATTATAGGACAAAACCCTTGCTTGAGAGAACAGGTGGTTGGAAATGGACGAAGATGTGCAGAAGGACGGACCGCCTCTCGACAGGCCGCCTTCGGTCCACCCAGGCGGCTGGCTGAATCGCAACGTGCTCGGCATGGGGCTGACCAGCCTGCTTTCCGACACCGGCCATGAGATGGCCACGGCCGTGCTCCCCGGCTTCCTGGAGGCGCTGGCCGCGCCGACCTACGCCCTGGGCGTCATCGAAGGCTTCGCCGACGCGCTGTCCAGTTTCGTCAAGCTCGGCGCCGGTTGGTGGGGCGACCGCCTCGGCCACCGCAAGGGAATCGCGACGGCCGGCTACGCATTGACCGGGACCATGAAAGCCGTCTTCGCCTTTGCCGTAGGCTGGCCCTTGATCTTCCTGGGGCGGGCACTGGCCTGGTTCGGCCGCGGCATCCGCGGGCCGCTGCGCGACGCAATGCTCGCGGAGTCGGTGGCCAGCCGCGACCGGGGCAAGGCGTTCGGGTTCCACCGCGCCGGGGACACGCTGGGGGCTATCATCGGGCCGTTGCTGGGGGCCGCCGTGCTGCACTGGCTGGAACCCTATGCCGCCGCCGATCCGACCCGGCCCTATCGGCTCGTCTTTCTCCTGACGCTCATCCCCGGCGTCGGCTCCGCGCTGGCGTTTGCCTGGCTGGTGAGGGAGAAACGCCGCACGCCGAATCACCAGCTGCGGTTCTGGGCGTCCGTGAAGGCCCTGCCCGTGGATTTCCGCCGGTTCCTCGCGGGGGCTGGCGTCTTCGGCGTAGGGGATTTCTCGGCAACGCTGCTGATCCTCGCCGCCACCCAGCTCCTCACTCCGCAGGTCGGCATCGTCGAGGCCGCGCAGGCTGCCGCCCTCCTTTATGCCCTCCGCAACGCCGTGTACGCCGCTGCGTCCTACCCCATTGGGGCCGTGAGCGATCATTACGGGCGGCGGGGCTTGCTCGCGCTGGGCTACGTGGTGGGTGCCGTCATGGCCGCTGGAATCGCGGCCCTCTTCCTGCTGCCCGTCGCCGGCCTTATCCTGTTGACGATCCTCTTCGTCCTGTCGGGCATCTCCATCGCCGCGGTGGACGCGCTCGAAGGCGCGATGACGGCCGACCTTGTTCCCGACGAGTCCATCCGGGGCACCGCGTTCGGCGTCCTCGGCACCGTGAACGGGATCGGGGATTTCATTTCCAGCACCGTGGTGGGGTTCCTGTGGTGGGGGATCAGTCCCGTCGCCGGCTTCGCCTACGCCGCAGTCCTTATGCTGGTCGGAGCCGGCCTGCTACACCGAGTCCGCTAAGGCGAGAAAAAAGTCTACAACGGTCCCGGCCGGCCGGCAGTTGATCGCTGGCCCAAGGCCACTTGCACGATTTCCACAGCGGCCCGCTCCTGCTTGGAAGGGAACAGGTCCTGTTCCTCGGGCTCCAGACGCCGCACGTGTGGATGGCCCTCAAGCCGTTGTTTGAGCTGGAGCAATCGATCCATTTCGTGCAGAGACAGGTTCTCCAGGTGCTGATACCCTCCCCATTCCGTGTTCCACTTCCAGTACCAGTGGAAGTAATCCGAGCGCTCGTCCCGGCTTTCCCGCCACAGCGCCGCAACAGCGAGCGCCGCCCTTCGCTGCGTGGCACCGTCGAGCTGGCTTACGAGCGGCCGACCCCCGCAGACACCGGCAGCGAGCACGATCCGGTACATGTGCAGCAACGTCATGAGGAGCAGTGCATCCTCATCCGGCAACGGCCCTCGAAACGTCTCCAGGACCAAGCGTTCACGATACCGATTCAGGGTGGTGCTTGCGTCCATCGGTTTCCTCCAAGGCCCCAGCCTTTGGCGGCCTCCCAGCCGGTTTCGCTCCCGCCGTGATACGCCCGTCGTCCGAGGTCGCAGCGGGCGCCGCCACGGCATCACGGACGCCGAATATCCGCCTGAACAGGTCTTCGCCAAAGCTGGTCGGCAAAGGTTCGCCTTCGATAACTCGAAACGTCCGCCGCCCGTCCGGCAGTCTCTCCGCACGAAGGAAAAGCAAGCCATCCGTCTTTGCGTGGTAAAAGCTCTGGGCCAGATCAACCATGTGAGTGACGTAGAACACCTTGACGCCGGCTTCCAGGAGGGCGCGGACAATTTGTCTCGCGATTTCCGAGCCTTCGCGCTCGTTGGTGGAGGCGAATGACTCGTTCAGCAGCAGGATGCTGTTCGGGGTTATCTGGTCCATGATCGCGCTCATTCTGCCCAGCTCTTCATCGAGTTTCCCGCTTTTCATGCTGGCATCCTCTTCCCGCTTGAAGTGCGTGAAGATACGTTCACAAACATTCGCACGGAAAGCCTCCGCGGGCACGAACATGCCACATTGCATCATCAGCTGGGCCAGCCCCATGCTGCGCAGGAACGTTGACTTCCCGCCGCGGTTCGCGCCGGTGATGAGCACGAGCCGCTTTCCGTCAGCGCTCACATCATTGCCAACGACTCTTTGCTTCATGTTCAAACTCAGGCAGAGATCGTACAAGCCGCGGGCGCAGAGCGTGCGCTGACCCGGGGCGACGGGTTCTGGCAAACAGATGGGTTCCTCCTTACTTGCGAGCCGATCACGGAGGTTCAAGCAGGCAACGTAGAAGCCCAGCTCCCACCGCAGCATGGCAAAAAAGTCCAGGACGTGATCGCTGGCCTGGGCAAGTGCGCTGGCTACGAGGCTGATTCCCCGGCCCCGCAGCTCCCCGAGTGCCCTGAAGCCGGCCTCGTCGCGGTCGTCAAGCCGAAACGTAAGGTCCGAGCGACCTCTGATAACCCACCCCTTCACCCAGCTTACGAGCCGCTCCACCCAGCTTGGTTCTTTGAACAGGGCGCGAAGCACATAGTTCGTCCCTTTGTTGCCTTTGCCGAGTTCGGCACTCATCAGCACACCACCTGGGTACGTAAGTCGCCGCAGATGGTCCTCGACGATCCCCAGGTAGTCGTCGTCGAGCTCCCTGGCAAGCATGCGGAAGAGTGTCGTGAAGCCTTCCGACCGAAACCGAGCGCCGTGCTGTTCAGCCAAGCGCCTGAGCTTCCTGAGCACGCCGACGAGTAGCCGGAGCACCTCGACGGAGTGATGCAGCAGTCCTTCGGGGTAGCGCGGCGTCCAACCCCAAGTCCAGAGGCCCTTGCGCCGCTCGAATGCCTCCACGGTAACGGCGTACATCTGCCGCACGATGTCCGGGTGGTGCAGGCAGTCGGCCAGGATGTGCTGGCGGTAGAGGATCGCTTCCGGCTCAGCAAGGCTCGTCAAGACCGCCTTCCGCGACACTTCGAGCAAGAACGCATCCCCGGCCGCCATCGCGGCGAACAGCGTGTTCAGCTCCAGGTCCTGCGTCAACGCCGCTTCAAGAGGAGGCCCGGCCGCCTTCAGGTCGAAATCCCGGTCCCGGTACATCAGGTAAGCCTTCATGACCCGATCCGCTCCTTCAGCTGGTCGTAGGTGAGCCGGTGCTTCTCCGCGATGGACAGGGCGTAGGCGAGTCCGTCGGCACGCTTTCGGACGATCTTGAACGTTCGCACCGCCGGGTCGTCCGAGGCCAGCGTGCCGACCATGCTGACGGTGGTTTCACCCAGAGACGCCAGTTCATCAAGGAAGGTTACGGTCACGCAGAGCATGTCGCGCTGGATGATCTGTTCCATCACCCGTTTGCTGAGGAACAGGGCGTCGCTCAACGTCGTGGACACGAAGCTCTCATTCATGATGAGGATGCTGTTCGGTGTGGCCTGTTCCAGAATCCGGTGAATCCTGAGCAGGTCGTCCTCCAGCTTGCTGCTGAGGTTGCGGAGGGTTTCCTCCCTCTCGAAGTGCGTGAACAGCTTGTCGGGGAGAAACAGGGTCGCTTCCCTGCCAGGCACCGGACAGCCGATGCTGGCCAGGTAATGGAGCTGTCCAAAGGTGCGGGCGAAGGTCGTTTTCCCGCTCTGGTTCGGTCCCGTCACGACGATGATGCGTTCGGGATTCTTCAGGTAGAAATCGTTAGTCACCAGCGGGGCAGCGTCGCCGAGGAGCTTATGGGCCAGGGCCAGATCAAATACCTCACGGCCGCAAACTTCCTTGGACCGGTCAGTAACGGTGGGGTAGCAGAAGGGCAGACCGGCGGGCTTGAAGCGCTCCATGTGTTCGAGATACGCGACGTAGAACTGCACTTCCCGGTCAAACGTCATGATCGTCTGGTCAAGATAATTGCGATGCTGCTCGCCGTACTGCTCCAGAGACAAGAAGATGGCAGGATACAGCCGTGCGACCCGTTCCAGGATGGCGGCTTCAACATGGTTCATGTCCGGCCACGAGGAGAAGTCGAAGCGGTACTCCTTGGCTGAACCCTGCTGGAACTTCTCGAACGTGCGCAACACTTCCGCGCTGTAGTCCGGCTCCGACTCGTACCGGCTGACGGTGATGCGGCCACCCTCGATGTGGAGGCAGTATCTGATCCCGGACAGGTCGTCCTTTAGCTTCTGCGTGTCGGCGAGCAGCCGCGTAAACCCGGGCGACTGAGTGTAGGAGGTCAGATAGGCGTGGAACGCCAACAATCCGCGAGAGAGTGGGTTGTCGGCTGCCAGGTCGCGGGTCAGACAGGTGACGGCGTTGCAGTAGATGTCCGCCGCATCCAGGAACCAGCGGAGTTGCTGGTACTTGTAGTGAAGTTTGCCTGCCTGGGCGAGATGGGAGCGCATGGACCGCATCGCTTGTGCGAACGATCTGATGTGTCCAAACAGTTCCCGCTTCTCCAGGTCTCGCAGTATCTCGTGGCGATAAGTGATCGTCTCGACACGGCTCAGGGGGGTGTAGAAGAACGGCTTCAGGTTGTACTCGTCGCGACCGGCCGTCAGGGACTCAACGATCTGGTCCAGATTCAAGTCAGTGAAGAAGTCCGGCATTTCCTTGTCGTCGCGGACCGGCCTGATGTCAGGCCCATCGAAGAGGATGCTGCGGAAACACGGCCGCATCGGCTCCGGGAACGTCTCCAGGCCCAGACGTTCGCGACTGCGATTGAGGGTGGTGATTCCGTCCATCGGTCTCCTCCAGGCCCCATGCCTCTCTCCCCTGCCAGTTATGCTGCCGCGTCGATCCGCTTTTCGAGGTCAGAGGATGAATCGATGCCGGGATCACGGCAGCGGAGCGAAATCGCCGCTGTAGGCCGCCGTCTTCTGCATCCCTTCAGGCAGGTCTGCCGGCTCACAGCCCACCCGCTGCACGAGCAGAAAGGAGGCATGGCAGGCGCTGAACACTACCAAGGCCCAGGCGACGGAACGGTACTCCGGCCGCCAGAGCGCGATGACCCCGGCAAGCGCCAGAAAAGCCGCCGTGCTGAGCGAGATGAACAGTTTCCAGCGCCGGGGGATGCTCGGCTCAGTGGCTGTTCTTGCCGACGGCAACCAGTGCTTGCTCACTTTGGGCCGCACGGCTTCACTCCTTTCTTCCCGAACACAGAATCGCTGCGCTGTGCAAGGCGAAGACGGCCGGTATCACGGCGAAGAACGAATAGCCAGGCAGCCAGACGGCGATGACCCAGGTCAGGAGGACGTAAACCGGGATGCTCAACACAATGACCAGTCGGTAGCGCAGGGCAGAGCGTGGCTTCGCGGGAAACTGGTCTGACAGTGCTAGTTCATCATCGCGTCTTTTTCGCACAGCAAGCTCTTATCTCAGCTTGAGCCGTTCCAGGGTACGATGGCTACATCGCTATCCGCCAACCGTTGCGAAGCCGGTTCTGCCTCCGATCCTTCATGGCCGTAAATGGACATCACTTGCGGGAACCGGCTACTCATCATCTTTTCCAGGTAGGACTGCACATCCTTGGCCCGCCGTTCGCGGAGGACGCCGTGTGCGACTTCCCGCGCCTCGGAGTAGCTCACGCCGCGGATGATCCGCTTGATGGCCGGGATCATCACGGGATTCATGCTCAGCTCATCCACGCCCATCCCAAGCAGGATGATCGTGTAGATCGGGTCGGCCGCCATCTCTCCGCACAAGCCGACCGGGCGGCTACGCCGGCGGCCGGCCCGGATGATCCCCCGCATCATGCGCAGCACCGCCAGGTGGAGCGGCTCGTAGATGTAGGCCACGCGCGGGTTGGTCCGGTCGGCAGCCAGCGTGTACTGGATCAGGTCGTTGGAGCCGATGCTGAAAAACGCCGCTTCCGCCGCCAGGATGTCCGGGATCGTTGCGGCAGCGGGCGTTTCGATCATGCAGCCGAACGGCACCGCCTCGTCGAACGAGATCCCTTTCGCCTGCAACTGCTGTTTCGCCTCCTGTACAACGTGCATCGTGTCCTGAAACTCGGTCAGGCTGGTAATCAGCGGAAACATGATCCGGGTCGGGCCGTGCCGCGAAGCACGCAGTAAGGCACGCATCTGGCTGAGGAACAAATCGCGGCGTTCGAGCAGCAAACGGACCCCGCGGCACCCCAGCATCGGGTTGCTTTCGGGGCCGACGGGCACCACGGCCGTCTTGTCACCACCCAGGTCAAAGGTACGGAAAGTGACCGGGCGCGGGGCCACCGCTTTCACGGCTGCCGCGTAGAACTCGTACTGCTCTTCCTCGCTGGGCGGCTGGCTGTGGGCCAGGTAGTGGTATTCCGTGCGCAGCAGGCCGATCCCTTCGGCACCCTGGGCGAGGGCGTGAGGGATTTCCTCGGCCAGCCCCACGTTCGCCTTGAGAAGCACCGGCCGTCCGTCGAGGGTCATGGCGGGAGCATCCCGCAGCTCGGCCAGCTCGCCGCAGAAGCGGTCGAAGATGTCGCGGCGCGTCCGGTATTCCCGCAGGGCCAGCTCGGTGGGGTTGACCAGGACGTGGCCGTGGTTGCCATCGACGACGACCGTATCCCCGCTGCGGACCCGGCCGGACAGCTGGGGGATGCCGCCCACCACGGGCAGGCCCAACGTGGACGCCAGCAGGGCCGCATGGGACGTGGCCCCGCTCTGGATCATCACCAGCCCGAGCAAGCGCTGGCGGTCCAGCGCGATCACGTCCGCCGCCGAGAGGTTCTCCGCGATCAGCACGCGCGGTGCGGGCAGCGAGGGGACCTGCCGCGGCCGGTCCTTGCGCAGGTGCGTCAACAGTCGGCGCCCGAGGTCGGTGAGGTCCTCCGCGCGGGCGGCAAGGTAGCTGTTGCCGATGGAGGCAATCCGCTGGGAGTGCTCCTCGATGGTCGTGTACACGGCACTCTCCGCCGTCCAGTGCTCCTCCTCGATCTGGCGCAGGATAAGGTGGCGGAGCTGAGGGTCCTCCAGCAACTGCGCGTGCGCCGTGAAGATCGCCGCCGCCGACTTGCCGACGGTCACCGCCACGCGCAGGGCGATCTCCTCCAACTCCCGGCGAGCCCGCCGCAGCGCATGACCGAATCGCTGACACTCAGCCGGCACGGCGGCGGCGCTCACTCGCTCCCGCCGTACGGGTTCGTCAGCCGGTGCCCAGACGAGCGCCGGACCCACGGCGATTCCCGGAGCGATCATCGTCCCTGTGAAGATCATGGCTCGGCCCCATCGCGTTACTTGACGATCATCACCGTACACGGGGCGTGGCTGCTGATCTGGTCTGCCGTGCCGCCCAGGCCGGGGCGCTCACCCTTGCCGTTGCTGCTCCCCACGACGAGGATTTCCGCTCCCTCTTGCTCGGCGCAGGTGATGACGGCCTCGGCCGGGTGCCCCTCACGCAGCACCGGCGTCAGGCTCACTCCGCGCGACCGGGCAAAGTTGGCCGCCGCCTGGAGGATTTCCTCCAGATGAGTCCGAACCTTCGCCTTCACCCCTGCGCCAGCGCTTTCGAGCTGCGGGTCGACGGAACGGTCCAGGACCGTGACGGCCGTGACCTGCCCGCCATTGTGCTGGGCCATTTTGACCGCGACTTGCAGGGCCTTCTCACTGCCGGGCGAACCATCGAGAGCCACCAGAATCCTCGACATCTTCTGCTCCTTCCGAAAGAATGGCATTCCCCTGCTTGGCAGGGATGGGCAAACAAAAAACCCCCGGGAGTATGGTTCTCCCGAGGGTCGTGCCTTCTAAACGGAAAGCCCCTACCTTCAAGGAGAGCCTTGTCAGTAGGGGTCATCAGCGACCGGCCAAACCGGCAGCATTTCAAGGCGAACCCCATCGCCTCTACCGGAATAGTACGCCAGCCCCCGCCAGGCGTCAACCGGACTTCGGCGGCGAGCCGCCGCGCCCGGCAGGGCCGTTCATTTATTCAAGCTGGGGCAAGCCGAGAAGGGCTAAGGCTTTGTTAAAGCAGTTGCTCATGGTCCGCATCGCGGCGGCCAGATTATCTGCCGTCGCGTCCAACAGACGCAC
>Ga0078972_1009422_pt1 | contig 19274 bp, 9 predicted proteins | sample YelNatPaOPGAMG01_FD_67568 | JGI IMG/M metagenome (GOLD analysis project Ga0078972, IMG submission 67568) | Hot spring thermophilic microbial communities from Obsidian Pool, Yellowstone National Park, USA - OP-RAMG-01 (SPADES assembly) (version 2) | ecosystem: Environmental > Aquatic > Thermal...
TAGGAAGAGAGATTACAGGGATTAAAGTTACAGATAATTATGACGAAATAAAAGAAACTAAGCCAGATATTATTGTTGATTTTACTGGACCTGAAATTGTTTATAAAAATATTATGTGGGCAATTGAAAATAATATCAATATTATTGTTGGAGCAACTGGGCTTAAAAAAGAAGAAATTGAAGTTATTAAAGAAAAAAGTGAAAATTTAAAGAAAAGTAAAGTTTTTATAGCGCCTAATTTTACATTAGGTGCTGTTTTAATGATAATGATATCAAAAATGGTTGCTAATTATTTTGATAATTGTGAGATTATTGAAATGCATCATGATAATAAAAAAGATGCACCTTCTGGAACAGCAATGGCTACAGCTACAGCTATAAGTAAAGTTAAAAAGTTTAATGAAAATAAATTTATAACAGGCGAAAAAGAAAATGTAGAAGGTAGTAGAGGTGCATTTTATGATGGAATACATATTCATAGTGTAAGATTACCGGGTTTACTTGCTCATCAAAGTATAATTTTTGGTTCAAAAGGCCAGACATTAACCATAAGACATGATAGCATTGATAGGTCTTCTTATTATCCTGGACTTATATTAGCAATTAGAAGTTTAGATAAATTGCCTTATTTTACTTATGGTCTTGAAAATCTTATTAAAATTTAAATTTTGATTTTTATTTTATTTGGAGGTATTTATGAATAATTTTGGAGAAGTTATAACAGCAATGGTTACCCCATTTGATGAAAATTATAATATTGATTGGAATTCTTTAGATAAACTTATTGAGTACCTTATAGAAAATGGAAGTGATAGCTTGCTTTTTGCTGGAACAACAGGAGAATCACCTACTTTAACAGATGATGAGAAAATTAGCTTATTTGAATTTGCAAAAAAGAAATTAAATAATACTAAAATTAAAATTATGGCTGGTACTGGTTCTAATGATACAAAACATACAATTGAACTATCTAAAAAAGCTCAAGATGTTGGAGTTGATTCTTTATTAATAGTTACTCCTTATTATAATAAACCTACTCAATCTGGTTTATTAAAACATTTTGATACGATATGTAAATCTATAAATACTCCAATAGTTGTTTATAATGTGCCATCAAGAACTTGCTGTAATATTAGTTCAAAAACATGTAAGGAATTATCCCAAATGCAAAACATAGTTGGTATAAAAGAAGCAAGTGGAGATTTAAAACAAATTGCAGAAATTTTAAGGGATTGTGATAGCAGTTTTAAAGTATATAGTGGAAATGATGGAGATACCTTTGCAATTGTGTCTTTAGGTGGAGAAGGAGTTATAAGTGTGGCTTCACACATTATTGGAAAAGAAATAAAGGAAATGATTAGTTTAATAAAAAAAGGAAAAATATTTGAAGCTGCAAAATTACATAAAGAGTTCCTTGATATATTTTATGGAATATTTATTACAACAAGTCCGATTCCAATTAAAACTGCTTTAAATTTAAAAGGAATAAAAGTCGGTCCTTTGAGACCACCATTATATGAAATGGATGATAGTGATTTTGAAATTTTTAAAAAATTACTATTAAAACATAATTTAATATAAAATTTAATATAAAACTTGGATAATTATTAAATATAAAAATATAAAAGAATAAAAGAGTTAAGTTTATAAATAATGGCAAAAAAAACAAGCTTAAAAATTATTCCTCTTGGAGGATTAAATGAAATTGGGAAAAACATGATGGTTATTGAAAAAGATGATAGCATGATTGTCATTGATTGTGGTGTCATGTTTCCTGATGAAGAATTTCCTGGCGTTGATTTTGTGATTCCTGATTTTACTTATGTAGTTAGAAATTCAAATAAACTAAAAGCGATAATTATAACTCATGGTCATGAGGATCATATAGGAGGGTTACCATTTTTATTTAAAGAAGTTATTGCTCCAGTTTATGCAACTAGACTTACAAAAGGTTTAATTGAGCTTAAATTAAGTGAACAGCAAATTTATGAGGGTGTTGAAATAAATGAAATTAATGAAGATAGTATTTTAAATATTGGTCCTTTTGAAATTGAATTTTTTCGGGTAAGCCATAGTATTCCTGATACTGTAGGCGTTGTTATAAAAACTGATATTGGGACCATAGTTCATAGCAGTGATTTTAAATTTGATCAAAGCCCTTTATATGGTAAAAGTACTGAATTTTCAAAAATAGGTTTTTATGGAATGCAAGGTGTTTTAGCATTATTATGTGATAGCACAAACTCCGAGCAAGAAGGTTACACATTGCCTGAAAAAGTCGTGGGCAAAGTTTTATCCGAAAAATTCTCTGAAGCCGAAGGACGAATAATAGTAACTACCTTTTCTTCTCACATACATAGAATACAGCAAATTGTTGACTTATCAGAAAAATTTAAAAAAAAATTAGCTATTTCAGGTAAATCATTATTAAAGACTATAAAAATAGCAAGCGAACTTGGATATCTTAATGTTCCTGATGATTTAATAATTCCTATTAATAAAATTGATGAATATCCTTTAAAGAAAATAGCAATTTTAGCTACAGGTACTCAAGGAGAACCACTTTCAGCTTTATATAAAATGGCAATAAATGAACATAAAAGAATTCAGATAATGAAAAGTGATATGGTCATAATATCAGCTTCTCCAATTCCTGGTAATGAAAAAGCAATAGCTAACATTATAAATATGCTTATAAAAAATGGAGCAAATGTATTTTATGAATCTATAGCAGGTGTCCATGTTTCTGGTCATGCTGCTCAAGAAGAAATAAAAATGATGATTAATTTAATAAGACCTAAATTTTTTATACCAATCCATGGAGATAATATGCATAAAGTTCAAAATGGTAAAATTGCTCGTGAAGTTGGGATAAAACAAGAAAATATTGTAATAGCTCAAAATGGAGATGTCATAAAGATTAATTCAGAGCTTTGTAAGGTTTCAAAAAATATAAATACTAGAACTGTTTATATTGATGGACTTGGTTACGGAGATATAGATGACATAGTCTTAAAGGACAGAAAGTTACTTGCAAATGATGGAGTTGTGGTAAATGTCGTTGGAGTTGATCTCAATAAAGAAGAAATTTTTTATGAACCTGATTTAACATTTAAGGGTATAGTATTTATAGAAAATTTTGATTCTATTATAAAAGATTGTAGGAATATAATACGAGATTCTATTTATAATTGTTTTAAAAATAAATTAAAAACACCAGCTAGTATAGAAAAATATATAAATGATAGATTAGAGAAACATTTAATCAAAAAATTAAGATTAAAACCAGTAATTATTACAAAAATACTTCCAAAATAAAATAAGTAATAACAAATTAAAATAAGTGATAAAATTAATTAAATAGTTCAATTAAAGATTATCATCATGATTATTCATAATTTATTTAATTAAATAATTTTATTAATATTTAATCGATTTAATTTTAATAGGGCTTTATTTTATTGTAATAATAAAAAAATGCATATTTTTTTAAAATTAATATTAAAATTATTTTAAAATTTTAATTAATATAAAAAATTAATAATATTTTTTAAAATTAATAAAAAATGGCTTCAAAAAATATTAAAACTAGCAAAAAAACTGATGCAAAAAAACAATTAAATAAGCAAGATTTGGAAGAATTACGCAAAAAAAATAATTATTCAAAAAGTAGAAATGAAATTTATGGAATTTTAATTATTTTAATATCAATTTTATTTTTTATTAGCTTGTTTATTAAAGGTGAAAGTGGTTTTGTTTTAAAATACATTAATTATTTTTTATCTTATTTATTTGGTATTGGTAAATATATTTTTTCATTAATAATATTTGTTTGGGGTGTAAGTTTTTTTATAAAAAAATCATTGTCTTTAAAAACAAGGCTTAGCTTTGGATTTTTATTATTTTTTATATCAATTCTTGGATTATTTGCAATTATTAATGATATTAGCAATATTTTTGATAGTATTTTTATTAGAAGTCATGGAGGAATATTAGGCTCATTAATATATTATGGTATTTATAAGCTTACAAATAAAGCTGGAACTATCACTATTCTTTCTTTTTTATTATTAATTTCGATAATAATAATATTTAATATCTCACTAATAGATGTAACAAAAAAAATACTTAATAAAATCAATGAAAGAAAGAAAATAAAAGAATTAGAGCTTGAAAAAAAACAAAATGATTTACTTTTAAAAAAAGAAGATGGAACATTTAAGGTTAAAAGTGAAAATGATGTTATAAAAGTTAAATATAGTGAAGATTTAGAATCAAATATTTCTGATTCTTCCATAAATGCAAAAAATAAATCATTAACGACAAATAAATTTCCCTTTATAATTGATCACGTTAAAAAGAATGCGGAAATTAATGAAAAAGAAATTGAAATTGAAACTGATAAACCTCAAAAAAATAAATCAGAGCAAGACGTACAAATAGCAAAAGATAAAGATAAATTTTTAAAAATTGGTAAAGAATCTCAACTAGAAATGGATTTAATTGATAAAGAAGATGAAAATTTAAATTATAGGCTCCCACCGGAAAGTTTACTAAAAAAGTCCAAAGCTTTATCTCCAAGCTTATACAAACAAGATATAAAAGAAAATATTTTAATTTTAAATAATCTTTTTAAAGATTTTAATCTTGCTGCTAAAGTTTCTTCAGTTGTAAGAGGCCCTTCAGTTACTTTATATGAGTTAACCTTGTCGCCAGGTGTTAAGGTTCAAAGATTATTAAGTCTTGAAGATGATTTTTGTGTAGCATTAGGTTCTTCTGATATAAGAATATTAACTCCTATTCCTGGTAAATCAGCAATAGGAATAGAAGTTCCAAATAAAATAAAAAGTATTGTAACCTTAGGTGATGTATACTCTTTATATAATTCCCCAATTTCAAAGGAATTATTAAGAGTTCCGCTTGGTAAAAATTTATCAGGTGATGTTGTATATATGGACATAAATCATATGCCGCATTTACTTATAGCAGGAGCAACAAATTCAGGTAAGAGTTCATGTATTAATAGTATTATAATTTCTTTATTATTAAAGGTTAGACCAGATGAAGTTAAGTTTATAATGGTTGACCCTAAAATGGTTGAATTAAGTATTTATAATGGAATACCCCATCTTTTAGCTCCTGTTGTTGTTAATCCTAAGAAAGCTGCGGTTGCCTTATCATGGGCTGTTGAGGAAATGGAAAATAGACTTAAAATTTTGTCTGATTATAATTGTAAAAATCTTGAACAATTTAATAATGAAATAGAAAAAAATAAGGCAATAGATCCTGATTTAGTTAAATTACCTTATATTCTTATTATTATAGATGAACTTGCTGACTTAATGATAGTTTCAGCTTCTGAAGTAGAAGAAAGTATTAATAGAATTGCTCAAATGGGAAGGGCAGTTGGAATGCACTTAATAATTGCTACTCAAAGACCTTCAGTAAATGTTATAACTGGAGTTATAAAAGCTAATATTCCTTCCAGAATAGCTTTCAATGTAGCATCAAATACTGATTCAAGGGTTATTTTAGATATGCCTGGCGCTGAAAAATTAATTGGTAGAGGGGATATGCTTTATTCGCCAGTTTCTTACTCAAGACCTGAAAGAATTCAAGGGGCTTTTGTTACAACAAGTGAAATTGAAATAATTACCGATTATATAAAAGATCAAAAAAGCTCGTCTTATTTTAAGGATATTTTTGAATCAAATATAAAACTTGAAAAAAAGGAAACTAGTGATGATCCTTTGATATATGAAGCGCTAGAAGTATTTATTGAATTTGGGCATGCTTCTGCATCTTTATTGCAGAGAAGATTAAGAATAGGTTATTCAAGAGCTGCAAGGATAGTGGACCAGCTAGAAAACAGAGGATTTATAAGTGGATATGATGGATCCAAACCAAGAGAGGTATTAATATCAAAAGAAGATTTTTTAAAATTTAAAAAGGATATGGAAATAGGAGAAGAATAAAGTATGAAATCTTCAATTATCTGCATAGGTACAGAATTAAATTTAGGGCTTATTGTTAACACAAATGCAAAATATATTTCAGAAAAACTTGCAGAAATAGGGATAGATTGTAATCTCATTTTAACAATAAAAGATGAAAAAGAAGATATTTCAGATTCTTTAAAATATGCATTAGAAAGAAGTGATATAGTTATAATTAGTGGGGGACTTGGTCCAACTGATGATGATATTACAAGAGAAGCTGTTGCTGATGCATTAAATCTTAGACTTTATAAAGATGATAAACTAGATGTTGCAAGTTTAAAATTTATTAAGCCTGTCTTAACAAATGAACTAAAAACTAGACTTTTAAGGCAATCTTTTATACCAGAGGGATCAATTCCAATATTGCCTAATATAGGTAGTGCATCAGGGTTTATTATTGAAATTAAAGAAAGAAAAAAATGGATTTTTGTAATTCCTGGTGTTCCAAAAGAAATGAAGGATATGTTTGATAAGGATGTTTTACCTAAAATAATGAAGTTATATAAACAGCAAACCCAAAATGAATTAAGCAAAAAAATTAAAAAAAAGGTTTTACTAACAACTGGGATTAGTGAAAGTGAAATTGAAGAAAATATTAAAGATATTTATAAAGAAGCAAAAGATATTGGGGTAAAAATTGGAATAACTGCCTCTCCAGGATTAATAAGATTAATTATAATTTCTGAGTCAAATTCAAATGAAAAAAATGAAAAAAATATTAAGTTTATTACAAAAAAATTGATGGAAAAATTAGGAAATTATATATATGGTGAAGAGGAAGATTTAATTACAAATAATATAAAAAATATTATTTTAAACTCTGGTAAAAATATAACAATAAGTGTTGCAGAATCACTAACTGGTGGTTTAATTTCAAACATGATTTCAGATATTCCTGGAAGTTCTGAATATTTTTTAGGTGGGGTTGTTAGTTATTCAAATTATTCAAAGATTAAGTTACTTAATATTGACCCAATTGATTTAGAAAAATACGGCGCTGTTAGTAGCGAAGTTTGTAAAAAAATGGCAATATCAGTAAAAAGGTTATTTAATTCTGATTTTGCAATAAGTGCAACTGGTTTTGCTGGACCAACTGTTAATGAAGCCGGAAAAGATGTTGGGCTTGTTTACACATGTATAGCAGGACCAGGGGATAATATAAAAATTTTTGAAAATAAATTTATTGGCACAAGAACAGAAATAAAGTTTAGGGTTAGTCAATTCATTTTAAATAAATTAAGAATTGAAATTGAAGAATATAATAAAAATTCAAGTAATTAAATGTTAGTATAATATTAGTAAAGTTAATAAAGAAAATGAATTAAGAAAAATTTAATTATTATTTAGCTTGCAAATAATTGAAAAATAAAATCAAGATTAAAATAGAAAATTGGAAACAAATAATAAAATTATAGATAAGAGATATAAAAGATTATTTATTGGTATTAGTCTTTCGAAAGAAATATGTGACTATTTTTACAATTTAACCTTAAATCTAAGTAAAGAAAATAATAATATTAAGCCAATACCACCTCAAAATATACATATAACACTAAAATTTCTTGGAAATGTAAAAACTCAAGAGTTAGAAAATATTTACTCCAATATAGAACTTTCTTTAAAAGATATTAAAAATTTTAAATTTAATATAAATGATAATCTTGATGGATTTCCTAAAATTACATCATCAAGAATATTATTTGCTTCTATTGGGGATGGAAGTGCTCAGATGGAAGAAATATTTGAAAAAATAAAGAAAAACTTATCAAAAATTGGTTTCAATAGAGACGAAAAAAAATTTATTCCTCATATTACGATTGCTCGAATGAAATTGCCAATTAATTTTACAGGGTTAATAGAAAATTTAAACTTAAAAAAATTTGAAAATATTAAATGTGATAAAATTATTTTGTTTGAAAGCATACTTTCTAGTAAAGGACCGCAATATTTAATTGAAAAAGTTTTTGTATTAAAATAAATTTAAAATTTATTTTTATTTTTTTTAAAATAATGCTTGTAAATATTTGCATAAATGATAAAATGTATAAAAGTACATAATATTATATTAATTAAAATTTTAAGGAGATTTTATGGATAAAGATAGAGATAAGATTATTGAAAATGCTTTAGCACAAATAGAAAGAGCTTATGGTAAAGGTGCTATTATGAGGCTTGGTAATGAAGGCCCTTTAAAAGATATAGAATCAGTGCCTACTGGATCGTTAGAATTAGATATGGCTTTAGGAGTAGGTGGTATTCCAAGAGGAAGAGTTACGGAAATTTTTGGACCTGAATCTAGTGGTAAAACTACCTTAGCTTTACATGTTATTGCTAATGCTCAAAAAGAAGGTGGTATTGCTGCTTTTATTGATGCAGAACATGCACTTGATCCGATATATGCTAAAAATCTTGGGGTTAATACTGAAGAACTTTTACTATCTCAGCCTGATAGTGGTGAGCAAGCTCTTGAAATTTGTGAGATTCTTTTAAAAAGTACTGCTCTAGATATTATTGTTATTGATTCTGTGGCTGCATTAGTCCCAAGAGCGGAGTTGGAAGGTGAAATGGGTGATTCTTTTATAGGATTGCAAGCAAGATTAATGTCTCAAGCATTAAGAAAAATAACTGGCCTTGTTAGTAAGACAAAAACGATTGTTATTTTTATAAATCAACTTAGAGAGAAAATAGGTGTAATGTTTGGAAATCCAGAAACAACTCCTGGTGGTAGAGCTTTAAAGTTTTATGCTTCAGTTAGATTAGACATTAGGAAAATTGATACTATAAAAAATGGTGCAGAGATGGTTGGAAGTAGAGTTAAAGTAAAAGTTGTTAAAAATAAAGTAGCGGCACCTTTTAAGACTGCAGAATTTGATATAATGTATGGTAAAGGTATTTCAAAAGAAGGCAGCATAGTAGATATAGGTACACAACTTGAAGTAATAAATAAAAGCGGTTCTTGGTATTCTTATAAAGGTGAAAGGATTGGGCAAGGTAGAGAGAATGCAAAATTATTTTTAGCTCAAAATCCTAAAGTTATGGATGAAATAGAAAATGAAATAAAAAATTTATTTAAAACAAAAAAGATTGAATTAAGTTATTCAGATGATATTACTTAATATCATATAGTAAAGGTTAATATATGGAATATATGGTATTAATGTTTGGTGTATAATATAATATACAAGGTAAGATTAATTTAAATTTGATAAAAAATAAAATAATTTTTTTTATAATTTATAAAATTTTTAAATTACAATATTTTTTATTTTAAAAATATAATATAGCTAATGTGATATATTTAAATATTTTCAAAAATTAGTATTTTCTAAATTTTTTAAGCTTAAAAATAACTAAAAATATATAAAAAAAATTTAAAAATATTATTGACTTATAAATACGTAATGCTATACTAATAAAGCCTTAAAGAAATTAGGTTTTTTTCTTAAAAATTACTTTTCTTTCTGAGTAAAAATAAAAATATTAAAAAATATTTTTATTTTATTGACACAGAAAAATGATTGTGGTAATTTATACAAGTTTGAAAATACAGTGTTCTTTGAGAACTAAATAGTGCGAGTTCACGTTCTAATTAATTTATTTGAGTGTGTAGTTTTTATTTGAGAGTTTGATCCTGGCTCAGGATTAATGCTGACGGTGTGCATAATACATGCAAGTCGAACGTGCAATGTGAAAGTAGCAATACTTTTGCAAAGCAAGTGGCGAACGGGTGAGTAACGAGTGGATAATCTGCCCAAAAGATCGGGATAACTTTTCGAAAGGAAAGCTAATACCGAATGTTTTATATCTTTCGATGAAAGATATAACAAAGGTAGCCGTAAGGCCGCCGCTTTTGGATGAGTCCGCTTCCTATTAGCTAGTTGGTAAGGTAATGGCTTACCAAGGCGATGATGGGTAGCCGGCCTGAGAGGGTGTCCGGCCACACTGGGACTGAGATACGGCCCAGACTCCTACGGGAGGCAGCAGTAGGGAATATTGCGCAATGGGCGAAAGCCTGACGCAGCGACACCGTGTGTAGGATGAAGATCTTCGGATTGTAAACTACTGTCGGTTGAAGAAGAAGGCATGATAGTTAAGAGCTTGAATGCTGACGGTATTCAACGAGGAAGTCTCGGCTAACTCCGTGCCAGCAGCCGCGGTAAGACGGAGGAGGCAAGCATTGTCCGGAATTATTGGGCGTAAAGAACACGTAGGCGGTTTTTCAAGTCAAATGTGAAAACCTTGGGCTTAACTTGAGGATTGCATTTGAAACTGAAAAGCTAGAGTACAGTAGAGGAAAGTGGAATTCCTGGTGTAGCGGTGAAATGCGCAGATATCAGGAAGAACACCAGTGGCGAAAGCGGCTTTCTGGACTGTTACTGACGCTGAGGTGTGAAAGCTAGGGGAGCGAACAGGATTAGATACCCTGGTAGTCCTAGCTGTAAACGATGGACACTAGGTGTGGGGAGTTATCGACGCTCTCTGTGCCGAAGCTAACGCATTAAGTGTCCCGCCTGGGGAGTACGGTCGCAAGACTAAAACTCAAAGGAATTGACGGGGGCCCGCACAAGCGGCGGAGCATGTGGCTTAATTCGACGCAACGCGAAGAACCTTACCAAGACTTGACATCATACTGAAAAATGCAGAAATGCATCTCCTTCGGGCAGTATGACAGGTGGTGCATGGCTGTCGTCAGCTCGTGTCGTGAGATGTTGGGTTAAGTCCCGCAACGAGCGCAACCCTTGTCCCATGTTGCCATCATTCAGTTGGGCACTCTTGGGAGACTGCCGGTGTAAAACTGGAGGAAGGTGGGGATGACGTCAAGTCATCATGCCCTTTATGTCTTGGGCTGCACACGTGCTACAATGGTTGGTACAAAGAGAAGCGATACCGCGAGGTGGAGCAAATCTCATAAAGCCAATCTAAGTCCGGATTGTAGGCTGAAACTCGCCTACATGAAGTCGGAGTCGCTAGTAATCGTGGATCAGCACGCCACGGTGAATACGTTCCCGGGCCTTGTACACACCGCCCGTCACACCACGAAAGTTGGATACACCCGAAGTCAGTGTGCTAACCAGCAATGGAGGCAGCTGCCGAAGGTGGAGCCAGCGATTGGGGTGAAGTCGTAACAAGGTAGCCGTACCGGAAGGTGCGGCTGGATCACCTCCTTTCTAGGGAGTTTAATTAAATTTATTTAAATTAATTTCAATTAATTTAAATATCCTTAGATTTGAGTCGATCTCGCACTATTTAGTTCTGAAAGAACATGTATTAAAATGAAAAGTAGTTGTTCTTTTAAAAAAAGTTCTTTGAAAATTTCATAGCATTCTCGAATATTTGTGGGTTAAGTTAATAAGAGCATATTGTGGATGCCTTGGCGGTAAAAGGCGAAGAAGGACGTGGTAGGCTGCGATAAGCCTCGGGGAGCCGTCTAACAGGCTTTGATCCGGGGATCTCCGAATGGGGAAACCTATTATCCTTAATCGGATAATATTACTGCTTGAATCCATAGAGCAGTAAGGCTAACCGGGTGAACTGAAACATCTTAGTAACCCGAGGAAAAGAAATCAATTTAGAGATTGCCTAAGTAGCGGCGAGCGAACGGGCAAGAGCCTAAACCTGTTAAATGTTAAAGCTTATAGGCGTTGTTTAACAGGGGTTGTAGGGGTTGTTATGTGTAGCTATAAATACACAAGAAAGTCAAAAAATTATTCGATAACAAAATAGTCTGGAAAGACTAGCCATAGCAGGTAATAGCCCTTTATGTGAAATCGAATAATCTTTCTAACAACTACCTAAGTACAACGGAACACGAGAAACTCCGTTGGAATCTGCGAGGACCAACTCGCAAGGCTAAATACTTTTACCGACCGATAGTGAACTAGTACCGTGAGGGAAAGGTGAAAAGTACCCCGGGAGGGGAGTGAAATAGAACCTGAAACAGTATGCTTACAAGCAGTGGGAGGCACTATATGTGCTGACCGTGTACTTTTTGTAGAACGGACCGGCGAGTTACAGTATGTAGCAAGGTTAAGCTTATTAAAGCGGAGCCGAAGCGAAAGCGAGTCTTAATAGGGCGTTTTAGTTACATGCTGTAGACCCGAAGCTGAGTGATCTATCCTTGGCCAGGTTGAAGCGAAGGTAAGACTTCGTGGAGGACCGAACCCACCAACGTTGAAAAGTTGGGGGATGAGCTGAGGATGGGGGTGAAAGGCCAATCAAACTCAGAAATAGCTGGTTCTCCCCGAAATAGCTTTAGGGCTAGCCTCAAGTGTTTGATAGTGGTGGTAGAGCACTGAATGGACTAGGGGCCTTACAAGGCTACCAAATCCAATCAAACTCCGAATGCCATTATTTTAAGCTTGGGAGTCAGACTATGGGGGATAAGCTTCGTAGTCGAAAGGGAAACAGCCCAGACCACCAATTAAGGTCCCAAAATACATGCTAAGTGGTAAAGGAAGTAAAATCACTTAGACAACCAGGATGTTTGCTTAGAAGCAGCAATCATTTAAAGAGTGCGTAATAGCTCACTGGTCAAGTAATTTTGCGCCGAAAATGTAACGGGGCTCAAGCATGTTACCGAAATTGTGGATTCTGCTTTGCAGAATGGTAGGGGAGCGTTTTATAAGGGTTGAAGCTCAATTGTAAGATTGGGTGGACTTTATATAAGTGAGAATGCCGGTATGAGTAACGAAAGACGGGCGAGAAACCCGTCCACCGAATGCCCAAGGTTTCCTGGGGAAGGGTAATCCGCCCAGGGTTAGTCGAGGCCTAAGTTGAGGCTGAAAAGCGTAAGCGATGGACAACAGGTTAATATTCCTGTACAACCAAATTATGTTTGAGCAATGGGGTGACGAAGAAAGGTAGGTTAGCGCGGTTTGGTTATCTGCGTGCAAGCGTGTAGGACGCTGATTAGGAAAATCCGGTCAGCATTAAGTCTGAGGCGTGATGCCGAGCCAATTGCGGTGAAGTAATTGATCCTATGCTTCCAAGAAAAACCTCTAGTTAGTAATTTGGTTCTCGTACCAAAACCGACACAGGTGGGCAAGTAGAGAATACTAAGGTGATCGAGAAAACTCTCGTTAAGGAACTCGGCAAAATAACCCCGTAACTTAGGGAAAAGGGGTACCACGGTAGGGTTAAAGATTTACTCTGTAAGCCCGAGGTGGTTGCAATGCAAGGCTCAGGCGACTGTTTACTAAAAACACAGGTCTCTGCAAAGTCGTAAGACGAAGTATAGGGGCTGACGCCTGCCCGGTGCTGGAAGGTTACGAGGAGAGGTTAGGGAGCAATCCCGAAGCTTTGAATCTAAGCCCCAGTAAACGGCGGCCGTAACTATAACGGTCCTAAGGTAGCGAAATTCCTTGTCGGGTAAGTTCCGACCTGCACGAATGGCGTAACGATCTGAGCGCTGTCTCGACGAGAGACTCGGTGAAATTGTAATATTGGTAAAGATACCAATTACCCACAATAGGACAGAAAGACCCCGTGAACCTTTACTGTAGCCTGATATTGAATTTTGGTTTGTCATATGTAGGATAGGTAGGAGGCTTTGAAGCCGGAGCGTCAGCTCTGGTGGAGCCGTCGGTGAAATACTACCTTTGACATTCTGGAATTCTAACTACGCACCGTTATCCGGGCGTAAGACAGTGGCAGGTGGGCAGTTTGACTGGGGCGGTCGCCTCCTAAAAAGTAACGGAGGCGTACAAAGGTTCCCTCAGAGTGTTTGGAAATCACTCGTAGAGTATAAGAGCATAAGGGAGCTTAACTGTGAGACAAACAGGTCAAGCAGGAACGAAAGTTGGTTCTAGTGATCCGGCGGCTCAGTGTGGAATGGCCGTCGCTCAACGGATAAAAGGTACTCCGGGGATAACAGGCTTATCACGCCCAAGAGTCCATATCGACGGCGTGGTTTGGCACCTCGATGTCGGCTCATCGCATCCTGGGGCTGTAGTAGGTCCCAAGGGTTTGGCTGTTCGCCAATTAAAGCGGTACGCGAGCTGGGTTTAGAACGTCGTGAGACAGTTCGGTCCCTATCTATTGTGGGCGCAGGAGAATTGAGGGGATTTGTCCCTAGTACGAGAGGACCGGGATGAGCGAACCTCTGGTGTGTCAGTTGTTCTGCCAAGGGCATTGCTGATTAGCCAAGTTCGTAAGGGATAAGTGCTGAAAGCATATAAGCATGAAACCCACCCCAAGATTAGTTCTCCCATCCCTTGTGGAGTAAGACCCCTTGTAGAACACAAGGTTGATAGGTCAGAAGTGTAAGCACAGTAATGTGTTTAGCTGACTGATACTAATAGGTCGAGGACTTAACCATATATTCGGAATGCTATGAATAATTTTTTAATATTTAATAATTTTTAAAAATATAATTTCAGAATTAAAATTTTTTTAAATAAAATTTTAATATTTAAAAAGATTATATTAAATTATTAAACAATTTTACGGTGGCTATAGCGGAGGGGAAACACCTGTTCCCATCTCGAACACAGAAGTTAAGACCTCCAGCGCCGATGGTACTGCACTGGCGACGGTGTGGGAGAGTAGGTCGCCACCGTATTTTTTTACTTTTTTATATTTTATTTGTAAATAATACTCATAACCACTATTATAACCACTATTAATAATAACTGTTTATATCTTTATTTTTTATAACCTAAACAAAGTATTTATTTTTAAGATAAGTCATATATTAACCAGAAATAAATCCCAAAAAAGAAAAATATAGGCTAATTATAAAAATATTTTAATTAAATTTTTTTAGAATTTATTTAAAAAAATAAATTATTTAAAAATATTTTTCTAACTTCCAAAGGATGTGTCCCAATTATGGTACTTTAAAAAAATAAAAAAATATTTTATTAAAGGCTCACTTCTAAGCTAAAATATAATACTAATAACCAATTAGCAATTAGTCTTAGAAAGCGAGCCTATGAATAATAATACAGTAAGTGTAACAATTTGTGTAGATACAAATAAATTAAATAATATGCATGATATTGAAAAAGAAGTTGAAAATAAATTAAGAGAAGCAGCAAAAGAGCTTGTAGAAAAGATACTTGCCAAAAAGGAAGAGAAATTGTTAGAAGATAAAAAACTAACAAAAAAAGCAAAAGTATCAAGATACCTATACACAATCTTTGGACTTATAAGATTTAACAGATATAAAGTAAAGGATAAAATGGGTAAGTTTTTCTACGCTCTTGATAAAGCAGTAGGCCTTGAAGCTAACTTATCTTTTAGCCCACTACTAGCAGAAAGAATAACTTTTCTTTGCAGCATGTATCCATACAGACAGGCAAGAGATATAATCTGCCATGAAACAGGCTCTCAAATAGATCATAGAACGCTTTGGAGACTTATTCAGAAAAAAGGTATAAAACTTCGCCAGCAAGACATGCAAGAAATAGAAAATCTATACAGTAATGCAAAGCCAGTAGAAAGTAGATCACCAGTTCATGATACACTTGTTCTTGAAGTTGACTCAACAGGAATATCACAAAATACTGGTAAAGGCAAATGGATGGAGGCAAAGCTTGCCATAGTTTATACAGGAAAAGAGATTAAGTCTAGCAGTGCTAAAATAAAAAGATACTGCCTAAAAAACAAAACTGTTATTGCTTCAATTGATGATTGGGACAGTTTTGGTAAAACGACAAGCTACTTTGCACAAAAAAAATATAATCTTTCTAAAGCTAAAAATGTGCTCCTATTATCAGATGGAGACATTCAAATAAAGAAATTTCACACAGACTATCTTCCGTATAGTATTTACCAGTGTGATCACTACCACTTAAAGAAAAAACTAAGACAGGTATATGGGGCTAATCCAGTATTACTTGATAAGTTCCTAAATCTTATTACTGCTAGACAGCACTACAAGCTTTCCTATCTTATTAAAATGACAAAGTTAAGTGGGCTTATAACAGATGAAGATGAAAAGACTCTTATCTCTTACATAAATTCAAATATGGATAGTATCTGGGCAGTAGATAAACTAAGAGGAGCTGTACCAAAGGAGCTTTTAAAAGTTGGCTCTGGTGCAGTAGAAAAAAACATTGATATTACAATAGCACGTAGATTTAAGCTAAGAGGTATGAGCTGGTCTAAAGAAGGAGCTGCTAATCTTTTATCACTAAGACTATTATATATAAATAGCAAAAATAATAATTGTTCATCTATAGCAGCATAGTATAAATATTATTTTTATTTATTTGTTTTATTATTTGTAAAGTTTTTTCTAAAATAATAAAAATAATTATGTAAAGCATAGAGAATTAATAAGATTAATATAATAAAACTTAGAAGTGAGTGGTGCGAAGCACCAGATTTGAGACGCTAACACTTCCAAATATAATATTTAATTATTATTAAAAGTTGTATTATAATATTTATAATATTTTTTTAATTATAATAATATTTATATTAAATTTATATTAAAGTATCACAAAAACTACAAAAACTTAAAAAAAGATAAAATAATAATGAAAAATATTTCAAATAATGCCAATAATAATTTTAGTTTACCTTTTTGGAGTATGACTTTAGAGGAACTTTATAGTAAATTAAACTCATCAGAGTTAGGTTTAACAACTGAAGAAGCTACAAAAAGGCAAAAGATTTATGGTAAAAATATTTTAAATAAAAGAAAAAGAAATAATACTTTATTAATTTTTTTATCTCAATTTAAAAGCCCAATAATTATTATATTAATAATTGCTGCTATACTTTCGCTATTTTTAAAAGATAAAAACGATGCAATTATTATTTTAATTATTATTTTTATTAGTGGATTTCTTGGATTTTGGCAAGAGAAGGGTGCTAAAGATGCAGTAGAAAAGTTGCTTGAAAAAGTTCAAATTAATACAATGGTTATAAGAGACGGAAAAGAAGTTGAAATTTCATCAAATGAAATTGTTCCAGGAGATATTATTCTTTTAAATGCTGGAGATATAATTCCTGGAGATTTATTCTTAATTAGCTCTAAAGATTTATATGTAAATGAAGCTGCTTTAACTGGTGAATCATTTCCTACAAATAAATTTCCCTCAATTGTGGGAAAAGATGCTGTAGTTTCTAAAAGGACAAATTCGCTATTTATGGGGACTAATGTAGTAAGTGGAATAGCAAAAGCCTTAGTAATAAATACAGGGAAAAATACAATTTTTGGCAATATTTCTGAAAAATTAAACTTAAAGCCTTCTGAAAATAGTTTTGAATTAGGAATAAAAAAATTTGGATATCTTTTAATGGAAGTAACAATAGGCTTAGTTTTATTTATTTTTGCAGTAAATATTTTTTTAAAAAAGCCCATAATGGATTCATTTTTATTTTCTTTAGCATTAGCAGTTGGATTAACTCCTCAATTACTCCCTGCTATTATTAGCATTAATTTATCTCATGGTGCAAGAAAAATGGCTGAAAATAAAGTTATAGTAAAAAAGTTATCTTCTATTGAAAATTTTGGTAGTATGAACGTTTTATGTTCAGATAAAACAGGAACTTTAACTGAAGGTCAAATAAGAGTTTTTAGCTATTATGATATTAATAATAATGATACAAATGATAAAATTAGTTTATATTCTTATTTAAATTCATTTTATGAAAGTGGATATAATAGTCCAATTGACGACGCAATAAAAAATTTCAAATCTTATAATATTGAAAATTATCAAAAATTGGATGAAATTCCTTATGATTTTAGAAGGAAAAGATTAAGTATTTTGGTAAAAGATAAAAAAGAAGATAAAAATATTTTAATTACTAAAGGTGCATTAAAGGAAATATTATCCATTTCAAAATTTGTAGAAGAAAATAAAAAGATTAGTGATTTAAATAATAATTTAATTGATAGCATAAATAAAAAATTTGAAGAATATGGCAATAATGGTTATAAAGTTATAGGAATTTGTTATAGAAATTTAAATAAAGATATTATAAAAATTGATAGAAATTTTGAAGACCAGATGATTTTTTTAGGCTTTATATTATTAAATGATCCACTAAAAGATAATATAAAGCAAAATATAGATAACTTAAAAAAATTAGGAATATCATTAAAAATTATTACAGGAGATAATCAATTTGTAGCAAGATATATAGCAAAACAATTAGAAATAGATACGGAAAACATAATAACAGGCAAAGAATTAAATAATTTAAGCGATAGTGCTTTAATAAGAAAAGTAAATGATATAAATATTTTTACTGAAGTTGAGCCTAACCATAAAGAAAGAATAATATTAGCTTTAAAAAAGAGTGGAAATGTAGTTGGTTATATTGGTGATGGTATAAATGATGCAACAGCAATATACAATGCTGATGTTGGTATTTCAGTAAATAATGCTGTTGACGTTGCAAAAAATGCTTCAGATATCATTTTATTAGAAAAAGATCTTAAAGTTTTAGAAGGCGGAGTACTAGAAGGCAGGAAAACTTTTGCAAATACTATGAAATATATATTTATGGCTACAAGTGCTAATTTTGGAAATATGTTTAGTATGGCAGGAGCATCTATTTTTTTAAAATTCTTACCTTTACTCCCAACTCAAATTTTACTTACTAATCTTTTTACTGATGTATCTGAAATGACAATTGCTACAGACAATATTGATAATGAATTTATATTATCACCTAAAAAATGGAATATAAAATTTATATTAAAATTTATGTTAACTTTTGGCCCATTATCATCAATTTTTGATTATATTACTTTTGGAGTATTATTATTACTTTTACATTCAAATCAATATATGTTTAGAACTGGCTGGTTTATTGAATCAGTTTTATCTGCTTCTATAATTGTTTTAGTAATAAGAACAAAAAATATATTTTATAAAAGTAAACCTGGGAAATACCTAATAACTGCAATTGCTTTAACTGCATTAGTTACAGTAATTTTGCCATATACAAAGTTAGGTGCTATATTTGGTTTTACTAAACTTCCAATAAATTTTTTAATTATAGTAGTAATTATAATTTTTGCTTATATAGTTTTAGCAGAAATTATTAAAAAAATATTTTACAAATTTGTAGATTATTAGAGACTTAAAAAATTTTTAAACCCTAACTTCGCTATTTAAAAGATTTATTTTTAATATTTTATTCATATAAAAAATGTAACTTATTTATATATAATATAACCATATATAATATAACCTATATAAAAATAGCTTATGTAGAAAATAAATAACTAATTTTATTTAATTTTTTAATAAACATTATTATTTTTATTTTAAGATTTAATATCATAATCTTTATAAAGATTTTTTATTT
>Ga0078972_1009423_pt1 | contig 19271 bp, 20 predicted proteins | sample YelNatPaOPGAMG01_FD_67568 | JGI IMG/M metagenome (GOLD analysis project Ga0078972, IMG submission 67568) | Hot spring thermophilic microbial communities from Obsidian Pool, Yellowstone National Park, USA - OP-RAMG-01 (SPADES assembly) (version 2) | ecosystem: Environmental > Aquatic > Thermal...
AGAAAAATGTCAAATATTGCAAAAACCCAAAGCGATATAACGCTTGTATCATCAACAAGCTGTCTCATCCAGATGAACTATGGCTCAAAAACGATGTACAAAACAAAGGTAATGCATTACATAGAATTCATAGATAAAATATTAAAATAAAGTTTATATGGTTCCTAAAAAACTCTAACGAAATAATTTAGATGATTGGAAGATTGGATGATTAGAGGATTAGCAAAGCAAGCTTTGCCACTACAATAAATCCCTCTTTTGTCCCTGCCTGACGGCAGGCAGGCCCCTTTATAAAAGGGGGATTAGAGGGGGATTTTTTTCATTTAAATTTAAACATATCCTCCTCACTAAAAGACGATCGTCTAATAGTGGGAAGGTCTTTTAAAATAAGAATTTTAATAAATTCGTAAAGGGAAGCGTTAGCTTTGCCTAGTCATTGCGAGAAACTTCTCGATTAAACTTCCAAAGCAATCTCATATAAAATCTATAATTTAACATTAAAATATCTCAAGATATCCAACTAATTTGTCTTATATATTTCGTTTATTATAGAAGATGGAACCTTCATTACGCCTGTTCCATAATCGTCCTGAGCGTATCTGACAAGTTTTCCCTTGTTTAGAACTTTCGCTCCGAATAATCTTGCGACTACTCCAAACATTAAGTCCCTGTTGTTTATTTTTGTTCCGGCTTTTATTAATGCTGTAAATTCATCACCGTTTGCGCTAAACTCGCCATCATACTTCTCTATTATAATTTTCTTAATCTCTTCTAAATATTTAGGGTTAACAAAAAGCGTCTGCGTTTTTTGATCAACGGCGATTTCCTCAACGGACGAACTGGCGCTTACATTAAAAACAATATTCTGTTTTAACTCATAATCAAACTCGCCGCCAAAGCCAGTGACAAGTATTCCTATTATCTTTTTGGTCTCTGAATTAAAAACAGGACCGCCTGAATTTCCGCCAAACGCGTCTATATTCGTCTCAAATGTATTTTTACCAACTAACTTAACCTCCGAATCTTGCGGCTTATCTATTTTAACTGCCATGCCTAATGGATAACCTATGGTAAACGCTTTATCTCCAACCTTTATAGACGGATTTTTGTCAATAATAAGGGGTTTTTTATTAACCGGATCTCTATCAAGAACTGATAAAGAATAGTCCTCATACTTATTTAACAAGTAATCCAACAAGCAATCTGTAGTAATAGAAATAGAAAATTCATCAGAGGAAAGTTTTCTAATCTTTATTTCTTTTATCGTATAGACCTGATCCTGTGAGAAGGCAATCGCCGGAGTATTATCTGCCTCGTATCTCCAGCCGAAAACTATATAAACATTTTTAAAATACGATGGTGAATTTGGATCTGGATCTATGCAATGGCCGGCGCTTAATATATATGACTTGCCCAAATATGCGCCCGAGCAGAAGGATAATATATTCTCATTTACAAAGTCCTCTTTCTTATCTATATTACCATAATTCATTGATACCCTCATCTCTTGTGCGACTTTATATGTTTTGGTCTGTGAATCATAAATAAGCAAATCTTTTGGAACAAACGCAACAGTTGAATCAGCCATTTCCTTTAAAGTTGTTGAGACCTGATAATAATCCTGCATTGAATTGTCTCCAAAAATAGCTTTATCTCCAGTTTTTTTAACACGAGGAGTGGGAACCGAAATATTGCTGTTATTCTTATCAATAGTGGGATTGAACTCTTGTTGAGCTACGGCATCCCTGAAGTTTGAGTAACCTATAGCCATAGTAATAATTACAAGAATATAAATATGCTTTTTCTGATAATAGTTCACATCTCCTCCCATATATAATATAAACCATGCAGTTCTAATTTTCAAGGGCTGAAAGTCCTATAAAGCGATTTTACCCAAGTATTTTTTTTAGGAAGCCATTATGTTCTTTGATAAGTTTTTCGGCTGTTTTTTTATCTACATTTTTTACTGCCATCACGACAGCGGTTTTCAGGTTGTAATTCGTTTTTTTAAGATATTTTTTAGCGTCCCGGGGTTTAAGTCCCGTTATCTTCGAAAAAACCCTTTCAGCTCTCATTATCAGTTTATAATTTGTCGGCTTGACATCGACCATCCAGTTATGATATACCTTTCCTGATATCACCATAGCCGAAGTTGTTATCATATTCAGAACAAGTTTTGTGGCTGTGGCGCTTTTCATCCTTGTAGAGCCATTTATTGGTTCGGGACCAACATCAACTCCGATTATAACATCTGCGTTTTTTGTCTTTTCATTTTTATTACAGGTTACAAATATTGTCTTCATTCCTTTTTTTTTAGCGCTATCTATTGCTCCTCTTACATAAGGAGTTATTCCGCTTGCTGCAATCGCTATTAAAACATCTCCAGATTCACCTTTATTTTTAATAAGTTTAAATCCATCTCCGTAAATATCCTCCGCCCCTTCCTTTGCTCTAAACATAGCGCTTTTGCCGCCGGCGATGAAAGCTACGAACTGGTTTGTCTTTACTCCGTAAGTCGGGACGAGTTCAACCGCTTCAAGAACCCCGAGGCGCCCGCTTGTTCCGGCTCCTAGAAAAAAGATTTTCTTATCGTTTGAAAAAGCTTCTGATACAATTTTTGCCGCTTTTTCTATTTCTTTCAATTTTTTTCTTACAGCGAACGGAACTTTTAAATCCTCGTCATTGAGTTTTTTAAGGATTTCTTTTAGACACATTCTGTCTATATTGAATGTATTTTTGTTTATCTTTTCCGTTGGAAGGTTCGCGTATTTTAAGAAGTTATCATTCATTTTCATCACCTGTATTCAATATTATATACTCAGGGCATGAATGTGTCTGACTGCTTGTTTCTAATGCGTTTGTTGAAAGAATTATAGATGGTTCTATAACCTCCGGGAGTTTCGGATTTTTTATCCAGTTGAATATCTTATACATAGTAGATTTATAAACATCATCGGCTGATTTAATTGCAAATTCCGTTATTATAAAAGTATTTTCTTTTCCTGTCGTTTTTTTCGTTATATCATATAAAAGCATAACTTCCTGCATTCTTTTCTTAAAATTCTGTCCTGTAACAAATAATATCGGTCTTTTTCCGTATAATCTAAGAGGATTGATTGAAAGAATATCGTTTGCGTTAATTGATGGGTTAATTGCTATCACTCCCGCTATGTTTTTATTTATAGCAGCGTATTTAATAGCAATATTTGCGCCCAAGTTTATACCCATAATAAATATTCTGTCTTCTTTTATAGATGAGGATGAAAGATATAAAACGGCAGCGTCTATATCCCTTATCATCTTGTTGTAATCATTATCAAAGCCCGATATGGAGAATGACTGAAATGTTTGAGACGAACCATCTGTCTTAAATGTTGAAACGCCATGCCCCCTTAAATCTATGGCAAGCCATCCATAACCGTACCTTTCTATTTCCGAGAACCATTTTTTCCATTCTGTATGATTTGATTTGGAACTGTGAACAAGCATTATGACGGGAAGATTTTTTTTAGGTGCCACATACTTAGAATGTATCTTCCAGCCATCATCGGTTTCCAAAAAAACGCTCTGCTGACACAAAATAGAATATTTTGATGAAATTAATATAACTGAAACAAGAATTATTTTTTTTATTGATTTGAAACTGAAAATATCATTCAATAATTTCATAATCCTCAAACCATAATTTTATTTCCCTTATAGCATCTTCCTTATTTCCGCTTGCATGAATGACATTTTCAAACTGTCCTTTCGTCGTTATCCTTCCAAAAGAGCCCCTTATTGTATCCGTCTCGGCTTCTTCGGGATTGGTTTTCCCGACAATTCTTCTCATCTCGGATATTACATTCTCTCCTTTATATACAAGGGCGAGAATTTTATTGTTCTTTATATTATGAATTTCTCCGCGAATATATCTTATAAGATTTTCAAAAAATGGCTGGTCTTTTAGAGATTCGTAATGCTTTCTTGCGAGTTCTTCACTCACCCTTACAAGCTTCGCTCCAACCATCTCGAAACCTGAGTTTTCAAGGCGATCAATTACAAGCCCGGTGAGTTTTCTTTTAGCCGCATCCGGTTTTATAAGAATAAGCGTTTTTTCTATTGCCATATTTAACTCCTAATTAAATTTTATAAAATATTATTCTATGAACAAAAAGGGTTTTTTTATATTATTTGAAGGTCCTGATAGAAGCGGCAAGTCAACTCAGGTAAATCTTTTATCCGATTACCTTAAAAAAAAGAATGTTAATGTAATCGTGACAAGAGAACCGGGTGGAACTCTCGTAGGCGAAGATATTAGAAACATACTCTTAAATCCCAACAATAAGATATCGCCTTTATGCGAAGTCCTCTTATACGAGGCAGCGAGAGCCCAGCATGTTCAAGAAAAAATAAAGCCGGCACTTGAAAATGACTATGTGGTTATATGCGATAGATTTACTCTCGCTACCGAGGCGTATCAGGGTTATGGAAGGGGAATTGATATAAATATTGTTAAGATACTTAATAATATAGCCACAGGCGGTTTAAAACCCGATCTTATAATATGTCTCACTATATCGGATGAAGAATATAAAAAAAGGCGGAGAAGTCAAACTGATAGGATGGAGTCCGAGTCAGATGATTTTAGAATCAGAGTTAATAACGCTTATTTTAAGATTTTTAGCGAGTTGAAAGAGGCGTTAATTATTGATTCGTCTAAAACGATAGAAGAAATTCATTCTATTATAGTTAAAGAGGTTGAATGTCGTTTGAAAATATAAAAGGGCATAAGACCAATATAGAATGGCTTAAAAAAATGGTGGATACCAATGAAATCCCTTCTTCAATTTTATTTTACGGCAAAGATGGAATAGGCAAGTTTTTAGTTGCGAAAGAGTTCGCTAAAAGCGTTTTATGCAAAAATAAATTTGAGGAGATGGATGCTTTTTTCTCGCTCGCCAGTAGCGTGCCTTGCTGCAATAACTGCGATAGTTGCAGAATGTTTGACTCTTATGTTCATCCGGATTTTTTGCTTGTTGATTTCAATTTTCAGGCGAATTTGCTTGGCGAGAAATTAAACGAACAGAAGAATTTAAAGATAGAGACACTGAGAGAAGCAATAAAATTCGCAAATCTCAAGCCATCTTTCGGAAAAAGAAAGGTTATAATAATAAATGACGCCGATAAAATGACCGTTGACGCTCAAAATTCTGTGCTTAAAACACTTGAAGAGCCGTATCCTGGAACGCTTTTGATACTGGTTTCATCTTTTCATAATATGCTTCTCTCAACCATACTTTCAAGATGTTTTAAAATACATTTTAATAAACTTGATCAGAGTTCAGTAATGGATGTTTTAATCGAAAAAGGATATGAGTTTAAAAGGGCGGAACTTCTTTCAGGTATATCTGAAGGCTCGGTTTCTAATGCTATAAAATATGAATGGGTTTTAAATCTATTTGGAGAATATAAAAATTATAAAGAACTGGCTCCTTTTATGATTGTTTCAAAGATTTCTAAAAGTCCGGATTTCAGGGAAATTTCATTGACCATATTAAATTTTATTAATTCATTTCTTTATTCAAAAATTTCGAAATATGATAGAAACAGAGTTGTTGAATTTATTAAGGAAAATTCTAAATATATAGATTATTTAAAACACAATGTTAATACAAAAGTAGTTCTCAGCATCGCTTTATATAAATTTATAAGCGATTTCAATTTTTTAGAACAGGGAGTTAAAATATGAAAAAATATTATATAACAACGCCGCTTTATTATGTTAATTATAAGCCGCACATAGGACATGCCTATACGACGATAGCAGCGGATATTCTTAAAAGACATTTTAAAGCTCAGGGTTTGGATGTTTTCTTTCAGACGGGAACGGATGAACACGGAATTAATATAGAAAGAACGGCTAAAGAGCACTCCAAGACGCCAAAAGAATGGGCTGATGATATGGTAAATGAATTTATGTCTATGTGGAAGGTGCTTCATATAGAGTATGATAATTTCATAAGGACAACCGAGCCATACCATGAAAAACAAGTTCAACTCGTGTTTGAAAAGTTAATAAAAACAGGCGATATTTATAAGGGGAATTACAGGGGCCTTTATTGTCCTTCCTGTGAAAATTTTTACGATGAGTCGGAGTTGATAGACGGAAAATGCCCCGTTCATAAAAAAAAAGTTGAGATTGTAAACGAAGAGAGTTATTTCTTTAAACTCTCAAAATATCAGGATAAACTTTTAGAATATTATAAAGCGAATTCGGATTTTCTATCTCCGCCTTACAGAGCGAATGAGATAATAAAATTTGTCGAGATGGGCTTAAAGGATATATCTGTTTCAAGAACAAGGGTTAAGTGGGGGGTATCAGTTCTCTCTGACCCGAAGCATACTATATATGTCTGGGTTGATGCGCTTTTAAATTACATAACAGGCGCCGGCTATGACGCTAATTCTCCTAATAATGAAAAATTCGAGTCAATATGGCCCTGTGATGTTCATTTGATCGGCAAAGAAATATTCAGGTTTCATGCCGTTATATGGCCCGCAGTTCTTATGGCTCTTCGTCTTCCTCTTCCTAAAAAGGTCTATGCTCACGGATGGTGGACCGTAAACGGCGAGAAAATGTCCAAGTCAAGAGGAAATATAATAAATCCCGTTGATATAGTGAGAGAATACGGAGTTGATACATTTAGATATTTTATATTCAGAGAAGTTCCGTTCGGCCAGGACGGCGATTTTTCGACTGAAATGTTAAAAACCAAATATAATAGCGATCTGGCGAATGGGCTTGGAAATCTTTTTTCAAGAACTCTTAATATGGTCAGAAAATATCTTGATAATTCTATGCCGGAAAAGCCCGGAAATTCAAAGATATTTAATGAACTTCTATCAATGCAAAAAGATATTTATCTGAATATTGAACATCTTCAGTTCAGTTCGGCGCTTGAGATGATATGGAAGGCGATAAGTATTTTAAACAGGGAAATAGATGAGAAAAAACCGTGGGAGATGGCGAAGAAGGATCCTGATGGACTCAAGATTTTTTTAAATGAGATGGTGTGGTGCTTGCGACTTATCGCGAGATGGATTTATCCTTTTATGCCCGATACCTCGGCTAAAATGAATATGTATCTTGCAATAGGGAAAGCAGCGGATAAATCTGTGATAGATCAAAAGATTGCCCCATTATTTCCTAAAAAAATTTAATTTTCTTCGTTTCTCTTGAAGAAAAGTTTATAGAAAAAGTATATTATCCCTGATAAAGCGTATAGTATAAAGAATATAAAGAGCGAGTTTTGCGGATAGAATATAATAAGAAATATTATAGATACGGCAACCAGTAAAGAGACAGGGGATTTTATTTTAAAAATATTACCTGATTTAAGCGCTACATAGGGAACCGACGATACCATTAAAAGAGATATCCCTATCATTATAAAGGGAAATATTCCGTATAAAAATGGCATCTGTTTTGAAAGTATATTGATTGATTTTGCTGGAATGTCATCTTCAATCAAAGAATAAGATAGTATGAAAAAGACAATCACGCCGGCCGCTGCGGGTATCGGCAACCCTTGAAAAAATTTCTTTGTATTCTCTCCTGACAGGGATTTTAAATTAAATCTTGCAAGCCTTAACGCTCCGCATATTACATATATTAAAACGACAGGGTATGCTACTATACCGTAACCTTTGAGTGCGAATTCATACATCATATACGCCGGAGCTATTCCGAAAGACAACCAGTCAGAAAGCGAATCCAGTTCAATCCCCATTTCCGTCTCCGCCCCTATCAATCTTGCTACTCTCCCGTCTAATATATCCATTATATATGAGCCAATTATAAAATAACATCCGACTACAAACTGTTCCTGAGCGACGCTTAAAAGAGCCATCAATCCGCATGCCATATTTGATAATGTAAAAAGCGATGGTATTGATTTTTTTGTTTTTATCTTTAATATATCTAATTTATTTAATTCTTTTTCCATAAAGCTATTACTGTCCTGTTAGCTAAAACATTATCCCCTTCTTTCGTTATTACTTCAAATTTATCTTCGGGAAGATATACGGCCACCTGCGAGCCAAGATAAATCATTCCTATTTTGTCTCCTTTCTTTACACTATCCCCTTCTTTTACATAGCAGGCAATTCTTCTTGCAAGTGCCCCTGTTATCTGTTCTATTTTTATAAGATTTCCCTGCGTGTCGCTAAACTCTATTAAATTTCTCTGGTTATCTTTTGCGAGCGGGTGGTACGCGATATGAAATCTTCCGGGCACGAACTCTGTTTTTTTTACCTTTCCGTTAAGAGGGGAGCGCTGAAGATGGACATTTAAGACGGACATAAAAATTCTTATTATTACGCTGCCCGGTATTGTTTTTCTGTCTATTAAAAAAACCCTTCCATCGGCCGGGGATGGGAACTCGTTTTCTTTGAATGTATAATTTCTTTCCGGATCGCGGAAGAAATAAAGTGAAAACAAAAAGACAACACAGAATAAAAAGGAAAATAAATATATGATTTTATAATATTTAGCGAAGTATAAGGAGATAAATAATCCTGTCGCACTTGTTAAAAGCACCCCCCACGATTCTTTAACCACTTTCATATCTTCTCCATAAACCAATTATACTAATTTTATGGAAAATTTTTAATAAAATTTTATTATTATTTTATCCCCCTGTTTTTCTATTGTGTGTTCTTTGCCTCTTGCTTTCTGCGGTAGTGATATGTATTTTTCTATTGTAGTTGTTGAATAGTGTTTATAAATGTTTCTATCTTTGTTTTCCTCTTTTATATTCCTCGAATTGTGATATATTTTCACATAATCCTTTTTAACATCCACAGAAATATTTTTATCTTTTAAATTTGATAGGTCTATTTCCATAATGTAGTCGTTTTCTTTTTCATAACTTTTTATCTTGATTTCTTCATCCGACAATCTTGATTTGGACCATAAATCAAATGAATCAGAGAAGATCTTATTATTTCCCATTATTTTATTCATCCTTTCCCTGAAATTTTCTATTTCTTTAAAAGGGTCATATTCTCTTGAAAAAAATTTATCATTAAATAGAGAATCAAAAAACTCTTTTTCAATCGCCTTCTGTTCTTCTATATGATTTTTAATAATTTTGTCTATGGTCTCATAATAATCATCTTTTGCTTCCTCTTTTTTCTGAGCTATCAAAAATAGGGATGAAAGCATTAGAACTGCTGGAATTAAAATAAAAAGAATTTTTTTGGTCATATTTCCTCCTTATATCAGGGGAGCGCATGCTCCCCTGATTTTTTATTCGATATTGATTTTGCTTGTCTTTGCTTCTTCTTTTTTGGGCAGTACAATCTCAAGTATTCCGTCTTTAAAGTTCGCCTTTATCTTTGAAGGTTCAATGCTATATCCTATTTTAAATGACCTGAAGAATTTCCCGGTTGGAATTTCATTCCTTATGAGTTCGTCTTTTTCAAGTATATCTAATTTGTTCTTTCCTTCGATCGATAAAATATTTTCTTTTATGCTTAAACTTATATCCTCTTTTCTTGCGAAGGGCACAAGAACGTATATCTTAATTTCGTTTGCTGTTTCTATGGAGTTTACCGGTGGTATAAAAGATGTCTCTATCTGGTTTTCGTTTCCCGCTTCCCTTCTTTCAGAGAAGAAGTTTTCCATTATTTTATCTATATTTTTTCTCATATTGTAAAGTTCATTTGAAAATCTCTGCAATTCCTTCATAAACACCTCCTAATCAATTTTGATTTCATTTTTTCTGGTTTCTTTTTGTTTTGGAAGTATTATTTTTAAGACCCCGTCCTTATAACTTGCTTTTGCTCCATCGGACTTCACCGTCTGAGGGAGAGTTATCGTCCTTGAAAAACTGCCGTATCTTCTCTCCGTTATATGCCAGCCATTTTTTCCCTTTTCATCCTTTTCTTGCTTCTTTTCAAATGATATCGTTAAGAGATTTTCGCTCGCGTCAACCTTTATATCTTTTTTATCAACGCCGGGAATTTCAGCGTTAATGATTATTTCTTTATCTGTTTCTTTAAGGTCTATTTTTGGATATTTATCCATTTTATTAAATAACCCGAAGTCGGGTTCAAATATATCTTCGAAGTTATCTATTTCGTTTGCTCTTATTGTTGGGAATAACTCTTTTTTCATAGATACCTCCTTTGATTTTTTTATTTTTTAGCAATCGGACTATCCGACTGCTAATTATATTATAGCAGATTGGCAATCCTTTGTCAAGAGTGCTAATTATGTTTTTTGAAGTTTCTTTCAAGTGTCTCGTGATATTCTATAAGTGACTGGTTTAAGGTAGCGAATTTATATACTTTGCCTATCGGAAATATAAAAGTATTTAATATTTTAAACGACCATAATCCATCATTTTTTTCAACATTGTACCATTGCGGATTGAAATCCTTTATTATCATTTCAAGAAATATATGAGCGTAACATCTTAGTACCTTCCATCCGTCCACCGTCGGGGGGATGTTCGGTTTAAATCTCTTCCTTATTTCGCTTTCAAGTTTTAATATCGCAGAAGAATTATGCGGTATCATAGATGTTTCTTCAATATCTCTTGATATTAAAAGTATTTTTTTATGCTCGACTTTTGCGTCAAATATTTTATTCTCATCGCTTGGTATATTTTTTTCTATCGCCTCTCTGCCTGAGAGAAAGTCCTTATCAATGTTCAGGAAATCAGATATATATTTTATGTATTTTCTGAGATATCCCTGTTCCATAGATAATGAATTTAAAAGATATATTCTTCCTGCTGGATATGTCGTTATTTCAAGATTGTGCTTATTTTTTATTATAGAAGGCCATCCCCACATCTCCATATCATCGTATTTTATTATTTTTGCCTTAAATCTTTCTTTTAAAAAAAAGAGTATAAATGCGCTTGCGCCTTTCATTATTTGTTGATACTCATACTCGGGAATTTCGCTCATATGAGTTATTCTAATCTTTCGTTCAAGTGCATCTATTCCTTCATAATTAAAATAAACCTTTTCATTAAATTCTTCTTCTAGCGCTTGAGAAAATGAAAATGCAAGCGTTGATATTTCGTCTTTCTCTCCTGATTTAATCTCATAATGGGATTCAGAGATTTCAAGCCCTGAGATAAACTCCATCTTTCTGGACCCGCCGATATTATTTGATTCCGTTATATCCTCAGGTTTTAGCACCGCTTCCACTATGTTCTTTGGAGCGTCATCTTTTTTGATAATTATGCACCCTGGATATAGTGGTTTTATTCTATTCGGAGATATTTTTTCTAATAAGGATATGCAATCTCTTAATTTAAAAATAGCGGCTTCATTTACGTCCTTTAAAGCGGACTCGTCATCCGATAATAAAAATTCGCATTCCGCCTTTTTGTAAATTAAATCCGCGGATATCTCAAGTTTCAAGAGTTCATTTATGATTTCAATCGCTTTAATATAATCCCTGATATCAATGTATATCTCAAGTAAATTTTTAAGAGCGGTTGTTTTATAAGGTGAATCTATCCGCGACGCTTTGATAAGCAATTCTTTTGCCTGATTTATTTTAGATTCATCTTTAATTATGGATAAAGCCATTCCCGCGCACACTTGAGCGAGAATCTTTTCATCGGTGATAGAACTGTAATAGGAAAATATTTTATAAGAATTTTCCACCTTACCCGCCTGAAGATGGAGCCATGCATACTCAAGATTTCTCTCTATCTCTTTTTCTGATGATTTTACATTGGCTAATAGTTCTATAGATTTTTTTATATTTCCCTGCTTTCTGTAAATCCTTGCTAAATTTATAAATGTCTCCTCATCTTTTATATTCCAAAGACACTGTATTGCCTTTTCCATAAAGCCCAATTTTTCATAAACCTGAGAAAGAAGATGGGGAGAGACCTGCTGGAATGTGGAAAGATAATGTGAGATGTGAAACATTGATTTGTCAATTGCTGTATCAAAGCTTATATTTGGATTTTTTGAGTAAGCAAAAAAACCGGCTAAAATTGATATCATTTCTTTCGATAGTTCTTGTTTTTTATCTTCCATTGCTGCGATAATATTATTTATTCCTGTATTAAAAATTATACTCAATAAAATATCTCCGTCTTTTTCATAGTACGGGGGAGTGGATGGCGGGTCAGCGTATATCTCTATGGGTTGTTCTGATTTAATTGAAAATAATCTTAATTTTTCGGTTTTTACTTCATATAAATTTAAATAGAGTTTTGATTTTTTCTTAAAATTATTTAAAATTTGATTAGTGCTATTATTGTTTAAGTTTTGTCTCACTTAAATTTTATATCTTATTTAAAGTTTTTTTTCAAGTACTATGGAACTTAAATTGAAAGAACTAATGATAGCAAGCAAGAATAAAAATAAAATATCGGAAATCAAATCCATTATTTCAGCCGATGTTAAACTTAAAAGCTTTATGGATTATGAAAACATTCCTGATATAGTAGAAGACGCTCAAAGCATTGAAGGAAATTCTATTAAAAAAGCTGTTGAGATAGCTAAGTTTACGGGCAATTACTCTATAGCCGATGATACGGGGATTTTTGTTGAATATCTGGGAGGTGAGCCCGGGGTCCTTTCGGCGAGATGGGCGGGTCCCGGTTGCAGTTATGAGGATAATAATAAAAAACTTTTAGGTAAACTCAAAGGAGTTAAATGGGAGAATAGAAAAGCTGTCTTTAAATGCGCGATAACTATAGCGTCCCCCGATGGCAGATATCACTCGAGAGTTGGAGAACTTAATGGATATATAGGGACCGAGATCAAAGGAAATAATGGATTTGGCTATGACCCTCTTTTTTTCGTCCCTGATTTTTCTATGACGCTTGCCGAGATGAATGCTGAGTTGAAAAATAAAATAAGCCACAGGGCTATCGCTCTTAAATTGATAAAACCTGTTATAGATAGGTTATTGAATTATGGAATTTTTTAAATTCTTAATATTATTTTTTATTTTTTCCCGCAGCTTTAATCTGTATTCACAAAAGCCCTCCGTCTTTGATAATATATTTGAGTCAAAAAATTATATAATTGTGCTGAATTTATCTAATTCTTATTCTAAATATAAAACTAAATTTGAAAAATATATAGAAAATCCCAAACGCGAACAGATAAAGAAAAGCGAGATTACGGAAATTGAAAATCTAATAAATAACACAAATTCAAAACTTGACGAGATTTATTCATCCCTAAGTAGAAATGATGTCAAATCCCAGATATATCAGATAAAGTTTGAACTGGATGAACTTTCTAAATTACTTGAAGAGTCAAAGAAAAAAATATCAAAAAAGGAGGAGTTCAAAAAACTATCTTATAAGATAGAGTATTATCTTTACAGAATGGATGTTTATCTTAAAGGGCTTTCTCAGAATCTTTCTCTATTATGAAATTTAAATTATTCTATAAATTTTTAATACTGATAATGCTTTTTTCTCTCATTCCGATGGTGTGGCTCGGCATAAATCTGATAAACAGAGCGGAATTTTCTATCAAAACCCCGATTTCGGAGCTTCATATAAACAGAGTCGAGAATATAAAGAATAATATAGTGGTTAAAACGCTTAATTACGAAAAAATTTCAAACATTATGGATAGTTATTTTTCATCTACGGGTGAGTGGGGCGATAGAGAGAAGATCATATCCTCCGTGATAAATTCGGATAGCGAGATTTTATCCATTTCTCTCTTGAACTCGGATTTCGTTGAAGTAATAAAAGGTTTAAAAGCTAATACTAAAGATATGGCTCCGATTAACAGGGAAGCTATTGCTATTAGCAAGAAAAACTCAAAGTATTTTTATTTTGTAAAAGATAAAATGGTCTTTATTTTTTTTAAGGGCAGGTATTTTATAAAAATCGACGTGGACAAAAATAAATTTTTTAAAGGAATTGAGATAGAGAGTATAGGCGAAAAAAGCAGTCTTATTTTATCCGATTATAAGGGAAATATAATTTACCTAACTTCTTCCAATTCTTTTGACTGGTGGTTCCTCATTAAAAATTCGCAGATTGCAAATTATATATCAAATAAGATTGATGCGACATTGGAATTCAGTTTTAAAGGGAAAAAATATCTCGGCGCCGTTTCAAACATAGAGGATTTTGATTTATCCATTATATCCCTTCAGGAAGAATCGGATGCTTATAAATACGCTATGTCGATAAAAAAAGAAGCATTTGCTGTTGTTATGATTTTTTCGATAGGCGTTATTTTCCTTTCTTATTTTCTTTCAAAAAATCTTTCAAACCCGATAATAAAGTTTATGGAAGCGAGCAAAAAGATAGCCGAAAAGGACTTTTCAGTGAGAGTCAGCGTTTCAACCAGAGACGAGTTAAAAGATCTTGCAGATAGCTTTAATTTAATGGCTCAGGAACTTGATAAATACTCAAAGATGCAGATAGAGAAAATCTTAAGAGAAAGACAGAACACTCAGGCAGTTATGTATTCTACTCAGGAAGGCATAATAATGGTAGATCTCTCCTATAATATTCAGCTTATAAACAGACAGGCCATCTCCATAATGGGATGCGAAGGCGTTAGTGTAGAAGGGTTAAATTTATTTAAGTCAATAAAAAACGATATCGTCATAGATGCGGTAAAAAAAGCGATTGATAATAAAAACAAGCAGTTTGAATTTGATATTGATTTTAAAAACTATAAAAGATTTTACAGGGTTTATATAAACGATATAAAGATGAAAGATAAGGATGAGATAATTGGCTATCTGATAACTTTTTATGATATAACTTTTGATAAAGAACTTGAAAAAATAAAAGAAGATTTTCTTCATTCAATAACTCATGATTTGAGAAATCCGGTAAGCGCTATAAAGGGTTTTGCTGAGTTTTTGCTTAAAGAAATCGCCGGTCCTATAAATCAAAATCAGAAAAATATGATAGTTTCAATTGACAGAGCAGCTTTCAGATTGCTTGGGATGGTAAATAATATTCTTGATATAGCGAAGATGGAAGCCGGGAAAATGGAGATTAATATAACTGAGTTTAATGTATATGAACTTGTGGCAAAATGCGTTGATTTGATGTCCCCGCTTGCTCAGAAAAAGGATATAAAATTTGTTATTGATGGAGATAAAAATATAAAAATAAACGCGGACACCGATCTTATAGAAAGATTGTATATTAATCTTATAGGAAATGCGATAAAATTTACTCCGCAAGAGGGAAGGATAACCATTGGTTTCGTTATAAATGGGACTAATTTTAGGTCCTGGGTTGAAGATACCGGAGAAGGCATTCCGCCTGAATATATAGATAAAGTATTTGAAAAATTTGAACAGGTTAAGGGACAGAAAGCGGGAGGAACGGGGCTCGGACTTACAATATCCAAGCATATATCCGAGGCGCATCTCGGTAAAATCTGGGCTGAGTATAGACCTAATATGGGAGCTAAGTTCGTTTTTGAATTTCCGCTCGGGCTTTATAAAGATGAGTTTGGCAAAATCCTTCATAAACAAAACTGAAAGGTCGCTCGTCCCGCCCTTTTGACACAAAATCTATAATAAAATTAAATTAAAATTTAAAATTAAATCTGATAAGAAAAAACATTTAAATTATAAATCAAAAGAGCGGGACTCGCTCGTCGCTTGCAAGCCACCAATTTTGTAGTGGCACCTGCCTGACGGCAGGCAGGAAGCTTGCTTTGCCTTTAATGAACATTATTTCCTTTCAGAGTAAACTCCCTGCCTCTGACCCCGCCCTCAAATTGAGGGCGGGGCTGGCGGTAGGCAGGTGAAACTACAATTTTGTTTGTAGCTGCACCCCGACGCACGTCGGGATGCCTCTGCAGAGCTCCGCTCCCTGCCTGACGGCAGGCAGGTGCCGCTACATTTCCCATCGCAGAGTAAACTCTGCAACTACATTCCTTTTTTCAGAGCAAGCTCTGAAACTACAATCGGGATTTATTTGCAACCCTAAAGGTTTGCCCTACAATTCATAATTCAAAATCCATAATTTATAATCCATCATTAATAATCCATAATTTATAATTCATCATCCATAATTCATAATCCATCATTTCTTACGATTATCACCTCTCACCTTTCACTTTTCACCTTTCACTCTTTACTAATCACTTTCTCACTTTTTTACTTCTCACTTTTCAAATTTATGCGAAATACACTTGTTTATCTCTTTATTCTCTGCTAAAATATTAATATGAGGGTTTTAATTTTTATATATCTGTTTCTTATATCTTCTCTTAATTCAATGGAGTTTCAGGTTATAGAAGCGAAACCTGGCCAGACATTGTGGGAAATAGCTCAAATTTATCTTAAAGATCCAAAGAAATGGGATGAGATAATAAAATATAATAATCTTCCAGGCGACCCGTATCAGGTGCTTGCGGGCAAAAAACTGAGGGTTCCTGTAAATCTGATTAAAGAAGAATACAGAGCCGCTCATTTCGATAGAATCAGCGGCGATGTGAGAGTCAGGGCGGGAGGTAAATCAGCATGGGAGGATGCATTCAAAGTAAAGGATCTTTTTAAAGGCGACACTGTGAGAACGAATTCAAATTCGTACGCTGATGTCAGGTTTTATACGGGACAGATTTTAAATCTATTTGCAAATTCAATGGTTATAATTAAACCGCCTGAAAGCAAGGAGTCCGATATAAAGTTAATGACGGGGCAGATAAAAGCGAAAGATACCTCTATAATTACCATTTCCGCCAAGATAACGCCCAAGGTAAAAAATACAGAGATTGCGGCTAAAATAAAAGAAGACCTATCGACCGTCGTTCAGGTTTATAAAGGCGAAGCGGATGTTGAAGGGAAAGGACAGAAAGTTACATTAAAGGAAGGTTTTTCTACAGAAGTAAAGATAAACTCTATTCCTAAAGCGCCTGAAAAAATGCCTGATATTATCAGGGATGTAAAAATGAAGGGATTAGATGTTAATGTCAGTAAAAATATCATCTCCGTTAAATATGTTAAACCTAAAGACGCTAATCTTAATATAGAAATAGAAGATCAATCAAAAGCAAAAGAATTGAAATTAACAAATAATGTCAATATAGATCTCAGCAAAGCGGTCAGCGGTTACAGATTGCAGGTGGCTAAAGATATTGATTTCAAAAATATAGTTCTGGATAAAAAGTTTGATGTTTTTAAAAGTTTAAATCTATCCAATTATTTAACAAAAGGCAAATATTATTTCAGAATCTCTTATATAGATCTTATAGGTTTTGAAGGCGATTTCACTCAACCCAAGGAAATTATAATTGAATAGCAAGTAGGACAAAAGTCCTAAAAAGCGGTAGGAAATAATTTTTTATTTCAGGGACCAATCAGCATTGGATAAAAAGTCAATGTCTCCCAAATAATATTATATCAGATAAAAACCCTGTCGCCGAAATCTTATGCGCAAAGTTCATAAATTTCCTTGTCTATTTTAATCTTTTTGTTTAATTTATATTCAAAAAGCTCATTAACCTTTTTATCTAATTCTCTTTTAAGTTTTATGTAATCCGAACCTTCAAATATCCTTCTCATCTCCTCTTTAACTTTATCATCCACATCCCTGCTCCCCATTATCCTCTGATATGGCGTTTTTGGATCCTCATATTCCCTTGAAACTATCTGACCTCTCTCATTTATTATTTTGTGTTTTAATTTGTATGATGGAATAAAGTAATTGTCTATAATATCAGCTATCTCATAAATCTGATTTAATAGATTTATCTCATACTCAGTATCATATCTATAATAACCTACCAGCTTTCTTACTTTATCTCCATTTTTCTGCTCAACATAAGCATTATCATTTTTCTTATATGCCCTTGACCTTGTAACTTCTATATCCTTGGTTTTCTTGCTTCGCTCATATGCAAGCTTTAATAATGTCTTTTCATTATCTGGATGCAGTTTTATAACTTTAAATGGAATTGAGTTAATTATCGTTTCAGCTAAGCTACTGTTCTGTAACATAGATAATTGATAATAAGTAAAATATATTGTATACTATTCTCTATAGGAGGTAGTATACATGAAAAAGAAGAATCTTATAACACTCAGGGCGAAAGAACGAACGTATCTGCGACAGATAATAGCAAAAGGGATTAAAAAAGCACGAACTATCACACGTTGCCGAATATTGCTTATGGCAGATAAAGGGAAAACAGATACCCAGATAATAGAAGCATTAAGTGTAGCACGCAATACGGTGCGTGCAGTACGTTATCGTTATGTGCACAACGGGTTAGAGTCAGCCATAAATGAACAACCACGGCCAGGTGCCCCAAATAAGTTTACAGGACGTGACAAGGCTAAAGTCACTGCATTAGCTTGTTCAAAGCCACCAGAAGGACATACTCGCTGGACATTACGCCTTATAGCTGATTCGCTGGTTGAATTAGGCATTGTAGATAGCATTTCTCATCAGAGCGTAAAGAGGATTTTAAAAAAAACGAACTTAGCCCTCACTTAAAGAAACAATGGTGCATTAGTAAAATTACATCAGAATTTATCTGGCGAATGGAAGAGATTCTTGATATCTATGAACAGGATTACAACCCCAAACGTCCCGTTGTTTGTTTTGATGAACGACCATGTCAGTTAATAAAAGATGTTATAGCTCCAATTCCTATGAAAAAGGGATGCCCTCAGCGTGAGGATCATCATTATAAACGCAATGGAACTTGTTGCGTATTAATAGCCATTGAGCCTTTAGCTGGGAAACGCATTGTAGTTGTTAAAAAACATAGAACAAAGAAAGATTATGCTTTATTTATGAAACAAATTGAACAACAATATTCCAGTGCGGAGAAAATAGTATTGGTCCAGGATAATCTCAACACACACAATCCTTCTTCCTTTTACGAAGTATTTTCGCCAGAAAAAGCATTCTGGCTAACACATCGCTTCCAAATGGTTTATACTCCCAAAAAGGCCAGCTGGCTTAATATGGCAGAAATAGAACTTGCCGCTCTTTCAAAACAATGCCTTGACCGTCGTTTAGGTACGATGAATATATTTTCAAAGGAAGTATCTGCTTGGGTAAAATATCGTAACCGCCAGAAAGCAAAAGTCACATGGCAATTTACAAAGAACATTGCACGTGAAAAACTTGTCAGGCATTATGATATTATCAGAAACTAATGTTACAAAGCACTACTTACAGTCTTATAATCCTTTCCTAATCCAGCTCGTCTGACTATATACTGGGAATATATATCGCTGAAGTTTAAGGTAACCCCATACTGTCCGCTTAAATTGCAATCCTTATGTTCTA
>Ga0078972_1009424_pt1 | contig 19267 bp, 16 predicted proteins | sample YelNatPaOPGAMG01_FD_67568 | JGI IMG/M metagenome (GOLD analysis project Ga0078972, IMG submission 67568) | Hot spring thermophilic microbial communities from Obsidian Pool, Yellowstone National Park, USA - OP-RAMG-01 (SPADES assembly) (version 2) | ecosystem: Environmental > Aquatic > Thermal...
GTGCCGCCACGGCATAGGAGTCCTACTCCAAGCCCTGCACCCTACGGCAATTGCTATGGGTGCTGGGCCGTATCATGGATAGACCATGAGGCGCCAGCGGAGCTCGGCGTCGTGGGCCCGGAGCGGAAACGCGCGGACCTCCTCGTGTTCGGAAAGGAGCCAGGGACGTGAGCCGCCGATTCGCTGCGCCCGCACTCGCCCAAGTGGTGGCCGACATCTCGGCCACGAAGAGCGCCGGCTTACACTCCCTTCACCTGCTCACCGGAGACCGCGCCACCGGCAAGACAACTTGGTGCTATACCCTCGCGCGCACGGCGCAGACCGTTGGTATGAACGTCGCTGGCATCGTGTGCCCAGGGATCGAGGGCGCACCCGCAATTGGCAAGATTGCGATCGAAGCACTCGATCTTCAGTCAGGACAAAAACGGCTCCTGGCGACCCGCCGGGAAGCGCCCACTGTTGAACTCGGGCAGCGATCGTTCCACCGACGTGACGCCGACGCGCACGCCGACACCCGGTCCGTCTCTTCAGTGCATGACACAACGGTCACCGACGCCGAGATCGTACGCTCACCCGTGTTCCAGGCGGAGGATGCACCAACCAAATTCATAGGCGCCTGGGTCTTCGTGCAGAGCACAATCGCCTGGGTCAATGGCCGCTTAGCAAACGTGCGGGATTGCGACTTACTCATCATCGACGAACTGGGGCCGCTAGAGTTGGAGGACGGCGAGGGCTTCCAGGAAGCCCTCGCCGTCCTCCAACGGCGGCCGTTTGCGTTTGCGGTTGTCGTCGTGCGCCCGGAACTTGTCAAGCGCGCTCTTCAACGCTGGCCCGACGCCGCGGTGTTCGATGCAACGGGCGCACTCCAAGTCCACTCCCGAGTCGCTGGCTGCTCCACCGGGACGGGCGCACCGTGACGGGCACAACGAGCACCTGGATACCCCCCGTGTCACGCGTGGGTTATGGAACGAGAACCGCAACCCAGCCGGCCTTGCAGCTTACCAACGTATCGGTCGCCTACGCTGACACACCCGCGCTGCGCGAACTCACGCTTGAGGTCGATCAAGGCGACTTCGTGCTCGTCACGGGGCCTTCCGGTTGCGGGAAGACAACCCTCAGTCGCTTGTTGGCGGGCCTCCTGCCGCGCAGCGTGCCAGCGATCGTGACCGGATCAGTACTTGTAGACGGCCTCGACCCGACTCAGCTGGGACCGACCGGCATGGCTGGCCACGTTGGCATCGTCTTTCAAAACCCGGCGACGCAGCTCTTTTGCTTGAGTGTTGAGGAAGAGGTCGCCTTCGGCCCGCGCAACCTCGGCCTGAGTCATCGCGAGGTGACAGAGCGGATTGACTGGGCGCTGGCAGCTTGTGGCCTGACGCGTCTGCGCGAGCGAGCGCCCAGCGAACTCTCGGGCGGCGAGCGTCACCGCGTCACTATCGCTGCAGCGCTCGCACTGCGTCCTGCAATTCTGTTGCTCGACGAGCCGCTCGCCGCCCTCGACGTCGCTTCCACGCGGCGCTTACTCGACACTCTGTGCGAGATTAACCACAGCTACGGCACGACGATCGTTCTCTGTGAACATCGACTCGTGGAGGCCACCAAACGTGTGCAACGGGTCCTTGTTATGGCCGACGGAGCGTTGCTTGCTGACGGTGCTCCGGATACCGTCTTCGGTGATCGCCTCCTCCTGCGTCGCTTAGGCCTCCGCCGCCCGACGACCATCCCTGGCGCCGCGTGGAGCGACCTTGTAGCCCCGGCGATAAAGCCGTCGCAGCGGCCTCACCCCCTGGTCACCTTAACCGATGTGCACGCCGGTTACGGTCGCCGGAACGTGCTCCACGGCGTGAACCTCAGCCTCTACCCGCAGGAGCTCGTCGCCCTCGTCGGTGAGAACGGGTCAGGCAAGAGCACCCTGGCGCGTGTCCTGGCCGGGCTTCTCCATCCGCGGCGCGGCCACATCAGGTTCTCAGGCGGCCGTCTGCGCCCGGGACTCGATGTCGGGCTACTCTTCCAGGATCCTCTCGACCAGTTACTCACTGACCGCATCGATGACGAGGTCGCTCTCGGGCCACGCAACTGGAGCTGCTTCGCTGAGGCTGATCACGAGGCAGTCCTCGCTGCTTGCGATCTCGTCGCGCTGCGCCAACGCTCACCCTTCGCAGTCTCGGCGGGACAGCAGCAGCGAACTGTCCTCGCCGCTGTCCTCGCCCTGCGCCCGCGCCTCGCCATCCTCGATGAGCCGACACTCGGTCAGGACTGGCTTCACCTCGATCAACTAGCGGCATTCCTCACTGAGCTCAAGGACAGTGGCGCCGCCGTGCTACTCATCACCCACGACTACAAGCTTGCCCATCGCTGCGCGGAGCGCGTGGTCATCCTCAGCGCTGGGCACGTCGTTGGCGACGGCATTCTGGCGCAACGAGCTCGCATGCCGGAAGAACACCCCGCGCCGCTCACTGGAGCCACCCACCGTAAGCACCGGGGAGCCCTTGGTCTCTCGCCCCGGGCGGAGGTCGAGACGAACGCCTTCATTTCTCCTCAGCGCAGTCCCACAACGGACCAGCATCTCTCGACAACCTCATCACTCGTGCAGACCACAACTGAAGGAGGAAAGCAATGAAGTTCAGCACACGGGATCTGGCCACCCTGGCGGTCTTCGGCGCCTTGTGGGGTCTCAGCGAAATCTTCTTGGGCTCCTCGCTGCATACCATGAACGTGCCGTTCACCGGTCTCGTCATGACCGGCATTGGCATGACCATCGCACTGACGGGCTCAACGTTCGTACCGCGCCCCGGGGCGGTCCTCGTGATCGGCCTCGTAACCGCTATTCTCAAGGCGTTCAGCCTCGGCGGGGTCGTGCTCAATCCGATGATTGCTATTGTTGCCGAGAGCCTACTCGCTGAGGCGGGGCTCGCCCTGGGTGGTCGGCGTCGTGGGGCCGCCGGACTGATGCTCGCCGGTGTGTTGGCGGCCGCCTGGGACTTCGTCCATCCCTTCTTCACGCAGGGCCTCTTGGCGGGAGCGGGAATGGTCACGATCTATGAGCGCACGATCAGTAAGGCCGCCGAGACACTCGGCCTCAGCAGCGGAAACGTCGTCACCATCCTCATTGTGCTGGCCGTACTGCACCTGGTAGTTGGCGCCGCGGCAGGTCTGATCGCGCTGGGTCTCAGTCGTCAGCTGGCTCGGCGGCTGCAGCCGCAAACTATCTAGTGAGGTAGCCAATTGAGAAGGCTGGGTGCCAGGGAACTCCTATGACGGAGCCTCGATGAGTCACTTGACAGCGCTTCGCTCACCGCAGGCATCGCATGCGCTTGGCCGCGGCGAACAGCCCCGGCAACATGCTCGCTCGGCCCAGTGGCGCCCGGGCACGCTGGGCTCTCTGAGCTGCCTGGTCGCCGTGTTCGCAGCGGCAGTCTTCACTCCCGCAAGCAGAGCCGACCTCGTGCTGGCCCTCGCAGTAAGCCTTGCCGGACTATTCGCGCCTCCCGCCTTCCGCGGGCTTCGCCATCCCCCCGTGTGGCTCTTCCTCGGGTTCATCCTCACATCCAGCGCGTTGTGGATTGGCCAACCAAACGCTCACTTTGGACCAATCCCCATTTCCACTGGCGGTTTGATCATGGGTCTCCGGATGAGTTTACGCGCTTTAGCTATCCTTCTGGCGATGCGCACGTTTGCGTTTACCACTTCACCGGCTGAGTTTGCGGGGCTATGCGAGCGCCTTGGGATTAAGGGACTTGGCTTTACGGTGGGCACGGCATTCAACCTGTTACCCACGCTCGACGCCTCCGCGCGCTGCACCCTTGACACGTTGCGTTTGCGCGGTGCTTGGCGCCGTCGTCGGGTGACAGCCGCTCGCTTGGGCACCGTTACCATTATGGCGAACGCTCTACGTCACGCAAACGACGTCGCCGTAGCCGCCGAAGCACGGGGTTTCGTACCCGAAAGGGCGCGTGCCCTGCCGTTGCGCCACTCGCGGATCGATCTACCTTTGATCGCCGCCCTCACAGCAAGCGTGCTCGCTCTACGTCTCGCTTGAGAGCATCAAGGGGCCTCGCTGAGCCACCGTTTGGCAAGGCGAGCGGAGACAGGCGGCGCTCACGGTGAATCGTCGGCCGCGACGACGGGCCTGGCTATAGGCTACGCCATCACCTCGACGCCCTTCACCGGCGGTGCATCCTGGGGCTCGAGCTCGATGATGCGCTCTAGTGCGGCGATGGCAACTTCGATCTGACTCTCATCGGGACGCTTAGTCGTCATCCACTGCAGCGCCAGGCCGGGAGCCATGAGGACGCGTACCGGCCAGGCCTGCTCGTGGCGCCCAGCCCACTTGATGATCTCATAAGAGATGCCAGCGATGAGCGGCACCAACACGACGCGCGAGAGGATGAGCCAGTACCATGCCGGCCAGCGCACGACAGCGAACACCAAGATGGCTACCACCATGACGATGAGCAAGAACGAGGTGCCGCAGCGCAAGTGCAAGGTCTTGTAACGCGACACGTTCGCCACGGTGAGCGGATCGCCGTGCTCCAGTGCGTGAATACTCATGTGCTCAGCACCGTGGTACTCGAAGACCCGGCGTAACTCTTTGAACCGAGTCACTACCCACAGGTAAGCGACGAAGATGCCCACGCGAATGAGCCCCTCGACGAGCCAGAAAACGATGCCCGTGCCCAGCTGAGCTTTGAAGAAACGGGCAATGCCCAAAGGCGCCAGGAAGAACAAACCGATAGCGAAGATGAGGGCCACGACCAACGTCACCCCGATCTCTTTCTTGGTGAGCTCCTCCTCTTCCTCGCCGAGGGACTGATTGGCCGACACGGTGATGGCCCGCAGCCCGATGACGAGCGATTCCACGAGCGCCACGACGCCGCGCAGGATGGGCAGCTTGAGCACCGGGTAGCGCTTCATCCAGGAAACGAGGGGCCAGGACTCGACGTAGATGCTCGCATCGGGGCGACGCACGGCCAGAGACCACGCTCCCACGCCGCGCATCATGACGCCCTCGATCACCGCTTGACCGCCAACTTGCGCTCGACGGGCGAGCAGGGCCGGAAGGATGAGCCCGCGCTGCGCGGGACGGGTGAGCGCGGCTGAGAGCGTCGAGGCCCACGGCGCAGGACGAGCCCAGGGAAAGCTCTCTTTCGACGACGGCTGCATAGCCTTAAGGGACATCGGCCGCCGCCCGGTCCGACTTAAGGGCCAACTTACGAGGCAGCGCCCGAAACAGCCCCATCGGCGACAGCCGCCACCCCGTCAACCTCCTCGGCGCGGTACGGCGTGCCACAGGTCATCTTGCCCTCTTGGCAGCTGCCGTAGAGGCAGTTGGGGCCGCTGCGCTCGAACAACGTCGGCGCGACGGCCTTGACGAGCCTGCGCATCTCCCAGGCCAAGGCGCGGATCTCCCACTGCGCCCGGTTGCAGCAACGGACTTGGAAGAAGTGGCGCAGCTCGCGCGCGTTCATAGTGACCACGATCTTAGTCTCGGCAGCGTTGGGCAGTACGAAGCGCGCATCTTCCTGAGTAGCTTCGCGGGTGCGCCCTTCGGCCAGACCGATCTCGACCAGCTTGTCGTAGGCGCGCCGCGCCTGCTCCATCGCTTCGAGGAAGATGGCGCGCGCCTCGGCGTTAGCCGCGATCGAGGGCGGCACGACGAAGCTGTCGTCGCTGCCGAAGTGCACGTAGCGCTGTGATTGCTGGTTGTAGCTCGCCATGCGGTGCCGCACGAGCTGGTGCGTGCAAGCACGCGACACGCCGTCGACGGCGAAGCTGAAGACGGCGTGTTCGAGCGCCGAGTGGTGACCGGAGCGCACGAGGATGCGCACGAGACGGCGCACCTCGTCGTCGCTCATGCTCTCTTTGAGCTGCGCCGCCGAGACCGGCGCGTAGCAGAGCCGACCAGCGATCGCCACGGCCCGATCGGGGTCGGGCGTGTGCTCAAGCAGCGTAACGCGGAGTTGCGCGCCCATCCGATGGCGCTCAGCTACGACGCTTGCCGTACTTGCGGTTGAAGCGCTCGACCCGCCCGCCCGAGTCGACCAGCTTCTGCTTGCCGGTGTAGAACGGGTGGCACTGCGAGCAGATCTCGACGTGCAGCTCTGGCTTGGTCGAGCGCGTCGTGAAGGTGTTGCCGCAGGAGCACTTCACTACGGCCTCGACATAGTCAGGATGGATGCCCTTTTTCATGGAATCTCGGTCCTTTTCGCCTTTTTCTCGTCACGGTATGGTAGCACGGAAACCGGCGTGGCGACGAGCGTGGTCGTGGCCGCTCGTATCCTATCCTCTGCCACCCTTTGCTCGCCGCCGAACGCTTCCGCGCCCGCGCGAGTTCTCCTCGTTCGCACGCTCGGGCGATTTCTGCGCGATTCCACGCGAGCGCGAGTTCTGCGCGATTCCACGCTAGCGCGAGTTCTTCTGGATCGCCTGCAAGAACTCGGCGTTGGTCTTAGTTTCGCGCACCTTGTTGATGAGCAACTCGATCGCCGCGGCTGGGTCGAGCGCGTGCAACACACTGCGAAGCTTCCACACCATCGCCGCCTCAGCCGGCTCCATGAGCAGCTCTTCTTTGCGCGTGCCGGTCATCTCGATGTCGATCGCCGGGAAGATACGCTTGTCGGCCAGCTTGCGGTCGAGACGGATCTCCATGTTACCGGTGCCCTTGAACTCCTCGAAGATGACCTCGTCCATGCGCGAGCCCGTGTCGACTAGCGCCGTGGCCAAGATCGTCAGCGAGCCGCCCTCCTCGATGTTGCGCGCCGCGCCGAAGAACTTCTTCGGCGGATAGAGGGCGGTCGAGTCGACGCCGCCCGAGAGGATGCGCCCCGACGCGGGCGTGTTCAGGTTGTAGGCGCGCGCCATACGAGTGATCGAGTCGAGCAGTACGACCACGTCCTTGCCCATCTCGACGAGGCGCTTCACGCGATCGAGCACGAGCTCGGTCACCTGCACGTGGTTCTCTGACGGCTGGTCAAAGGTAGAGGCGACAACCTCACCCTTGACCGAACGCTGCATGTCGGTCACTTCTTCGGGGCGCTCGTCGACCAGCAAGACGATCAAGTGCACGTCGGGATTGTTCTGCGTGATCGAGTTGGCGATCTTCTTGAGGATCGTCGTCTTGCCGGCTTTCGGCGGCGAGACGATGAGACCGCGTTGCCCCTTACCGATCGGGCAGAGGAGGTCCATGATGCGCGCCGCCGTGTCGTGATCTTCGGTCTCGAGCCGCAGACGCTCCTCTGGGAAGAGCGGCGTCAGGTCTTCGAAGCGCGGCCGTTTGCGGGCCACCTCCGGGTCCATGCCGTTGACCGAGTCGATCTTCAGCAGGGCGTTGTACTTCTCGCTCTCTTTGGGCTCGCGCACCTGGCCGGTAATCTCGTCGCCGCGGCGCAGGCCAAAGCGCCTGATCTGCGAGAGCGAGACGTAGACGTCGTCGTCGCTCTGCACGTAACCGTGCGTGCGCAGGAAGCCGAAGCCGTCGGGCAAGATGTCGAGGATGCCGGTCCGCACGATCGCCGGGCGCTCGGCCCGCTTCTCGTGCTGCTCACCGTTCTCGCCGCCTTCGGGGCGTGCCTCACGGTTGTCGCGGTTACGGTCGCGCCGGTCGCGGCCACGATCGCGGCCGCGCCGCGTTTGGTCGCGCCCGCCGTTCGTGCGGCCGCCGTTGACGGACGGCTTCTCGGCTACTGGGGCCGGCTTCTCGGCCGCTTCAGCCGTTCTCTCAGCCGTTTCACCCTGCTGCTCTACTGTCGTGGCCGGCCTCTCGGCAGTTTCGACTGACTGCCCAACCGTCGCGGCTGGCTTCTCGACTGCTTCGACTGGCTGCTCAACAGTGGCCGCCGGCCTCTCGGCCGCCGCTGGCGTCTCGCCGGAGGAGCCCATCGCCTCACCCGCCGCCGGTGCATCACTGGGCGCCGCCGGCGCATCACTGGCCGCCCCCGGGCCGGCTGGCGCGCCGTCGCCGTCGGTCGCTCTCTCACTCACGTCACCGATCTGCTCTATCGTGCTACGTTCTTCGATACTGTCCATAACAACTTTCTGCTTTTGAAGTTTCTCCGGCGCCGCTTGGCAACCGGCTCTCCGCCCGTTTCACACTCGCATCGTTCAGTTGTCGGCGACCTCCTGGCAACAGCCTTGGACCAGTGCAGCCCAGCCTCCAGGCGACGCGCAGTGTCTCACCAACGCAGGTCTCGCACTCACGGTCGCCACAGCCTCCCTCAGCTACCCGCCTGGCTCCGCGAGACCGCCTGAACCTTCGCCCAGTCGTCCTTGAACGCCTGGATGCCCTTGTCGGTCAACGGATGGCGCGCCATTTGGCGCAGTACGTTGGCAGGGATAGTAGCGATATCGGCGCCGATCAGGGCCGCTTGAGTGACGTGCATCGGATGGCGCACACTGGCGGCGATCACCTCTGTGTCGATGGCGTAGTTGGAGAAGGTTTCGACGACCTCGCGCAGGATGTTCATCGAGTCGTTACCGGCATCGTCGAGGCGTCCCAGGAAGACACTGACGAAGGACGCCCCGGCAGCGGCAGCCAGCAGCGCTTGGTTGGCCGAGAAGACGAGGGTGACGTTCGTCCGGATGCCCTCGTCGTGCAGGCGCCGCGTAGCCACCAGACCCTCCGGACACATGGGCACCTTGATGACGATGTTCGGGTGCAAGGCCGCCAGCGGCCGCGCCTCTTCGACCATCTCCGCGGCTGTGTCAGAGACAACCTCGGCACTAATGGGTCCGTCAACCAACGTGACGATCTCGTGCAGGATGGTCGTGAAATCGCCGTGCTCCTTGGCGATCAGAGACGGGTTCGTGGTGACGCCCGACGGCCATCAGTGCCTTGATCGTGTGATCGATGCTCTGGTTGTCGACCACCTGGACGCCGAACTGAGTCGCCCGCGCCACGATGTAGCGCTGGATGCGACGGATCTGGTTGAAGTGCTCGATGTAGCGGCGCAACGGTCGGATGCCGTCGGTCTCCCACTCTCGCACGTAGAAATGGCTCTTATGCGCTGCCGCATCTTCGACGACGATCACATATTGCAACACCAGCGCGTCTCCCCACTGCGTGCTGTCGAGGAAGCCGGGCACCAGGTGGACGCCCTCGACGATCATGCTCTGCGTCTCCTCGATGGCCCGCTGCACCAAGGCGTTCACGCCCACCACAACGCTCTTGGTCTGCTCGATGAAGCCGACTTGCGTGAGGTCGGTCGACTTGGGCACCGGGATACGTACTGCAGCGGCAGCGTCGAACGACGAGCGATGGATAGCTGGCATGAGATCGGGCGAGAAGAAGGCGCGCATCGCCTGGCGCACGATGTCGGTGGAGGCCACCCGCGTGATGCCGAGGCGGTGAGCAATTTGCGTGGCGATCGTGCTCTTGCCGACGCCCGTCGTGCCGCCGATCAGGATGATGAGCGGCCGCTCCAAGTGCGTCAGGCGCTGCCATTGGCGAAAACGCTCGATGAGGTTCTCGCCCTCGACCTCGCCCAAGGCCTCGCGGGCAACCTCGCGGAGGCCAGCCAGTGTGATTGTGGGCGTGCCCTTGCGCTTCAGCGTCACTTCAACTGCGGCGGCGACCTGGTAGGCGCGTTCGGGCGAGATGCCAGTGGCCATCAACGCCTGGGCCATCAACCCTTTCGAGTAGGGAAGGCCATAGCTTTGGTTGACGACGATCAATTCGGAGTCGTCGTTCATTACCCCTCCTCGCGGAACACCGCCGCGGACTGCCTGGCAAGTTCGCCGAAGCGCGCTGCCAGGTCGGTACCGTCGGTCGCTACCGGCTCGTTGTCGCAAAGGACGAGCCGCTTGCCAGCCGCATCGGCCGCCTCAGCCACCACATCGATGGCAGCCGCTTTGATCTCGGTGAGGAAGACGTCGGCCTCACGAGAGGCGCGCCGCACCGCGGCCGAAAGGGCCGAGCGGCGCGCCAGGTCACACGACGTGAAGACCACGTCGGCTCCGCACTCCGCCTCCAGGTGACCAACGAGCGTCTCGGCCGCCTCGGGCTGCGCCGTCGTGAAGTAAGCCACGCGCTCGCCAGCAATGGGTTGCTGCGGGCGCGGACGGAAGACCGTCGGCACAACGTCGAGCGCTGGATTGATAGAGCGCACCGCGGCAGCCAGCTCGTGCGCCCGGGAGGCCGAACAAAACGGCTCCTCGCACATGGTAAGGACCGCCATGTTGGAGATCAGCATGCGATAGGTACCCAAATATCCTGTCATGTACTCTGTCGGCTGCGCCGCACTAGCCACGCAGACAACCCCCTGAGCGCGAACCGGCGGTATGACCGATCCGCTTCCCTCGGCAACGACGAACGCCCCGGGCAACTCCTCCGCCAACGCCAGCCCCTCATGCACATTGGTGTCGAAGGCCGAACCGGCCATGCCACCGCCACAGCGTCGACACCCAATCGTGGTCACCGCCGCCAGGGCCGCGTCTTCGTAGTGGTCCGACGCCGCATGAGCACCTCGCCGCGACGCCGCCAGCAGCTCAGCCACGCCTACCCCACCACCGCCTCGCACGACTTCGGGCCGCGCAGGCCCACCGCGCCCCATCGCGACTACGAGGACCGCACCGTCTGGCGCGTACTGCCGTGAGAGTGTGCGGGCGATATAGCCGCTCACAGCAGTTTTACCGACCCGTTTGCCCGTTCCGATGACGGCGAGTGCTGGCTTACTGGAGAGTCGCTGTAGAGGCTGTGGCAAGAACTCGAAATCGGCTCCGACGTACCGCGCACCACCCGCCAGGGCGGCGCTAATCAGGCGGAACCGTTGCTCGTAGCCTAGCACCGGTTCATCGGACAAGTCAACGACCACCTCGACTGACCACTGGGCCAGCACCTCGCGCAGCACGAAGCCAGCCCCGCCAGGCTGGAAGCAGTTCTCCGCGACGTCGCTTGCCTGAACGACCGGCACTCCGTAGACGTCGGCCAGCCGCGCGGGGTCGACGTCGCGCAGCTTCTCTTCGCCGCCGAGGAAGAGCGCCCCAACGAGCGCGAAGCGCTCGCGCAGATGCGCGAGCGCTTCGCGCACGACCGCCGGGTAGTGTTCGCCGTCGATGAGGGCGAGTGCGCGCGCCGTTCCGGCGCGCGCACTCGCCCCCTTCACCCTCTGTACTGAGCGCCGATCAGCCTCGTTCATGTCGATCGATCTCCGCTGCCTTCGCCGCGCCCACCCACAAGCGGTACGCGGACCTCACCGTTGCGGATCGCGTTGGTCGTGCCGCGAGATATCCAGAGTCGGCTTGTAGAACGCCAGCGTCGAGAGGGAGAACTCGAGAATCGTATCTGAGCCGTGGAAGGGGTACTTGCGCATCACCGTCACCGTGTCGTCGGCGATCGTGACCACGTTGTAGCACGGCCGTGTAAAACCGCGTAAGCGCAGCGACGACACGGTGCCCGCATTGACGACGAATAGATCCTCCAGTCGCCACGCGTAGGGCACATGTTTGTGGCCACAGAGCACCAGGTTCACCCCAATGCGCTGCAGCACCTCCAACGTGTCGCCGGCGTCGTAGACCATGTTGCGTTCGCGACCGGTGCCCGGCACCGGCAAGAGGTGGTGATGCAGGAGGAAGATACGCAGCACAGCCGGCTCGGCGAACTGCTCCTCCAGCCACCGATAACGCGCCCGTCCGATGGTGCCATAGTCGAGGTCGGGCTCGGTCGAATCGACGCCAACGATGCTGATCCCGTCTTGCGCGAAGTGGCAGCTGCGGGCCCCGAACAGCTCCTCAAAGTGCACGTAGCCCACGTTGCGCGAGTCGTGATTGCCCGGGATAACGAGGAGGCGCGGACACTCGATCCGTTCCAGATAACTCTTGGCGAGCAGGTACTCCTGACGAAAGCCATCGTTTGTCAGGTCGCCAGTGACGGCCACCACGTCGGGTGCCAGCTCGTTGATCTCGACGATCGCCCGCTCCATGAGGTTGGGCACGAAGAATGGCGAGCCCGTGTGCAGGTCGGAGATCTGCGCGATGACGAACGGCTTCACGGGCCCGGCAATCGCCGCCGAGGGATCAACTGCGCCAGAGTCGCCGCGGGCCTGCACGGAATTACTCCACCACGACGACGCGCACGCCGCCCTGCTTGTCACGCACGCTGAACGACGTGCGCGTCGCCTCGCGCCGAAAGCGCAAGCTCAGGGTCGAGTGGCCCACGTGCAGGTTGCTCACATCGACCTCGCTGAGCCACCTGGGCAGCACTGGGCTATGCACGTAGAGGATGTTCTCCTCCGCGTTCGCGTAAATGCCGAGGATCTCCTGCAGGATCATCAACATGGCGCCAGCAGAGCCAGCGTCGGGGCTACAGGCCATGGGGAAGTCAACCGGCTTGCTCACAGCCTGTTTCGTGAAGCCGCAGAAGAGCTCCGGCAGACGATAGTAGTCTTGCGTGAGCGCCGCCTCGAAGAGCCCCGTGGCAATCCGGTTCGCCTCCTGGGCGTAGCCCAGCTTCTTCAGCCCCCGCGCGATGATGGCATTGTCCAGGGGCCAGACACTGCCATTGTAGTAGCTCATCGGGTTGTAGGCGGGTGACACCTTCGAGATGGTGCGCACGCCCCACCCGGAGAACATGTCGGGGCCCAGCAGCCGCTGCGCGACGGCAGGCACGAACTCGTCGTCGACGATACGTGCCCACAAACAGTGCCCCGCGCTCGAGGCGATCGTCTTGACTTGACGCTTCTGGCCGTCCAGCGCCATGGCGACGTACTGCTCGTCCTCCATCCAGAAGCGCTCGTTGAAGCGCCGTTTGAGCTCGCTGGCCTCGGCTTGCAAACGCTCTGCGATTTCGACGTCGCCGAGCGCGCCGAAGAGGGCCGCCAAACGCCGCTTGGCGTAGTACACGTAGCCCTGCACCTCGGCCAAAGCAATAGGACCCTCGGCGGGCGTACCATCGGCGTGCATGACGGCGTTGCTCGCGTCGCGCCACCCCTGGTTGACTAAGCCGGCGCGCGAGCGCCGCTGGTACTCGACGAAGCCGTCGCCGTCGCGATCACCGTAGTGGTCGATCCAGGCGAGGGCTTTCTCCAGGGGCGTGCGCAGCAGTTCGAAGAAGTCGAGGTCGCCCGTCCACATGACGGTCTCGCACACGAGCAGCAGGTAGAGCGGCGTCACATCGACCGAGCCGTAGTACGGCGTGTGCGGAATCGCCCGCAGGGCCGCCAGTTCGCCCTGACGGATCTCATGCAGTATCTTGCCCGGCTCCTCCTCGCGAAAGACGTTGTCGCTCGTGCCCTGCAACTTGGTGAGCGCCTGCAGCGTCTCGACCGCTGGACGCACGTCGAGCATCAGAGTCTCGAGGGCGGCGAGCACGGCGTCGCGGCCCATCGGCGCCGCAAACCACGGCAGACCGGCTACGATCAGCCGACCGTACTTCGTCCGCGTGAGCAGCATGCGCAAGTCGCGCTCAGCGCGGCGCAGCACCTCGGTGAACTGCTCGTTGTCGGTGAAGATATCGCTCGACTCAGCAAACCAGCGTTCGTAGTCGCGCCGCACCTGGCCTAGCTTGACGTTGAAGTCGCTGTCGCCTGACGGTGTTGCGTCCGGCAGACGGGCTTCGATGGAGAACTTGATGACGTGGCGCTCGTGCGGTGCTAGCCGCACGCGAAAGACTGCCCTGCCGCCCTCACACCGCGTCGGACGCTCTTGGAAAGTGATCACGGTCTTGCGCAAGACGCCGTCGAGGCCGAGGTAGGCCAACGTGATGCTCTCGTCGTTCGCCTTAGGCGCCAGGCGAGTGCCGCGTCGGCGGCGCAGCGTCCCGCGCACCTCGAACATGTCGGCGAAGTCGGCGCCGAAGGTGAGGGCAACCTCGAACTCGACCGGGTGGTCGTTGAAGTTCTTGATGCGCAGGAGCTCGTACACTCGGTCGGAGATGAGACGCGTGCGCCGCAGATGGATCGACGCCTGGGCGATGCGCCGTCCGTCGACGCCCTTCACCTGCAGGTTCGTAAGCTCCATGGAGCAGACGAAATCGCGCTCCGCGGTCGAGGAGAGCAGCACCGGGGGACGCCCGCCCACGGTGAGCTCGAGACGGCTCAAGAAACGCGTGTCACGGAAGTACAGCCCCAGCGGAGAGGCTTCTTCCGACGGAATGGCGCCCGCCGTATCGGTGTAGAGGAAGAGTTCGCCCTCCTTGATGACCAAGCGCTTCTGCTCGGTCTCGCTCATCAGGTAACGCTCGGCGCTCACCGTCAGGCGACCCTGCTCATCGAGCGCCTCAAAGTGCTCGTCGCCGACGACGATCTCCGCTTGGCGACCGGCAAGCGCCGCCCTGGGCTTCGCCTGGGCGTCGCCAGCCTTGCCGCTCACCGTCTCTGCGGGCTGCTGGGCGGACTTGCTCACGATGTGTTCACGTTCCACCTGGAGGTCACGCTTCCTTTACTTCTCCCTAAGCGAAGTGACGAACGGGCTGGCGCTCAGCAAGCCACTTGATGGGAACTCGATGCGTCAAGGTAAGGCGCCGCCGAAAGACCAATCAGAGTCCGCCAGAGCCGACTGCCCTAGCGGCACACGTATAACACAGTGAGCGCCGGCACGACAACGCTTGTGTACCCTGTGGCGCGCTCCTTCTCACCCGCCATCAGCGGGCCGCGCTGGCAAGGAGACGCTCGATTTCGGCGACTGGATCGTCGCTGATCACCGGTTGCTCGGCCGTGCGCACGGCTGTGTCAGGGTCCTTCAGGCCGTGGCCCGTGAGCACGCAAACGACTCGCGCGCCACGGGCGATGCGCCCGTCACGCACGGCCTTGCGCAGGCCGGCAACCGAGGCCGCCGAAGCTGGCTCACACATGACGCCCTCGCTACGCGCGACCAGCTTGTAGGCGGCCAGGATCTCGTCGTCGGTGACCATATCGATGAAACCGCCCGAGTCGCGCGCGGCAGCTAACGCCTCGTCACCGCGTGCCGGATTGCCGATGCGAATTGCAGTAGCGATCGTCTCGGGGCGCTCGACCCGGTGGCCCAGCACGAGCGGCGCCGCGCCGGCGGCCTGGAAGCCGCACATGATGGGCAGGCGGGTCGAGCGCCCCGCCGCCCGGTACTCGCGGTACCCCTTCCAGTAACTGGTGATGTTGCCCGCGTTGCCCACCGGGATGCAGTGGTAGTCGGGCACGTCCCCCAGGGTATCGACGATCTCGAAGGCACCCGTCTTCTGCCCCTCGATGCGGTACGGGTTGACCGAGTTCACCAGGGCGATGGGCAAACGCGCCGACACCTGGCGCACGGCCTCCAGAGCAACGTCGAAGTTCCCCGGGATGGAGATCACGTGGGCACCGTAGGCTAGAGCTTGGGCGAGTTTCCCCATGGCGATCTTGCCCTCGGGAATAACGACCACAGCCTTGATGCCCGCCTTGGCTGCAAAGGCAGCCGCGGAAGCGCTCGTGTTGCCGGTCGAGGCACAGATCACGGCCGCGTAACCTTCTTCGAGCACCTTCGAGACGGCGACAGTCATGCCACGGTCTTTGAAGGAGCCGGTCGGATTCATGCCTTCGAGCTTGAGGAACAGTTCGACGCCCAGCTCACTGCCAAGGCGTGGCGCCGGCATGAGGGGGGTGTCCCCCTCCCCCAGCGTGACGATCGGCGTTGCCTCGCTGACCGGCAGAAGATCGCGGTAGCGCGCGATGACCCCACTGCCGCGGCGGGGCTCGGCTCCGCCCGCCCCGCCGGCTCCGCCGGCAGCCGTCACGTCAACCGGCATAGTCGCCCTCGATCCTGATGAAGCTCGGCTTGCCGCGTACGATCGGCAGTGCGGCGATGCGCTCCAGGGCGCGCAAGAAGGCGCCCTCCTCGACCGGGTGCAAAACCAGCACCAGCTCGGCTTCCTCCTCCCAACCCGTCTGCAGCATCGAGCTAATGCTCACTCCCTCCTCGCCAAAGAGGCCCGTCACTTTAGCGAGCACTCCCGGTTCGTCCGTGACGTGCAAGCGGAGGTAGAAGCGCGAGACCATCTGCGCACTCGGATAAAAGCCAAGGTCGCGGTAGCAAGTGCAGTTGCGCACGTAGCCGCCCGGAGCCGTATTGACGATCGAGATCACGTCGCCGATGACCGCCGAGGCGGTCGGCGTACCACCAGCGCCAGGGCCGAACAGCATCAGTTTGTCGAACGAGTCGCTCTCGAGAAACACGGCGTTGTAGGCGCCTGACACGCCCGCCAAGGGGTGGTCTTTGGGAACGAAGCACGGGTAGACGCGCACGCTCATGCGGCCGTTGACCAGCTTGGCTACCCCAAGCAGTTTCGGTGCCAGGCCGAGGTCCTTGCCGTGCGCCACGTCGGCTTCGGTGATGCCTTCAATGCCCTGGCACTCTACGTCGCTCAAGCGCACGCGGCTGTGGAAGGCGATCGACGCGAGGATGGCCATCTTGGCGGCCGCGTCCTTGCCGCTCACGTCCTCGGTTGGGTCAGCCTCGGCGAAACCGAGCTCTTGCGCCCTCTTCAGCGTTGGCTCGTATTCGGCGCCCGTCTCGGCCATCGCCGAGAGGATGTAGTTCGTCGTCCCGTTGACGATACCCATCACGCTCGTCACCTCGGCCGCGGCGAGCGACTCGCGCAGCACCTTGACCACCGGCACAGCGCCCACTGCGCTGGCCTCAAAGCGCAAGAACGTGTGGTTATCTTGGGCCGTCTGGAGCAGCTCGGCGCCGTGCTGCGAGAGGAGCTGCTTATTGGCGGTCACGACCGCCTTGCCAGCCTTGAGGGCGGCGAGCTGGAAGGTGCGCGCCGGCTCGATGCCGCCGATCAGCTCGATGACGATGTGGATGTCGGGATCGTCGACGATCTCGGCGAAGTCGGCAGTGACCGGCACACCCTCGGGCACGAGCGCGGCGCGCTCCGGGTTACGCTCCAGCACGCGGCGCAGCACGATATCCTTGTCGGTCGCTAGACGAATAGCTTCGGCGTTCGCCTGCAGCAGACGACCCACTCCCGAACCGACAGTGCCGTACCCCAACAGACCGATGCCTACTGTCTCCACGATCCCGCCCTCCGCTGATCGCTTGTTTGTCGTGTCTCTGGCAACCCTGGCGTAACCACTGCGCTGGCCTCCTCACCCGGGCGGCCCGGGGCTCGCGCCCTCCGTGACGGATGATTGCCTGGGCGATGCGCCCACGGAGGCCACCGGCACCTCGTGCAGAGGTCGCTGCAGACGGATCAGGTCGTCCCAGCTCTCGCGGGCAATCACGACGCGCGCCGCACCATCGCTCACGAAGACGACCGCCGGCCGCGGCTGAGCGTTGTAATTATTGGCCATCGAATAGCCGTACGCGCCCGTGCTCGGCGTGACGAGAAGGTCGCCGACTTCTGGCGGGGCGACCTTCACGTCGCGCACGAGGATATCGCCCGATTCACAGTGCTTGCCAGCTACCGTTACCTCGACCGTCGCCGGCACGGTGGCCTTGTTCGCCAGCATCGCCTCGTAGCGCGAACCATAGAGCATGGGGCGAATGTTGTCGCTCATGCCGCCGTCGACGGCGACGTAGGTGCGCACGTCGGGAATCTCCTTGATCGTGCCCACGCGGTAGACGGTCACGGCCGCCTTGCCGGCAATCGAGCGCCCCGGCTCGACGAGCACCTTGGGCATAGGCAACCCGCGCCGAGCGACTTCCTGCCGCGTCGCCGTAATCGTCACCTCGGCGAGCTCAGCAATCGAGGACGGGTGGTCACGCGCCGTGTAGCGAATGCCCAAGCCACCGCCGAGGTTCACCACGGCGCACGCGAAGCCGAAGCGCTCTCGCCACCGTTGCGCCTCGGCGAAGAGCACTTCGATCGCCGAAGCGTACGAGGAGAGATCGAAGATCTGCGAGCCCAGGTGCGCGTGCACGCCGCGCAACTCCAAGTGCGGCGCCGCCAGGCAAGCTTGCACCGCGCGGGCCGCGATATCGTGATCGAGGCCAAAGCCGAACTTGGAGTCGTGCTGGCCGGTCTGGACGTAGCGGTGCGTCGCCGGCGCGATCCCCGGCGTCAGTCGCACGAGCACCGGCTGATGCAGGCCGCGCTCGGCGGCGAGCCGCTCGAGGAGGTCAATCTCAGCGAAGGAGTCGACCACGAAGCAGCCCACGCCGCTGTCCAAGCCGAGTTCGATCTCGCTGGCGCTCTTGTTGTTGCCGTGGAAGTAGATGCGCGCGGCCGGGAAACCGGCCGCGCGCGCCGTGAAGAGCTCGCCCCCCGAGGCCACGTCGAGCGAGAGGCCCTCCTCGGCGATGAGCTGGCACATGGCGACGCACGTGAATGCCTTGCTCGCGTAGACGATCTCATGCTCGGCTCCCATGCGACTGAACGCCTCGCGGTACGCGCGACACTGGTGGCGCAGCGCCAGCTCGTCGTAGACGAACAGGGGCGTGCCGAACTCGTCGGCCAAATCGACCACGTCGCAGCCGCCGATCTCAAGGTGGCCGCGCTCGTTGTGGCGCGTCGTCTCCGGATAGATGAGCGTGTGCGTCATGGACGAATCGTATCAGGGCTCCGCGTGAGCACAAAGGATGCCCGGGCCCTCCGTCGACTGCGGGCCGCCCCGCGCCTGGGCGCACACCGACGGGCGCGGCGCACTATACTGCACCCGGCAGAGTCTCGCTGGCACGAAGGAAGACGCGCAGGAGGACGCAGCGTGCTCGGAGATTGGTTCACCAGTGGCCGGAAGGCACTCCGCGGCGGACCGTCGGGAGCGCCCCGATGAGCCCCCGGCGATTCGACGGCAAGACCGCGCTCGTGGCCGTTGGCCACGAGCGCGTCGCCTTAGCCGTCGCGCGGCGGCTGGCGGCAGAAGGCGCCAACGTCGTGCTCCTGGGTGCCGACGAGGGACGTTTGCGCGCTCTCGAAGACGAACTTGCGGCAGACTACGGTGTGCCCGCGTACGGCCTGACGGCCGACGTCGCCAAGGCACGCGCGATCGAGATCGCGTTGGGCGAGACAATGCGCGTCTTCGGCGGCCTCGATGTGCTCGTCACTGGCTTGCACGACCGAACTGCAGCCGACACAGACCCCCTCGCGGACGCCCCCGCCGCCCAGGGTACCGGAGGGCGTGCCAGCCAGACTGGGTCCCACTTGCCAGCAAACGAACCTCTCATTGGCCATCGTCAGCCGGTGAAGCGTCAAACTCCGCTTCCCCTCGACCTCGACGATGAGATGTTCGCCAGGAGCGTGCAGACGGGCCTGCAACCCGTCTACGCCGTCTGCCAGCGCGCGGCGCGACTGCTGATTGGTCAAGGCCGAGAGGGAAGCTTCGTGGTCGTGGGCGAGGGCGGCGGCGAGGGCGGCGCGGGCGGGCCCGCCCGCGCCGCCCTC